>Ga0209618_1000234_pt1 | contig 12585 bp, 9 predicted proteins | sample Rifsed13ft3_FD_184007 | JGI IMG/M metagenome (GOLD analysis project Ga0209618, IMG submission 184007) | Soil microbial communities from Rifle, Colorado, USA - sediment 13ft 3 (SPAdes) (version 2) | ecosystem: Environmental > Terrestrial > Deep subsurface > Rock core/Sediment | place: Rifle... | reverse complement strand
AATATTCTAACGACCTTTATATCTATGCCATGCTGACGGTGATAATCGAAAAACAGGGTTTCAGCACAACGCTTTCCTTCGTCATAACAAGCCCTCTGGCCAATGGTATTTACGTTTCCCCAATAAGTCTCAGGCTGAGGATGAACTGAGGGATCACCATAGACTTCACTGGTTGACGCTTGAAGAACTCTGATTTTTAGCCTCTTAGCTAAACCAAGCATGTTTATAGACCCTGACACGTTTACCTTAGTCGTTTGAACTGGATCGAATTGATAATGAATCGGGGATGCAGGACAGGCGAGATTATAAATCTCATCCACTTCTGTATATAGAGGAAAACATATATCGTGGCGGATAATCTCAAAATAGGGATTTCCTAAAAGGTGTTTAATGTTTTCTTTAGCTCCTGTAAAAAAGTTATCAACACAAATGACCTCATGGCCTTCGTCTAAAAGCCTTTCGGAGAGATGAGACCCAATAAAACCTGCACCTCCTGTAACTAAAATTCGCTTTACCATTTCTCACTACCCTTCCATAGCTCATTTATTAACTTATGCTTATCCTTAAAGACCTACAGCCAGAAAGCTCGTAAATTTATTCAGGAGGGTGTTAACTAGAGCTTCGCCACCTCACTTACATGAATAGAATAGTGCGCGCGGGTAGCGGGCTTCCTCGTGAGCACTCGACTGAGGTCTTTGAGTGAGCCTCAGACGAACTCCTCGTCGCAGGCTAAGCCGAACGACAATTTGGCAAAGCCAAGTGGCGATTCCTTCAAAAAATCCTTCTTTCAACTGTAGACAGAAAACCCCCTAAGCCAACCCTACGAGTTTTATATCCACTTCAACTACAACAGAGCGCTGGATGATATCAATCGAGAGAATAAGTCTATAACTACCCCTTCTCTCTAATATCCTCCCTCTCATCCCTTGAAGTGGTCCATTTGTAATTACAACTTCTCTTCCTTGAATAAAATAGGGATACGGGTCATATTTCAGTTTGCTCTCTAAAACCCTTTTTATCGCATCAATCTGCTCAACTGGAACTGGAACAGGATTTCCATTTATGCCAAGAATTCTAACAACACCACGTGTATTTAAAACACTCAACCTATCTTGGAGAAGCAAATTAACAAACAAGTATCCTGGAAAAAGGGGAAGCTGAACCCTTTTTCTTCTATCTTTCCAACTATTTACTTCTTCTCTAAGTGGAAGAAACGTCTCTATGTATTTTTCAGCAAGAGATGAATTTACCGTCTTTTCGTGTCTAACTACAGTATAAACGGCATACCATTCTTTGTTCATACAGGAAGCAAGAGAATTACAATCACTCATCTTCTACTACCCTCGTATCTTTAATCTTGTAATTTAGCTCTTTAACCCTCCACTTACTCTCCTGCCATGATAGAGCCCACTTTATTGTTCCATTGGAACTTTCGATTTTTTTATCGCTCTTATTCTTAAAAGTAACAACAAAGTCTCCATTTATAGAGGCATTGTAGTCTTTAAAATCAACATTTTTTATATCGACATCGTATCCGATGATCTCTAAAGAAGAAAAATTCTCTCTATACGAAGGGATAGCTTTTGATACCTCAACCCCGTTTTCTCTTGCATCAGGCTTAAAAAAGGATATAAATAGATTCATATCCCTATTCTTGTATGCTGAGACATACTCCGAGACAAAGGAATACAAAGACGTTTTATCGGGATAAGAAACGGACATGGGTTCGTTGCTAGAGTACTTGGGTTCATATTTTTCTTTTTGGTTTGCTTTAACCTCGCTTTTTATCTCCAAAGCGTTAGCCTCTTTTACAACCTTAGGTTTTTGCCCGATTTGGCTTCGCTCAAACACCCGATTACTCTCCTCATTTTGTTTTTTGGCTACCGTTTTTACCAATTTTTCAACACTTCTCTTTTCCGTCTTTCCTTTTTCAAATTTCTTCTTCACAACCCCTTTTTGCTGAATTCCAGGGATAATTAAAACATCACCTATATCCAAACGGTTGCTTTTAAGATTATTGGTCTCTTTTAGATTCTTAACAGATGTGTTAAATCTCCTTGCTATTTCCCAGAGATTATCTTCCTTTATAACAACGTATTTATTCTGCTTTATTTTTGAAGTTTCTTTCGGTTGAAGAATCTTCTTTTCTTCTTTTTTAGCAATAAGAACCTTTTCGCTTTCTTTAAGTAGAAGAGCCGCTTCTTTTTCTTCTCCCTCAAGTTTAGTAGTAGATGGCTCTTCTGTAGTCAGTTCCGAGACTTCTTCCGATTGTGGAAACCTATTTTCAACTTCAGGTTCCTCGGGTTTAGAAGGAATGGTTTCCTTCATAGCCAAAGTAGGGGGAGTTTCAGGTGTTTTTAGTTTGGTATCCTCACCCTTTTTTGCAAGCTCTCTTTTTTCTTTATCTGGGTGAAAGACCAAGCTTGATTCTCGAAGGTAAAGAACCGTAGCAAGAAAAATAACAACAAGTGAAACCGAATAGATTAGCTTCTTTGAAGTCTCTTCCATCCGAAAGCTTTTAACCACAACAGGTAGCACAGGAAGACGCCTTGCATCATATTCAATTCTTTTTTTGGGGTTTGATAAGACTTCGTAGGCCCCATTTAACTTCTTTGTAATATCAAGCCCATCTTGTCCTATTTTATCCGGATGGTAAGTCTTCATAAGGTTTAGCCAGCTTCTTTTAATCTCCTCAGCCGAAGCCGTGTGGGAAACATCAAGGATTTTGTAGTAATCCTCTTTTGGCTCGTATGGGGCAAAATAAGAAAGGATAAATTTTGCCTGCTCAACTATAAATTGCTCGCTTATCTTTTCATCCCTGGCAACCTTCTTTAATGCGTGATAATTAGGAGAGTCTTTTCCTCTTGATATGTCTTTGAGTAAAGAGAAAAAGAAAAAAGTGTCCTTTGAAAACTCTCTCACGAGTTCTCTTATATCTGTTGCCCTTATAATCTGACTAATCACTTTTTCAAATACCTTCTTCTCTACTTTGAGCATTTGCGTTAGACTCAACCTTAAAGAGTTTTACGTCATCTACCCATGCAGTGCCAGAGATATACCTGTCAAGCTTCGGACTTTTATAACGTCTAAGCCTTAGCAAAATGGATTTACAATCAGAAGGCGTATGAAAAGAAAGCTCAACCTTTTTCCACTCGGCCGTTTCTGTAAGTGGCTCAGTTGCTTTTGTCATGCTACCTGTTGGATAGCAATAAACCTCCCAGCTTATGCCATTTCTCGTTGTAATTTCACGAGTAGCCATATAGGAGGTAAGGAGATAATCCGTATCTGGCTCAAGGGTTATTACTTGAGAGACATGATAAAAATCAACATTATGCTTTCCATCAAATTCTACTCTTAAAGATTTTGTTCCCTGAAACCTTTTCTCCCAATCAAAATCAATGCTCACTCCATCCGCTTTCTGGGTTTTCCAATCAAAGCCCCTACCTAGTAGCTCGTTTTCAAACCCTCCGTTCCAAATAAGTGAATCATTTTCACTCCTTCCAATCACCTCGCTCCAGATGGAAAAAGCCTCAGAACCCCTATCCTTTCTTATAAGAAATTCGATATAGCTAAAAGCAATATCATCGTTCGACTGAGGCCTGTCCTGAGCGGAGTCGAAGGGCTCACGAACGTCTGAAACTATCCTTTCCCTTTTCATCCTTTTCCAAACAGGAAAGGTCTCATCCAATTTATCTTTCGAAATCAGGTAGCTAAGATAAGTTGGAAGAACCTCATCGCCAATGACGTTGTTTAGAATAAGCTCAGGGTCTCCAATTATCTCCCAACAAATATCAAACACCCTCTTTCTTCTTCCTGGGTCTGCTTTTGCAACAATCCCGAGGCTTTTCATAGCCATAGACTTATCGCCGAGTCTCAAAGCAAGCATAGAGCCCTCCCAAAGATATGCAATTGATTTCGGGGTTAGCTCAGACAAACGCCTAAGTGTAGCTAAGGCCTTTTGCTTTTCACCATTTTTGCTTCGCCCAATAGTGCGGGTAGTGGGTTGGGCACTATCGACGAAGTCAAATGCCCCACCACTACCTGCAATTTGGCTATCGCCGAAACGCCCTACCCGCAAACCCGCGTTTTCAACAAACATCTCAGTAAGCCCTAACCATGAAGAAGAAAGAAGAGGATTTAGTTCAAGGGAACTGATATAGAAAGCTTCAGCCTTCTTTTCATCAAGTGTAAGTATATGATAAAGCCTAGCTAGACTAAAATTAAGCTCAGCATCATGAGGATTTAAAGCGAAGCTCTTTTCCATAGAGTATATATCCTCCTCCTTAAAGAGAACTGAAGAAAGTCCGAGTCGAACCGTCTCTTCAATAAGAAAAAGACTAAGCGTGAGGAAGATGAAGATTCGACTTTTTTCTTTTACCCTCCTCATTGTTGTAGTAGTAATAGTAGCTATATCCATATTTACTTCGTCTTGATTCAAGTCTATTTACAATAGTCCCGATAATCCTTCCTCTTACTCTTAGGATGTCCTCTATACTACTGCGTAGTGTTTGCCTTTGGGTAATTCCAATGCTTGTTACGAGTAAAACTCCGTCTACCACTGATGAAAGAAGCCGTGAGTCGGCAAAACCCGCAATCGGAGGGCCGTCAAGAATCACATGGTCATATTCTTCAAGCAGGTGTTCGATTAGCTCTTTCATTCTCTTTGAACCGAGAAGCTCAGCAGGATTTGGCGGAATCGGACCCGAAGTGATTATATCTAAGCCATCCAAACTTGTCCGATTAATCACACCCGAAAGTTCCATTTTCCCAACCAAATACGTACTTAACCCAAAGGCATAGCCGTTGTTTAGGAAAAGCTTATGTAGTCTTGGCTTTCTCAAATCCGCATCTATTAGAACCACCTTGAGTCCAGACTGAGTGAATGAAAGTGCGAGATTGGATGCACATGTAGTTTTTCCCTCGAGTGGTTGAGTGCTGGTTATCAAAAGTGATTTCGGAGGGGAGTTAGGAGATGAATACAGAATGGATGTTCTAATAACTCTAAAGGCTTCAGATACTAGGGACTTTGGATTTGCATAAACTACCTTCTCAAGGTCTTGTAGTTCATTCTCATCCACGAGTGGAATAGCTCCCAAAAATGGAAGAGAAAACCGCCTTTTAACCTCTTCTTCGTCTTTTATTGTGTTATCAAAATGCTCAAAAATAAACGCTAGAAAAACCCCTCCCATAAGACCCATCAAGGTTGCAAGAAGCATATTAAGCTTTATATTTGGCTTATAAGGGATAAGAGGGGTAGAGGCATAATCTACAACCTGTATGTTAGTTGCTCTAATTCCAGATGCTACTTCAGTCTCTTTAAGCCTTTGAAGAAGATTCTGATAGATAGATTTGTTTGTTTCTACTTCCCTTTCAAGAATCCTATACTGGACTGTTTTATCATTTAGTTTGGTAACAAGCTTCTTCTGTTCATCAGTTCTTTGCATGAGGATATTCTGCTTTGTTAATGCAGTCTGGTAGTCTTTCTTTATGCTTTCAGCAATTCCGTTTATACGCCCTTTAATATCGCTTTGAATCCTTCCGAGTTGTGCGGCAAGCTGCTTCATCTCAGGATAGTTTGGTCCGTATATAACTGACATATTGTCGTACTGTGATTTGAGCTTTGTATGTTCTTCGTCTAATGTCTGAATCGAGGAATCACTTATTACTTGGGGAAAGTACTCGTAATTCCCAGCTTGAATCTCCTTATAGAGAGCCTCCTTTGTGAGTCTCTCTGTCTCCGCCTTTGAAAGGGCATCGTTTAGTTCAGCAAGTTGCTTGTAGGTAAGATTAAATTTTTCATCTAGAGAGACAATATCTGCACCTTTTGCATAAGAGCTAAGCTCTTCTTCAGCCCTTTCGAGCTTTGCTTTTACCTCTCCGAGTTGTTTTTCAAGAAACCGCCTTGCAGCTTTTGTCGCATCGAGTTTTCTTTCTAAAACCCATCCTATGTACTCATCCACTAAAGTGTTTGCTACCTTTGCTGAAAGTTCTGGAAAGGAGCTTTCAAAGCTAATCTGAACGAGTCTTGACTTTCTATCAGGTGTTACTTTAACCCTATCTAAAAAGGAATCTAGCAATCCTTCTTCTCTAGCCAGTTGCCTTTTTTCGATTTCTATGGGGTCTGATTTTTTTTCATTTGCTTGAAGAATTTGAGCAAATGTGTCATTCACAAATGATATAAATCCAGGTTTTTTCTCCTTTACTGCGAACTCGGGATGTAAATCAAGCTGAAGGGCACTTACAACCTCTTTAGCCAATGATTTGCTTTCAATGAGTTTGTACTGTGTTTCGTAAAAGGAGTCAGTTTGTTGAGGTTGGGGCTCAAGCTCAACTACTTCTTGAAATGTGGTTATTTTGGGATTTTCAGGTGCTATCTCTATCGTAGCTTCAGCCTTATATATTCGGTTCATAAGTAAGGATGCAATAGCTACAGTTACAACCGAGATAGCAAGGCAGGATATTACAATCCATTTTCTTCTTAAAATAACGTCTATATAGTCTCTTAGATTCGGCTCTTCCTCGATATGGGTATCGTATTCTCTCCTAACCTGAGTAGATAAGGGGTAATCCTCTCTTTCCTTTAATTCGTTGCTCTTATATTCAACTACATCTCTTTTATTTCCTTCTTCCAAAAAAAGTGACCTCCACAGAAAAATTTCTTACTGCTGATACCGCTCCGGAGGGTCGTAACCCACGCCGACGAGACCCAGTAAGAAATTAAGACGAAGCCCATAAATAAACCTTTTAGCAATGCTTGCACCAACTATTACGGCATCTCCATCTTTTACTATAGGGTCCTCGGCCTCCCCTTTCTGAATCTTTTCTAAATCCAGTCCTGTAATTTCTCTTTTTCCATTACCCATATGACGAACCAACTTAACATCACCGCCATTTGCATAGGTTGTAAGCCCACCTGCCATGGCAATGCTATGAGTCACAGTAGTAGACCTTTCTTTCATCGGAAAAGAGCCTGGTTTCCTCACCGCTCCTTCCACAAAGACAGTTCCAGTCTCAGGGACGTAAACAACATCCCCGGGTTTAAGCACCACATTTATCTCTGAATTGCCTTTTAAAAGCAATTCGTCAAGGTCTACTACATAAGCCTCCCTTCTCCCATTGCCTTCAGCCCTTGTAAGATAAACAGTCCTTCCAGCGTTATCTTTTAATCCCTTTGCGGCGGCAAGAGAATCAAGAAGCGTCTGCCTTCCTAAGAGTTCGTAACTGCCGGGTTCTCTTACAAACCCAACTACCGATACAAGCTTGCTCTTATGTTCTTTAACAAAGACACCTACATGAGGGTTATTGATATAGCCATCACTTTTTAGGAGATTTTCGATTTTCTCCTCCGCTTCCCTAGCGGTGAGTGCATTTACATCAACGCTCCCCAAAAGAGGAAGAGTTATCTGTCCCCTTGAGCTTACACGAACAGTGCTCGTTAGCTTTTCAGACTCAAATACTTTGACTTCGAGTAAATCGGCAGGACCTATAAGATAATCAGCCGGTGATGCAGGAGCTCCAGAACTCTGTGTAATTAGCCTAGAGTTAAACTCCTTAATTTCTTGGGCGGATTCAATTCGACTCTCAGGGGGCAAAGAATCTGGAACTTTCTTTCCTCCACCACAGCTAATTACAGAAATAGCAGACAGTACGGACAGTAGATATATAGCCCTACTTATAATAAACACCATCCCTCCATACTTACGTAGGCTGAGTCTTTACTGTTTACTGTGGAGGAAGTATCCGGCTTACCACTTCATCTCCTCCTCCGGATCCTCCTTCGTGGGACCCTATTATAGCTCCAGTGGTCATGCCAGCACTGGTCAGAGTACCAGCACCTAGTGCTGCAACCCCAGCGACTGGCGCAGGGAAAAATCCAGCGATCAACTCTTTATTTACTGGCTGTAGCAATAAAGTTCCATCAGCGCCAACACCCTTTACGGCTAACTCTGTTCCGGGTGAGAGAGGATTGTCTTTTAAATCAACAATCGGCTGTCCGTTATCATCTACTATTACTCCATTAAAATTCTTCCCCTCAATTTGAACCGCGCACTCAGGTATACACTGGGTCTCATTAGTTCCGGTCTTTCCGACTATCTCCTCTGGCACTGCTCCTACGACTTCTGCCTGTGCTAAATTGATCTTCTGTCCCGCATTTATTCTGGTCAAGCCCTTAGAGGTTAATGCCTCTAACGAGCCTTCGCCAACCTCTACTATAGTGTCTTTATCAGTAACCATTATTCTGCCCGTGATTATAGTATTGCTGGTCAGCGCTACTTTTGGTGAGAAAACCTCTCCTTGCTGGGTTTTAAAAGAAACCCTTACCTTATGGGGTTGAAGTCTAAAATATATATTTCCTTTTTCAATTTGAAATACGATCTGCTCCCCCTCATCAAGAGCTTCAAGGACGGTTTCCTTATCAGCTATTAATGTTCCTCCGGAGATCTTTATAAGGGATTCATATTCATAGGTCACTTTATTCCCCGAAACTAAAGGATAGGTTTTTATACCGGAAGACGTATAAATCGCAGCCTTTCCCAATATAGTAGCCGCATTTAGTGTCTCAAGGTTTACTAAAAGAAATGCTAAGATAAATAGAAGATATTTGAGTATTTTCATAATTTTGTCCTCCTTTTTTTTCTACATGTCTTAATAATAGCAAATACAATGCCAAAGGGGAGGAGGTTTTGGAGCTATCATAAAGTGTAATAAAATCAGAGAGTTAACACGCTTTTCTCAGGTGAGAGAGGTGGGAAAATTATGGTGAAAATAGGTAATTAACTTCCTATCAGAAGGGAATTAATTCCCTATTTTCTGCAAAAGTTCAGAAACATAAAAAGATCCCGTTTCTCCTTGGATAACATACCTCATAGTAAAATATCTAATTCATGATTCAGGATTTCCCATATGTTATGGACTCATACATTTGCTTGACAAGAGCTTATTTCTTGTTAGATACTACTAACTCTTTTTTATACTTTTACTCTATAGACAAAGCTAGTCTGTTTGGTAAACAATAAAACAAAAAACAAGAGGAGTATATTGAAACAAGGAAAAGAGGAGATGATGAAAGAATACCATTAATTAACCCTGAACTTGTTTCAGGGTTAATTAACCTCAATTATTGAGGAGATTTTAAGATGAAGAATCATCGGCACTTAGAAGGACTTAAATGAAAGCAATCTCAGTTTTAATGCTGATTGTGCTACTAGGTGGTTTGATTGCACTCACTACAGGATGCACTGAACTAAATATGGGAACACAGGTTCTTTTTGAAGGACCACTAATGGCACAAAGCAAATGCTCAGATATATTTGCAATTTATTATGTAGAAGTAAAAGAGTGTATGGGTGTATCAAAACCACTACCTTTGCCGGATTTGAAAATTATGTGCGGTGAGGGGGTCATGTGCGGGGATAAAGTTGGACTTGGATGCTATCACAATGCCCTGAGTCCATCTCAGGGTAGAAAGGGAACTATAATTATCCCAGTCGAGACAAATCCAACTGTGATTAAGCACGAATTTATCCATCATATACTGTTCTTAACAACAGGTAATATAGATCTAAATCATAATTCAGAATGGTTTATAAAATGTGGGGGATTGGAGTGTCAATCTCCTTCTGCCTATCCTTCGCCATCTCAAGAAGGATTTTAAAAAACTCGCCCCAAGATAGGATTGATATAATCTGAATGATTACTGATAACCATATAGACATTACTTTCTCCTATGGATTACTTATATCGAACTGCTCTATTCCTGACCTGATACCGTCTACAACAGCCGAATCGTCCATAAACTCAACCTTATTTTTTTTCTAAAGCCTCTTCTCCGCTAGATACCTCGTCCACTTGGTGGACTATGATGCAAGACCGTAATTTTTTGCTCTCTCCGAGTCAAAAGCAGCGTGGACTTTATGTGGGCGTGTGGAGCGCCTCCTTAGACAACAGTTAAACCAGACACCCCTACCGCACCGATTCTTCCAGTGAAGGTGTTTCCATTGGCAAGGTTGGGGGAAATTAAGGTGAAAATAGGGAATTACCTCCCTATCTTAAGGGAATTATTTCCCTATTAGAAAGGAACTAATTCCCTAATTTTCCTTGACAAGAGCTTATTCCGTGAGATAATACCATGTCTTTTTATAATTTTACTCTATAGACAAAGCTATTCTGTTTGGTAAAGAGTAAAACACAAAACAAGAGGAGTATATTGAAACAAGGAAAAGAGGAGATGATGAAAGAATACCATTAATTAACCCTGAAACAAGTTCAGGGTTAATTAACCTCGATTATTGAGGAGATTGAGGAAGAATTATCAGCACTTAGAAGGGGTTAAATGAAAGCAATCTTAGTTTTAATGCTGATTGTACTACTCGGTGGTTTGATTGCACTCACTACAGGATGCACTGAACTAAATATGGGAACACAGGTTCTTTTTGAAGGACCACTAATGGTGCAAAGCAAGAGCTCAGATATATTTGCAATTTATTATACAAGAGTAAAAGATTGTATGGGTGTATCAAAACCACTACCTTTGCCGGATGTGAAAATTATAGATGGCAATGGGGTCATGTGTGGGGATAATGTTGGATTTGGATGCTATCATAATGATTACAGAAAGGGGACTATAATTATACCAATTGAGACAAATCCAACTGTGATTAAGCACGAATTTATCCATCATATACTGTTTTTAACAACAGGTAATATGGATCTTAATCATAATACAGAATGGTTTATAAAATGTGGGGGATTGGGAGAACAAGTTCAGCGGCCGAGGAAGGATACTCTATCTCAAAACCTTCTTCCAAACTAAGCCTGGAGAGAATCGGCACATATTCTTCTCGTCAACTACTAGAGCTGTTTTACTCATTCTCCGTTAGAATTGAATCTTTTTAACTTTACCCGCAGGGTTTTGGAGTCAATACCGAGGAACCGAGCCAATTGAGACTTATTCAGGTTCATTCTCTTCTTTATCTCACAGAAGATTTTTCTTTCCACCTCCTCTTGAGTCTTTGCAGCGAGTGTCTTCAAATTTCTACTTTCTTCCAGATTAAAACTAAGGTCAACCTTTACATGAATCGCTGTATCCATACTCTCTATCTGCTGTGCTGGTACAGGCAGGGATCCTTCGCCCGCGGATGTTTTTAGCGGACGGCCGACTATATCTCTTAGATACTCAGGAAGATGCCAAGGCATGATAATACCCACTGCTGAAAGGGCTGAGTACTTTATTACGTTCTCTAGCTCACGCACATTTCCGGGCCAGCAGTAGCTCTCAAGGATTGCCAAGGCATCAGGAGAGATCCCATAAATATTTTTATTAAACCTTTCGCTATATATCATTATAAAGTGTTGGACAAGAAGCTTGATATCATCCTCTCTTTCCCTTAAGGGTGGAAGCTCTATGGTAACCCCGCTCAATCTGTAGAAGAGATCCTCACGAAAGGTACCCTTCTGGATAGCATCTTTTAGGTTTTGATTAGTGGCTGCTACTATCCGACCATCAAAGTCTATAGGTTTTAGGTTTTTTGAGCCTAATGGATAAAATTTACGCTCTTGAATAACTCTAAGGAGCCTAGTTTGGGTATTAGGTGAGAAATTAGAGACTTCATCTAAAAGCAGCGTGCCTCCTTTTACGAGTTCAAATCTTCCAGGCTTTCTTTCAGTAGCACCAGTAAATGTTCCCTTCTCATATCCAAATATCTCGCTCTCTAGAAGTGTCTCGGGTAGAGAGGCACAATCTACAGGACAAAAGGGACCGTTCCTTTGGTTGCTCATCTCGTGGATTGCCCTTGCAAATAGCTCCTTTCCTGTTCCAGTTTCTCCCTCAAGGAGAATGGGTACATCTGATTGGGCGAATGTCTCAACCATATTCCAGACCTGTCGAATCTTTTCACTATCTCCTATAATACACTTTCGAATCCCATGCCCCTCTAGGCGGGTCTCCTGTAAATAGAAGATTTTCTCCATTTCATCTTTTCCTATATGGTTCTCGTCATTAAACGGCTTCATCTTGAAATCGGTTGCTCCTACCTCTTAATTGCCTGGACACATCACTCCCTGGACGCCTGCCTCAGTTTACAAACCCAAGTCAGCGTCCTTAGTTTCGAGTTGCTGCGATTTGAATCTCAAGAACTTTTAAGCATGCCTCCTGTAAGGAGAAGAATTTTTCTATGCTCTCTATGTCATCCTCATTAATTAAGCGGCTCCATACCTACTTAGGTGAGAATAGACCTAATCAATCAAAGTAACAATCGGGAAAAACCTGAGAAATGTATTGGGAAAAACCTGAGATGGACAAAAAAAAGACCTGAGGCAGAAAACAGAAGGCACAAAGCAGATAAATACACCCTAACTGGCTTACTGCCTTCTGCTTTTTGGCTCCTCTGCTCTTACGCTATTGGTCGGGCTTCACTAATCCTACCCGAATTGCATAACGTACCAGGCCTGCAATATCGTGAATGTCTAGCCGTTCCATTAACTGCATGCGGTGCGTCTCGACCGTTTTCACACTGATTTTAAGCGTGCTGGCGATCTTCTTCGTCTAGTATCCTTCGGCAATCAATTGTAAAACTTCTCGCTGGC
>Ga0209618_1000229_pt1 | contig 12698 bp, 11 predicted proteins | sample Rifsed13ft3_FD_184007 | JGI IMG/M metagenome (GOLD analysis project Ga0209618, IMG submission 184007) | Soil microbial communities from Rifle, Colorado, USA - sediment 13ft 3 (SPAdes) (version 2) | ecosystem: Environmental > Terrestrial > Deep subsurface > Rock core/Sediment | place: Rifle... | reverse complement strand
TGAACGAGCGAGTGAACTCCCGCCGCAGCAGTGCGACGTCGCCCATCAGGGCAAGCGCGTGCGCCTGCCCCGGTGCGTACCCTGCGTTTTCCGCATACTCCTTGGCCCGGCGCGCCAGCTTCTCCGCTTCCGCCAGCCGGTTCTCCAGCGTCGCGGCGATGCCGCGGACGATCGTCGCTTCTGCCTTCAGCCACAGGGGCGTATCGGGCACGAGCTCCTCGACGGCGCGGATGACGCTCACCGCCCAGGCCGGCCGCGTCCACACGGACTCGTGCGCCAGCGCGAGCAGGTTCAGCGACGTGTCCAGACGGAGTTCGCCCGCGTCCATCAGCAGCCCGGCGACAGACGTGCCCGCCCGGCGGGCCAGCAGGAGCAGCGTCTCAACTGAAGGGTACGAGCGCGCGGTTTCGAGCAGGCTGACGAAGCTCTTCGAGAGGTCCGCCCCGGCCAGTTCCGCCTGGGTCAGCCCCATGCGTCCCCGGGCGCGCTCAAGGCGCTGTCCGAAGGCGACGATCCAGCGCGCGCGCGTAGTGTCAATTGTCTTCTGTGACTTGACCATGTGTGATATGACTTCGACGACGGCGGCGGAACGTCCTGCAGAGACGAGACGGCGTGTCCCCCGATATGCTTCGATCTTTCAGCTAATCTCCTATGAACCGGCTACCCTCCGTTGATACCGGGCGGGTCGGCCGCGAAGTGTGCAGGTGACACACTTGTGGCCATCCACCCGGTCCCGAGCAACGCCAGCGTGACCAAAACAGCAGCAAGAAGCATGCGAACTTTGTGCGCCATGTCAATCCCTCCCGATTCAGTTGAATTTGGGGGACCCGCCACTGGCCCGGTTTCCACACGCGTCCGGCGATTCCTTTCTAATGTTTAGTAATTGTAGGTTTTGGGCAGAGAGAGTTTGGAGGCCCCAGCCGTGGAGAACTGGATGGACGGCATGCTCGCCTTTGTCCTCTGTCCGGCCGGAGAGTGCCGGTACAGCGAGGGCTTTCCGGATCTCCGCGCCGCGCCGCACGACTGCCCCCAGTGCGGCCGGGCGCTGCTTGCCGGCTGTCCCCACTGTGGCATGCTCCTGCGCAATCGCTGGGGCATGTGCACCAACTGCGGCCTCCTCCTCTTCTCCCTGGCGGCCGCCGTCGTTCAGCCCACGGTCAAACTGGCCTAGGTTCCACGGCCAACGCGGCCCGATCCCGCGACGGCGGCCCGCCGGAGAGGGAAAGGGCTCATGCCTCCCCCCGCGGAAAACCTCACCGTCCTACGGCATGCGCGGAGGCAGACGGTGAGCGGACAGAGCGTCTCCCACGGCTTCGAACTGGAAGGCAGCGCGACGCGGCCGGTCATCCGGGGTCGCCATCTGGTGGTGGCCTGCGGCCACTACCTGGCGGCGCTGGCCGGCATGCGCATGCGCGACCGGGGCGGCAACGCCATCGACGCCGGGGTGGCCATGGCCTTCGCGCAGGCGGTGCTGGAGTTTCAGAGCTACGGGTTCGGCGGGGAGTGCCCGATCCTGATCTACGCGGCGGCGACGCGCGAGGTGGTCGCGATCAACGGCAACACGCGGGCCCCCGCCGCCGCGACGATCGAGTGGTTCCGGGACCACGGCATCACCCTGATTCCGGGCGATGGGTTTCTGCCGGCCGGGGTTCCCGCGGCGCCGGATGCGCTGATCACGGCGCTGGATCGCTACGGGCGGCTGGCGCTAAAGGACGTCCTGGCGCCGGCAATCGAACTCGCCGCGCACGGGTTTCCGGTCTACGAGGGGATGCGCGACCGCATCGCCGCCACGGCCGACCGCTTCCGCAGCGAGTGGCCCACCTCCGCCGCCCTCTTCCTGCCCGGCGACCGCGTCCCCGATGTCGGCGAGACCTGGCGCGACCCCGACCTGGCCCGCACCTTCGAGAGACTGGTCGAGGCCGAGGACAACGCCCGGCACAACGGACGCAGCGCCGCCCTCCGCGCGGCGCGCGACCGCTTCTACAAGGGCGACATCGCCCGCGAGATCGTGGCCTTCCAGCGCGACACAAAGGTGCGCGACGCGAACGGGATGGAGTCGAGCGGTCTGCTCACTGCAGAAGACTTCGCGGCGTTCGAGACCCGCGTGGAAGCCCCGGTAACGCTGAACTACCGCGGGTACGATGTCTACAAGTGCGGCCCGTGGAGCCAGGGGCCGGTCTTCCTGCAGCAGCTGGCGCTGCTGGAGGGATTCGACCTGGCCGCACTGCGCCATAACTCCGCCGACCACATCCACCTGGTCATCGAAGCGACCAAACTGGCCTTCGCCGACCGGGAGCGCTACTACGGCGACCCGCAGTATGCCGACGTACCGTTGCGCGGCCTCCTCTCCAAGGCTTACGCGGCGGAGCGGCGGGGGTTGATCGACATGCAGCGGGCATCGCTTGAGCTGCGTCCGGGAAACCCGTATCCCTACGAGGGGCGCGAGCGTGAACCCGACCTCAGTCCGCTGCGCGGCCGGGCGGGAGATGTGGGCACGACGGGCACGCGGGCGATCGACGAGGAGGGAACCATGTTCTCGGCGACGCCCAGCGGTGGGTGGTTCTACGCCTCACCGATCATCCCGGGGTTGGGCTTCTGCCTGGGGACGCGCTGCCAGATCTTCTGGCTGGATCCGCCCGACCACCCCAACGCCCTGCGGCCGCGGAAGCAGCCGCGCACGACGCTGACCCCGTCACTGGTGATGAAGGACGGACGCCCGTGCATGGTCTTCGGCACCCCGGGCGTGGACAACCAGGATCAGTGGACGCTGCAGTTCTTCCTGAACGCGGTGGACTTCGGGATGGACCTGCAGGACGCCATCGACGCGCCCGCCTTCCACTCGGTCCACTTCCCCAGTTCGTTCTATCCGAAGGAGGCCAGCCCGGGCGCGCTCGTCGTGGAAGCGCGCATCCCGCCGGAGGTGCGCGAGGAACTCCAGCAGCGGGGGCACGTGGTCAGCGTCGTCCCCGGGTGGAGCCTCAACTTCACGACCGCGGTGGCGATCAATCCGCAGCGCGGCGTGATCGAAGGCGCAGCGAGTTCCCGCGGCGAGCGCAACTACGCCCTGGGCTGGTAACGGCGGAGCGGGGTCGACCCCCTTAACGTCCCAGCGGGAGCAGCGCCAGCGCCCCTTCCGCCTCCAGCAGCTGCCGCTTGAGCGCGACACCGCCCCGCAGCGAGTAACCGCCGAGTTTCCCGTCGCTGCGCACGACGCGGTGGCAGGGGATCAGTAGCGGCAGCGGGTTACGGGCACAGGCCGTCCCCACCGCGCGCGCCGCCGACGGTTTCCCCAGCGTCCGCGCGATTTCTCCGTACGTGCGCACCTGACCGGGCGGGATGCGCCGCAGCGCCTGCAGCACCGCCCGCTCAAACGGCGGCACCAGGCTCAAGTCCACCGGGCCACGGTAGGGGGCGTGGTCGCGGATCGCGTGCATGACTTCGGCCCGCAGGTCGGCCGGCGGTTCGGGATCCGCCACGGGACCGCTCCCGAGCACGCGTTCGGCTTCGCGCTCGAAAGCCGCGGGCGAGTTCGCCTGGCTGACCATGAGGGGGCCGTTCGGGCCGTAGGCGACGAAGATTGTCCCGAACGGGGCCGGGACGCTCATGTAGCGATACTTCGACGGTGCTGCGGGCTGGCCCGGGGCCGTCGCGCCGCCGTCGGCGGCGACGCGGGAAGTGTACCGCAGGACGAACTCCTCGAGGTCGGCGTCGGTGAGCCGGGTGAGGGCCGCCACCGGCTTGCCCCGGCGCGTCACGATCACCGCCTCGCCCCTCCCGACCTGCCGAAGGAGCGCGTTGGTCCGGTTCTTCAGCTCCACGGTGTTGACCATCTTCATCGCCGGCTCCCCCTCAGCGGATGGGCTCCTCGCGCCCGCCGCGACATAGCCAGAAAAACGGCTATGTTCATAGCCCTATACTAAGCTAGCGGGAGCGGATTCGTCAACCAAGAGGCGATAGCCTTCGTCAACGCCGTGGCCGACATCGCGGAGAGCGAAGGCCACCACCCGGACATCACAATCCGCTACCAGCGGGTCACGCTCACCCTAACCACGCACGCCATCGGCGGCCTCTCCGAGAACGACTTCATCCTGGCCGCCAAGATCGATCGACTGCACGGCGCGGCCAAACCCGCGGAGGCACTGGATCCCTAGCCGGTCGGCGGGCATTCAGCGCCAGTCGATCTGCACAACCTGGATCGGTTCGGCGATTCCCTTGAGGGTCATTGTCCGGGGTTCCGACATGGGGAAGCGGGATGGCGCCGCCCGGGCAGTATCGAGGCTGGCCACAATCTGGCCGGCGTCGGCCAGGGCCGCGATGCGCGCGGCCTGATGGACGCCCTTCCCCTGGTAGCGTGTTCCCCGACGGGTGGCCTCCACCGCATGCAACCCGATGCGCACCTGCGGCGAAAAGCCTTGCGTGCGGCGGTGCTCGACCAGCGTCCGCTGGATGGCCACCGCGCAGTCCACCGCCGCGGCCGGCGTGTCGAAGGCGACGAAGAACCCATCGCCCGCGTGATCGACCTCGGTCCCGCCGTGTCGGGCAAACAGCGTCCGCAGCGTTTCGTCGTGCCAGCGGAGCAGATCTGCCCAGGCGTCGTCGCCGATCGCCTCGACCAGGTTCGTGGACCGGACGATGTCGGTAAACATGAAGGTCTGCGTCAGGCGGACCGCCGCCGCCCCGGGTGCGGCCGCGTCCGTGGCACGTTCCAAGAGTTCGGCGGCGCGGCGAGCATCCGGGACGGCACCGAGGCGCTCGAAGGCTGAGTGCGCGGTTTCCAGCTCAAGGATCGCCGCCTCCGCATCGCCGGCGGCCTGGTAGGCGGCGCAGAGCAGCAGTCGCGTGCGTGCCATCTCGTACGGGACGTCGACGTCCCGCCACAACTCCAAGCCGCGCCGCAGGCTGCGCGCCGCAGCGGCGGGGTCCCCCTCGGTCAACTGGACGGTGCCGCGAGCGCAGGACGCGCTGGCCATCAGGGCCGCGGTCTTGTAAGTGTCCGCAATGGCTTCGAGTTCCTCCGCCGCCGCGCGGGCACTTTCCAAATCCCGGGCGGCCAGGGCAATCTCCACCATCGCCGGCAGCAGCCGGGCCCGGGCGCGGCGGTCGCGCGGCTCATCGGCCAGCGCACGGCGGATCAACGTCAGCGCCGCATCCACTTTGCCTTCCGCCAGTCGGAGCAGCGACAGGCCGGGCTGGGGCTCATGTCCCAATTCGTGCGCCTGCCGGAAGGCTTCTTCGGCGGCGGGGAGATCTCCGACGCGAAACCGGATCTCCCCGACCTCATAGAGCGCGGCCGCCGCATAGCTCAGGTTGAACTCCATCAACTCGCTGCAGGCGCGCCGGGCCTCCTGCTCCGCCTCGCTCCAGGTCCCCCGCAGGCGCATGATCTCAGCCCGGTAGACGCGGCACATGCCCGGAAAGCCAGCGATCGCCTGCCGCTCACACCAGCGTTTGGCCGCCTCCGTCCAGTCCGCGGCGCGCCGGTAGTCGGCCATGTCGCGGCAGGCCGCGATCGTGTTGCAGTAAATGGCGGCCGTCGGGTACGGGTCGATCTCGCCTCCCACGGCGGCAACGGTGGCTTCGTCGATGAGCGCCGTCCCCTCGGCGACGCGCCCCATCGCGATCAGCACACCGCCCTGATCGTGGAGCCCCAGCGCCTGCAGGTTGCGGTCGCCGAAGCGCATTCCGATGTCCAGTTCGCGGCGGGCTAACTCCAGCGCGCGCTCCAGGTCGTCCTCGCGGAAGGCCACGCGCATGCGCGCCCGCGCCAGGTAGCCGTGCTCCCGGGCTTCCGGTTCCTCTTCGAGCAGGCGTTGCGCCCGGTTGTGCCACGCCTGCGAAATCGCCTCGGCTCGCTTGTCCTCGTAATCGTGGGAGAGTTCGAGCGCTACCCGGGCCGCTCCGCGCCGGTCTCCCCGTTCCACGTAGATCGCGTAGGCCCGCTCCCGTGCCGCGATGCAATCCGCCAGGCGGCCGGTCCACCAGGCCGCTTCCGCCAGGGCCTCCAGATCTTCGGGTGGCAGGCCACGCGAGGCGTCCGCGGCGTTGAGGAGGTCAAATGCTTCCCTCCAGGCGTGTCGCTCGAACGCCTGCCGACCTGTTTGGAGTTCTCCGTCGATGCTCATCCTTATCAAAATCAAAAGCCGCACGGACCAGGGATTAAGTGTGTGGAAGGCTTCGCGGGGCGCTCCCGCCTCTCCCTGCAGGGAAGTACCGACGCGAGGAATCTTAAGGCAGCGCGTAGATCCGGCTGGCCTGGCCCGGCGGGAATATGGTGATCCAGTCGACCGCGCCCACCGGGGCGTGCCCGGGCCCGGCCTCGGCGTGCTGTTTGTCAGAGGTAATGGCGAAGGCGATCCCGAGGTCGTTGTAGATCATGATCCGCGCGCCGCCCAGGTTCGGCATGGTGATCTCCTGGCGCGCCGGCGACATCCCGTAGGCCATCAGCACCGCCCCCTGAGAGAAGCCGAAGGCGATGCCCTTGTCGGTGCGGTAGCGCCGGTCGGCGATCTCCAAGCCGACCAGTCTGTTCCCGTCCGCCGGATCAACCAACCCCCCCAGGCCGTTGGTCCAGAAGACCACGGGCGCGCGCAGCCCAGGTGTCGGGGCCTGGTTGCTGGGATTGCCCAGCCGGCCGGTGAGGTCGGCCACGGACTGGTCGAGGGCAAACGGACCGATCCCCTTCCCCGGCGCGATGAGGAACTCCGCGGCGACCGCGGGGACGGTGACTCGCTCGGCCGCGAGCGGCACCCGCTGGGCCTTCGACTGGAGGGCCAGCGCCACGCGGATCGTCTGCCCCTGCGCGCTGACCTCGACCTGGGCCTCGAACGTGGTTTCGTCGTTGAGCCGCAGCAGGCGGCCGCGCTCCACCGCCCAGAAGAGCTCGCCGGTCCCGCGGATCGTCCCGGTCGCGCGGCTCTGCGCGCCGGGAGGCAGCGGCCCGATATCCGCGCCGGAGACCTGCCCCTCCACCGCGTAGGTGATGCGGGCGACCCGACCCTCCGCCGCCCGCTCCACGCCGGCCAGCGTGTAGGTCACGGTGCCCTGGCCGGTGATGCCACCTTCCTCGAGGCGTGTCTGGCGGGTCCAGCGCTCACCGATGCGCGCCGCGCGCCCGGGAAACCCAAAGGGGAAGTCCTCTTCGGAATAGTCCCCGGTCTGCCGTTCCACGACCCTTCCATCCGGCCGGACCTTCAGGGTGATCGGGGCGTCGATCGCCTCTTCGGTACGCCCACCCTCGCTGACCCGGAAGTCCTCAAACACCACCTCGACGGTTATGGTCCCGTCGGGATCCACCGCCAGGACGCGCGTGACCTCCCGGGCCTCGACCGTGAAGCTGGCGGTCTGGCGCTGGTCGGCGACCTGAAAGGCGATCTCGGCGGAGGCGGTGAACGTGGCGTGGACGACCTCGCCGCGGGCGAGCCTGAGCTGAAACTCGACCGTCTCCTGCGCGGCCGCCGGCGCCGTCCACAGCGCCGCCGTCAAGGCCACCACCACAACCGTGACCCGCATCGCCCGGGACATCGCCCTTACCTCCGGCCGGAACCCGGCCTCGGTCTCTTCCCTAAAGCACTCTTCCCCGCAACCCTACCCGCGCGACATCGAGGTTGCCGCAGACCGCAGGCCGTTCACCACACCGGGCGACGGCGCGATGCGGGAGATGCGCACCCCGGCGGCGTCCGCGGCCAGGACGCGCACCCGCTCCTGCGTGCGAAAGCGAATCACGGGCAGCGCCTCGTCGTCCACCGTGGCGACGAGTTCCCCGGATAGCCCCTGCGCAGCGGCGGCGGGCAGCGCGCGGGGCACATACGCCGGATCCTGGATGCTGCGGCCCCACTCCGCGTCGGGGATCAACTCCGCACGGACCTTATCCCGCGGCAGCCACACACCAGGACCGTCCGGCCGTCCCCCAAAAGGCGCCAGCGCACCGGGCAGATGGAGCAGGGAGACGCAGGTCTCCGCGAAACCCCGCACGACTGTGGGCTCGGTGGCCGGACCGGAGAGCAGCAGCAGCCGGCAGCGCAGCGGCGGCGCGCCCGCGGCGCGGGCGAAATCCGCGATGGCGTGGAGATCGACACTCGAGCCTACCAGGACCGTGGGGAGGCGGCGAAACGGGAAGAGCGTCAGGTCGGGTCTGAAGGTGACGGTGAGGACGGCGAGCGGCAGGACCTGCACGCCGAGCGGCGGGCGGTCCGGCACCAGGGAGTCCGCGGCCGCCATCAGGAAAGGCAGCGCGTTGCCGACCCACGGTCCCTCCGGCGCGACCGAGAGGACGACGTCGCCGGGACGCAGGCCGGCGTCGCGGAAGACGTCCAGCGCCCGCCGCGCCTCCGCCGCGACGTCATCGTGCGCGAAGGGTATCCAGACCGGATCATCGCCGGGGACGGGATGCAGCGCCCACAGCACCGCGGGCCGGATCAGCGCTCCGGCGTGCCGTTTGACCATCCGCCGCCACGCCCACGCCGTCACGAACGGTGCCTCTTCGAGCGCGCGCGGGGCGCGGCCATGCCAGTGGGCGCGGTAGAGCGGGAGGGTCGCCGCGCGGTCCAGGAGGGTGCTCATGACGGCGCCTCCTCGATGACGCGCCGCCGCTTGCCGCTCCAGGTGCGCACCTCGTCGATCTGGGGGACGGCCTTCACCTCGACCGGCAGGACCAACCCGTTCTCGATGCCCAGCCGCAGGACGTCGATGTCGTTCATCGCGCGCGTCGCCGCGTCGGTCATCTCCGCCGGGTCGGCGCCCGTCGCCGGTACCAGGTACAGCATTGGCTGTGGCTTGTACCCGCGGCGCACGATGCGCAGCTGCCAGTTGGTGATCCCGCCAAGCGCCCCCAGCCGCCGGTCGAGTTCCGCCGTGGAGAAGCGGATGAGCCCCAGGTTCACCAAGTCGTCTCGCCGGCCGCGCACGCGGATGCGCGGGTGGGTGCGGCCGCAACCGCAGCGGGCGACAGCGAGCACCTCGATGACATCGCCGGTGCGGTAGCGCACGAGCGGGAGGGCGCGGGCGAAGCTGGTGAAAACGAACTCGCCCAGCGCGCCGGGGGCGGCGTCGAAGAGATGGATCGCGGCCGGTACGCTGCCGTCGGCCTCCTCCCGGTCGAGCGCCTCCAGCGGGATGATCTCGGGGATGCACCAGTCGGCCCAGAGGTGAATCCCGCTCTGCTCGGGACACTCCACGTGAAAGCAGGGGTATTCGGTCATGGCGTAGAGTTCGTACGCGCGCAGGCCCCAGGCGTCCAGCAGGGGGCGACGGTACGGGGCGAGCGGCTCGCCGCCGAACAGGCCGATCTCCGGGCGGTAGAGGTGCCGCGCCTGGAGGCGCAGCATCCGCGTGGCCACCACACCGGCAAACGTGCGCAGCGACGGTTCGTCGCGCCACGCCGCCCGCGCGGCCTGTGGGGCCTCCGCGGCGATGCCCTCGGCGATGCGCAGGAGGAGGCTGGGGAAGCCGATCACGGCGGTCGGGCGGCGGTCGGCCAGGAACGAGAGCGTCACGGCGGCCTGGGTGGGCGAGGAGAGGATGTACTCCACGGGCAGCCGCGCGGCGACGTGCGCCGCCAGCAGCGCGTACGCGGCCGCGTCGCTGACGAACGGCGCGGGTGTCCCGAAGATGGCGATGCGGAAGGCGTCCTGCCGCGTGGTGGTCATGTGGTAGACGCGGAGGACGACCTCCTCGAACATGGCCAGTTCCTGCCGGCCGTAGGGCGTCCACTTCGGCGCGCCGGTCGTCCCCGAGGTGGCGAACCAGATGCGCACGTCGGGATCGCAGAGGACGTCGTGCGGATGGTGCTGCCACACCTCACGCAGATCGACGCCGCGGATGTAGGGCAGGCGCTGCAGATCCTCTAGCGTGCGGATCGCGCCCGGGTCGATGCCGGCCTCGCGCCAGCGGGCCCGATAGAGCGCCGAGCGCGACGCGTGTACCAGCAGACCGTTCCGGAGTTGGCGCTCCTCCAGCGCGCGCAAATCCCCGAGAGGCGCGGCCTCAACCTCGGGGTGGAGGATCGGCATTTAGCGGCGGACGGTGGAGCGGACGGGACGCGGCCCCGGTTCGCCGGGCGCCGGGGGAATCGCCGCGACGGGCTCGACGGCGATCGTCACCTGCGGCCCAAGGATAGCGGCCACCGCATCGGCCACCATCTGCCGCGTGGCCACGCCGTCGCCCGCGGGCCCGACCAGGAAGACGCGCACGCGGTCGGGCGCCTCCTGCACGATTTGATAGCGGTGGACGCCGTCGATGTGCTCGATGGCCAGGGTGAGGCGGTAGGGATGGACGATCCGCCCATCGGGCAGGACGAAGGCGTCCACGCGGCGGCCCTCGATCACCTCGAGCAGGGGCAGCGCGCGGCCGCAGGGGCAGCGGGCCGGGCTCCAGACGGCCACGTCGCCCAGTCCGGCGTAGCGGATGATCGGCGTGGCGAGGTTGGTGAGATCGGTAACGACGACTTCTCCTGCCTCGCCGGGAGCCACGGGCCGGCCGTCGTGCAGCAGTTCGACGATCGTCCGCGTGCCGGTCACGTGCAGGCCGCGGTGATGGTAACACTCCAGGGCCATCAGCCCCGCCTCCGTGCTCCCGTACGCGTTGAAGAAGGCCGAAGTGAAGACCTCCGCGGCCAGCCTCCGCGTGGGGGCATCAAAGACCTCGGCGGAGAGAACGATGGCGGTGGGATGGTGCACCGGCTCGCCGCGCTCCTTCGCCACGAGGGCCAGGCCGCGCAGCACGCTAGGATAGGTGATCAGCAGATCCGGGCGGTGGGTGTTCAGTTCCCGCAACTGCAGTTCCGGCGGGGCCAGCGCGTCCCCCTCGTGCACGCGCAGCAACGCGCGCGGCAGCGAGCGGACCAGCCCCGCCTCCAGCGTGTGCTCGTGGCGCACGAAGAGCGTCATCAGCCGACGGGCGCGCCGGCCGACCCAGCGCGAGATGTTCGGCGGCGAGGCCCAGGCGCCGACGGAAAAGAGCGCGCCGCGATCTTTGTACAGCCGCGTGGGTTCCCCCGTCGACCCGGAGGTCTCGACGAGGAAGCAGTCATCGGGGCGCATCCCCGCGGCCAGCAGATCAGACAGAGGTGTCTCCCGCAGGTCAGCCTTGGAGACGATCGGCAGACGCGCTAAGTCTTCCAGAGTGCGGATCATCTCGGGACGCACGCCGGCCGCGTCCATGCGGCGGCGGTAGAAGGGGACCCGGGCGTGGGCGTGCCGGACCAGTGCCCGCAAGCGCCGCTCCTGATAGGAGCGGAGGCGAAACGGATCGCGCGTCAGCCCGTCGAGCGCCAGGACCGAGAGAAGATGGCTCCCCAGGGAGAGGGCGTTGCGGATCTTGCGGACCGCTCTTCACCTCCCGGCGCGGCGTGGGCTTTCTCACTATTCCACCGCGAGGGGCGGTCTCCTGCGCGGGCGATCACCCCAGCCGCTTCTCGAAGGTGATCCAGGCCGGTTCCTTGACGAAGCCCATCGCCTCGTTGATCCGCAGCATCGGCCGGTTGCGCGCGTCGTTCCCGGTGCGGATCTCCCGGTACCCGTGCGCCCGAGCGTACTTGACCGTCTGCAGTTTCAGCGCCATGGCGATGCCCCGGCCGCGGTACTCCCGGAGCAAGCCGGTGAGGTGCTGGGAAAGGACATCCGGCTGCGCCAACCGCCGCTGCAGGAGGCTCACCCCGACGTAGCGGTCGCCGTCTTGGGCCAGGAAGAAGGCGTCGAGCAGGGCCGTGGGCGCCTCGATATCGTGCGCCACGAACATCTCGAACGTCGTGTCCGTCGGCTGCCCGACGGCCGGGACGTCCCGGCCGCAGGCCTGCTGCAGCTCGTACGCCTGGCGCAGCGCCTCGGGATCACGTCCCCGCTCCGCCGCCAGCGTGGTCAGGAGTATCCCTTGAGCGGCGACGCGTTCCTCCGCGCCGGCGAACCGCGCGATGTCGAAGGCCGCGACGTCGAGCCGGGACTCGAATCCCCGCTGCACCTCGGCGAACCCGCGGCGGGTGAGGAAGGCGACCGATTCGGTCATCGTCTCCTTGGCCACACCCGAGCGCACCGCCAGCGCGCCGCGGCGCTGCAGTTCACCAAGCAGCGCGTCGTAGATGGCGCTGCCGATCCCGCGCTGCCGCAGGGCGGGATCCACCGTGACGTTGAGGTAGTAGGTCTGCGGGTGGAACTCCCACGGAATGTGGTTGATCCGCCCGTAGCCGACGGCGCGGCCCGCCGCGTCCTCCGCCATCAGTCGGAGGTACTCGTAGCGTCCGTGGTCCCAGGAGGCGTCCCAGTGGCGCGCCTCCTCCACCGTCCACGGGTCGTCCGGGAAGGAGGCCACCCCAATCTCGACCATGCGGGGGTAGTCCTCCTCGCGGAACGGCCGGAGCCGTGCGTTTACCCTCTGCGTGAGCATCGTGGGCTGATCCGGACTCACCGCGATCCCTCCTCAGTTCCCGTTGACACGACCGGCCACCCGCGGCAGGGCTTCCGCCTCCGCGAGCGCCGCGCCGAGGCGCATCGACGCGCGCCCCAGCCGCTGCCGCAGGCCCGCGCCCCGCTCGAGCGTCGCCGCCAGCCGGGCCGCGGCGGCCTCACGATGTAGGTCCTCGTAGCGGGCCTGAGCCTGTAAGCCCCACCAGTTGTGGTGCATCATCGTCCTCACCCTTTCTGACCAGCCGCCCCGACGGTCTGGGGCCGGGACCGCCCGCCGGCGCGGCCGCAAAAGGACACGGCGGG
>Ga0209618_1000221_pt1 | contig 13042 bp, 8 predicted proteins | sample Rifsed13ft3_FD_184007 | JGI IMG/M metagenome (GOLD analysis project Ga0209618, IMG submission 184007) | Soil microbial communities from Rifle, Colorado, USA - sediment 13ft 3 (SPAdes) (version 2) | ecosystem: Environmental > Terrestrial > Deep subsurface > Rock core/Sediment | place: Rifle... | reverse complement strand
GCGGGCAGTACGAGGAGCAGATCAGGACGATGGTGTCCGCCGGGACGGGCGGGCCGGGCGGCGAGGAGATCACCGAGCGCGTCGTCACGGACGCCGGTGAAGCGAGCGCAGGAGGCTAAGCCATGGCCAAAGTCATCGAGAAAGTCGGGCAGGTCGAGGCGGAGAAGGAAGAGCTCATCAGCGGCAGCGAAGCCATCGCCGTCGCCTGTAAGCTGGCGGACGTGGACGTCATCACCGCCTACCCCATTCGCCCCTACGACACCGTGATGCAGTACGTGGCCAAACTCGTGTCCAACGGTGAGATGGACTGCGAGTACATCGTCGCCGAGTCGGAGCACTCGCAGTTTGAGATCGTCAAGCACGCCTCTGCCGCCGGGGCGCGGGTCTTCTGCGGCTCCAGCGGCGTGGGCTGGATGTACGCCTTCGAGGCGATCACCGTCACGCCGGCGCTGCGCATCCCCATGGTGGCGATGGTCGGCAACCGGGCGCTCGACGACCCCGGGGCCTTTGGCGTGGAGCACAACGACGCGCTGGCCGTGCGCGACCTGGGCTGGATGCTCGTCTGGGTGGACAACGCCCAGGAGGCGCTGGATGTCGCGCTGATCGCCTACCGTGTGGCCGAGGACCGGCGGGTCTTCCTCCCCTGTGCCATCGCCTGCGACGGCGCCTTCCTCACGCACTCCCAGTCGATCGTGAAGGTCCCGCCGCAGTCCTGGGTCAACGAGTTCCTCCCGCCGTATGACCGCGGCGATCTGCTGCTGCACCCGGACAACCCGATCACCGTGGCGCCGCAGGTGAACGAGGACTGGCTGATGGAGCTGCGCAAGCACAACGATGAGGCGATGAAACGGTCACAGACGGTGATCCGCGAGGCCTATGCCGACCACGAGCGGATCTTCGGCCGCGCCTACGGCAACCCGTTCTTCGAGGAGTACATGACCGAGGACGCCGAGGTGGTCCTGCTCGGCATGGGCACGCTCTCCATGCCGGTGAAGGTGGCGATCCGGCAGATGCGCCAGCAGGGGATCAAGGTCGGGTTCGTCCGGCTGCGCTGGTTCCGGCCCTTCCCCACGGACGAACTGTCCCAGACGCTGGCCCGGTTCAAGGGCGTGGGCGTCATCGACCGCGACTACTCCTTCGGCTCCCCGTACTTCAGCGGGGTGCTGGCGAACGAGATCCGCGCCGCGCTCTACAACGCGCCGGCCCGGCCGCCGCTGCTCTCCTTCATCTGCGGGCTGGGTGGGCGCGAGGTGACCGTGCCCAACGTGCGGGAGATGACCGACCAGGTCCGCCGCGCGGCCGCGGGCGAGAAGCTCGAGACGACGCAGTGGATCGGCATCCGGCAGTAAGAGGAGGATGACTGACATGGCCGACGCCATCGCCACCCTGCCGACACAGCAGCTTGATCCCTTTAAGGGGGTGAAGAAGGTCCCGCTGGAGGAGTACTTCACCTCCGGCCACCGTACGTGCCAGGGGTGTGAGTCCGCCCTGGTGATGAAACTGATGGTCAAAGCGTCCGGGCCCCGCACGATCGTGCTGGGCAGCACCGGCTGCATGTACGTGGCGAACACCACCTACTACAGCACCTCCTGGGTCGTCCCCTGGATGCACACGCAGTTGGGCAGCAGCGGGTCGGCGGGCTTGGGCACGGCCGCGGCGCTGCGGGCGTTGATGCGCAAGGGGAAGATGAAGGAGGAGCCGATCAACGTCATCGCCTTCTGCGGTGACGGGGGTGGGGCGGACATGGGGCTGTCGGCCATCTCCGCCGCGCTGACGCACACCGAGTACAACTTCCTGATCCTCCTCTACGACAACGAGTCCTACGCCAACACGGACATCCAGCTCTCCGGCCTCACCCCTTACGGCGCGCACACGACCTTCAGCCCGCCGGGGAAGGCGAAGCGGCTCCTCCACACCCGTTGGAAGAAGAACGTCGCCGGGATGCTGGCCGCAGGCCATCCCTCCTGCCGCTACGTCGCCACGGTTTGCGCCAGTTACGCCGTGGAGATGATGAACCGCGTGCGCAAGGCGCTGACCATCGGCGGCCCCACCTTCATCCACTCCCTGGACCCCTGCCCCAAGGGGTGGGATTACGACCCGATGCAGTCCCACGAGCTGGGCGAGCTCGCCGTCAACTGCGGCATCTGGCCGCTCTACGAGGTGGAGGACCACCGGCTCATGCTCTATGGCCGGACCAAGGGGATCGCCGAGGGCCGGTCGAAGCGGAAGCCCGTGCGCGACTACCTGCTCCGGCAGGGGCGCTTCGCGCACTTCACCGACGACGACATCGACTACTTCCAGGCGAAGGTGGACGAGATGTGGGAAAAGTGGATCATTCCCGGCGTCATCCCCTTCGCCAGCGAGATTGTGAACCAGAAGGCGCCGGTCTAGAACGACGCAGGGCGGAACCGGCGTGACACCCGGTGACCGACGAAGCCCGTTCCCCGCCATCGTTGCGGTGGGCGGGCTTCTTGTTTACGTATTCGTGACTCCGGGACTCAACAATTAGGGACTGCGCAAGGTGAGTGCAGGGGGGAAGGCCATTCCAGTGTCGGAGGTGAGGTGGGTGGGTCTCAAACTGTTTCGGCTCGTCGCCCTGGCGGGGCTGGTGGTTGCGCTCCTCAGCCTCGTCTGGCCGGCCACGGGAGCACCAGCCTTTACGCCCCGCCGGCCCGTTGAGTTTACGATCCCCGCCGGAACCGGCGGGGGTGCCGACCAACAGGCGCGCTTCATGGCGCCGCTGATCGAGAGGCACAAACTCTCGCCGCAGCCCTTCATCCCGGTGAACCGCGCCGCCGGGGCCGGCGCGCAGGCGTTCATCTTCCTGGTGGACAAGGCGGGCGACCCCCATACGATTCTCATCACCCTCGATAACCTTTTTGCCACTCCGGTCGCCCAGGTGCTCCGCAACCGGGACGGCTCCCGGTTCAGCTGGCGGAGTCTGACACCGATCGCCCGGCTGCTCCTGGACAACTTTGCGCTCACGGTGCACGCCGACTCTCCCTGGAAGACGGTCGCGGAATTCCAGGCGGCGGCGAAAGCGGCTCCTCCGGGGAGCATTCAGATGTCCGGGACCGGCTCCAAGCAGGAGGATGAGATCATCATGGTGCTGCTGGAGCAGGCCTGGGGCGTGGACTTCACCTACGTGCCCTTCGCCGGTGGGGGCGCGGTGGCCGCGGCGGTCGTCGGCAAACAGGTCCAGTTCTCCGTGAACAACCCCCTGGAGATGGTGGGGCACTGGGAAGGGAAGCGGGTCCGGCCGCTGGCGATCTTTGCCGCTGAGCGCGTCCAGGTCGGTCCGTGGAAGGACGTCCCCACGATGAAGGAACTCGGGTTCCCGATCGAATACCAGATGCTGCGCGGGATCTTTGGTCCGAAGGACATGCCGGCAGAGGCGGTCGCGTATTATCAGGACGTCTTCAGGAAACTCATGGAGACTCCGGAAATGGCCGATTTCATCGACCGCGGGGCCTTCACGAAGGCGTTTCTTACCGGCCCCGAGTTCGTCCGGTGGCTGGACCAGAAAGACAAGACCGTGCAAAACTTGATGGTTAAAGGAGGATTGGCGCCAAAACCATAATCGACCGGGGGGCCGCGAGGCCCCCCGCCGCTTCCCTTCCGGAGGTTCGGTAATGCGCAGAGCGGAAACGCTCATGGCCCTGGCTCTCGTCGTGGGGGCCGGGGTCCTGCTGCGAGAGGCACTCCGGCTGTCGGTGCGTTGGACGAGTGCGGGGCCCGGTGCCGGATTTTTCCCCTTCTGGCTGACGTTGGGTGTCGTCGCCTGCGCCGTCCTCGTGTGGCTGCAGAGCCTGCGCGCCCCCGCCACGCCCGAGGGTGCGGCGCCGTTCATCCCCGCCGGGGCCTGGAAGTCCTTGCTTGCGGTCTTCCTCCCGATGGTGGCCATTCTGGCGGCGATCAACTACCTCGGCATCTACCTGGGGGGCGCCGTCTATCTGGCGGGGTACATGTGGCTAGTGGGGCGCCATCGCTGGCAGTTGATCGTGGCGGTCAGCGTGCTGGTGCCGCTCACGTTGTTCTTCATCTTTGAGCGGTGGTTTTTGCTGCCCCTGCCCATGGGCGTGATTCTGGAGTACTTCCTGTACGGGCGATAACCGATGCCGCTGCTCGGTGTCTTCAACGATCTGCTCTTCGGCCTGGGGGTCGCGCTGACCCCGGTCAACATGACCATCGTGATCGTCGGGTTGATCCTGGGGACGGCGATCGGCGTCCTGCCGGGACTGGGCGGTACGAACGGTGTGGCGCTCCTGCTGCCCCTGACCTTCACCCTGCAGCCGACCTCCGCGATCATCCTCCTCGCCTCGGTCTACTGGGGGGCCATCTTCGGCGGCGCTATCACCTCTATTCTCTTCAACATCCCGGGAGAGCCCTGGTCGGTGGCCACCACATTTGACGGACACCCCCTGGCGAAACAGGGCAAGCCGGGGGTCGCGCTCACCGCCGCCTTCACCTCATCCTTCATCGGGGCGCTGGTCGCCATCATCCTCTTCACCTTTTTCGCGCCGCCGCTGGCGGAGCTGGCGTTGAGGTTCGGCCCGCCGGAGAATTTTGCCGTCCTGTTCCTGGCGTTCGCCACCTTCGCCGGCCTGGGGGGCGGCAGTCCCACGAAGACGATCCTGATGACGTTGCTTGGCCTCCTCCTGAGCACCGTGGGGTTCGACATCATCACCGGGCAGCCGCGGATGAACTTCGGGCTGGTCTCGTTGCAGAGCGGCGTCAACTTCATCGTCATCGCCATCGGTCTCTTCGGTCTGGGTGAGATCTTCCTCACGGTGGAGGAGGGGCTGCGCCTGGAAGGTATCCGCGCCCGCCTGGGATTCCGCGACGTCTGGGAGACTTGGAAGTTGTTCCCGCGCTACACCGCCACCATTATCCGGAGCACCATCCTTGGCTTCTGGGTCGGCGTGCTGCCTGGGACGGGCGCGACCCCGGCGTCCTTCATGAGTTATGGCCTGGCCAAACAGTTCAGCAAGCACCCGGAGCGGTTCGGCCAGGGGGAGGTCGAAGGCGTCATTGCTCCGGAGACGGCGGCGCACGCCGCCGGCATCGGGGCGCTGCTGCCGATGGTCACCCTGGGCATCCCCGGCTCCCCCACCGCCGCGGTGATGCTCGCCGGGTTCTTCATCTGGGGATTGAACCCGGGACCGCTGCTGTTCCAGACGCAGCGGGACTTCGTCTGGGGGCTCATCGGGTCGATGTACATCGCCAACGTCATCGGCGTCATCATGGTATTGACCCTCGTGCCCGTCTTCGCCGCGATCAACCGCATCCCGTTTGGCATCCTCGCCCCTCTGATCGTCATCATGTCCAGCATCGGCGCGTACGCGACCAACAACCAGATCCTCGACCTGTGGTTCATGCTGGGCTCCGGCGTCGCCGGATACCTGTTCAAGAAACTGGGCTATCCGTTGGCGCCGCTCGTCGTGGCCCTGGTCCTGGGTGACATGACCGAACAGGCCCTCCGACAGAGTCTGATCATGGGTCAGGGTTCGCTGGCCATCTTTGTCACCCGGCCGATCACTGCCGGGTTTCTAGCTGCCGGCCTCTTCCTGTTCCTCCTGCCGGCGCTCCGCGCCCTCCGGCGGCGGGGTCGGGCGCCGGGGCGCGCCGAGGCAGAAGCGTAACCCCGACCGGGCTTCCAGCAGGCCGTCCCTCTCCCTCCGTTCCGCGCCGTTGACGCCCGGAGAGGCGGGATGGTACCCTCTGCCGGGGTTTCACACCCTGCTCTGACCAGTCCCAAGCGAGGGTCACGATGCCGTTTCCGTCTGACTGGGCCGCCTACGGTGCTGCCGGCGCCGCCATCCTCGGCCTGCTCTTTGCTGCCGTGACCGCGCGGTGGATCACCCGCGCCGATGCGGGGAGCCCGCGCATGCAGGAGATCGCCGGGGCGATCCGCGAGGGCGCGCTGGCCTTCCTCAACCGGGAGTACCGCGTCCTCGCCCTCTTCGTCGTGGTCGTGGCGGCGCTGCTGGTGGGATTCATCTCCTGGCAGGGCGCGCTGGCCTTCGTCGTCGGCGCGATCCTCTCGGTCTCAGCGGGCAACATCGGTATGCGCATCGCCACCCGCGCCAACGTGCGCACCGCCCAGGCCGCGCGGACGGGGCTGACGGAGGGGCTGCGCGTGGCCTTCCGCTCAGGCGCGGTGATGGGATTTGCCGTCGTCGGCCTAGGACTGCTGGGGATCACCATCCTCTGGTTGTTGCTGCGGGACGCGGCGACGATCTTCGGCTTCTCCTTCGGCGCCTCGTCGGTGGCGCTCTTCGCCCGCGTGGGCGGCGGGATTTACACCAAAGCCGCCGACGTCGGCGCGGATCTCGTGGGCAAGGTGGAGGCGGGGATCCCGGAGGACGATCCACGCAACCCGGCGGTCATCGCCGACAACGTGGGGGACAACGTCGGCGACGTCGCGGGGATGGGGGCGGACCTCTTCGAGAGTTACGCCGGCTCGATCATCGCCGCACTGGCCCTGGGCACGGCCGCCGCGGGGGATGCGCGGGGGATCGCGGCCACCTTCCTGCTGGCCGGCAGCGGCATCGTGGCCAGCCTGCTGGGGACTTTCTTCGTCACCGGTCGTGGCGCGCCGCAGGCGGCGATGAACCGGGGCGTCGTCGGGGCGACGATCCTGACCGCGGTGCTGGCCGGGGCGTTGATCTTCTGGCTCTACGGCAATCTGGCGATCTGGTGGGCCTTCCTCTCCGGCCTCGTCGCCGGCGTGGTCATCGGCTTCTCTACTGAATACTTCACGTCCAACTCCCGGCGGCCCGCGCAGAACGTCGCGGCAGCCGCGCAGACGGGATCGGCCACGAACATCATCGCCGGCCTCTCGCTGGGAATGATCAGCGTCCCCATTCCCGTGGTCGTCGTGGGCGCGGCGATCATCGCCGCGCATGCCTTCGGCGGGCTCTTCGGCATCGCGCTCGCCGGGCTGGGGATGCTCTCTACACTCGGGATCACGCTGGCCACCGACACCTACGGCCCGGTGGCGGACAACGCCGCGGGCATCGCGGAGATGGCCCATCTGGGCGCGGAGGTGCGGCGGCGCGCCGAGACGCTGGACGCCGTGGGCAACACCACCGCCGCCATCGGCAAAGGGTTCGCCATCGGCTCGGCGGCGCTGACGGCGCTGGCCCTAATGGTCTCCTACGGCCAGGTCGCGGGGGTGAGCACGGCCAACCTGCTAACGCCGTTGACGCTGGTGGGCGTCTTCCTCGGCGGGATGATGCCGTTCCTCTTCAGCGCCTTCGCCATGTCCGCGGTCGGCAAAGCCGCGATGCAGATGGTGCAGGAAGTGCGGCGGCAGTTCCGCGAGATCCCCGGGCTGCTCGAGGGGAAGGCCCGTCCGGACTACGCCCAGGCCGTCTCCATCGCCACACTGGCGGCCATCCGCGCGATGATCGTCCCTGGGCTGATGGCCGTCGTCGTTCCGGTGGCCGTCGGGTTCGTCCTGGGCAAAGAGGCGCTGGCCGGGCTGCTCGGCGGCTCGATCGTCACGGGGTTTGTCCTGGCGGTGATGATGGCCAACGCCGGCGGGGCCTGGGACAACGCGAAGAAGTTCATCGAGGAAGGGCACCTGGGCGGCAAGGGCTCGGACGCCCATAAGGCGGCCGTCGTCGGCGACACCGTCGGCGACCCCTTCAAAGACACGGCCGGACCGTCCCTGAATATCCTCCTGAAGCTCATGGCGGTCATCGCCATCATCATCGCCCCGCTGTTGTAAACTGGGAAGGCTGACAAAAAGAGCTTCCGCCCCGCGCGGGCGGTATGGGGAGAGGTGGCGATGCAGGAAGGCGTAAGCGAGCGAGCACTGACGCTGCCGTCCTTCGGCCCGGTGGAGAACACGCTCCTCTGGGCCGTGCTGGCGGCGGCGATCATCGCCCTCCTCTACGGCTGGTGGCTGCGCGGCCGCGTCGTGCGGCGCGACCCGGGGACGCCGGGGATGCAGGCGGTGGCGGGCGCGATCCAGGAGGGGGCGCTAGCGTACCTCCGTCAGCAACTGCGGGCGATGTTCCCCTTCATCGTCCTGGTCACACTGGGTCTCTACTTCCTCTACCGGCCGATCTATGTCGAGAAGCCTATCCTTTCCATCGGCGTGGCCGCGGCGTTCCTGCTGGGATGCTTCGCCTCCTACGGCGCGGGCTACGTGGGGATGACCTCCGCGGTGCAGGGCAACGTGCGCGTGGCCAGCGCCGCCCGCCGCAGTTATCGCGAGGCGCTGGAGATCGCCTTCCAGGCCGGCACGGTCTCCGGCATGTTCACCGTCGGCCTGGGGCTCGTCGGTGCCACGGTGATGTTCATGCTCTTCCGCGAGAACGCCATGCGCGTGTTGATCGGCTTTGGCTTCGGCGGCTCGCTCGTGGCGGCGTTCATGCGCGTCGGCGGCGGGATCTACACCAAGGCCGCGGACGTGGGCGCCGACCTGGTCGGCAAGGTGGAGGTGGGCATCCCGGAGGACGACCCGCGCAACGCCGCGGTCATCGCCGATAACGTCGGCGACAATGTGGGCGACTGCGCCGGGATGGCGGCGGACGTCTTCGAGAGTTACGAGGTCACCCTGGTCGCCGCGATCATCCTGGGCGCGGCCACCCTGCTCGACCCGGCCTTCGTGACGCGCTACGGTGGGCCGGCCGCGGCCAGCGCCTTCGCCTTGAAACTAATCATCTATCCGCTGGTGGTGCGCGCCATCGGGGTGTTTGCCTCTCTCATCGGCACCTGGTCCGTGCGGGGGCGGGACGAGGAGATCGGCGATCCGATGCGCCCGATCAACCTTGGTTTCTATCTCTCCGCGGCGGTCTCCGTCGTCGGCTTCGGGATCGTCAACTTTTTCTACCTGCGAGACCCGATCACCGGGCAACCCGACTTCCGCTTCTTCCTCGCCACCTTGATGGGTATCGGGCTGGCCCTGGTGATCGGCTGGCTCACCGAGTACTTCACGCACGAGGATCGCGCGCCCGTCTCCGAGATCGCCTACGCCACCCGCACCGGCCCGGCGACGATGCTGCTCACGGGGTTGGGCTTCGGCCTGGAGAGCAGCGTCTGGGCGATCGTCGCCATCGCCGCCACCATCTTCGGCTCGATGGCGATCTTCGGCGGCAGCGTGGCGCTGGCCGCCTACGGCATCGCCCTGGCGGGGCTCGGGCTGCTGACCACGACAGGCTACATCCTGGCGATGGACACCTACGGCCCGATCGTGGACAACGCCAACGGTATCTTCGAGATGTCCGGCGTGGAGAGGGGCGGCCAGACGCTGGCCGGCCGCATCGTCGCCCGCCTGGACGCCGTGGGCAATACCACCAAGGCGCTGACCAAAGGCTTCGCCATCGCCACCGCGGTGGTTGCGGCGATCGCCCTCTTCCGCTCCTTCGTAGACGAAGCGCGCCTCTTCGTCACGGGAGAGCAGTTGCGCCAAGCCGGCGAGCAAGTGGTGGACGTGCTCAGCCAGGTGGGCATCCAGGTGAACCTGCCGCAGGTCTTCATCGGCCTGCTCATCGGCGGCGCGGTGCCCTTCCTCGTCTCGGCCTTCCTCATCCGCGCCGTGGGCCGCTCCGCCTTCCTGGTGGTAGAGGAGGTCCGCCGGCAGTTCCGCGAGATCCCTGGGCTGATGGCCGGCACCGCGCGCCCCGACTACTCCCGCGCCGTGGACATCGTCACTCGGGCGGCGCAGCGTGAGTTGCTGAGCCCGGCGTTCCTGGCGATCGGCGCGCCGATCCTGGTGGGATTCGGTCTGGGCGCTTCGGCGCTGGGCGGGTATCTCGCCGGGGCGATCCTCACGGCGCAGTTGCTGGCCGTCTTCATGGCCAACACCGGCGGCGCCTGGGACAACGCCAAGAAGAAGATCGAGGCCGGATACCTCGGCGGGAAGGGTTCGGAGGCGCACAAGGCCGGCGTGATCGGCGACACCGTGGGCGATCCCCTCAAAGATACCGCCGGGCCGGCGCTCAACCCGCTGATCAAGGTGATGAACCTGGTGGCGATTCTGATCGCCCCGGTGATTATCCAGCCGCTCTCGGGGACGACGCGCGGCACTGTCGTCGCGGTGGCGCTGCTGGTGATCGTGGTCGCCGTATACTTGAACCGGCGGTCTTCGCTTCGCGCCGCCGAAACCCCGGCGGCCGACGCCAGAGCGGCGGAGGGTTAGTAAACGCCAGAGGCAGCGCGATGGCCTTAAGCTACGTGAAGCGGGCCCTGATCGGGCACCCGCTCCCCACCCACAGGCTGGCGCATGAGCGGCTGAATAAGATCCAGGGGCTCGCCGTCTTTTCTTCGGACGCGTTGTCCTCGTCCGCGTATGCCACAGAAGAGATCCTACTCGCGCTGCTGCTGGCCGGACCGTTCGCGCTGCGGCTGGCCTGGCCCATCGCCCTGGCCATCACCACCGTACTGGCCATCGTCGCCTTCTCCTACTACCAGACCGTGCACGCTTACCCCAGCGGCGGGGGCGCCTACACCGTCGCGCATGCGAACCTGGGGGTGTGGCCGGGGCTGATCGCGGCGGCGGCGCTGATGATCGACTACGTGCTGACGGTCTCCGTGAGCGTCTCCGCCGGGGTGGCCGCCATCACCTCCGCCGTCCCCGGCCTTTTCTCCCACCGTGTCACGCTGGCGCTCGTCGCCGTGGCCTTGATCGCCGTCATCAACCTGCGCGGCGTGCGCGAGTCGGGAACGATCTTCAGCGGGCCGACCTATCTGTTCATCGGTACCGTACTGGCGATGGTCATCCTGGGCGTGCTCCGCACCTGGGGCGCGCCGCCGGTGCCACCGCGGCTACCACCAGAGACCCCGGCTCTGTTTCAGCCCCTTACTCTGTTCCTGGTCCTGCGCGCCTTCGCCTCCGGCTCAGCGGCGATGACCGGCGTGGAGGCCATCAGCAACGGGGTCATGGCCTTCCGCTCCCCAGAGTCACGCAATGCCGGCCTCACCCTGATCTGGATGGCGGGGATCCTCGGCACGCTCTTTCTCGGCATCACGTATCTCTCGCAGCACCTGGGAATCGTGCCGCTGGAGCATGAGACCGTCGTCTCCCAGCTGGCGCGGACGATCTTTGGTGGAGGATTCGCCTATTACCTGACGCAGGCGGCTACCGCGATGATTCTGATCCTGGCGGCGAATACCAGTTTCGCCGACTTCCCCCGCCTCTCGTCGATCCTGGCGCGCGACCGCTTCCTGCCGCGCCAGCTGGCCAACCTGGGCGACCGGCTGGTCTTCGCCAACGGGATTATCCTGCTGGCGCTCCTCTCCGGCCTGCTGATCTACATGTTTAATGCCAGCACGCACTCCCTGATCCCGCTGTACGCGGTCGGCGTCTTCATTTCGTTCACCCTCTCCCAGAGCGGCATGGTGCGGAAGTGGTGGCGGGAGCGCGGCCGGGGCTGGACCCACAGCATCGTCTTCAACCTGCTCGGCGCAGTGGCCACCGCCGTCGTCCTGGTGGTCGTGGTGCTGGCCAAGTTTAGGCAGGGGGCCTGGATCGTCGCCCTGCTCATTCCCGCCATCGTTCTGTTCATGCGCGGCATCTGGCTGCACTATCGGGACGTGGCGCGGCAATTGACGCTGGAGGGGGTCCGCCTGCCGGCGGCGATGCTGCACCACAAGGTGGTGGTCCCCGTTGCCGGGATCAACCGGGGCGTGATCCCGGCGCTGCGCTACGCGAAGTCCCTGAGCCAGGATGTGACCGCCGTGATGGTGGACATCGACCCGCGAGAGACCGCGGAGGTGGGCACGAAGTGGGAGCGCTGGGGCATGGGGGTCCCGCTGAAAGTTCTGGAATCGTCCTACCGCTCGGTGCTGCGGCCGTTCCTGCAGTACCTGGACGACCTGGAGTGGGAGGTGGGCTTCGACCAGCAACTCACCGTCGTGCTGCCCGAGTTCGTACCCTCCCGCTGGTGGCACTTCCTGCTACACAACCAGAACGCGTTCATGATGAAAGCGGCTCTGTACTTCCGCCGCCGGCACGGGACGCGCGTCACGGTGGTGGCCGACGTCCCCTACTATCTGGCCGAGGAAAGGGCCGAGGAACCACACCGCCTTTGGGTAGCGGGGCCGACGCCGATCGACAGGGGCCTGAGCGTTCTGGTCGCCTTCCTCATCCTCTCCGTGGCCGGGCTCATCGTGGCGGTCGTGCTGCACGTGCCGGTGCTTGAAGAAGTCTTTGGCCTGGCCACGCTGGCGGTGCTCGCCCTGCTCTTGGGTCTGTTCTTCCTCCGCACGCTGTACATCTGACGCCTCCGGCGCGTGCCCGCCTAGGGTACACTCAAAGAGTGGATCGCGACTTCATCTCCGTCCTGCTGATCGTCCTCCAGTTGATCTACCTGGAGGGCATCCTCTCCATCGACAATGCCGCGGTGCTGGGGGCGATGGTCTCGCACCTACCCCGGCACGACCCGATCCCCTGGCCGCGCTTCCTGCGTTTCCTGCAGAGACCCATCCACCGCCTGCTCGGCGGGCAGCGTCCGGCGGCATTGAAGGTCGGGCTGCTCGGCGCGTACCTCGGCCGCGGGTCGATGCTCTTCATCGCGACCTGGGTCATCCAGAACCGCTGGCTGCTGCTGCTGGGCGGCCTCTACCTGATCAAGCTCGCCGTCGACCACTTGGGGGAAACGCCGGCCGAGGCGCGTGCGGCCGCCGCGGAGGCGCGCGGGGAACCATTGCCCAAGATGGGACGCACCTTCTGGTCGGTGGTCCTGGCGGTGGAACTGGCCGACCTGGCCTTCAGCCTGGACAACGTCGTCGCCGCGGTGGCGCTCTCGCGGGAGTTCTGGGTGGTCATGACCGGCGTGGCGCTGGGCATCGTCACGATGCGCTTCGCCGCCGGCATCTTCGTCTACTTGATCGAACGCTATCCGGTGCTGGAGGCGGCGGCGTATCTGCTGGTGCTGAGCATTGGGCTCGGGCTGATTGCGGAGGACTTCCTGCACGTCCGCCCCTCCGACGTGCAGCGCTTCCTCATCTCGTTCTCCATCCTGGTCCTGACGCTCTGGTACGGCCGCAGCGCGGCCTTCCAGCGATTGGGCCGCCGGCTGATCTGGTT
>Ga0209618_1000220_pt1 | contig 13066 bp, 12 predicted proteins | sample Rifsed13ft3_FD_184007 | JGI IMG/M metagenome (GOLD analysis project Ga0209618, IMG submission 184007) | Soil microbial communities from Rifle, Colorado, USA - sediment 13ft 3 (SPAdes) (version 2) | ecosystem: Environmental > Terrestrial > Deep subsurface > Rock core/Sediment | place: Rifle... | reverse complement strand
AGACCGGCGAGAAACTGATGACCTCCCGCCGGGCCACCGAGCGGGCTTTCGTCGACAACCCTTGGCAGTTGCCCGGCGAATTCGTGATCTCCCCAGCGGGGAGGCTCATTCTGACGCACCGGTACCAGTACTGCGAGGACTTCCCGCCAAAGACCGTGCTCATCGGGGCGATCCGCGCCGCGCGCAGACAGAGAACGTAGGCCGGTCTTGGCCCGTCCCGCACCATTCCGTTCGCCCTCCTGTCCGCCCTTGACAATCCCCGGAGGACAATATAGATTGAAGTTTGTCAATATAATCCCTTTGCCGTAGAGGTGCTGAGATGGCTGCCTCCGCTACAGCCGCCGCCCAAACTCTGCCTCTCCGCACCTGCTGCGGCACCAGCTGCGCCGAGGAGGTGGCCCGCACCCGATTCGATGAGGAGCGCCTGACCTCCCAGGAGCGCCGGCTCGCCGCCCTGGCCGACCCGACGCGGCTGCGGATCGTCAATCTGCTGGCCCGGCACGAGGCTCTCTGCGTCTGCGAGATCGAGGCCGCGTTCGACCTGGGGCAGCCGACCATCTCCCACCACCTGCGGATCCTGCGGGACGCCGGCCTGGTCAACGTGGACCGCCGCGGCACGTGGGCCTACTACTCGCTGGTGCGGCCGGCGTTGAAAGAAGTGGTTGAGGATCTCCTGGCGCTCGTCTAATCGGGAGGCCGCGTCATGCAGCGACAATCATCGATAGGTAGAGTCTTCCTCCGGGCGGCCGTGGCACCGGACCTGCCGCAGATCGTGGAAATGCTCCGCGGGGCCGGCCTCATCGTTGCCGGCGTGGAGGACCACCTCGGGGCATTCCTGGTCGCCGCGGACGGCGAACGCGTCATCGGGTCGGCAGGGCTGGAGGTTTACGGCGACGTGGCCCTCCTGCGCTCCGTCGCCGTGGACGAGGGGTTCCGCGGGCAGGGACTCGGCCGGCGTCTGGTCACCGCAGCGCTGGCGAACGCCCGGCGTCTGGGCGTGCGTGAGGTCGCACTCCTCACGACCTCTGCCGCGCCGTTCTTCCGGCGCCTGGGATTCCGCGAGGGCGAGCGGCAGGCGCTCGATCCTCGCCTCGCCGCGTCGCAAGAACTCGGCGACGAGTGCTGCGCGACGGCGGTGGTCATGATGCTGCGTCTGCGCCCGCGCGAGGATACGTTTGGCGCGGTCGTATCAGCGGAGGGACCTGCATGAGCGAGACCGCGATCAAGCAGGTGGTGCGCGAGTATTATGCCCGGGCGGCACAGGGGACTTGCTGCGGCGGGGAGAGCGCATCCTGCTGCGGCACAACCGCCGACGAGAGCACGATTGCCCTGGGAGTTCCGTCCTTTGGGTGTGGTTCGCCGGTAGAAGCGGCGGATCTGCAGTCCGGCGAGACCGTCCTGGACCTGGGCTCGGGGAGGGGCCTGGACGCGTTTCGGGCCGCAGAGCGCGTTGGCGCGGCGGGCCGCGTGATCGGAGTGGACATGACCCCGGAGATGGTCTGGCGCGCGCGGGAGGACGCACGGCGTCTGGGATTCGCCCAGGTGGAGTTCCGCCTCGGAGAGATCGAGGCGCTGCCGCTGCCCGACGCCAGCGTCGACGTGGTGATCAGCAACTGCGTGATCAACCTCGTCCCGGACAAGGACCGCGCCTTTGCCGAGGCCTGCCGTGTGCTGCGCCCCGGCGGACGGCTCGTGGTCGCGGACGTGGTCCGCGCGCGGCCGCGTCCGGCGGACGGCCCGCCCGACCTGGCACGCTGGGCCGCTTGTGTCGAGGGCGCGGATGAAGAGCGCGTCTATCTGGACCGGCTCCAGCGGGCCGGGTTCAGGGACGTGGCGGTTTTGGATCGCCAGCCCGGCGAGATCTACAACGCGACGGTGCGCGCCCGCAAACCGGCCGCCCTTTGATACAATGGGCAGGCCGTGCGTTTATCGCTGAGCCGACCGATCAGCCTGCCGCGCATCCGGCCGCTGTGGCTGATGGTGGAGGCCTACAAGAAGTTCCTGCAGGACGGCGCTCCCGACCTGGCCGCCTCCATCGCCTACTCGGCGCTCTTTTCCATCTTTCCGCTGCTGCTCGGCGTGGTCGCCGCCGCCGGACTGATCGGGGATGAAGCGGTGGTGCGCCGGGCCATCGTGGAAACGCTCGCCCGGATCGCGCCGCCGGCCACCGCCGAGTTCGTCGACCGCAACGTCCAGGAGGCGATCCGCCTGCGCGGCACCTTCGGCATTCTGGCGATCGTCGGCCTCTTCTGGAGCGCCACCGCGGTCGCCTCGACGGTGCGCAACGCGCTCAACCGGGTGCTCTCCGTGGTCCAGCCCCGCCCCTACCTGTTCCGTAAATTGATCGATCTGGTCCTGGTCGTGCTGGCGGGCACGTTCCTCATCCTGTCGTTGATCACCTCGGCCGCCACTCTCCGCCTGATCAGCGCCTTCCCCGGGCTGGCCTCCCTCATCGTGACACTGGAGACCTCCACGCTGGCCCGGCTGGCCTCAACGGTTGGGCCGGTGATCCTGTCCACTCTCACCTTCCTGGTGATCTACCTCTACCTGCCCAACGTGCGCATCCGCTGGACGAACGCCATCATCGGCGCGCTGGTCGCGGGACTGCTCTTCGAGGGCATCAAGCAGGCCTTCTTCTGGTACCTGCAGACGTTCGCCCGCTACCAGCTGGTGTACGGGTCGCTCACGGGCATCATCGTCTTCCTGGTGTGGATGTACCTGTCGTCGGCGATCCTGCTCTTCGGCGCCGAACTCGCCTCGCAGATCGGGCGGCCCTATCCTCAGGAGATGGGGACCGTCTGAGCAGCCTGGCGCGCGGCCTCCCCCGCGGCCAGCCAGCGCAGAAAGTCCAGCACCTCGGCCGGATCGCGCAGGGAGTAGGCGGCCGCGGTCGGCCCTTCGGGTGCGACGGCCACGGTGATGCCGCGCCCGGCGAGCGCCCCGAAGGCGTCCTCGTCGGTGCGGTCATCGCCGACGTAGACGGGCAGGACCCGGTCCACCCACTGCGGGCCGAAGCGGTGCTCCAGCCACCACAGCACAGCCCGCCCCTTGTCCCAGGGGAGGTTGGGCCGGAGTTCCAACACTTCTTTCCCCCGCAGCAGGGTGATCCAGGGGCGGTACTGATCCACGAGGTTGCTCACGACCTGCCGCACCCGCGGCACCTGCGTCCGATCCACCTGCCGGTAGTGCACGCTCGAGGAGAGGTCTTTGTGCTCGACGGCCAGGCCCGGCACGTCCGCCAGCCGGGCGTGGATCGCCTCCGAGAGCGCCTGCATCTGGCCGCGCAATCGCTCCGCCGCCGCGCGCACCGGAGGCTGGTCGCCGCTCTGCACCTCCAGGCCGTGGTTGCCCATGTAGACCAGGTCGTCCACGCCGACCAGGGTCTGGATCCTGGAAGCGGCGCGACCGCTGACGATGACCACCTCGTGACCGCCGCTCCGCAGCCGCCGCAGCACGGCCTGCACGTCGAGCGTCGCTACGGCGGCGTCCGGCGTGGGGGCGATGGGTACGAGCGTGCCGTCGAAATCCAGGAAGAGGACGAGTGACCGGTCGCGGCGCGCCACCTCGATCCGCTCCAGGTCCTCGAAGAGGTGCCGCGTCTCCACGCGCCGCGCGATCAGCCGCGAGGCCGCCGCCACCACCTCCTCCATCCACCAGAAGATGTCGTGTGCGGCCAGGTAGGCGCGCATGGCCCGCATCCGGCGGCGGCGCTCCTCCAACGGCAGGGTCAGGGCCTGCGCGATCGCCTCGGCAAAGCCTTCCTCGTCGTAGGGGTTGATGCGGACGGCGTGTGCCATCTCCTCCGCCGCGCCGGCCAGTTCGCTGAGGAGCAGGACGCCGTGCTCGTCCACCTGGCAGGCGATGAACTCCTTGGCCACAAGGTTCATGCCGTCCTGAAGCGAGCTGACGACGGCTACGTCGGCGAGCCGGTACAGCGCGGCCAGTGCCGCCGGGGGGATGGACTCCGGGATGTAGAGGATGGGGCGCCAGCCGTTGCGGCCGTGCCGGGTGTTGATCTCGGCGATCATCCGCTCCACCCGTTCCTGCAATTGCCGGTAGGCCGTAATGCGCGTCCGGCTGGGTGCCGCCTTCTGGACGAAGACGAAGCGCTCCAGGTAGTAAGGATGCCTGCGCAGAAAGCGGTCGATCGCGCGCAACCGCTCGGGAATCCCCTTGGTGTAATCCAGCCGGTCCACCCCGATGGCCACGCGGCGGTCGCCGATCTCCGGCCGCGCGCGCCAGCGCGCCATCCAGCGCACCGTCTCCCGCGAGCGGACCAGTGTGTCGAAGGCCTCCACGTCGATGCTGATGGGGAAGCTGCGGACGGTCGTGCGGTGGCCATGATAGTCGACGAATCCGTTCTCGACGTCCACCTCCGCGTCCAGCTCGCGGGCGACGCACTCCAGGAATGTCTGACGGAACCGGTCGAGGTGAAATCCCAGCAGATCGCTGCCGAGCAGCCCTTCCAGCAGGGCGCGGCGCTGCGCTTCCGGACACGTGCGGAAGACGTCCCAGACCGGCCAGGGGATGTGCCAGAAATGCACCAGGAGCAGGTCCGGGCGCGCGGCGCGGATCTGCCGCGGCGCGACCGCCAAATGATAGTCCTGCATCCAGACAAAGGCACCGCTCGCCGCCTCCTCTGCCGTGGCCGCGGCGAAGATCCGGTTGGCCTCGACGTAGCCCTGCCAGTAGGACCGCCGGAACCGCGCCTTATCCACAGCCATGTGGCAGAGCGGCCAGAGCGCCTGATTGGCAAAACCGTAGTAGGAGCGCTCGACGACGTCCGGCGGCAGCCAGACCCGCCGCAGCACATAGCGGGGATCTTCGGGCGGCACCCTGACGTGGGCACCGGCGTCCACGGCCTCGCGGTCGGCGCTGCCGCTGCCCCACGCGATCCACACGCCGCCCACCGCCTGCATCATGGGGTCGAGCGCCGCAACGAGTCCGCCGGGCGGACGCTCCACCACGGTGCCCCGGCGCGAGCGCTTGTGCACGTACGGCTCCCGGTTACTCACGACCACGTGCTGGCGGTCGGGGAGGCGGGCGATGATGGCGTTGATACTCTGCTCGCGTCGCGTGATCATCGCCGGGTCGGCACCTCCTGCGGGCGGAAACAATAGAGCCCGGAGAAGGTCTCCGGGTTCGGTGGTGTTGACCCCGGCTACCCTCTCTCGTCGCCTGCGAGGTTAGCTGACGGGCTCGGGCCGAGAGACTGCCCTACTCGCCTGCGCGAGATACGCCCCGGAACCTGGTTCCCCCGCTCCCGGCATCACGCCGGGATTCGGCACAGACTCACGGGCAACCGCCCTATCAACAATAAATGATACCACTTGAGGCCAACCGAAAGCGTGCGGTAGTCGAACCCGCGTTAGGAAACCTGCTCCCGTACCGCGGTCTCGCGCAGGTAGCGCGCCGCCTCCTCCGGGGCCACCGGGTTGATGTGAAAGCCGGAGCCCCATTCAAAACCCGCCGCGCGGGTGAGCTGCGGCATGATCTCGACGTGCCAGTGGTAGGCCGGGGAACTTGGAGACCCGTAGGGGGCGGAGTGCACGATGTAGTTGTAGGGCGGATTACCCAAGCAGAGCGCCAGCTTGAGCAGGGTGGTCTTCAGCACGTGGGCCATGGCCGGCACGTCCTCGGCGGAAATGCTGCCGAACGAGGCCATGTGCACCTTGGGCAGGATCCACGTTTCGAAGGGGAAGCGCGCCGCAAACGGCGCGACAGCAATGAAGCACTCGTTCTCGTAGACGACGCGCTCGCGGCCGGCCAGTTCCTGCGCAATCAGGTCGCAGTAGACGCAGGTGCCCTGCCTGGCGAAGTAGTGCTCCGCCGCGTCCATCTCCTCGCTGGTCCGTTTCGGCACCATGGGCAGGGCGATCAACTGCGAGTGTGGGTGCGAGAGCGACGCGCCGGCGACCCGACCGTGGTTGCGGAAGAGGAGCAGGTACTCGAAGCGCTCGTCGCGGTCCAGATCCTCGTAGCGCTGGTAGTAGGCGCGGATCACGTCGGCGATGTGGTCTTCGGGGAGCAGGGCCAGGTGCGTGTCGTGCTGGGGGGTCTCCACGATCACCTCGTGCGCGCCCACGCCGTCCATGCGCGTGAACATCCCGACGCCGCTGCGGGTGGTGTCCCCCTCGATGCGCAGGGCCGGATATTTGTTGGACACGACTCGCACGCGCCATCCGGGAGCGTTGGCCGGGCTGCCGTCCCCGCGGACGCTGAAGATCTCCGGCGGGGTCTGTTCCTCGCGGCCCTCGCAGAAGGGGCAGCGGTCCCGATCCGCCATCTCCTCGCCGAACTTGCCGATGAAGTCGGTCGGCCGCGCCGCCCGCTCCGTGGCGATGATCACCCAACGCCGCGTGATGGGATCTTTGCGCAGTTCGGGCAACTCAGCGACACCCCCATCCCCACCCCGGGGCTATCTGCAGCATCATTCCGCGCCGCTACGGTGAGCCGGCGGCCAGCCCCCCTACCCTTCTACCCACCGCCTCTCGATACAAGGCCGCGTACCGCTGCGCCGACCGGTCCCAGGAGAAATCGGCCCGCATCCCCGCCAGTTGCATCCGCCGCCAGACGACCGGATCGCGGAAGGCGTCCAGCGCGCGGTCGACCGTCGCCAGGAACGCCAGGGGAGAATAGGCGTCGAAGACGAACCCCGTGGCCACGCCGTCCCGCAGCGTTCCCGGCGTCGCCTCGGTCACCGAATCGGCAAGCCCGCCGGTGCGCCGTACCACCGGGACCGTTCCGTAGCGCATGCTGTAGAGCTGGTTCAGGCCGGAGGGCTCGAAGCGGGAGGGCATGAGGAAGATGTCCGCCCCCGCCTCGATGCGGTGCGCCAGCGCCTCGTCGAAACGCAGCGCGATGAACACGTGGCGGGGATGATCGCGCGCCAGGTGAGCAAAGAGCGCGTGGTACCGGGGATCGCCGGTCCCCAGCAGCGCGAACTGCACCCCGCGCTCCACGAGCGCTGGCAGAACCGCGGCCACCAGGTCGCATCCCTTCTGGTCGGTGAGCCGGCTGACCATCGCCAGCAGCGGCGCGTAGGGCAGGACCTCGAGCCCCGCCTCCTTCTGTAGCGCCCGCTTGCACAGCCGCTTACCGTCCAGGTCCTCCGGGTCGTAGCGGGCGGGCAAGTAGGCGTCGCCGCGGGGATCCCACTGCGTGTAGTCCACGCCGTTGAGCACGCCATAGAGGTCGCGGTGCCGGGCCACCAGCACGCCTTCCAGTCCGGCGCCGAACTCCGCCGTCTGAATCTCGCGCGCGTACGTCGCGCTCACCGTGTTGATGAGGTTGGCGTAGACCAATCCCGCCTTCATGCAGTTAACCTGGCCCCAGAATTCCAGCCCCTCGGGTGCAAGGTAGTCCCGCGGCAATCCCAGCAGAGGAAACTGCTCGGCGGGGAAGCTGCCCTGCAGGGCGATGTTGTGCACGGTATAGAGCGTCGGCCACGCCCCTTGCTGTCGCGCGCGCTCCCGCAGCCGCAGGTAGGCCGGCACCAGACCCGTGTGCCAGTCGTTGCAGTGGATCAGGTCCGGCGGAAAGGCCTGCGCGGCGATGGCGACGACGGCCTGGCTGAAGAAGGCGAAGCGCGCCAGGTTGTCCGCGTAGTCGCGCCCGCCCTCCCCGTAGAGTCCCCCCCGGTCGAAGAGGCGCGGGCATTCGATGAAGTAGATCGGGATGCCGGCGGGGGAGCGTCCCTCCAGGACCGCGCCTTCCACCGTCGCGTCGCCGAGGGTGATGCGCAAGGGAAAGAGCGGCGCGAGGCCCTCCGTGGAGATGCTGCGGTAGCGCGGCAGCACGAGCCGTACGTCGTGCCCGAGGTGGGCCAGGGCCGCGGGCAACGCGCCGGCGACGTCGGCCAGACCACCCGTCTTGACGAAGGGAACGGCCTCAGAGACGCTATAGAGGACCTTCACAGCGAACCCCTTATAGCACGGGTCATCGGGAGCGTCAATTCAGGCGCCCCGCTCCCCAGCCGCGTGCCGCCCTCAGCCCGCGCCATCCCGCGGCCGGTCGACCGGAGCGCGGCCGGGCGCCGGCCCGATCAGCGCCAGCATGAGATCGTTGACGTTCGTGAGGGTCGGGCCTGTGATGAGCAGATCCCCCAGCGCCGCAAAGAAGGGATACGCGTCGTTGCGCGCCAGCGCGTCGAGTGGATCAAGACCCAGGGAGCGTGCCCGCTCGACGGTCGTGCCGTCGGCGACGGCCCCGGCGGCATCGGTCGGCCCATCCGTGCCGTCGGTGCCGGCGGAGAGAATCAGGGTGTTGGGGAGGCCGGCGATCTCCAGGGCAGCGCCCAGTGCTACCTCCTGGTTCCGGCCGCCCTTGCCATGACCGCGCACGGTCACGGTCGTCTCGCCTCCCTGGAGCAGGCACACGGGGAGAGGACCATACCGCCCCTCGTGCGCCTCCTTCGCGCGGCGGCCTAGCGCGGCGCCGACCTCGCGGGCCTCCCCTTCGACCGCCGCCGAAAGAATGACAATGTTGAACCCCCATTCACGCGCCACCTGTTCGGCAGCACCCAAGGCTCGTGTGATATCCCCGATGATGACCGCCCGTGTAAGCGCAAATTCGGAATCGCCAGGCTTGGGCGTCTCGGGAACGCGACCTGCGAGGCCCGCTTCCAGGTACGCCCGCACCGCCGCCGGGACCACGTCGAGGATGCCTCGGCGGCGTAGGATTTCTAGCGCATCCGCAAAGGTGGTAGGGTCGGGCACAGTTGGCCCGGAGGCGATTACGTCCAGGGGATTACCTAAGACATCGGACAGGATGAGCGCGATGGACCGTGCTGGGGCGAAGGCTTGGGCCAGGTGACCGCCTTTGATTCGGGAGAGGTGCTTCCGGACGGTATTGAGCTCGCCTATTGGCGCGCCGGCGTCGAGCAGCCGGCGGGTGACGGCGAGTTTGTCTTCCAGGGTAATCCCGTCCGGGGGCGCGGTCAGCAGCGCGGAGCCGCCTCCGGAGATCAGGACGAAGACCAGATCGCGCTCCCCGGCCCGGCGCGCCATCGCCAGGACCTCTTCCGCCGCGGCGACGCTGGCGGCATCGGGCAGCGGATGCCCCGCTTCGACAACCCGCACGCGCGATGTCGGCGCCGTATGTCCGTACTTGACGCTGACGACGCCGGCGCTGATCCGGTCACCCAGGATCTCCTCCAGCGCCGCCGCCATCGCCGCGCCCGCTTTGCCCCCGCCGACTACGAAGATGGCGGCAAAGCGATTCAGGTCGGACGCGTCCCCAAAGACGACGAGCCAGTGGCCGTCGAGCGTCAGGGCGCGGCGCACCGCGGCCCGCGGATCCGCGGCCTGCAGCGCCGCCTCCAGGCATCGCGCGGCGGCCCGGCGAAGCCGGGCGGTGTCGCCGTGCTGGAAGAACGCCTCAGGGAGTGGACGCATCCGCGAGGACGGCTTCCCACAGCGGACCGGCGGCATTCGACCGGACCGCCTGTACGCGCGCCGTCCTGATGCCCTCCCGCTCCAGCGCCCAGCGCACCACATCCCGGGCCAGCGGCGGCAGGTTGTTCACCTCGCTGAGGTGGAGGAGAAAGATGGTCTGCGCCTTCCCGCCCCGCGCCGCCCAGACTGCAGCCCCTGCCGCGCTCTCGTTGGAGAGGTGCCCGGTGGGGCTGAGGATGCGGTTCTTCAGAAACCAGGGATACCCGCTGACGCCGAGCAGCCGCGGGTCGTAGTTGGCCTCGAGCAGGATCACGTCCGCCGCAGGCAAGCGCTCCCGCAGTGCGCCGTCTACGTCACCCAGATCGTAGGCCACCACCACCTGCAGGCCGTCCACGCTCAGCGTGAAACCTACCGGTTCGACGGCGTCGTGGGGGATGAGAAACGGCTCGACGGTGAAGGCGCCGACGTTGAACGTAGTCCCGGTGGTGAAGCGCTCTGTGGCGGCGGCGCCGAGGAAGTTCGCCGCCTGTTGCAGCGTGTGTTCGTTGGCCAGGACGGGAATGCCCGCCGCGCGGGCCAAGGCCCCAACGCTGCGCGCGTGGTCGTCGTGTTCGTGGGTCAGCAGGACCGCGGTAAGGTCGGACAACGTCAGATCAAGCGGTGCCAGTTCGCGCGCGATCACGTCCAGCGGAATCCCCGCGTCGATGAGCAGCCGCGTCCCCGCCGCCTCCAGCAGGATGGCGTTCCCGGCGCTGCCGCTGCGCAGGATGCGCACGCGCAGGTTACGTCGCGCCCGCGAGGCGACCGCGTGACCGGAGAGGTCCGTCACAGAGCCTCCATCAGCAGGAGCACGCGCTCCGCGGCCAGGGCCAGCACCTGACGCAGACCGGCCAGCATCTCGTCCACCGCACTTCGGAAGGCCGGCACCGGCGCCACGCGCGGCGGGCGCACGGTGATCACGTTGACTTCGCGGCCGGCCGGAATCCCGGCCAGTTCCCTGACCCGCTGCACCGCCACGGTGAAGTCTCCCAGTTCGTCCACCAGGCCCAGCGGCACGGCCTGCCGGCCGGTCCAGACCCGGCCGCGCGCAATGGCCTCGATCTCCGCGGCGGGCCGCGACCGTCCCTGGGAGACCCGGCCGATGAACCGTTCGTAGATCTGCTGCATCTCCTGGCGGACGCGCGTCCATCCCGTCTCGTCGTAGCGGACGAAGGGCGAGTCGATGGTTGCCGCCGCACCGCGGCTGAGGATCTCATGGTGCAGCCCGTGCCGTTCGAACAGGTCGGCGAGGACGAGTTTGCCGCTGACCACGCCGATGGATCCGGTGATGGTGCCGGGCTGCGCGATGATCCGGTTCGCGCCGCAGGCGACGTAGTAGCCGCCCGAGCCGGCCACGTCCCCCATGAAGGCGACGACCGGTTTGCGGCGCTTCACCCGTTCCACCTCTCGCCAGATGAGGTCGGAGGCCAGGGCGGACCCGCCGCCCGAATCGACGGAGAACACCACGGCGCGCACCCGCGGCGCGCGTTCGGCGGCGCGGAAGGCCCGGGCGAGCGTGCTCGACCCCGCCGTCTGGCGGCCGAACAGCGGCAGCGGCACGGGGAACTCGCGGCTCTCCCCGGGTACGATGGTGCCGCGCAGCGTGACCACGGCGACGGCGTCCTGCAGCGAGGGCCAGCGGTAGGGCGCCGGGAGGCGCCGCCGCGCCAGGGTCCACGGCTGGAGGACCGCCTCGCGCCCGGGAGCGCCGAACCGCCGGGGCAGCTCGTCCTCGAAGAGAACGCCGTCCACCAGACCCATGGCCAGCGCCTCGGCGGCCGAAAAGGGCGCCCGGTCGACGGCCGCGCGCACGGCCTCGCGGGTCAGGCGGCGAGCCGCGGCGATGTCCTCGATGATCTGATCCAGCTGCGCATCCAGGATGGCGTCCACCATCTCCCGGTGCGCCGGTGACATCTCGCGCCGCAGGAAGCGGTCGGCGGCCGTCTTGTACTCGGCGATGTGGTCGAACTCCGGGGCGATGCCCAGCCGGTCGAGAGCCTCACGTATGAAGGTGACTTCCGTGCGCAGGCCGGTAAAGCCGACCATCGCGCTCTCTGGCAGCAGGATCTCGTCGGCAGCCGCGGCCAGGTAGTATTGCGGCGTGGAGATCGTCGTCAGGTAGGCGACGACGCGCTTTCCGCGCCGGCGCAGCGCCAGCAGCACATCCCGCAGGCTCTGCACTGTGGCCAGGCCCACCGGGAGCTCACCGATGCGCACCACCACGCCCCGCACCTGCGGCGCGCGGGCCACCCGGTCGAGCACCCCGCGCAGGTCCTCGAGACTCTCCTCGGGCGGCGGCTGCAGAAACGGCAGCGCGCCGCGGAAGGGCTGGAAGCGCGGGCGGGGCGCGCGGCGCTCCGGGTAGGAACCGGAGATGTCGACCACCACGTACTCCGGCGGCCGTCCCAAGAAAGTCAGAAGGTTCCGCAGCAGCCGGAAGAGGTTGGCGATGAGGTCGGCGATCAGGGCCACTCAGTCGTACCCCAGTTCGGCGAGGCGGCCCTCGTCGATGCCGAAGTGATGGGCGATCTCGTGGACGACGGTCGTGCGTACCTCCTGGCGGATCTCGTCTTCGGAACTGCAGACCTCCTGCAGCGGCCCCTGGAAGATGGTGATCTTGTCCGGCAGGAGCGGATCAGCCGTGATGCCCCGTTCGATCAAAGGCGTGCCCTCGTAGAGGCCGAAGAGCCAGTCGTCCGGCTCCAGCCCCGCGGCCTCCAGATGGTCCTCCGTGGGCCAGGTCTCGATCACGATCTCCACGTTGTCCATGCGCTGCCGCAGCGGTTCGGGGATGCTGGCCAGGGCTTCCTCGACCAGCCGCTCAAAGCGGGCGCGGCTCAACCGGATGGGCACGGCGGAATTAGCCTCCCGGCTATCGGTGTCGGCGGGCGCGTTAGCCTTCCGGCCAGCGCTGCAGGAGGTACTCCCGCCCTCCGGTCTGGACGAGATCGACTATCTCGGTCATCAACTCGCGGTACTCGTCGCTCTGGCGCATCTCTTCGAAGGCCGCCTCGTACGCGGCCAGGCTGGGCCACTCCGTCTCCCAGGTGACAGTAAAGAGTTCCCCTGACAAATCCGTGTAGATGCGCGCCCGGCGGGCCGGCTCGAGCGTCGTCGAGATGCCTTTCAGCAGTTCCACCACCGTACTCGCGGCGCCCCACTTCGTCCGGAACCACGTGCGTACGAGGATCATCTCACCCTCCAGAAGTGTACTGGCCGGTGCCGGCCCCTGCGGCTTTTTCGTCGGGCTGGTGCCGACTCCCTCCGGCCTGCCGCGACCAAGTAGGCACTCGGAGCGGCACACCTCCAGAAGGTTCCCGTCTGGGTCCCGGAACTCGAACCACTGGGTCTGCCCGGTTTCTTCCAAGCTCGGGCCGACCTCCCCGCCCCGGTGCGCCAGCAGGCGATGCACGGCCGCTAGGTCTTGCGCGTGGCGAAGGCGGGACCAGCGTCCGCAGCCGGCCGATGACGTGGTCCCAGCCCTCCCTGTAGGCCTGGAACATCCGCTCCCGGTACTCCACGGGCAGCCGCTCGAATCCGCTGTGCACCACGGTCACCCGGGTCCGTTCGCCCTCGGCGTGCAGGGTAATGGAGATCAGACAAGCGAGCCTGTCAATAGACCGCGACAGGGG
>Ga0209618_1000219_pt1 | contig 13072 bp, 20 predicted proteins | sample Rifsed13ft3_FD_184007 | JGI IMG/M metagenome (GOLD analysis project Ga0209618, IMG submission 184007) | Soil microbial communities from Rifle, Colorado, USA - sediment 13ft 3 (SPAdes) (version 2) | ecosystem: Environmental > Terrestrial > Deep subsurface > Rock core/Sediment | place: Rifle... | reverse complement strand
CGTGATGCTTCGCACGCGCTGATTAAGGGTTGCAAGTTTGCTGGTGCTGGGCTGGCAATTCGATTTGGAGAAGCTGGCGTTTTCACTGAAATCGTCAACAACGCGCGGATCGAAGATAACGACTTCTTCTCGAACAGCACCGCGATTGCTGAAGGTGGCGCTTTCCAAATCTACGCGCAGATCCTCGGCAATCGGTTTCAGCTCTGCACGAATGATATAGTGCTGGCGGCTTCTCATGCGCGAATTATCGGCAACGTCATGTCACTGGCGCCTACTTCCAGCATCAAGATTGATGGTGGCACAGGAAGCAACCAAGTGCATGGGAATTACCTCCCCGGCACGTATGCAGATGGTACGCTGTATAATGCTGGCTCGAACGACGACTGGAATGGAAATTATGCTAGCACCGGCGTGACAGCTGCTGTGCCTGCGTAATAGCAAACCGTTAGGGGTATAGTAAACCCTCAGAGGGGTGCGAAGCCCCTCCCACTTTTGAAATTTAAGGAGATAAAATGTATCCAGTTAAGCATGCAGCGATAAGCGCGACCGCAGATGGTGAGAATGCGGTGATAGCTGGGGTGGAAGGCAAGCGTATTGTAGTGTTAGGTTACACAATCACAGCTACAGTCGCTTCGCCATCGCAATCCCTGAAAACCGTCTTTCGTACTTCTAACGCCTCGCCGGTAGTGCTAGCCACGTTTTTTGCTAGCGATGATGGATTTCCTACGGCTGTAGGCTATGTTGGGACTTGGGAAGCTCCAGCTTTTGCCATACCGCCAGGTGAAGGCCTAGATATAAATAACGATACAGGTGTGGATTGTGTAGGTCATATTACCTACATGTTGAAATAACCGTCCGGTAACCGGACACATGCCATGACTCACATCGACAGATTCCTGGACTCCACTCGCCTGAACCTAGCTTACTGGGCCTACGTGAAGAAGGTAGCGCATAAGCTCGGCTCAGATGGCTGCACTGGTGGAACACAGTTCTTTCGCGATGCGTGTTTGGAGCATGACATTCATTACCGCACTAAGCGATTCCTGACTGGCGTCAGCATAGACAAAGATACGGCGGATTACATATTTCGTCGTAGGATGCAGCAAAAGAGCATCTTCCGCGTTTTGTCACCTATGAGCTGGTGGCGCTGGGTTGGAGTCAGAACAATAATTGGCAGACTTGCATGGGAAGGAAAGTTATGAAAGCCCTGCTTTTAGCTGCTTTGATATTTTTTGGTGGTTGCCACTTCAGCAATACTCCTATTATCTATGATGGCCGTACTGGTTTATTTGGGGAAGCGGAAGATTTTAAAACTTCCGACTTTCGGGCCGCGTACAAAATTGCTACTAGCGTGTATGGATTTGCTGAACCTCCACGTGGCGTAACTATCATTACTACCTTTGTCTTGCAGGAAAGTATTGCAGGGTTTTACGACATTCCAACCAAAACACTTTGGCTTAGTGCAAAGTTTCTTGAAGGCGATCGAGATTATTGGTTCTATGTGCTTGTTCATGAAATGGGACACCACATACTAACAACGCAGGAAGTTGCAGTAGCCACACAACATTGTAGGATGTATACAGACCTGGACTATAAGGTACTTTTGGCTATGGGCATACCTGAGGAGCGCCATGTAGAGTTTATTGATCCTTTTAAGGGACCTATGGCCTGCTCGGTATGGGAGTAACAATGAATAAAATTTTAGTTCTCTGCTCAATACTAATGCTTGGTGGCTGCTCATTAAGCCCAGGCGAAAATCGTAAGGTTACTGCCTGGGGTGTATGGTGCTCACCCGGTGCCTGTGGTGTAGGCTACTGGCACAGTGAGCGTGGGCCTGATGTAGTGAGTGAAGAATCAGCCAGGCCAGGACTACCAAAGTGACGCTGCTAGAAATTCTCATTTTGGGTGGCTATGCCTTTACAGCTGGCGGCTACATATTTACGTGGACTATTTATCGTATCCTAGACAATCACAGACGTACTGACTTAAAACGTCACTTGCGTGATGAGTGTGGCGACGATTGTTATTTCTGCGATGACTAAAAAACACTGGAGCGAGGAGTCTCGCGATGACAGGCTTAGACGTCAATACGCTATTACGGAAGAAACGTATGCGGCGATCTTTAAGAAGCAGGATGGCCGATGCGCTATTTGTAGGTGCCAACAGCATTATCAACGCTTGGCAGTTGACCACGATCACAAGACTGGCATGGTGCGGGGCTTGCTCTGTGTACACTGCAATCGTGGGTTGGGACGATTCTTTGATTCTGCTCTGCGCCTTCGGAATGCGGCTGCTTACATCGAAAAAGCTAATGAAACTTGGGCCAAAGTTATGAATAAAACTGAGGTGAAGAATGAATCTGTGGGAAGCTAAAGATATTGTAAGGAGTCATTTTGGTGGCACGGCATTTCCTACTATTCAGCTGGATCACGCGCTTACGCAAGGCCGCCGCAAGATCGAAACTCACGCGAATTTGTGGTGGATGCAGGATGAAGTAGACTTCTCCCTGACGATTGACCAGCAGGAATATCCCGTTTATTCAGGGGCGATAAACCTGCCGAACTTCAAAGACCTGCGAGCGCTCTCATGGCGCGAAGCTGCTGGTGTGAGTTACGAGCCGGTGTGGTTTGGAGATACTACAAAAGAGGAACTTGATGTCCTTTATGACACTGATGATGAAGGCAGTCCTGAAATTGCCGTGATAGAGAACTCTACAATATACTTGTATCCTCCAAATCCAGACAAAGCCTACAGCATGAGGATGTATTTTTATCAGTGGACTGACAACCCGGCGCAGACTGCCGACGATGACCTCTTGAAGTTCTTCCCAATGGCCCTAGTTTATAGTGCGCTCGCGTGGGGGTATGAGTTAGAGCTGAAGGACATGCAAGGAGCTGCATACTGGAACAACCTCCTAGGTGGTACACCATTTGGTAGGGGTGGTGAGCTTGCGAAGTTAAAGAAAGAGAACTTCAAGCGAGGCTGGCGCGATCAGCTCACGCTTACTCCACGGACTGGCCCGGGTGTTGGAAGTTTGCGTCGCATCTCGAACCTTCAAATCTATGGATCGAGGATAAGCTAACATGGCTAATCAAGTAATCGAGAAGCACCCAGACGCCGAAATCCTATTTGACGACTTTGACTTCACCGACGAACTGCCAGGTGATTCCGCGCTGGATGCTACTAATTCAGTTGTCACGGCCGTAGATGCTGCAGGGAATTCAGCTGCCAGTGTAGTAGGGACGGTCTCGCGGGATGGTATGTCACTCCGTGCAGTGCTGCAAGCTGGCACGAACGGCCAAGACTATCTCGTAACGTTTAAGGCGGAGGGCGACACCACAGAACAAGTTGCAATTAAGCAGGTCGAAATGCGTGTAAGGTCCAAACTTACTGGGAGCTTATAATGGCTCGCAAAGCTGAGACTAAGTGGATTAAGGATATCCGCGGCTATTCAGACCGCTTTAATGTGGGTAGTGCGCCTACGCTCACAAATCAGCTGTCGAACGTGAAGATACGCCACGGTAGGGTTTTCGGCCGTGGAGGTATGACTAAGTACCCTGTCGGTGCCTCAGCTGCAGCCGCGGATATTATAGGACTCTTCAACTACCGCCAGGCTGATGGTGGTCACATACTCGTACGCATGCAGCCGACAAGTGTCCAATGGCTGAATGCTGGTGTGTGGACAGATATTACTGGCACGGCGTTGACAGGTACTGTTTCAACACGCCCGCAGTATGCGCTCGTAGATGATTCAGGGGCAGGCGACGCGATTTCACTCCTCTTCACAAATGGCATAGATCTACCACGATATTGGAGCGGCTCTGGCAACACTGCATCGATTGCCTCCGGTACATCACCTTACGGCAAAGGTGTGTTTTACTACCTCGGGTACGTATTCCTCACGAATGTCTCGGATGATGGCACGTTTTCAGACGTATTCGACGGGCACAGGACTGGCCGGTACAGCGATGATTGGAATACTAGCTGGGGTGACTGCACGCAAGACCTGATAGTCCTAGACGAGACGCCAGGCAGCTGGGACGCCTCAGTCGTGCTAGGGCGGGCAGTGATAGCGTGTAAGTCAGATGGATTCGTGCTGCTGCGTCATACGACAGGTTTAAGCGCGCGCTTTTCGCAAGAGCTCATGACTGACAAAGTCGGGATTCTGTCAGCCTTGACCCTCCAGAAGCTGGATGAAACGTCTGCAATCTGCCTCGGGACAGACAACACGCTCTTACTGCTACAGCCGTCTGGCGTGAAGTCTATCAGCTACGATGAACTGTTCAACCTCATTAAGCCGGCAGTTACAGCAGGGCGCCTGCATCTTTCAAGGAGTGCGGTGAACCACAATGAAAAAACCTATTACTTCTTCTACGATCGAACAGGCCTCACAAACCAGCTCCTGGACTCGTATGTGGGACTACATTATGCCGGGAAGGAATACAGCAAAGGAGAACTCGGCAAAAATATCATCGCTGCTGAGTCATTTAAAACTTCTGATTCTGCGGCAGTGGATTTGGTAGTGTCGAGTGAGGGTGATTTCGTGGAGGAGTTTGATGCTGGGAAGGATGACGACGGCACTGCAATCGTTCGCACTTGGCAATCTGGGTGGCAGAAGTTTAATGAGGAAGGTTGGCTGCACGGAGTAAGGATGTACTTTGCACAGTCCGGGACTGGTAAAGTACGGGTAGACGTAGCAGTCAACTTTGGCGAGTTTAGATCGCAGCAGACCTTCCCGCTGAAAGGTGACAGCCCGAGCGATGACTTCGTAGAAATAACTTACCGAATGCCATCGCCTGTATTGTGCGAGACTGCGAATGTTAGGATTCAGTTAGTCCATACGGCTGCAGCAACCACAACGGAACTACAGCAAATCGGGTTTGAGCTAAGCAACACGCAACCAACTGCTAGCAAAAAAGACCGTGGCGCCGAGGCGTAAAGGAGGAGGTATACTATGTGGTTGTACGAATTACATTTACAACTTTAAGAGGAATAAATGTAGGACGTTGGCTTATTTATGAGGTCAACAATGGTGAGGTGGTTAGAGCAGTAAATACACACTCCCAACATCGTACTGGCACTAATATTATATGGAAGATCGAACCACCCGTAGCGGTATCAACGTTTAAGGCACGCTTCCCTGAAGCGACAGAGGTAATAGAGATTATGGCTGATACAAGCATGAGCGGATCAACCGCAATTCCAGTAGCTAATGATGCTGCGTTTATAGTTCAAGTAACGACCATTCCAACAGCTGGGACACCTGTAAACTTGGCGAGTATTGTAGTTCCAGATGGCCGCGCGCTGGTTGTAGCATCTGAGGTTACAAATAAGAAGCTCGTTTACGTTGCAACAAGCTCTGCAAATGCCTTGTTGCCAGCTTTACGTGCAACCTTGAGTCCAGGCAACTCAGTCCGGCTATTCGTGACCAACGCTGATCTCGTCTGGGTGGATACAGAGGAAAACGGTCAAAAAGTGGTGGCAATCGTAGAGCAATAAATGGCTGCACCGACTGACTTCCGCGTAGAGGCAGAGAGCCAAACTACCACAAAACTTCGGTGGACCTATACTGGGGCCGCTGAAGTTTCAGTGCATAGGTCCACTGACGGCATGAGTTATGCTGAAGTCACGGATGCTACTTCACGTGTGCAACCAGGCACCACTGAATTTGAAGATGTTGATTTAGAGCCCGGCACCAAATACTGGTATAAAGTCTCGGATGATGCAGGAAGTACATTCTCAGATGTAGATACGGTTACAACGCACTCGTGTGGTGTGGTACCAGCTAAAGATGGAATCATGCTTCCGCGCTTCACAGGCGAGGATGAAGTCCCACTCCTGAATCAGCTCGCAGAAACTGTAGAAGATCACTTGCAGCATAACGTAAGTACGAAGGATCAGACTTGTGAAGTTTGCGTGGTGGACAGAACTCTCGTAATTAACTGCGAGTGTGAGCGGGTGGAGGTAGAGGTAACTACAGACGTTAATTCGATTTCGCTTTTAAATTGTGAGGATAGCGAGGTTGATATTACCTTTATCATACCACCGGAAACTACGGTTGGAATTGGTGGATGGCCGCGAGGCATCGGCTTCACAGGCGACGAGTACTGGCAGGCGCCGATTGCAGGTGGTGCTAACGGTCGTACTGCTACTGTAAGTATCGGTGGTGGAAAAGCCAGGCCTAGTGCTCGTAGCAAACCTGGCACCTCGACTGACAGTACTAAAGGCGGTGGCGGAACTCAAGGATCGGGTGGCTGCACTTGTACGCCAGGCAGTGAGGGTGAACTCACAATTAGGGTATGCAGTTTGGATGGTTCTAGTAATCCAGACAATTCCTTAGGGTGTCAAAACGCCTCAAAAGGCGCACTGCTGGTGGCGTGTGGTGGTCGTGGGCCTTATACGTGGAGTAAGACTGGCGATGTTGAACTTAGTCCTACTACTGGTCCGACTACCAGAGTTACACCGCCCGAGAATAGTGGCAGTGGTGTTGCTGGGGTGGCGTATACGAGAGGTTTATGGGGTATAGGTCAAGGACATATTTCAGGTACTACACATCCGGCCGGTACTCATTGGGCGATTTATGGTTGTGATGATGCTTTTGATTCGTGTAGTACTACTACAGGCGGGGCTATTACAGCTTGTGCTTATGTAGATGCTGCTCCAGATTGTGCAACACATGACGGCCACCCAGTTAATGGAACTGGAGGGGTTTGTGATAATTTAGATTGTGGAACTATCTGTACGGAGGAGTGTGCATGCGCGCAGGCCAATGGCAGTCTGCAAGATCGCCGCTCAGCACAAATGATCGCGGATGGCTGTACTCCTTGTGGCTTGCAACAAGGCTCTACGGTTACAGTTACAGATTCGCTAGGCACGCAAGTAACGATTATCTTACGAGGCTAACAATGGCTTGCTTGAAGGTATTGAGGGGTGATAAATACTTGATTTTGTCTGAGGGCGCTGATGGCCTAGTACGGGGGACTATAAAAGGCGACGTGATTAAAGAAGTGCTGTGGAATTGCGGCCCTAATCCAATTGCAGATGACATCTTCAGCCGCGATGGCCTGATGGTAGGAAACTTAGTGAAGAAGATAACTGCTGCTGTAGGCATTAAGCAGTGTTTCAGGTGCAGAGGCAGGCAACGGCGCTGGAACAAAAAAGGCCTGGCAGTTCAACAAAAAATTAAGTCACTAATAGGATTGTAATGTTAGAAATTGGCCAAGAGTGGCTGCTTTACGCCACACCATTTAGACTGAAGGAAGTTGCGGCAGCTCCTTCTGGCGGCGAGATTATACAAGATGTGGTCAGCCTTTATGCGAAGGATAAGGCTGGTACCTCACACCTTTACTGGCAAGACGATGATGGCGTAGAGCATGATCTAGAGGGGAATCTTTTTGGGTCAGGCACGACGAATCGTCTAGCTTATTGGAGCTCCTCGAATACCCTAGCTGCTAATGCTGCTTTAACTGCTACGCGCGTAATGTTTGCAGATGCGAATGGTCTGCCTACAGATGATGCAGATCTGACATTCGCTACTGATACACTTACAGCTACAAAGCTCACAAGCACAAATGTTGGTATTGGTGGTGCTCCTGGGAGCTTACCTCTTGAAGTATATGCCTCCGCGAATGACACGCTCACTGGAATAATGATAAGGTCGCAAGCTAGTCCGACGACGCGCTACGGCATTGCTACACATCAAGGCGGGGTATTTTACTTCACATCGATAGATCAGGCGGCTTTGGACTCAGAGCAATCATTTATCTTCCGCCAACATTCGCTTGGTAGTGGTACAGGTAGAGAGATTGCACGCTTTGGACCGCTCGGTGGGCTTCATGTTGGGTCTTCCGGCTCATCAATAGCTTTGGGCGTGATTGATGCAGCTACTGGCTACAGGGTTGCTAATGCCGCTACGAGCGGTAACGTCTTGCGTGGCAACGGCACGAATTTTGTCAGCGCGCAGCTTGCACATAGTGATCTGAGTGGCCTGACGACTGGCGATCCTCACACGCAGTATGCGCTCTTGGTAGGTAGAAGTGGTGGGCAGGTTTTAATCGGAGGCACGCAGGCTGCGGATGATTTAGTCCTCCAATCTACAAGCGGCAATGGTAGTGGTGATACTATTGTTTTTAAACGCGGGAATAACGGTGCGCATAGTGTTCTCACTGCAAACGTAGGAGGCTTGACACTTAATTCACCAAGCGCCTCCTCGCAGTTTAACCTAAGTTTTGCTGATAATGGCACTGACAAGTTCATTATATACAAGTACGCCAATAATGCTTCACTTGCCTTCTTTGATTCGTCAAGCAGCCAGGATATACTGAAAATTAATGCTGTGAGCGGGCTTGCTGCGTTTACGGCAGCTGTAAGTTTATTCCCTTCAATAAGTTCATCTAATGCCACCGCGATTGGGATGTTACTGCAGCCTGTTTTTACAGGAACTGGTGACGGGCCGTGGGGTTTTTCTGCGCAACCTGATCTACGTCCTACAGGTAATCTGTCGGCAGCTTACGGCAACCTGAGTCGTCAGGTAGTTCAACAGTTAAATACCAACACAATTACTAATCTCATCGCTGCTTATTATGATTGCATTTTTAATAGCACTGATGGTGCTGTCACTGGTGCGTTTACCCTATGGTGTAATGGTCCTAACATAGGATCAGGTGGCATCACCCCTACTACACAAACAGGATTGGTAATTCAAAACCAAGGTGCTTCGGGTATAACTAATGTCGTAGGGTTGAATCTTGCGAATCAATCAGGTGGCACAAACAATTGGCTCATGGAATTGCCGGCAGATGCGACTGATCCTACAAGTGGTGGTGGAGCTGCGACTGGCAGAATTAAGTGTCTTATTGGTGGGGCGACAAGATATATACCATATTACTAAAATGGCACAAACAAACGACAGATATAGAATTTTACTGACTTGGAGTGTGCTAGATGTGGAAGCTCGACGTACGGCGCTTACACAAGTCCTGCATGATCAACTAGCGCATAGCAACCAGTTATGCATGATTGCTACAGGTTGGGCGCATGATGATTTAGTACCGACAACTTTGGTTACAGGCATAGAACTCAATTTTTTAACACCTAAAAACCAAAAGACTGATGCTGAAGTTATAGCGATTGGAAACCTGATAGCAACTGCAATAGGTGAAAGGCTTGTAAGTATCGAAAAAAGTGACGTGCTCAACTTAACACTTCCGTAGGAGGATAAATGGCGCAGATTACAATTACAGTGCCTGATCAGTTTATTGATAGGCTAAAAAATGCATTCAGTAAGACTAGAGCCCCTAATGTACAAAATCCAGCTGTTATAGAGGTGGTGCCAGGCTCGCTACTGGATATTCAGGCAGGTATTAGACAGTTTGTACGAAGTAAGATGATAGAACATGAAGTGTCCGAAATAGCAACGCTCAAACGAGCAGAACTAAGCAAGGAGGTGTGGGATGATAACATTTGAAGAAACCGTTCAATCGACTATTAATCTACTTAAGCGTGCTGAGATTGCAGAAATGCAGTTGGCAGAGGCTAAGAAGAAGGTGACTGAGACGGAAAAACAGGTGGAAGATTTGAAGAAACAGGTTGAAGAGCTGGAGAAACAGGTCTTGAAGAAGCAACCGCAAGAAGTGAAGGCAGTGGAAAAACCCGTTGTCCGGGAACCGGACATTTTGAAAAAATAGGAGAACACTATGGCAAGTATTAGTAGATTTCTAGGGACTGGCGCTGAGCTACCACCGCCGGGAGCTGCTGGGGCAGGCGCTGGACAGGTAGGGAATACTGCATTTCGGCAGGTTAGTCCGACAGGTGATCCAGCGTTTGCTGAACTTTACGGACAGACGCGCGAGGCCATCCCGCGGTCACTGCCCACCCTAGAAACGCTTATATCAGGCGGCATGGAGTCACCCCTCCTGCAAGCGATTCTTGGACCTGCGATGGAGCGCTTACGCATCCCACAAGCCCAACAACGCGAGCAATTCACTGAGGGAGCACGTGCTGCGGGTGGCCTTCGTGGCAGCACATACCAGCAGAACTACGGTAACTTGCTGAATCAGCAGGCGCTGCAGGGCAACGATTTGATGTCGCAGATCATTTCACAAGTCCTGTCTACACTGGTAGGTGGACAGTTGCAAGAGCAACAGAATTCATTTCTGCCTGCGCGCTCCATGACTGACCTCCTCCGCACGATTGCGCCGAGTACCATTACTGGGCCGGTGAATCCTAGCGGTGGTTTTGGTGGTGGTAGTGGTGGTAGCGGTGCTGTGAATGATCCATTCGGTATCCTAAGTGGACCTAGTGGTGCTGACAGCATCTGGGATAGTATCATGGCAGGTGGTTTTAATGCCGGCCGAGGTGGCGGAATGAGTGCTGGCGGTAACGATCGTGGCTGGAGTGGCCCTGGCGCTCTTGCTGGTGGTGGCGGTGCTACAGCTCCTGCGTCGCAGCCTTTTACGCCATACCTTGATCCATTTGCGCCGATGACAACTGGGCCTAGTAGCATTGGTGGCAGTGCACCTTCATTTGAGGATCAAGTAGCAGCACAGCAAACTTACGGTGAGTGGCAGCCTACTGGTTGGGAAGGATGGTATTAACATGGCTGACTTTGAAGATTTCGTAGTCGATGCAATAATTCGGGACTTCCAACAACCACAGCCAACTCCTGTCGCACAACCTCAGAGTTCATTCCTTGAGGATGCGCGGTATGGTGGCCAGATTCGTGAAAGTGGTGGTTTGCCTCCAGGTGCAGTAGCTGATAGGTCCTCGCCTTATGGATTCACGATTGCTGATCCAGCTGCCCGCGCACGCTACGTACAGCACGCTGGCCAGCTAGATGCTTCAGCTGCAGGCGGCGCAGTGATGGATAGAGCATACCGCGAGCGAGATGCAAATCGCATGAAGATCATGTCAAACATTCGCGGTCTCGATCCACAAGTCCAAGCTGCACTCTTACGGCGTATAGGCCTAGACACAGGTCCGGTTAAGTCACAACTAGATCAGCAGAAGGAGCTCGCACGCTTCAGGCAGGAACTTGATGCGCCTCAGCAGCAGGTTGCGAATGCTCTGCGAATGTTAACTGCCACACAAGCTGGACAGCGGAATATTGCCGAGACGCAATTCAAGGAGCGTAAACTTGAGTCGGAAGAAGCGGCTGGTGGGCAAGTACGTAACATCCGCCTGATGCAAGTCCTAGCAACACTCATGCAAGCGAATCCACAACTCGCGCAAACGCTCGGGCCAGTATTGATGCAGATGTTGCAAGGTAGTGGAATCAATCTGAGCGCGCCAGCTGCAGGTGGTAGTGCTACTAAGCGACCTGGTGTTACAATCACGAGGGAATAATGGACGCGCAACAGTTACGCATATACGTAGTAGAACCGACTCTCACGTTTTTAGAGCCTGAGATTCCGCTCACGCTGGCAGCTATACAACTAATCATGGGCACTGGAGCGCAAGAAAGTCACCTTAAGTATATCGACCAGTTGACCCCTGGACCTGGCCCAGCCTTTGGTATCTTCCAGATGGAAGCTGCAACTCATGACGATATTTGGGGCAACTTCCTACATTATAATAAGGCTTTGCGGCATAAGGTTAGCCTTACCAGCTTGGATTCGGCGTTCTACATTGATGGAGCGCCAGAGATGGCCGGGAACTTGTATTATGCAACTGCGATGACACGTTGCCACTACAGGCGCGTACGAGAAGCGCTGCCCATGGCAAATGACATTCCTGGCCTAGCTCGCTACTGGAAACGTTACTACAACACGATTCATGGCAAGGGCACGGAAGCAGAATTCATTAAAAATTACGAGGAGCTAATCAATGGCTGAAGACCTGTGGTCGGAGTTGCTGGCCCAAGAAGAATTGTCAAAAGCTGGAAGTGTAATGGCCAAGCCACAGCAACCTCAGTGGCGGCGTAACCTCCCACAAACGTTAGGGCCTACTGCCGGAACAGCGGTGCAATCAGGCATGGACCTGCTAGATGCTGTACTTTCATTTGCGAATCCAGTAGAGAATATTGGAGGGCCGACTGGTGCTATGCTCGGGCCGATTGGACGTGCTACAGCACAATCAGCTGGCAGTCTTGGAGGCGCTAAACGAGTAAATCAGGCGCAGAAAAAGATCATCAAGGCACTCTTCCGCGGAGACCCCCAAGATTTAGCTGACATAGTAAAATCTGACCGCATGCTACACGTGCAAGTACCGGGAGCTGCAGGCCGTCGAGGTATGAGTAAGACAGAATCAGATGCGCTTATAAACAAAATAATGGAGGGCAGCTTCGCTCATATTCAGCGATCTCCTATCAGTGAAACTATGCGTGTGCATCCTAGAACTATGCGTGGCCTGCACCCTAACAAACCCGAAACTATGATTTCCAGTGGGACAGAAGGCCTGACGGACGTAGTGAAGCACGAAGGTACACACTTCTTGAATACGGAGAATCTCTTTCGTGGTATGGAGCCGCCTGGTCCTGATTTAGCTCGGTTTGCGGAAGCGCTAGTACCGTTTATTGGGCAAGCAAAATACGGTCCACGAATCGTAGGCCAGCACATGGATAGGGGACATTTAATTACAGCTGTTGATGAAGCGCTGAGTTATCTATCACAGTCTGGGGGTAGACCGCCGGCTGCAACTTGGCTGCATCAGGCGATAAAAGGTAGGCCGCGCGAAGGTGGGCTAGCACAATTTGATCCGCCCACTCAACGCCTGCTACAAGAAGCGCTAGATGCTGGCATGCGCGCATTTCCTCGTATGATGCAAGCACCACCACCTGCACAATCAGCTGCGCCAGCATCAGGATTCGTAGAACGTTTAAGGAGTCTTTTGAAGAGGTAACTTATGCCGACATATAGAGTTAAAACACCGTCTGGTAACTTCAAGGTGGAAAGTGAAGGGGAGTTGAGTGATGATGAGATTATGCAACTCCTCCCACAAGACCAAGCTCCTGCTACAGCACCAGTAGCACCTGAAAGCGGCGGTGGGTATTTTGAGCGCGTAGGCCGGCGTGTTGGCGAGGCAGGTGAAGCTGCGCTAGGTATTCCAAGTGCGGCGCTTGACACGCTGACAGGTG
>Ga0209618_1000216_pt1 | contig 13124 bp, 16 predicted proteins | sample Rifsed13ft3_FD_184007 | JGI IMG/M metagenome (GOLD analysis project Ga0209618, IMG submission 184007) | Soil microbial communities from Rifle, Colorado, USA - sediment 13ft 3 (SPAdes) (version 2) | ecosystem: Environmental > Terrestrial > Deep subsurface > Rock core/Sediment | place: Rifle... | reverse complement strand
GATCATCGGTGGAGGTCCGGCGGGCGCCGCCACGGCCCTGGCGCTGGCGCGTCGGGGCGTGGACGTGGTCCTGCTCGACCGCGCCCGCTTCCCCCGCGAGAAACTGTGCGGTGACTTCCTCCACCCTCTGGGGACGGCGGCGCTGGAGCGTCTCGGGCTCCTCGACGAGGTCCTGCCGCGAGCGCAGGTGCTGCGCGGGATGTTAATCGTCTCGCCTCAGGGCCGGGAAGTTTTCGCCCGTTTTGCCGGTGGAGCAGGACTCTCGCTCAGCCGCGCCGTGCTCGACGAGACTATCCTGCGGGCGGCGCAGCGCGCCGGCGCCGCGGTCCGCACCGGCGTGGCGGCGCGCACCGTCACCCGGCACGGCGATCGGTGGCATGTGTCCACCGACAACGGGACCCTGGCAGCCCGCCTGCTCGTCGGCGCGGACGGGCTCCACTCCCGTGTCGCCGTGGCGGCCGGGCTGCGCGACCGCACCGGGCGCGGCGGGCGCTACGCTCTGGGGATCTACGTCCGCGGCCTGCCGGCGCACGAAGGATTCGGGGAGATGCACCTCGGGCGGGAAGTGTACTGCGGGGTCTCCGTGTTTGCCGACGGGCAGGCCAACGTCACGATGGTCATGCCGAAAGCCGCGATTCGCGCGCGCCGCGACGGGGCACGGCACGGCCTGGCTCCCGGCACCCTGGACCAGATGCTCGGGGCTTTCCCCCGATTGTATCCGCGTGTTCGCACGGCCGTGACCTCCCGAGATATGCGTGCGGTGGGTCCGCTGAGGCCAACAAGCGGACCCGTCGTGGGGGACGGCGTCCTCCTGGTCGGCGACGCAGCGGCATTCACCGACCCGCTCACCGGGCAGGGCGTCAGCCTGGCGCTGACCGCGGCGCCGGTCGTCGCCCGGACTGTCGCGGGCGCGCTGCGGCGAGGTGCTCTCCGCGCCGCCGCACTGGCTCCCTACGCCCGCTGGCACCACCACCGCCTAGACGGGCTGCGCCGCTTCCTCCTTCTGGTGGACTGGCTCGCGCTGCGCACGCCGCTCATCGAACCGCTGGCCCGGGCATGGCAAGGTCGGCCGGCCCTCGCCACCCGCTTCCTCGGCGTCATCGGCAGCGGAGAGCCCGCCCGCACGGTCCTCAATCCCGCGTACGTGTCGCGCCTGCTCCGGACATGCATCTCGAGAACGTAATCGAGGTCGCCGCACCCTGGGAGCGGGTCTTCGCCTTGGCCGCAGACATCGAGCGCTGGGCGGAGCGGCTGCCCCACTACCGCTGGGTGCGGATCATCGAGCGGAACGGCCGGCGAACGGTGGCGGAGATGGCGGCGCGCCGCGGCCGCATCCCCGTGCGCTGGCGCACCGTCCAAGAAGTCCGGCCGGCGGAGCGGCGCATCCTCTTCACGCACACCGGGGGACCGACGCGCGGCATGGCCGTGGAGTGGTTCTTCGAACCCCACCCCGGCGGGGTACGCGTCGGCATTCGCCACGACCTGCGCTGGCCACCGCCTTTGTCCTGGATTGCCGAATGGATTGTCGGCCGCTTCTTTATCGCGCACGTCGCGGGCAAGACCCTGCGGCGGGTGAAAGCCCTGGCCGAGGCAGGAGGAGAGAGATGATGGAACGCCGGCGGGTGGTGGTCACCGGGATCGGCGCGATCACGCCGATGGGCCACGGCAGCCCCGGGCTACTGGCAGGAATGCGCGCGGCCCGCTCCAGCGCGGGGCGGATCACGCGCTTCGACGCCTCCGGGTTTTCCTCGCAGGTCGCGGCCGAGGTGCGGGACTTCGATCCCCTCCAGTACATGGACGCCAGGCGGGCCCGCCGCCTCGACCGCTTCGCCCAGTTCAGCGTGGCCGCGGCGCGCCAGGCGGTGCAGGATGCGGCCCTCCACCTGGAGGACGAGGACCGGGACCGCATCGGGATCTTCATCGGCGCGGCCCTGGGCGGCGGCGCGTTTGCGGAGGAGCAGCACGAGATCTACCTGCGCGAGGGCATCCGCCGGATCAAACCGACGCTGGCCCTGGCGGTCTTCAGCGGGTCGGCCTCGTGCAACATCGCCATCGAGTTCAACATCACCGGGCCGACCAGCGCCAACTCCGACTCCTGCACCTCCGCGGCCATCGCCATCGGCGAGGCCTTCCGCACCGTCCGCGCCGGCGACGCGGACATCTTCCTGGCCGGCGGCGTGGAGTGCCCGCTGGCGCCGCTGATCTTCGGCGCCTTCGACCTGATCCGGGCGATGTCCACGCGCAACGAGGCTCCGGAGGCGGCCTGCCGCCCCTTCGACAGCGGCCGCGACGGCTTCGTCATGGGCGAGGGGGCGGCGATTCTGGTCCTCGAGGAGTACGGCCACGCCGTCCGCCGGAACGCGCCGATCTACGGCGAGATCCTCGGCTACGGCACGAGCAACGATGCCCATCATATGACCGCCCCCCTCCCCTCCGGGGAGCAGGCGGCGCGGGCGATGCGCCAGGCGATGGGAGACGCGGGTCTGGTCCCCGAGCAGATCGGGTACGTCAACGCCCACGCCTCCAGCACGCCGCTGAACGACTCGATCGAGACGATGGCGATCAAACTGGCGCTGGGCGAGCACGCCTACCGCGTGCCGGTGAGCGGGACCAAGCCGATGCACGGCCACTCGCTGGGCGCCTCGGGGGCGATCGAGGCCGCGCTCTCCATGCTGGCCCTGCGGCACAACTACCTGCCGCCGACGCTCAACCTGGAGCAGCCCGACCCGCAGTGCGACCTGGACTACATCCCGCACGCCGGCCGCGAGGCCCGGGTGGACTATGTCTTGAGCAACTCCTTCGGCTTCGGTGGCATCAACGCTACACTGGCGTTCGGCCGGGTGAGCGGCGCCGGATAACCTCCCGCCGGTCAGGCCGTTCCCAGCGCGTCCCGGATCGCCGCGGCAACTTCGTCGATGTCGGCGCGCGGCGGCGGGGCGTGTGACCGCACGTCGGCAAATCCGGTCAACCGCAGGTTGTCCTCCTCGAACCGCGGCAACACGTGCATGTGCACGTGGAGGACCTCCTGGCCGGCGGCCACACCGTCGGCGAGGAAGAGATTCGCGCCTTCGCAGCGCAGGCCCGACCGCCGCAGGGCCGCCGCCATCTGCTGCGCCACCGTGAACATGCGCCGACCGTCCGGCGCGGGCAGGTCGGCCAGTGAGACGGCATGCCCCAGGGGCACGACGAGCAGGTGGCCGGCGTTCACCGGCCGGATGTCCATAAAGGCCACGACGACCTCATCCCGGTAGACGACGCTGGCGGGGGCCTGGCCGGCGATGATCCGGCAGAAGATGCACGTGGGGTCGAAGGGCTTTGGGGAACCGGACACCGTCCGCCTCCTCTCGCGCAAAACGACAGCCCTTAGTATACGGCGGATACGTCAATCCGGCGGCGGGACGAACCGGCGCGGCGCCGAACTATGCAGCGGGAGAGCATACCCTTGAGGCGGTGAAACCGTGAAGACGAAGACGATCCGGCAGTCGGTCACCTTCAAGGCCGCGCCCCACGACGTCTACGAGGCGCTGATGGACGCGCGGAAGCACGGCCGCTTTACTGGGGGAGGCGCCCGCATCAGCCGCAAGGTCGGCGGCACGTTCTCCGTGTTCGACGGCTACGCGGACGGGACGAACCTGGAGCTCCGGCCCGACCGGAAGATCGTGCAGACATGGCGCGCCGCCCAGAGGGGCTGGCCCGGTGACCATTACTCCCGCGTCACCTTCGCCCTGCGGAGGGTGCGCGGCGGCACTCGCCTGACGTTCACTCAGTCCGGCGTCCCCGAAGTGTGTTATGCCGACATCAAGCAAGGCTGGTGGGACAACTACTGGCTGCCGATGAAGGAGATGCTCGGCGGCTAGAGCCGGCTGATCGTCGGCGCCGCGAGGGCGAGGAGCAGCATTACCGCCATGACCACCACGCCGCCGAGCGCCAGCGACCAGGAGAGCCCCAGCCACTCCGCCAGCGCGCCGGCGGGCAGCGTCCCCAGGGCCATCATCCCGAAGGCCACCGTGCCGAAGAGACCCATCGCCCGCCCGCGCTGTCCCGGCGTCACCGTCGTCTGCATCAACGTGTTGGCGGTGGCCATGGCCACGGACTGCCCGAGGCCGATCGCCACCAGCAGCGCCACCGAGAGCGGGAACGACTTCGAGAGCCCAAAGAGCGTGACCATCGCCCCCATGGCAAACGCGGCAACCAGCAGCAGCCGCCCGCGGGCCACCCGTGCCACGCTCCACCCGATGACGAAAACCGCAAGAAACGTCCCCGCCCCGGGGGCCGCCTGGAGTGCGCCCAAACCTTCCGGACCGACCTGGAGCACCTCGCGGGCCACGGCCGGCATCAGCCGGATGTAGGGGCGGCCAAAGAAGCTCAGCACGGCGACGACACCCAGCAGAACCAGCACGACGCGGTGCCGGGAGAGGAGCTGCAGGCCTTCCCGGATGTCCTGCCTGAACGAGACTCCCGCCTCCGCCTCAAACGCAGGGAGCCGCATCGCCACCAGCGCCCAGATCACTGCCAGATAGGAGACACCGTTCAGGAAGAAGGCGCCGTACGTTCCCACCAGGCTGATCACCACCCCGGCCACGGCCGGGCCGAAGACGCTCGAGCCGTTGAACGCGAGAGAGTTGAGGCTGACCGCCTGCAGGACCTCACTTTCGGCCACAAGCGACGGCGTCAACGACTGCCGCGACGGCATGTCGAAGGACATCACGAGCGAGTTGAACGCAGCGATGACCAGCAGGTGCCACACCTGCACGATGCCCAGCAAGGTGAGCAGACCGAGGACGACGCTGGAGGCCATGGCAATGACGTTGGTGGTGAACAGCACCACCCGGCGGTCCATCCGGTCGGCCAGGACGCCGCCGAGGAAGGCGAAGAGCAGCCGGGGCACCGCCTGCACCAGCCCGAGCACGCCGAGGTAGACGGGGGCCCGCGTCAGCTGGTCCATCAGGTAGCCGAGCGCGGTGAATTGCATCCACCCGCCGGCGTTGCTCACCACCAGGCCGGTCCAGAGGAGGCGGAAGTTCCGGTGCCGCAGCGGCGCAAACGGCGTCGGGTGTTCGGCAACGGCGGGAGTAACGATCTCGTCGGACACGACGCCTTTCATTGTAGGCAAGCGGGCGGCGAGGCGAAAGGTCGCGGCAAATCCACCGGGGTGGCAGACGGGCAATCCTCCATGTTAGACTAGCGCCCAGTTATCTTGGGGAATCTGTTAGGCGAGGGGTGGTCAGGATCCCGCCTGCACTTGTGATCGGCGCCGCGGTATGCATCGTTCTGCCGCTGACCGCCTTCAGCCTGAAGGTGTTTGAGGTCCCCCGGCACCACGAGGCCGTCGCCTCGCTCTCGCTGATCCTGGTCTACCTGCTGCTGTTGTCTCCCTTGCTGGGCCTGCTCGCCAGATAGACGTCACTCCCGGGACGTCACTCCCAGGGCGAAGAGTAGCGCTCTTCCTTCCACGGGTCGGCGTGGTTGTGGTAGCCGTTGCGCTCCCAGAAGCCGCGCCGGTCCTGGGCCATCAGTTCGAAGCCGCGCACCCACTTCGCGCTCTTCCAGAAGTAGAGTCTGGGCACCACCAGCCGCAGCGGCCAGCCGTGCTCGGGCGTGAGGTCTTCCCCGTTGGCCCGGTGCGCCAGCAGCGCGTCGTCGGCCAGCAGGTACTCGATCGGCAGGTTAGTCTCGTACCCCTGCTCCGCGTGCACCATGACGAACTTGGCGTCGGGCTTTGGCCCGGCCATCTCCAGGAGGGGGCGTACCGGGACTCCCTCAAAGACGACGTCCAGTTTGCTCCACGAGGTAACGCAATGGATGTCGCGCTGCAGCGTCGTCTTGGGCAGCGCCATAAACTGCTCATAGGAGAGGATGATCGGGGTCTCCACCAGACCGTAGACCTGGAAGTCCCAGGTCTTCGGGTTGAACCGGGGGAGGCTGCCGTAGTGCAGCACCGGCCACTTCTCCGTGACGTACTGCCCGGGAGGGACGCGGTCCTTCAGGTCGGGGCGCTTCGCGGCGTCTCTCATATTAGGCCCCATTATAGGGTCGCTCGTAAAGATTGTGTGAAGAACTTACGCGCAGGTTAAACGCGCTCATCGCCGCCTCGATGCCTCGCCGGACGAAGGCCTCCACCGCGTCGGCCGCCCGCTCCACCGCCTCGTCCAACTGCGCCTGCTCCTCTTTGCTGAAGCGGCTAAGCACGTAGTCCGCCGGATCCACGCCTTCTGGCGGCCGGGCGATGCCGACGCGCAGTCGCGCGAACTCCTCGCTGCCCAGCGCTTCGATGATCGAGCGCATCCCGTTGTGTCCCCCGTGCCCGCCCTTGGCCCGTAGCCGGATCTGGCCCACCGGCAGGTCCAGGTCGTCAAAGGCGACGAGCAGGTTCTCCAGCGGCAGACGGTGGCGCCGGCGCAGATCGGCCACGGCGGTCCCGCTGACGTTGACGTAGGTCTGGGGCCGGGCGAGGAGCACGCGCGCGCCGTCAAGGGTTAGCGCGCCCACGTCCGCCCATCCCTCCTCCCGCAGCGCCACGTGGTGCCGCCGGGCCAGGGTGTCGATGACGCGGGCACCGATGTTGTGGCGCGTCCCCTGATAGCGGCGGCCGGGGTTGCCCAATCCGACGATGAGTTTCATGCTTGCACGCAGTGGGCCGGCAGTCTACGGGACAGAGAGAAACGCGGGGGCGCAATCTTGACCCCCGCGTCCACGATATGGCTGGGCAGCACTCTGTCCTACTCGCCCTCTGCGGGAGCCTTCGCCGGCGCCTTTTCTGCACCCTTCTCGGCAGCCCTCTCCGGCGCGGGGGCGGCCTCGGGCGCAGCGGCGGCAGCGGCCTCCGGTACAACCGCGGCGGGCGTGGGCACCTCTTCCACGCGCGGCGCCAGCACCGTGGCCATGACCTCGCCGGGCGGCGTGAGCAGGGTCACACCTTCGGGCATCTTGAGTTCCCCCGCGTGGATCGCCCGGCCGACCACCAACTCGCTCACGTCCACCTCGATGTGCTCCGGAATCAGCGTGGGGAGACACTCCACCAGGACCTCGCGCAGGTGCTGGTCGAGCACCCCCCCGTCGACCACGCCCTTCGGCGTGCCCAGCAGCACGATGGGCACGTGCGCCTCCAGGGTCTCCTCCAGGGAGATCGCCTGGAAGTCCACGTGGATGATGTCATGGGTGAAGATGTCGCGCTGCAGTTCCTTCACGACGACGAGCTGCTTGTCCGCCGCGCCGTTCGCCCGGATGTCCAAGTCGATCAGCACGTTCATCCCGGCGTGCGTATGCAAGGCCGCACGCAGCGCCTTCGACTCCACGGACACCACGACCGGCTCCCGCCTGTGGCCGTAAACAACCGCCGGCACCTGCCCGCCCTTGCGCAGGCGGCGGGCTCCCGTCTTGCCTTTCCATTGCCGGACGCTGACGCCCAGGCTGACCCGTTCCATGGAATCTCCTCCGACAAGGCAATGGCCCCGCGAACCCGGGGCCGAAACCGGGTTGTATTATAGCACCTGCCCGGCAGGCCAGGAACCCTGCTCAGTAGCGTGGCCAGCCGCCCCGTCCCGGCGGGACCTTCAGGCCGTGGTGCCTCGCGATGCGCGCCATCGAGCGAAGGTGATAGCGCTCATGATAGAGGAAGCGCCCCAGCATCTTCCGGGCGCTCCACCACTCGTGCTCGATCTTGATGATGCGGGCCCGCTCCTCAGCGGTCAAACGGCGGAGCCGCGCGACCACCATGCGCCGCACGCGGGCCAGCCGCTCGATTGGATCCGTGGTGCGGCCAAGATCCGGGAAGGGACCCAGCGCCAGCCGTGTCAGATACCAGCGCTCTGCGCCGGCGATGTGCCGCAGGTGCTGGGCAACGGTGCGCTCCTGGCTGGGGCGGGTCCACTCCAGGCCGCCCGGCGGCACCAGGGCGATAAACGACAGCGTGTCGCGACGCAGATAGCCCATCCAGCGCAGCGCCCGGGCGACCTCCCGCCGCGTGACCGGGGGGCGCTCGAACTCGTGCAGAGCAGCATAGCCGCCCCAGCGCATCCGCGCCCGAACCTGATGCCGCGCCGCCACCGCGACCGCCGGTGCGCGCACGACCCGCACCGGTTCACCGTGCCGCCGCAGCCACCCTAGATACGCGGCGATCGCCGCCGGCAGCGCCCGCCGGGCGGCCTGCTCGGAGGGTTCGTTCACAAAGAGCCCCGGAAACTCCGCAACCCAGGCGGTGGTCCATCTGTCGCCGCCGACCTCGATGCTCACCGCAAAGGGACTCAATGCCGCATCTCCTTGCGGACCAAGAAGAACATCCGTCCCACGTTCCTGGCCAGACCGAGATCCCGCTCGGCGTCGAACGTCGCAATGTCGAAAAACCCCGCCTCCGCCAGCGTGGACCGAACCTCCGCCTCCGTGTAGCTGCGCTGCCGCAGCGTCAGATCGGCACGGCGCCAGGTGCCGCCCTCCCGGCGAAACATGGTGATCTCGTTCCACCCCACCTTCTCCTCCGCATTGTAGCCCGCGCGCACGATGCAGACATTGTCGTCATCGACGATGGCTTCCGAGCCGCGCCAGCGGGCCCGGTAACCCTCTTCCATGTTCAGGTCGAAGAGAAACCGTCCGCCCTCCACCAGCACGGCGTGGACCCGGCGGAAGACCTCCGTCAACTCCGGCAGCATCATCACGTGGTTGAGGCTATCGAAGGTGGAGAGGACGGCGTGGAAGGTGCCCGGCAACGTGAACGACCGCGCGTCGGCCAGGACGAACTCCCCGCCGGGGGCGTTGGCGCGGGCAAACTCCAGCATCGCCGCGGAGCCGTCCACGCCGGTAACACGGAACCCCTGGTCGGCGAGGACCTTCGCCAGTTGCCCGGTGCCGCAGCAGAGGTCGAGGAGGCGGGCCGGGGAGGGCAGGTGCGAGAGGACCAGTTGCTCGATCGCCGCCAGGAAGCGGCCGGCGAAGAGATCCCCCCAGTAGCGGTTGTAGAACCAGGCGAAGGAGTCGTAGTCGGCATACCGGTCCGCCATCGATCCCCTCCTAGGACCCGGGCTGCCGGCCGATCAGCAGGCCTCTCCCCATCAGCCCTTCGTGGTCAAGCATGACTTCGAGGCCGGCGGCGCGCATCGCTTCTTCGTACTCCGCGAGGGTAAACAGCCCCAGTTCGTGGCGTTCGGTGAAGTAGTCGACGCCCGTCGCGGTGGCCACCAGGTAATGGAATTCGATGATGGAGACGCCGTCCTCGACTGCGCTGACGTTCATCCGGGCCGCTTTGATCTCCGGCTGATCGACGAACAGGCCGTGCGCCATGCCGGGCTTGAAGGCGTCGGGCGTCAACCAGGGCTCGATAACAAGCAGGCCGCCCGGATGAACGTGCCGTGCCATCGTCTGTACGGCCTGGCGCAGGCGCGGGGGTGTCTTGACGTAGCCGATCGAGCTGAAGAGGCACACCACCACGTCAAACCGGCGGCCGAGGTCGAAGTTGAGCATATCACCCTGGTGAAAGACGACATCCGGGTGCTTGCGCCGGGCGATCTCCAGCAGCCCCCGGTCAAGGTCCAGCCCTTCCACGGCGTAGTCCCGCCGCAGGAAGGCGATGTGCCCGCCGGTGCCGCAGGCCACGTCCAGGAGGCTGGTGCCCGGAGACCGCTTGTGTTCACCGATCAGCGCGCGCAGCCGGTCCGCCTCGCGGGCATAGTCCTTCCCAGCGTAGAAGAGATCGTAGAGGGGTGCGGACTTACTGAACACCGTCTGATCGACCCTCTGGCTGCACCTCGGCGACCAGCTGCTTCACGCGCTCTCGCAACTCGTCCCGGATCTCCCGGTGATGATCCAGGTCCCCGGGCCGCGGGTCGGCCAGCGGCCAATGCAGCGACCGGGCGCCGGGAACGACCGGGCAGATCTCCTCCGCGCAGAGGCCGACCACCAGCGCCACGTCCGGGCCCAGCGCCTGATCAAGCCGCTTGGGCACCTGCCGGGAGATGTCGAGTCCCACCTCTCCCATCACGGCGATGGCCTCCGGGCGCACCCGCCCTTTCGGCTCCGTCCCCGCGGAGCGGGCCCGCCACCCCGGCGGCGGCGCGGCGTTGAAGAGCGCCTCCGCCATCTGGGAGCGGGCGGAGTTGCCGATTCAGACAAAGAGGACGATCGGCACCGATCACCTCCGGCTTCTTCCCGCTTCGGCGGCCGGCGCGGCTGACCCTCCGGCCGGGAAGGCGCCGCCGCCCGCCCGGCGAATAGCCCAGCGGAAACTGACAATGGAGGAGTGCGATGGCGCTGCGTTTGCTCCCCCGTGAGGAGATCTTCTTCGACCTGTTCAACCAGATGGCTCAGATCATTCTGCAGGGCGCACGGATGCTCAAGGAGTTGCTGGATGACTACCGGCACGTGGAGCAGCGGGCGGCCGCGCTTAAGGCGGTCGAGGAGAAGGGAGACGACATCACCCATCAAATCATCGACCGCCTCAACCGCACCTTCGTCACGCCGCTGGACCGGGAAGATATCCTCGAGCTGGCCAAGCAGCTCGACAACGTGCTCGACTGGATCGAGGCCTGCGCCGCCCGCATGTCCATCTACCGCATTCCCCACACTACCCCGGAGGCGCAGGAGCTCGCGCATATCATCGTGAGCATCTGCGAGGCGGTGGTCGAGGGCGTGGGCAGCCTGAAGAAGCTGGACCGGATCGACGGCGTGGTGCAGGAGATCAACCGCCTGGAGAACCTCGCCGACCACGTGCAGCGAGACGCCATTGCCAAACTCTTCACGCAGAACGGCAACCCCATCGAGGTGATCAAGTGGAAGGAAGTCTATGAGACCCTGGAGGAGGCCACGGATCAGGGGGAGGACGTCGCCAACGTCCTCAACACCATCCGCAGCAAGAAGCTGTAACGATGGACCTCGCGCTCCCCGCCGGCCTGATTCCGGTTCTCCTGCTCGTGCTGGCCGCCGAATTCGTTAACGGCTGGACAGACGCCCCCAACGCCATCGCCACCGTCGTCTCCACCCGCGTCCTCACCCCGTCCGTCGCCGTTGTGATGGCCACCGGGCTCAACATCCTGGGGGCCATGTCCGGCACCGCCGTGGCCGCCACCATCGGTAAAGGCATCGTCCGCGCCGACGCCATCGACGCCATCACGATCGCCGCAGCGATGGTCGCCATCGTCGTCTGGAGCACCCTGGCCGCCGTCCGCGGCCTGCCCACCAGTGAGAGCCACGCCCTGGTGGCGGCACTGGCGGGGGCCAGCCTGGCCACGGCCGGCCGCGGCGTCCTCCTCTGGGACGGGTGGCGCAAGGTCCTCATCGGTCTAGGCTTCTCGTCGATCCTGGGGTTCCTCGGCGGGTTCGCGATTATGGTCGCGATCTCATGGATTTTCCGCCGCGTTCCCCTGGCAGCGGTGCGGCGCCTCTTCGGCCGCCTGCAGATACTCTCCGCCGCGTTCATGGGGTTCAGCCACGGCAGCAACGACGGGCAGAAGTTCATCGGCGTGTTCACCCTGGCCCTGGTGCTCGGCGGAGTGCTGCCGGAGTTCCGCATTCCGCTCTGGGTCATCCTCCTCTGCGCCGTGACCATGGGGATCGGCACGGCCGTCGGGGGCTGGCGCATCGTGCACACGATGGGGCTGCGCCTGACCAAACTGGAACCCTACCAGGGGTTCGCCGCGGAGACCGCGGCGGCGACGGCGATCGAGGCGGCGAGCCGCCTGGGAATCCCGATCAGCACGACCCACACGATTAACACCGCGATCATGGGCGTGGGGGCGACGCGGCGGTTGTCCGCGGTGCGCTGGGGGGTCGGGATGGAGATCGTCACGGCCTGGATTCTGACGTTCCCGGTCTGCGCGCTGATCGCCTGGGTCACGGCCGAACTGCTGCGCTGGATTTTCTGAGGTCCATCATGCGCTCCGCTTAATCCGCCTTCTAGTTAGCCGCTGTCGAATTCGGGGGAACCTGAGGGCTCTCACGAGTGACCACGGGGTCCTGAGCGGGGAGGTGGAGGCGCATGATTGACACGGGTCTGAACGGGAGAGTCGTCCTCATCACGGGAGCAAACCATGGGATCGGAGCGGCCACGGCTAGAGCGTTCGCTGCCCAGGGAGCGGCCGTCTTTCTCCAATATCTGCGCGTTCCTACAGAGGGTCAGGGTGGATCCGGCGGTGAAACCGCTCCCCCCGGCGAAGCACTCTACAGATCAAGGAGACTGATCTCGGCCGACGCAGTCGTGAACGCCATTCAGGATTCGGGGGGCAAGGCGGCGGCTTGGGAGGCGGACCTCGCGAATCCCGCCATCATCCCGACGATCCTTGATCGAGTGGAAGCGGCGTTCGGCCCCGTCCAGGCGCTCGTCAACAACGCCGCCCATTGGGAATCAGACACATTCGTGCCAACGGGCTCGGCCTCTGAGGATTGGGGTCACTGGATTCCTCCAATCTCGCTGGAGAGTCACGACAGGCACTTCGCCGTGAACAGCCGTGCCGTGGCTCTGATGATGGCGGAGTTCGCCCGCCGCCACGTGGCGCGCGGGGCGCGATGGGGGAGAATCATCAACATCAGTACCGACGGCGCCCTCGGGGGTTCCGGGGAGGTCTCCTATTGGGCCAGCAAGAACGCGTTGGAAAGCTTCAGTCGGTCCGCGGCAATAGAACTAGGATAGTTCGGGATCACGGTGAACATCGCTGCCCCCGGGGCGATTCAAACGGGGTGGATCTCTCCAGAAATGGAAGCGGATTTCCTCCGAGACGCCGCTGGGCCGCGTAGGCCAATCTGAGGATGTGGCGGATGTGATTGTCTTTCTGGCCTCCGAGCAGGCTCGCTGGCTCACGGGCCAAACTCTTTTTGTAGGTGGTGGAAGCCGAATGATTTAGAGACGGGGCAGGTCGCACTATGTGGGAACCTCTTCTCCGGCGTAGCGGACGAGCTCGACATTCGCGTTCGTGAGCAGTTCCAGGGAGAGCGGATCGGGGTAGTGCCCCTCGAAGACGATCCGCTTGATGCCGACGTTGAGGAGAGTCTTGGCGCAATTTAGGCACGGGAGATATGTGCAGTAGATTGTTCCGCCTGCGACCGACACGCCATGATAAGCTGCTTGGATAACGCAGTTCATTTCGGCATGGATGCAAAGGCAGGTGTCGTGGCTCGTGCCGGAGGGCGTATCGCTGGCGCAG
>Ga0209618_1000206_pt1 | contig 13365 bp, 8 predicted proteins | sample Rifsed13ft3_FD_184007 | JGI IMG/M metagenome (GOLD analysis project Ga0209618, IMG submission 184007) | Soil microbial communities from Rifle, Colorado, USA - sediment 13ft 3 (SPAdes) (version 2) | ecosystem: Environmental > Terrestrial > Deep subsurface > Rock core/Sediment | place: Rifle... | reverse complement strand
TGGCTAAGAGGCTAAAAATCAGGATTCTTCAAGCGTCAACCAGCGAGGTCTATGGTGATCCAACGGTTCATCCTCAACCCGAAACCTACTGGGGATACGTAAATCCCATTGGTCTAAGGGCTTGTTATGACGAAGGAAAGCGTTGTGCTGAGACCCTGTTTTTCGATTATCACCGTCAGCATGGCATAGATATAAAGCTCGTTAGAATATTTAACACCTACGGCCCCAGAATGCATCCCAATGACGGGCGGGTGGTAAGCAACTTTATTATCCAGGCTTTAGAGGGTGAGGATATAACCATTTATGGAGATGGATCACAAACAAGGTCTTTTTGCTATGTAGATGATACGGTAGACGGGATTATTAGGATGATGAATACTCCTCGAGGCATTACTGGGCCTGTAAACTTGGGCAATCCAAATGAGATTAGTATCTTAGACTTAGCTAGATTGATAATTGACCTTACAGGCTCCGAATCCAGAATTGTTTTTAAGCCTTTGCCTCAAGATGATCCTAGAAGGAGGTGTCCTGATATTACTCTAGCAAGGGAAAAGCTAGGATGGAAACCAAAGATAGATTTAATGACAGGACTTAAAAAGACCGTGGAGTACTTTAGTGATTTAATAAGACGTGAGTTCGACATAAGAATCAAAAGATTACAGGGAGTTTCCCTCCAAAACTGATCCCCGACGACTTCATCGGGGAAGGCTTCTTGGCTGATATGTATGCAGTAAGAACAGTGACCACGTTTACCATAAAATAGTTGTATACACTACGATGCCGAGAATGCTCAATTTGACAAATGTTTTTTAGTTGATCATGAACACACTCAATCAAAGAAGTTTTCTTAATGGAATTTTGTCCATGACAGACATTAACCTGTTTTTCATGTTCTTCTTTAGTTTGGTATTTAAAGGCACTCCCTGGAAGAAAAAATGAAAGCGCCATTGCCCGACAACGAAGCGGCGAGGCTTGAGGCTCTTCGCCAGTGTGAGATACTCAACACCCCTTCCGAAGAAGCATTCGACGACCTCACAGCTTTGGCAGCACATATATGTGAAGCTCCCATCGCACTCATCACCCTAGTTGATGAGAATCGGCAATGGTTTAAGTCGCGGGTGGGCTTGGATATAACAGAAACTTCGAGGGATATCGCGTTCTGTGCCCATGCTATCTTACAACCTGACCTCTTTATCGTTCGGGATGCGTTGAAAGATGAACGTTTTGCGGATAACCCTCTGGTAACCTCTGAACCCCACATTCGTTTTTACGCCGGCATGCCTCTCGTGACCCCCGAAGGTTACGCATTGGGAACGCTATGTGTCATTGATCGTGTGCCACGTAAACTCAGCGCGGAACATAAGCAGGCATTAAGAGTGTTACCCCACCTTGTGGTCACACAACTGGAACTGCGGCGGAGTTTGAAGGAACTGCAACGTGCTAACACCGCGCGCCAACAGGCAGAGGAAGAAATCGCCAGATTGGCGGGAATAGGGAAATATTTACGCACAATCATCAACGAGCGCAATCGGGCGGAGGAGGTTCTGAAGAAACTATCAAGCGTAGTTGAACAAACTGCAGACCTTGTGGTTATCACTGATAAAGGCGGCGTCATTGAATATGTCAACCCAACCTATGAAAAATTTACAGGTTACACAAAAGAAGAAGCAATCGGCAAAACACCGAGGATACTTAAGTCGGGCAAGCATGACGACAAGCTCTACGAGACGCTATGGAAAACGATTCTCTCCGGTGAGGTCTTCCGTGGCGTGCTGATTAACAGGAGAAAGAATGGCGAGTTGTATTATGAGGAAAAGACCATCACGCCAATTAGGGACACGCAAGGAAATATCACATACTTTGTCTCTACTGGCAAAGACATCACCGAGCGCAAGCGGTCAGAGGAAGAGCTGAGGATACTAAATACTATTACGGATGCGGTTCATAAGTCATCAGACCTTAAAGAGGTTTTTAATATCGCACTAGACAAGGTTATGGAACTAACGGATATAGATATTGCAGGAATATATTTGGTAGATGAAGCTACAAATGAAGCGGTACTCGAGGCTCATAGAGGATTCCCTGACAAATACGTAGAAAGAGCAGGAAGAATACCATATCCTAAGGGTGTAACATGGAAGGTTATTAACTCAGGTGAGACCTATATTGTTCAAGATGTATCAACCGACCCATACGTCGGTCCCGCCGGTAAGGAAGCAGGTTTTCAAAGCTTTATGTCAGTACCTATAAAGATAAAGGATAAAACAATAGGTACTGTAAATTTCCACAGTAATAAAAGGAATAAATTTGGTAACAGGGAAATAGAGCTTTTTTCTTCTATTGGTACTCAGATTGCCATAGCCGTAGCAAAGGCAAAACAAACTCAAGACCTACAGTTAGTAAATGAAGATTTATCCATCCTAAATACAATAGCTACCTCTGTTCATAGGTCTTTAAATCTTAAAGAAGTATACAACATTGCTCTAGATGCAATTATAGGAATAACAGCCTTTGATATCATCATGATTTATCTAGTGGGTGAAAATACAAATGAAGCAGTACTTCAAGCACATAGAGGACTCACAGAGGATTACATTAAGAGGGCAGGAAGAATACCGTATCCCAAGGGTGTAACATGGAGGGTTATTAACTCAGGTGAACTGACCCTTATTGATGATCTTCAAAAAGACCCTGACCTTGGTCCTGCTGGTAGGGCATTAGGTCACCGCACTATGGTGGCAGTGCCTATAAAACAGGAAGAGAAAACAACCGGAGTAGTAGTTTTTGCCAGTCATAGGGTGTTAGAGCTTAGTTCTAGAGATATTAGTCTCCTTAATGCTATAGGCAGCCAAATTGGAACAGCAATAGTGCAGGCATATTTGTATGAAAGATCCCAAAGGCAGAGAGAGGAGTTGGGAACTTTATATGAGGACTTAAATAAGAGAAATAGGGACTTAGAGATACTAAATACCATCACTCAAGCAGTACATCAATCCCTCGACCTGCAGGATATCTACAGGGTTGCATTAGATAAAGTTATTGAACTAGAGAATGTAGATATAGCATCTATTTATATGGTTGATGAAGCTAAAAAAGAAGCATTGTTACAGGACCACAGGAATTTCCCCGAAGAGTTTATCCAAAGAGCCGGGATTATTCCATATCCTAAGGGTGCAACTTGGAAGGTCATAAACACGGGAAAGATATTAAACGTTAGAGATGCTCAGGAAGACCCTGATGTTGGACCCGCAGGACGGGAGCTTGGATTTAGGGGTATGCTGGGAATACCTATAACTCTTGAGGGGAAGACCATAGGAGTAATCTGGCTTCTTAGCTATAGGGAATATCTTTTTACCAAGACTGAGGAGGCTTTACTTACTTCTATCGTGACTCAGATTGCTACAGCCATAGCAAAGGCAAAGCTATATAGAGAGTTATCCAAAAAGAGTCGTTACGAGACAATCATTAGTACAGTGACTAGGAGTGTCCATCAGTCAATAGAACTGCAAGAGGTTTTAGAAAACGCCGTTGAAGTAATGAGTAAGAATATAGATGGGGTGGAGAACGTCTCAATTTACCTAGTTGAAGGAGAAGAAGCGGTTATAAAGGCTTATAGAGGTTACCCTGATTGGTATATTGAACGGGCGGGAAGAATTCTCTATCCGAAGGGCCTTACATGGAAAACAATCATAGAGGGAAAGCCGAGATATTGTCCAGATGTAGATCAGGATACTTTTATTGGCCCTGCTGGAAGAGAGATGGGAACAAAGAGCTATGTGTCTATGCCTGTTCGCTTTGGAGGGAAAACGGTAGGGGTTATAAATATAAATTCATTAAAGAAGAATGCCTTTGATGAAGAAGAGTTAAAGCTACTGGAGATTGTTGCACAGCAAATAGAGGTCGCGATAAATAATGCACAAATAGCAGAGGCGCTGAGGCAATCAGAGGAGAGCTACCGAACAGCCAAGGACGAGTTAGAAATAAAAGTAAAGGATTTAGAGGTATTAACTGGTCTTATTCGAGCGGTACATGAATCCACTAGTTTGGATGAGATATATAGTGTTGCTTTAGATTCAGTTATAGAGCTAGAAAACATAGATATGGTGATGACCTATTTGGTAGATGAAGAAAGACGTGAAGCAGTGCTTCAAGCTCATAGAAATATTCCTGAAGACTATATAAGAAGAGCCGCAAGAATTCCATATTCTATGGGTGCAACCTGGAAAGTGATAAACAGTGGCAAGATACTAAATATCGAGAATGCTCAGAAGGACCCAGACATCGGTCCTGCAGGTAGAGATTTAGGTCACCATGGTGTCTTAGGGATACCTATTACTTTAGAAGGGAGAGTTATTGGTGTTATTTGGTTACTAAGCTATAAGGAACGTAAATTTGGTGAGAGGGAGATAAACTTACTTTCTACACTCGGTAATCAGGTTGCTGTAGCTATAGCAAAAGCAAAGCTATATAGAGATTTGAAAAAGGCGAATGAGAAACTTAAGGAGCTAGACAATATGAAAGACGAATTCCTATCAATGGCCTCCCATGAGCTTAGAACTCCTATGAGCGCTATAAGAGGCTACGTCTCCATGCTTTTAGAAGGTGACTTCGGCGAACTGCCCTCTGAAGCATCAGAAGCATTAACAGATGTAAACACATCCACAGAGCGTTTGATTAGTTTAGTTAATGATATGCTCGATGTATCCAGGATTGAGCAGGGAAGGTTAGAACTTAAAATTGCTGAATTTAATTTAGAAGAAATTTGCCAAGAGGTAATAACCAGTCTGGTTCCTATAGCTCAAGAGAAAGATATAAAACTCGCCTACCAGAAATCAACGGAGGTAGAGAGACTTTTGGTCTCAGCCGACATAGATAAAGTAAGGCAGGTTCTCTTTAACCTCGTTGGAAATGCGTTAAAATTCACCCAAAAAGGTGAAGTAACTATAGCTCACCGCCCTGATAACAACCTAATTATCACAGATGTGATTGATACAGGTGCTGGAATTCCTTTCCAAGATCAGGAATTTCTTTTTCAAAAATTTCAGCAGTCAAATATGACCCTTTCCAACCAATACCAGGGAGGAACGGGCTTAGGGCTCTACATATCTCGGCAGCTTGTGAGAGAGATGGGAGGTGAGGTATGGCTCGAAAGAAGTGAAATAGGACAGGGAACTACCTTTTCCTTTTCTCTGCTTAGGGCACAATCTCTGCTTGGTGAAGAAAGGAAATATCTTTCGGAACATCTAGTAGAGGCTTGAGTTATAACGAAATAACCTATTCCAAAAGGTTTAGAATATCAAAAGAAACAGTGCCTTGGGACTTAGTTATAAGGAGGAAAGAAACTTAAAATGGCTAGGATTTTATTAGTTGAAGACGAAGAACTTCTTCGTAAGATGTATCGAAAAAAGCTTGAGCTGGCATTTGAGGTGGAGACAGCCGCAGACGGTGAAGAGGGGTTGGCAAAGGCTAGAGAATTTAAGCCCGACCTCATTCTTCTTGATATTGTTATGCCCAAGCTAAATGGTATAGAGGTCTTAAAGAAGATCAAAGCAGACTTTGCAATAAAGTGGATACCAGTGGTTATGCTAACCAATACAGCAAGCGGTGCCGCTATACAAGAATGTTCACAAGCAGGAGCCCTGGGATATATTATTAAAAGCGATGGTACACCCAGCAAGCTTCTCCAAGAAATAAAAAAATTTCTAGTTGAGGTGCAAGATAGTAGAAGGTTCGCAAAAATTTAAAGTTTTAATGATAGAAGATGACCCCGTGCTCCAGAGGATGTATATAAGTAAACTCACAGAGGGTGGTTATGAGGTAGACCTTGCCAGAGATGGCTCGGAAGGGGTGTATAAAGCGTTAAACACCAACCCTGACATAGTGCTTTTGGATCTAGTGCTTCCCAAGGTAGATGGGTTCCATATCTTGGCTGAAATGAGAAAAAACCCTAAGACGCAAAAAACACCCATTATAATCCTCAGTAACCAAGGCCAGGCTGAGGATGCAACGAAAGCATTAAAACTAGGAGCAGACGATTATATTGTAAAGTTGAACAACCCTCCAAGCACTGTGATAAAGAAAATTCAAGCGCTTTTATCACAAACGAAGGCAACGAAAGCTATCTACATCAGTCGGTACCGTATTAAGATTGATGCTACTCAGGCAGATGCGCCGCAGCTTGTACGAGACTTTGCCCTTATTTTTTTCTGTGTTCAATGTAAGACAACACGAATCCTTGAACTCATGCATGATTATACCCTCCCTGGTCCGGGGCATCCCTTCGTAGCGCAGTTTGTTTGCCCAATTTGCAGATCGGTTTATTAAGATACCCCTTTCTATGCTCACTTACTTTTTTCTTGCCGCGTAATTTCAATAATTCTCATACGTGGGTTCAACCAAAGAAGCCAATTATTACGGTGAGTTGCCAATAGAAATGGCAGTTAAGAGAAACATCAGTTTGAGACAGATAAAAAGTAGCTCATTTTAACCATAATATTATGGTCTCGTATTGTTTACTTTTCATATAAAAGTTTAACACAGCTAAAAAACGTAGGTGTTTAAGGAAGTTATATGTTTTTTATATCGAACTCACCTTAAACGCAATAAACCCTAAAACAAAAGTCTTATAACTAAAGATAACTTCATAGACTCTTAGAGAACAATTATGAGTGTTTTAAGGGTACAACCACGGAACCAGGATATAATAATGCGTCCTTGGCAGGTTAGTGGTAAGTTGACACAACTTGCCTACCTATCAATAGATGTTCTATGCATACTTATTGGCTCCTTTTTAGTCTTTTACGTTCGCTTTGCCTCGGATGTCCTTCAGCAAGGCCTCCTTTACCTTAAATGGCATTCTCCTTTTTCCTATCTATTACCACATTATAATTATGCCTATTTTCTCCTTTTTTATATCGTGCTTATAGTACTGTTTTTTAAAAACTATGACCTTTACCGCACACCTCGAGGAAGGGTATGGAAAGACGAAGCCCTCTTGGTAATTAAGGGAGTCTCGCTTGCAACACTGATACTTATGGTCTTTATGTATTTATCCAAAATGCAGATCTCCCGATTTGTAGTGCTGGCAAGCTGCGGGCTTAATTTAATTACTTTGACCGGTTGGCGATATTTTAAGCGTAAAGCACTGGAGAGACGTATAGCTCAGGGACATGGAGTAAGAAACGTTCTCATTGTAGGAGGGGGAAAGATAGGACATAAGCTTGCTACAATTTTGGATCAGAACCAGCACCTAGGTTTAAAGGTTAAGGGTTTTATTGATGACTACAAAAACGGAGATAGTGTATTGGGTCAGGTAAAAGACCTGCCGCAGGTTCTCCAACGCTATTTTATTGAGGAAGTCTTCATTACTATTCCCTCAGAGCGGGATCTGGTAAAAAGAGTTGCTATACATGCACGAGGATCCGGGGTGGATGTTAGGGTTATCCCGGAGTTATTTGATGGAATAATGCCATGGAAGACACAATCATTTGAGTTCTTCGGAGATCTGCCTCTGATGGAGCTATACCGAAAGCCCATCCCTGAACTGGGTCTTATATTCAAACGAACAATGGACATTGTAGGGGCGTTTTTTGGTATTGCGATCTCGACTCCAATAATGCTAGCCATTGCTATTGCCATTAAGATGGATTCTCCTGATGGACCGATTATCTACCGCTCAAGACGTATAGGTAAAAAAGGACAGATCTTTGATTGCTACAAGTTTCGCACAATGGTTTCGGATGCCGATCAATTAAAAGACAAGCTGAGGTATCTCAACGAAAAAAGCGGGCCATTTTTTAAAATTACAAACGACCCACGCCTTACAAGGGTGGGAAAGCTTTTAAGAAAGTACAACATGGATGAGATGCCACAGTTTTTCAATGTGTTAGAAGGTGATATGAGTCTTGTAGGTCCACGTCCACATCCCCTGGACGACTTTCGGCAATATAATCTCGAGCACTACCGCAGGCTGGATGTAAAGCCCGGGATAACAAGCCTCTGGGCGATTGAAGCGCAAGACGACCCATCATTTCAGCGTAACATGGAGCTTGACCTCTACTACATTGAGAACTGGAACTCGTGGCTCGACCTCAAGATTTTGCTTAGAACCATCCCCACGGTGCTTAAGGGCGTGGGAAGGTAAACAAGAAGCTCGGCTATTATATGGAGCAAAAGGCTAAGATCCAAACTGAGATGGATCCGATCGAACGATTCCAGGAAGTCCGTCGAAACGGCGACCAGCCGAATCCCGAAGGTATGGTTTAGGCTATTTGGCAGAAATTAATAAGATTATTCCTGATAAATCAATCTGGAGTTATTCGTGGGCCTTACGCTGAAGAAGATGTAAATAAGCTAAAGTCTCAAGGCTCTCTTGACTAAGCAAGGCACTCCTGTCAATGCTCTTTATTGCCGTCCGCATTATCCCAAGCTGATGCTAATACCATCAGCGATGTGATTGTCGTGAATTAAAGCCTTGGTTAATCCTTGTTATCAGTTGACGAATCCAACTTAGATCCAAGTTTATGCTATTAAAGAGTGAGTGTGGCTATAGATCTAACTTTATGTCCGATTTGTAAACAGAGCGATTAAAAATAAACGTTTACGGTGTTCCAAACTATAAATCTCTGGGACAACGATTACGACAAGATAAATGGACGAGGGTGCAGCAACCTTATGTTCACATTCATCATTTCAATCCTAAGAACTTAAAGCTTTTGGTTGAAGCCTCAGGTTTTAAAGCTGAAAAAGTTTGGACTGCGGAGCGTCACCTTAGAAAAAGTTTTTGAAATGATATTAGCACTGATCCTTTCTCTTATAACAACGAGTTTTGCTTGGGGCGAAGTTTATTACGTTGACCCAAAAAATTCTGTTGCATCGGACTTGAATCTTGGCACGCTTAATCTACCGTGGAAAACCATCCAAAAAGCTGCAGAAGTTGCCGTTGCGGGAGACACGGTTTATGTGAAGAACAGTATCTATAGGGAGCGTATCGAGGTAAAGAACTCTGGAACTAGCTATGAACGGATGATTACCTTTCAAGCTCTGGGGAACAACGTTATTATCAAAGGCTCGGACATGGTGACTAACTGGACTCTGTGGAAGGATAAAATCTGGAAACGAGAGAATTGGCCTGTTAACTCTCAGCAAGTTTTTATAGATGGTATTCCATTGGATCAGATTGGTGGAAATCGTTGGTTCTCACCACATCGTCTTCCGGCAAAAGGGAAGGGTGTTGATGATCTTACCTCTGGAAGTTTTTATTATGACGAACAAAAAAAGATTCTGTATGTCCGGTTAAAAGATGGCGGTAATCCAAATCATCATGTTGTTGAGGCAAGTGTAAGACCTCTGTTGTTTCTCTTGAGAGACAAAAATTTCATCAAGCTTTCCGGATTTAAATTTATGCATTCAAACACAATAGCTTTCATCAAAACTGGTTGGCCTTGTGTTAGTATCAGCGGAAACAATTGTATTATAGAAAATAATGAGGTCAGTTGGTGCGATTTTGGGGGACTTGGTGCTACAGGAAATTCCTTGATCGTGAGAAATAACGTTTCTAACTATAATGGTAATTCAGGAATGGGTTTTAGTGGACACAATATCCAATTGGAAAGCAATGTAACTAACTACAATAACTACCGAGGCTTTAATATGAATTGGCATGCTGGCGGAATCAAGAGTGTACAGCTCAAAAATTCTGTCATTAATCACCACACCGCGGTCGGAAACAATGGTCCAGGTATCTGGTGCGACGGTGATTGTGATGATGTTACAATTTCAGCAGCACGAGTGTATGGTAATTCCGGTAATGGGATTTTTTATGAAATTTCTAAACGTGGGTTAATAATAAATAACATTGTGTATGAAAATGCGGGGAATGGAATTTATATTTCTGCTTCCGAAAGTTGTAAGGTCTTCAACAACTTATTGTACGCCAATAAACGTGGACTTGTGCTTCATGGAGTTCCACGTAAGGGCCATGTGCTGAAGAATAACCTTGCTGAGAATAATATCCTTGTGGACAATATCGAAGTTGATATAGTGGTAGCGAGACTTGTCCCTGAAGTTGTTGATAACCGAACGGATTATAACCTCTTTTACCAGCGACGGGGTAAACTTCAGCTTAAATTTGGACATGACCAAATTTATCAAAGTCTAGATAATTGGGTTTCAAGGACTGGCTATGACACTCACAGTGTTATAGAAGACCCTAAATTCGTTGATGTAGAGAAGTATGACTTTCACCTTGTAATAGGTAGCCCGGCTATTGGTAAAGGCAATCCAAATAGTCTAGTTCAGGAAGATTTTGATGGTGTCAGCCGGGACAGCACGAAAGAGGATATCGGACCTTACAAATTTAAGCTAAACAGGGCTCAACAGCAATGACTTCAGGCAACTGGAGTGCTACCGGAAAAATTTTTGCTGGCTACTTAGTAAATAGGGAGAATATTATATCTCATGAGATTATGGGAAGGCAGATCATTGAGTCTTATGAAGTGTGGAACTTATCGATCTCGTTGTAGGAAGGTCAACAAGCTCCTTGGTCAACGCCGTTAATGAGATCGAATAATAAAATGTTTCATCAACTCAAATTGCTTGCTGAGAAGCTAGATCCGCACCCCCGATCGTCGGATTTTCACAGAAGCGCTCGTAATGCCGCTTATAACAAGGCTGACTACCTGATTTTGCCTATTCCGTGGTTTATTGCGACATCTATTTTCGTATCGGAATAAGTTTTGATGGGTAGGATCAATCAAATGGCAAAGGAAGTTACAGAACAAATAGCAGCTAAGCCTGATTCTAAGCCGAGTAACACCTCAGTAAGGCGGCTTCTAAAAAATGCTGCATATAATTCTGGTTCCTGGGGTGCTACCGTTCTCATTGCCCTTATAGCCACACCGTATATCGTGCATAAACTCACGATAGAAGGCTATGGTGTTTATGCTTTGCTTATTGGTTTGGTGGGCTATTATGGCTTGCTTGACCTAGGACTTGGACAGGGCGTGATAAAGTTTGTATCGGAGTATAAAGTAAAGGAGGATTACGAAAGTATTAGTCGTTCGATAAATGCCGCGCTTTGGGTTCAAATCGCTGCCGGTCTGGTAGGCTCAGGTGCGTTAGTAATTTTTGCTGAATCTATTTTAAGGTTGCTCAAGGTTTCACCGGCTCTTTGGGCGGACGCAAAAATCGGCCTTTATGTTAGCGCTATAGGATTTTTTTTTACAATGCTATCTGGGACTCTAAGTTCGGTGTTAATGGGTTTGCAGCGCTATGATATAACAAGCAAGGTTAACGTTGTAACAAACCTTTTACTCACAGTGCTTATTGTCTTTGTGCTCTTTTTGGGTGCTGGTTTAAAAGAGGTTATATTTTTGACCGTTGCATCTGCAATTGTCATGTTCACGATTTATTTATTGACTGTGAGAAAGAGTCTACCACAATGGCGGTTTTCTTTTATGCTCGATAAAGGCTATTTCAAGTTGCTCTTTAGTTTCAGTAGCTTCGTGTTCATATCAAGAGTCTCAAACATATTCAGCAATTATATTGCTCGCTTCGTTGTTGCATTTTTTTTGGGGCCGGCAGCGGTTACATATTATGTTGTCCCTTCAAAGTTTATAAGTGCTTTTGGTGGATCTTTAAGTAGCGCATTCGGGGTTCTTTTCCCCTTCGCAAGTGAACTTGGTGCCCGCAAGAATTACGAAAAAGTTCAAAAGACTTTCATCGAGGCATCAAAAATTTTCGCTGCACTTTCTGTTCCTGTGCTTCTTACAGTTTTCATTTTCTCTAAGCCAATATTAACAGTATGGATGGGAAGGGAATTTGCTGAGAAAGGATGGATTGTTCTAAGGTTGCTCGCCATTAGTGGACTTGTCGGTTCACTTACCACTGTGCCCAACCTAATCACTATAGGACTTGGGTATTCAAGAGTGATAGGGTTTTTCTCGGTTATAACGGTTCTATTCTATGTGGTTTTATTACCCCTACTTACGAAGTTGTGGGGAATTGAAGGAACGGCATGGGCTATGCTGGGAGCTACCATACCAGGTATTGCTCTGGTTATATATGAAACGAAGAAGATCATCCATTTCGAGATGTGGTCTTATTTAAAAAATGTAATTGGATTTCACATTATACCTTTAGCAGTATCGTTGTTCTGGGTAACAGTAGTTCCAGATTCTGAAGTTTACTCAACGACTCGGTTACTTATCTTCTCGATCGTGTTTTTAGCTTCTTACTTTGGGTTCATGGTATTTTTAAAGTGGAACCAACTGGATAGCCTTATTTCTAGATTCAGAATAGATACAGATAGGTAATCCTGCAAAATGAAAGTAACTCAGGTACGTTATGCAACTTTCCAGAAAACTGTCAAACGATTGAACATGCTTGGTTTGTAACAGCTTAGTTTAACTCTAAATTCTACTTTGTTTTGAAAAGTTTAATCTAATATCGCATTTTGAAGAGAAAATTCTTGCCGACGTTGACTGCTAGAGAAATAAAAGACGGTAAGCAGGTAACTGAAAAATATATAATAAAAATTAGCAGAGAGAGATGGGAAATGGCACAAGAATGGGAAAAGGAGCATTGGGTTAAAACACAGAAAATGAGAGCCAAATATGGCAAAAACATTATTTGGAAATTCATAGCACTCCTTGGTTTAAAGTCGAAATATAGGGGAGATGACTGGAACTACTGGTGGAAAAGGCAATTCAATGACTATAATTTTTTGCCAGAAGTAATTGAGAATGCTATTGAGTTAGGTTGTGGTCCATACACTAATTTCAGATTGATTATTGAAAGATGCGTTCCAAAACATTTATTTCTTAGTGATCCTTTAATAAGGACTTATGTGAATTTTAAGCAAACATTTGTTTCTGAGATGTATCGCAAAGGATTATGCATAATAGATGACCAGACAATTGAAGAGTTTCCATTCGCTCCAGATTACTTTGATCTGTGCGTCATGATTAATGTGCTAGACCATGTTCAAGATGCAGAACTCTGTATGAAAAACGCAATAAATATAACAAAGCCTGGTGGGATACTCATAATTGGTCAAGATCTTACTGATGAAGAGGATATGCATCGAATTGAAGGTGCTGAAGGCGAGGTTGGTCATCCAATAAAAATTGGTCACGATTGGCTTGATAAATTTATTAAGAGGAAGTTTGAATCTCTTATCTATAAAATTTTACCTCGTGAGGAAGGGCGCGCCCCTATTGCGCACTATGGAACGTATATATTTGCCGGCAAAAAATTGAATTATAAAAAAACAAAAGATTCAGATGGGATTAAAGTCTAAAATGGCGAGGTATCTCCCGAGACGCCTGTATTCACGCTTTAGATCTATTATACGAAATTTTATTG
>Ga0209618_1000193_pt1 | contig 13698 bp, 12 predicted proteins | sample Rifsed13ft3_FD_184007 | JGI IMG/M metagenome (GOLD analysis project Ga0209618, IMG submission 184007) | Soil microbial communities from Rifle, Colorado, USA - sediment 13ft 3 (SPAdes) (version 2) | ecosystem: Environmental > Terrestrial > Deep subsurface > Rock core/Sediment | place: Rifle... | reverse complement strand
ATCAGCCGCGCCAGATTGAAAGGGCGGAGGAACAACTCGGGCAGGTTGTAGCCGGCGACCCGGCGGAGAATCTTAGGGTAGCGGCGGTCGATCTCGTCGCGCTGGGCCTGTACGGTCTCCAGCACCGTGCGGTAGAGGCGTCCCTCCCGCGACGGCTCCCGCACCTTCGCCGCGAGCTCCGCGTCATCGAGCGGGTCGAGCGTCATCTCCTCCCCGCCGACACGCAGAATGCCCATCCGTTCCACGTGATCGACCATCTTGCCGTAGACGATGGAACGAGCGCCGCAGGAGTTGTTGCCGATCATCCCGCCCAGCGTCGCCCGGTTGCTGGTGGCGGTATCGGGTCCCAGCCGCAGGCCGAAGCGCGCCGCCGCGGCGTTGAGGTCATCCTGCACGACACCGGGCTGCACCCGAGCCAGACGGCGGTCGGGATCGATCTCCAGGATCCCGTTCATGTACTTGGAGCAGTCCAGCACGACGGCGCGGCCGATCGCCTGCCCGGCCAGGCTCGTCCCGCCACCGCGCGGCAGCACCGGAACGCCCGCGTCCGCGCACAGTCGCAGCGTGGCGGCGACATCGTCAGTGTCGCGCGGCAGAACCACGCCGATGGGCAGGATCTGGTAGATGCTGGCGTCCGTGCTGTAGAGGACGCGGGAGAAGTGGTCGAACCGCACCGCGCCGCGCACGGCCGCGCGCAGGTGGGCGGCCAGGGTTTCGGTCGTCGGCGGCATGCTCTTCATGAGATCGTCGACCCCATTCCGTCCTCTACACCGTTCGCCACGTGATCGCCGGCCTCATCCCCGCGGGTCGTCGGCAGCGCTCTGCTATAATGACGCTCGTGTCGCTCGCCCCCACCCGTGACGCCGCCCGCACGGTCGCTCCTCCCCCCCCGGCGATGGACCGGCGGCGGCTGCTCGGCGTCACGCTCGGCCACTTCCTCAATGACTTCCACATGTCGTGGCTCTCCCCGCTGCTGCCGCTGTTCGTGCCGCGATTCCACCTCAGCCTGGCGCTGGCCGGACTGCTGGGGACCATCCTCAATACCTCGTCGGCGCTCTCGCAGCCGCTGTTTGGTCTGGCGGCGGACCGTCTCAGCCGCAGCCACCTGGTCGCCCTGGGGCCCGTGCTCACGGTGATCGCGATGAGCCTTACCGGCGTCCTGCCCACCTATCCCGCGTTGATCGCGGCGCTGCTCTGCGCCGGTATCGGCACCGCGATCTTCCACCCGCAGGGGGCGGCCGCCGCCGGGTTCCACGGCGGGGACCGGCGCGCCGCCGGGCTGGCCATCTTCGTGACGGGCGGCGAACTCGCCTACGCCCTCGGCCCGCTCTACATCGCCGCGCTGGTGCAGTGGCGCGGACTCTCCTGGACGCTGCTCGCCGGCCTGCCCGGGATCGTCGCGGTCTTGATCTTCGCGGCACTGATCTGGCGCTGGCCCACGGCGCGGCCCGCGCGGGCGGGCACGATCCGCAGTGCGCTGGTCGCGCAGCGACGGATGCTCATCCTGTTGTGGATTTACGTCATGGTGCGCAGCATCATCTCCATCTCGTTCATCACCTTCCTGCCGCTCCTGCTGCGCGAGCGCGGACTCTCCCTGGTGATGGGCGGCACCGCCGTCTTCATGTTCGGCGGCATCGGCGCGGCTGGAGGATTCACGGGCGGCATCCTAGCGGAATGGCTGGGCCGCCGCGCCGTCCTCGTCCTCTCGCTGCTGTTGAGTGCGCCGCTGATGGCGCTCTATCTCCTCACGCCGGTGGGATGGGGCCTCATCCTGCTGCCGGTCGCGGGCGTTCTCCTCTACACCTCCGCACCGGTGACGGTCACGATGGCGCAGGAGGGCCTGCCCCAGCACGCCAGCCTGGCCTCGAGCATCGTAATGGGCCTGGCCTGGGGCATCGGTGGCCTCATGCTGACGGTGGTGGGCGCGGTGGCCGACGCCATCGGCCTGCAGGAGACGCTGCTCTTGATCCTGGGGCTGGGCGTCGTCGCGCTGCTGGCTGCGGCCGGGCTCTCCCCGGCCCGCGCGCCGGAGTGACCGCCTCCTCGGAGACCGGCGGTTCAGAAGAGCAGGCCGATCAGGACCTCGCGGACGATCCGCTGGACGGCACCCAACAGGAGGAAGGCGATGAACGGGGTGATGTCCAGTCCGCCCACTGGAGGAATCAGGCGGCGCAGTGGGTTCAAGATCGGGTTCGTGATCCGGTAGATGGCGTAACCGGCGGAGCTGTCCAGCGCCCCGGGGACCCAGGAAAGGAAGACGCGTACCAGCAGCGCCAGATACAGGAAGAGGAACACGTAGTGGACGACGTTGATCAGGACCACGCCAGATGTCATTCGTGGCCGGCCCGGGTCTTACCTCGGCCGCCGGCGCGCCGAAAAGCCGCAGCCCGGGGCATGCCCCGGGCTGCGGTGTTCCGCTGGTGAGCGTGGTTTAAAGGATCGTGACGTTTGCCGCCTGCGGACCCTTCTTGCCCTCCACGATGTCAAACTGCACGCTCTGCCCCTCCTGGAGGGTGCGGAAGCCGTCAGACTGAATCGCGGTGTAGTGCACGAAGACGTCCTTGCCGCCTTCCACGGAGATGAAGCCGTAGCCCTTCTCCGCGCTGAACCACTTCACCGTGCCCGTGGCCATTAATGACCTACTCCCTTCGTCGTAACGTACAGATACTGCGCGATGCGCCCTACCTGCCGCGGGGGAGTTTATCATAGGCTTTTCGGGATGTAAATACCGTGTACCGGTCGCCCCGACCACGCGATTTTCCGGCGCTGTACCTCGGCAGCGGGATGCGGTACGCTTTTCTACAATCGTTGATCGGACCCGACGACCCATGATGCCCGAGTTGCTCGACCCTCACGTCTTGCAGTATCTCGATGACCTCCTGCCGCCGCGCGACCCGCTGCTGGCCGAACTGGAGGCGCAGGCCCGGGCGGAGCGGATTCCGATCTGCGGCCCGCACGTCGGGAGCGTCCTGGCCTTGCTGATCCGTCTGGCCCGGCCCTCGCGCGTCCTCGAGGTGGGGACGGCCATCGGCTACTCTGCCATCTGGATGGGGCGGGCGCTACGCGAATACGGCGGTCAACTCCAGACCATTGAGCTCCGCCTCGAGCGCATCGAGCGGGCGCAGGCCAACCTCTCTCGCGCGGAACTCTCTGACGTGGTGGAGGTCCTGCCCGGCGCCGCGCTGGAAGTGCTCCCGGCGTTAAAAGGGACGACCTACGGCCTCACCTTCCTGGATGCGGTGAAGGCGGACTATCCGGCCTACTTCGAGCACGCGCTGTCGCTGCTGGCCGACGGCGGCCTCCTCGTCGCGGACAACGCGTTGCTCGGCGGGGAGGTCGCGCCCGGGGTTCCGGAGGGCTACTGGTCGGCCGGCGACCGCGAAGGGATCCGCCGCTACAACACGCTGGCCTTCAGCCACCCCGGCCTCGACTCGGTGATTCTGCCCCTGCGCGACGGGCTGACCATCAGCCTGAAGCGCTAGACCGCCGCGATGGCGCGTGAACCCAGGTGACCGAGCGCCTCTATCTCCGCGATCCCTACCTGCGGGAGTTTCAGGCGCGCGTGGTAACCGCGCGGCGAGCCGAGGGGCGTCCCGGCGCCATCCTGGAGCTTGACCGGACCGCCTTTTACCCCACCTCCGGGGGCCAACTGCATGACACCGGCGTACTAGGCGACCTGCACGTGCTCGAGGTCGTGGAGGAGGACGACGCGCGGGTCGCGCACCGCGTCGACGGCGCCGGTCCGGTGGAGGCCCTCGTCGGCCGGGAGGTCAGCGGCCGCATTGACTGGCAGCGCCGCTTCGATCACATGCAGCAGCACACCGGGCAGCACATCCTCTCGCAGGCCGCGCTGCGCGAACTGGGGGCGGCGACGCTGGCCGTGCACCTGGGCGCGGAGCGCTGCACCGTGGACCTCGACGTCGCGGCCTTCGGCGCCGCCGAAGCGGCGCGGGTGGAAGATGCGGCCAATGCCGTCGTCGTGGAGAACCGCCCGGTCAGCATCCACTTCGTCGATGAGGCGGAGATCGGGCGGTGGGGGCTGCGCCGGCCGCCGAAGAAGTCGGGCACCATCCGCGTCATCGACATCGAGGGCTTCGACCGCTCGGCCTGCGGCGGGACCCACGTGCGGGCCACCGGCGAGATCGGGGCGATCGCCATCATCGGGTGGGAGCGGTACAAGGGCGGCACCCGCGGGGAATTCGTCTGCGGGTGGCGCGCGCTGCGGGATCACCGCTGGAAGACCAGGGCGTTCGCCGACATGAGGCGGGCGCTCTCCGTCAGCGGGCCGGAGGTCGTGGAAGTGGTAGAGCGCCTGGCGGCGCGAGAGCGGGAGACTGCGCGCCGGGCGGAGGAGACCCTCCAGCGTCTCCTTGCGGCGGAAGCCGACCTGCGGCGCCGCGGCCTGACGCTGCCGGCCGTCCTCACGGAGGTCGTGACGGGACGCCAGCGGGATGAGGTACGCGGCCTGGCTCAGGCGCTGATTCGCGATGGCGGCATCGTCTCGCTGTTGGCGACCGACGACGGGCGCGTCGTCTTCGCCCGCTCGGCGGACGTCTCCGTGGACGTCGCGGCGCTGCTGCGGCGGGCCGTGGACCAGTACGGCGGGCGCGGCGGGGGGAGATCCGAGTTCGCCCAGGGAACGCTCGCTGACGGGGCGGCGGTGCAGCAGGTGCTCGAGACGGCCCGCCGCTGGGCCGAGGAGGCGCTGCGCGGTGCCTGAGATTCCCTTCGTCGAGACCCTGGTGGCCAACCTGCGGCCGCGGGTCGTCGGGCGGACGATCCGCGCCGCGCACCTGCGCAGCGTCTCCCTGCTGAAGTCGGTCGACCCGCCGGTCACGGCCATCCAAGGGGCGACGATCCAGGACGTGCGGCGGCGGGGGAAACTCGCCCTCTTCGACCTCTCCGGCGCGCTGGTCATGATCATCCACCCCAAGCGCGACGGGCGGCTGGCGATCGCCCCCTCGACGCAGCGCGCCACAAAGGACGTGGCGCTGATCCTCCAGCTCGACGGCGGTGAAGATCTCCGGCTGATGGAGTTGGGACCAAAGAAGCGTGCCGGTCTGTACGTCCGGCGGGCGGAGGAGGTTGAGCAGACCGAGCCGGTCGGCGGCCTGGGCGTAGAGCCGCTGGATGCGACGTTCACCCCGGAAGCCCTCGCCGCGATGCTCGATCAGGCCAGGATGCAGTTGAAGCGCTTCCTGGGGACGCAGCGGTATCTGGCCGGGATCGGCAACGCCTACAGCGACGAGATCCTCTGGGAAGCGCGGCTGTCGCCCTTCGCGCCGACGCGGTCCTTGAAGGGAGAAGAGCGGTCGCGTCTCCACGCGGCGATCCGCGACGTCCTGCAACGGTCAATCGCCGAGCATCGCGCCCACTTCGGCGACGATCTACCGATGCGCGAACCGGTGGACCTGCTGCGCGTGCACCGGCGGGCGGGCGAGGCGTGCCCCCGCTGCGGCACCCCCGTCGTCGCCGTCTACTTCAGCGAGAAGGAAACCTACTACTGTCCGGGCTGCCAGACTGGCGGCAAGGTGTATGCCGATCGTCGGCTGTCGCGTCTGCTGAAGTAGGGAACCTCCGAGGGCCGCGAGGAACCATGCCGGAACTGCCTGAGGTCGAGACCGCGCGGCGCACTCTCCGCCCCGTGATTGGGCGCCGCGTCGCCGGCGTCCTGGTGCTGCGGCCGCAGGCTGTGCGCACGCACTCCGCGCCGGCGCTGGCCCGTGCGCTGCGCGGCAAAAGGATACGCGGGCTGGAACGGCGGGGGAAGAACCTGCTGATTGCCCTCGACGGGCTCGTCCTGCGCTTCCACTTCAAACTTTGGGGGACCGTCCGGCTGCATCCCCATCCGCTCGTGGGGGACAAGGAGACCGCCGCCGTCGTCTCGTTCACCGACGGCAGCGTCCTGGAGTTCCGCGAGCTGCAGTTGAGCGAGCTGGGGGTGCACCGCGCCGCGGAAGTGACCCGGATTCCCGCGGTGGCGGAGTTAGGTCCGGATCCGTTTGCGGCGTCATTCACGCGGACTCCCTTCGAACGGCAACTCCGGAGGGCGCGGGGCGCCGTGAAGAACGTGCTGACCGATCAGCGCCGGTTCGCCGGCATCGGCAATCTCTGGGCCCATGAGATCCTGCACCGCGCCCGCATCGCCCCGTCCCGGCCGCTGGATTCGCTGCGCCCGGCGGAGCGGCGGGCCCTCTACAACGCGATGAGGGCGGTGCTGCGCGAGGCGGTGCGCCTGGGAGGAGAGCCCGAGTTCGTGGACGCGGACGGCCGGCAGGGGAGATTCCCCCTGGCCGTCTACGGGCGCGACGGGCAGCCCTGCCCCCGCGACGGCGCCCCCGTACGCAAGGGACGCCTGGGTGGCCGGCCGTCTTTCTGGTGCGCCACCTGTCAGCACTGATGATTCGTGCGTTCCTGCTGTGCACATGATCAACACCGACCGCCTCACCCGCCTCCTTGCCGATCTGGTGCGCCACAACTCCATCAACCCGGATCTGGTTTCGGGAGCGCCGGGCGAAGGCGCTATCGCGGCCTTCCTCTATGAGTACTGCCGCCGCGCCGGACTCGAGGCGGAGATCAGCGAAGTCGCGCCCGGTCGCGCCAACGTGATCGCGCGCCTGCGCGGGCGGGGCGGGAAGCCCGCCCTGCTGTTCAACGGCCACATCGACACGGTGGGCGTGGACGGGATGACCATCGACCCCTTCGATCCGGTCATCCGGGATGGGCGGCTCTACGGGCGCGGCGCCTTCGACATGAAGGGCGGGGTCGCGGCGATGGTGGAGGCCGCGGTGGCCGCCGCGGCCCAGGGACCACCGCCCGGTGACGTGGTGCTGGCGATGGTCGCGGACGAGGAGTACGCCAGTCTCGGGACGCAGGCGGTCGTCCGCGACGTGCCGGCGGGGGCGGCGATCGTCACCGAGCCCACGGCGCTCAACGTCTGTGTCGCGCACAAGGGCTTCGCCTGGATCACCGTGGAGACCGCGGGCCGCGCGGCGCACGGCAGCCGGTATGAAGAGGGCGTGGACGCCATCACGCGGATGGGTCGCGTCCTGGCGTCCCTGGAGCGTTTGGAGCGCGAGGTCTACCCGCGCCATCGTCATCCGTTGCTCGGGCGGCCGTCGGTGCACGCGTCGTTGATCGCTGGGGGCCAGGGTCTCAGCACCTACCCGGATCGCTGCCGGCTGCAGGTCGAACGGCGCACCCTCCCCACGGAGACCCCGGATGACATCGCCGCCGAGATGGAGGCTTTGCTGGCGGGCCTCCGCCACGCGGATCCATCATTCGAGGCGTCCTGGTCGCTAACGCTCTTCCGTCCCGGCCTGGAGGTACCGCCGGAGGCGCCGGTGGTCCGCGCCGTGTGCCGGGCGGCGGCCGCGGTTCTCGGCCGGGAGCCGGCGCTGGTGGGAGAATACCCCTGGTTGGACTCGGCGCTGCTGGCCACCGCGGGCATCCCCACAGTGATCTTCGGCCCCGCCGGTGCGGGCGCGCACGCGGCGGTGGAGTGGGTTGATCTGGCGTCGGTCGCGGCGACCGCGGAGGTGCTCGCCCGCGTGATCACGGCATGGGGGGCGGAGCGATGATTGTCGGCGTGCAGGACCGTCCACTACTTGGTGTTGCGTTCGAAGATCCCGATGGCACCGTCCTGAAGCTGATGTGGCCGGCCCGTAACCGATGCGCATCCTGACACTGCTCTCCGATTTCGGCGCCCGGTCACCGTACCCCGCGGCGATGAAGGCGGTCGTCGCCGCGCGCGTCGACGCACAATTCGTGGATATCAGCCATGACGTGCGGCGGCACGATGTGCGGGAGGGCGCGTTTCTCCTGGCGTCCGTCGCGCCCTTCTGCCCGACCGGCACGGTGCACCTGGCCGTGGTCGATCCGGGCGTGGGGACGGCGCGGCGGCCGCTGGTGGTGGTGGCCGGGGGACAGTGCTTCGTCGGACCCGACAACGGCTTGCTCTTGCCGGCAGCGCACCGCCTGGGAACGCCGCAGGCCTACCACCTCCATTCCGCCGTCGGCCTCCGGTCCGCATCCACCACCTTTCACGGCCGCGACCTCTTCGCCCCCGCGGCGGCGCGACTGCTGCGGGGCGAACCAGCCGCCCGCCTCGGCCGTCCAATTGATGATCCGGTGGCTCTGACGTGGCCCCGCGGTGAATGGCGGGGGGATGTCTTGAACGGCGAGGTGGTCTACGTCGATCCCTTCGGCAACCTGATCACGAGTATCTCGCAGGAGATCGTCCCGCGGGATGCGGCCTTCACCCTGCGCACGGCACGCGGTGCACCGCGGGTACGTTTGCGTGCGACCTATGGTGGCGGGACGCCGGGCGAGCTCCTTCTGGTGTCGGGGAGTGAGGGGATGCTGGAGATCGCGGTCCGCGAAGGCGACGCGGCCGCCCGGACGGGACTGCGCGCCGGATCATCTGTGCACCTGCAGCTGATCCCCGCGCGGCGGTCGGCCCCCGGGCGCACACGCACGGGCGCGCGACGTACGGCGGCCCGCCCGCGCCGCGGAAGAAAGGCGTAGGCGGGGTCGTTGGCGGGAATGTACAATAGGCCGGAACCGAGGACGGCTGAACGGTGCCTGATATCAGTCTGACTATTGCGTTTGCCGCCGGATTGCTGGGGTTTCTCTCTCCCTGTATCGTGCCGCTGATCCCCGGGTACATCTCCTTCGTGTCCGGGCTCTCCCTGCAGGAGATGGAGGCGGCGGAGCGGCGCAAGCATGCGGGCCGCGTGCTCCTGGCGACCCTACTCTTCGTCATGGGTTTTGCCTTCATCTTTACCGCGCTGGGGGCGTCGGCCTCGCTGCTCGGCAACTTCATCCTGTCCAACCGCCTCTGGCTCAGCCGCATCGGCGGCGTCCTGGTAATCGCCCTGGGCCTGGCCGTCCTGCTGAAAGTGCCCGCGCTCTACCGGGAGCGCCGCTTCCACCTGACCCGCCGGCCGCTCGGCCTCGCCGGCGCGTTCCCCGTCGGCATGGCCTTCGGCTTTGCCTGGACGCCGTGCGTGGGCCCGGTGCTCACGGCGGTGCTGACGCTGGCGGCCCAGGAACAGAACACGCAGCGCGGGGCGCTCCTGCTGTTCACCTACGCGCTCGGGCTGGGCGTGCCGTTTCTCCTGGCGGCGCTGCTGCTCACCCTGGCCTTCGACCTGTCCTGGCTGCGCCGCTACAGCCGGCCGATCACGGCCGTCAGCGGCGTCTTCCTGGTCGTCATGGGCGTCGCCCTGGTGACCGACGCGCTGTTCACCCTGAACACCTGGATCCTGCGCCTGTTTCCCTTCCGGCCGGCGCTCTAGCCGCCGGATCGCGGACCTGCCGCCGGATCTCAGGTCTGCCGCTGGAGGAGTGGTGATGACACTCGCCGGGAAATTGCGACACTTCCTGCTGCTGGCGATCCTGGTCACGGTCGCCACCCTGCCGGCGGCCACGCGTGCGGCCAACGCCGACGCCGGCCTGGTGCTGGAAGCGATCCAGGTGCTGGATGAGGAGTACGTCGATCAGGCGCTGGTGGAGCGCGTGCGGCTCCTCAACGTGGCGCTGGATGGAATCAAGGCGAGCCTGAGCGCCGCCGGCGTGCCGGCGAAGTTCGCGCCGCTCGCTTCCGGGACAGCCCCGGTCGAGGCGGACAGGATCTTCCGTGCCGCGTTCGACGCGGCCCTCACCGCCGCCGCGGGGAAGGTCTCGCCGCGGGAGCTCGCCTATGGCGCGATCATCGCGATCACTAATTCGCTCAACGATTCCCACACCGGATTTCTCACCCCGGAGCAGTATCGTGAGCGGATCGCCCGGCAGCGCCAGCAAGCGGGCTTCGCCGGTGTGGGGATGGTCGTGCTGCCCAAGGACGGACGCTTCTTCGTCTGGCAGGTCATCCCCCGCAGCCCCGCGGAGCGCCTGGGGGTGCGACCGTTCGACCGCATCGTCCGCGTGAACGATACCCCCACCGGCGGCATGACCTCCGAGCAAGTCGTCTCCATGATCCGCGGCCCGGCGCGGACCGCGGTGACGGTCACCTTTGAGCGCGTCGGCCGCAGTGGCCCCTTCGCCCTGACGATCACGCGGGCCCCGATCGTGGTGCCACCCATCTTCGCCGCCCGCATGGTCGAGCCGGGGATCGGCTACATCTACCTGTACGAATTCACCCAGGGATCGGCGCGGGAACTTCGCGGCGCCATCCAGCAACTGCTGGGCCAGGGGATGCGCGCGCTGGTGCTCGATCTGCGCGGCGACATCGGCGGCTTTCTCCACGAACTGCGGGACGTCATGAACCTCCTGCTGCCCCGCGGGGCGGCGGTCTACCAGTTGGTCACCAGCCGGGGGACGGAGGTCGTACGCACCGAGCGCAACCCCAGCCTCCCGGCGTCGATGCCGCTCGTGGTGCTGGTGAATGAAGGAACGGCGTCGGCCTCAGAGCTGCTGGCGGCGGCCCTGGTCGAGCACCAGCGGGGGTCGCTGGTGGGGGTCAAGACCGCCGGCGCGGTGGAGGCCAGCACGCTGCTGGAACTCTCCGACGGCTCCGCGCTCAGCGTGACCATCCGCCGGCTGACCAGCGGGAAGGGGAAGCGGCTCGAGGGCACGGGGGTCACGCCGGCCATCGTCCTGGACCTCTCTTCGGAGGATTTCTTGCAGGGCCGCGATGCGCAACTGGCGCGAGGCGTGCAGATCGCGCGCCAGAAACTGTCGCGCCCCGCCGCCTCGCCCTCGCCCGTACCGACGACTCGTTAGCGTCGAGACCCGCGGCTGGCCCCCGCCTAATCCGGCCGGCTACGCAGGCGCCTCCCCGGTTCGCGGAGAACCCTTCTATAGAAGTACGCCGTCCCCACTCCCGCACCGTTGGGGTTTCCCATGCCGATCGACGCTCCGGCGCTCGCCGACGAAATCGAACGCCAGCGACCGTCGCTGGTGGGCCTTCTCGCCTCGCTGGTCCGCACCGACACGACGAATCCTCCGGGCGACACGCGGCGCGCCGTCGACCTGATCGGCGCGCGCTTCCGGAAACTCGGAGTAGACTTCCAGATCCTGGCCGACGATCCGAAGAAACCGAACCTGCTTTTGCGGTTGGGGTCCGGCCGGCCAGAACTACTCTTCAACACCCACATGGACACGGTGCCGCCGGGCGACCGCACAACCTGGCGCCACGATCCACTCGGCGCGCAGATCGAGGGGACCCGCCTCTTCGGCCGGGGCGCGGCCGACCCCAAAGGGTGCGTCGCGGCGATGGTGGTCGCCGTAGAGACCCTGGTCCGGCTGAGGGTTTCGCTCGGCGGTTCGCTCCTGCTCACCCTGGTGAGCGATGAGGAGGTCGGCGGGGCGAAGGGGACCGAGATGCTGGTGCAGCGCGGCCTGCTGCGTCCCGATCAGGTCATCATCGGTGAGGTTACGCACAACCGCATCGCCATCGCGGAGAAGGGCCTCCTCTGGGTCCGCCTGGTCACGCGCGGGCGTACCGCCCACGGGTCCACCCCGTGGAAAGGCGTGAACGCCGTCCGCTCCATGGTGAAGGTGCTGGCGGCGCTGGAGGCGGAGATCGGGGCTCGCCTGCGGCAGCAGACCCATCCCCTGACCCCGCCCCCCTCGCTCAGCATCGGTACGATCACGGGTGGCATCGCCACCAACGTCGTGCCGGACCACTGCGAGGCGACGATCGACCGCCGCACGCTGCCGCATGAGCATCCGGCCGACGCGCTGGCGGAGATCGACCGCGTGGTGGCGCGGCTCCGCGACGAAGATCCCGATCTAGACGTGACCGTGGAATCGGTCCAGCAGGGCCCGCCCATCGAAACTGCCGCCGACGCGCCGCTCGTGCGCGCCGCCCGCGAGGTGGCGGCGGCGCTGGGGCTGGACTCGGCGCCCGCCGGCTACCAGCAGGCCAGCGACGGCCGCTTCTTCGCCGCGCGCGGGATCGACACGATGCTCTTCGGCCCCGGGATCCCCGACCTGGCGCACTCGCCCGACGAGTACGTGGACCTCGACGAGGTCACGGTGGCGGCGAAGTTCTACGCGCAGGTCGCGGCCCGCCTGCTCCGGTCGGGTCCGTGAGCCCCGAGCCGCGCGCGCGAGCGTCCTGATCATGCTGCCGGCCGACCGCCTGCGAGACAAACTCATCACACTGGAGGGCAAGGGGTACGCCGCCGGCAAGGCGATCGCCGGCGCCTACCGCTTTCCGCGGTTTGTCCTCTACATCGACCACGTCCAGCCCGACCCCTTCGCGCCCCCCTCGCTGTTGCGCGTGCAGGTGGATGTGGCGGAGACGCAGTTCCCCCGCGACCTTTGGGACACGACCACGCGCCGGGTGGCGCTGGAGGATTTCATCGCCCGCCGCTTCCGCGAGGTGGTGCGCCGGCAGGGTCGCCGCGGGGGAGGAGCGGGGCGCGGCGGTGTGCTCACGGTCGATGCCGGAGGCCAGGAGATCCTCCCGCGGACCGCCTGCCGTCTGCGCGAGGAGTACGTGGAACTGCGACTCTCCCTCGGCCTGCCGGCCGAGGGGCGGAAGATCCAGGCGAAACAGGCGCAGGCGATTCTCTTTGAGGATCTGCCTGCCGCCGTCGAGGGCTCGCTGCTGTGGGCGAACGTGGACGGGCGGGTCGCGCGGCGTCACGTGGAGGTGCAGGAGGATCACACCGCCTTGCTGGATGGCCTGCGCGCCAAGGGACTGGTCGCGTTCATCGCCGACGGGTCCATCTTGCCCCGGGAGAGCGGCGTGTCCGACCTACCCCTCGGGACGCCCCGCGCCGTGCCTTTCCGGTCGCCCCCGGAACTGACCGTGACGCTGCCCACACCGCACCGCGGCGCGGTCACCGGCATGGGGATTCCCGAAGGGATCACCCTCGTCGTCGGCGGCGGCTTCCACGGCAAGTCCACGCTGCTTGCCGCGCTGACGCGCGGCGTCTATCCGCACGTCCCCGACGACGGGCGCGAGCACGTGGCCGCGCGCCCCGACACCGTGAAGATCCGCTCGGAGGACGGCCGCCGGGTTGCCCGCGTGGACATCAGCCCATTCATCACCAACCTCCCCTTCGGCCAGGAGACGCAGGCCTTCTCCACGGAGAACGCCAGCGGCAGCACCTCCCAGGCGGCGAACATCATGGAGGCGCTGGAGGTAGGCGCCCGCGTCCTGTTGATCGACGAGGACACCAGCGCCACCAACTTCATGATCCGTGACGAGGCGATGCAGCGCCTGGTGCCCAAAGCGCTGGAACCGATCACGCCGTTCCTCGACCAGGTGCGCCACCTGCGCGACGCCCATGGGGTGTCCACGATCCTCGTGATGGGCGGCTCGGGCGACTACTTCCCGGTCGCCGACACCGTGATCCTCATGGAGAACTACCTGCCGCGACTGGTCACGGAGGAGGCGCGCCGCATCGCCGCGGAACGCCGCGACGGCCGCGTCAGCGAAGGGCGGGCCTTCGAGCGCGTGCGCGACCGGGTCCCTCTCCCGCACGGCTTTAACCCCTACCGCGACCGGCGGATCCGAGTGGACGCGAAGGGGCTGCGCACGATCGTCTTCGGCCGGGAGACGATTGACCTGAGTGCGGTGGAGCAGGTCGTGGATCCCAGCCAGACCCGCGCCATCGGCGACGCCATCTTCTACGCGCTGGAGAAGAGCTATTTCGACGGTGAGCGCACGCTCAGCCAGGTGCTGGATGCCGTCACGGCGGACATGGAGCAGCACGGGCTAGAAGTGCTGTCCACCTACGA
>Ga0209618_1000192_pt1 | contig 13749 bp, 10 predicted proteins | sample Rifsed13ft3_FD_184007 | JGI IMG/M metagenome (GOLD analysis project Ga0209618, IMG submission 184007) | Soil microbial communities from Rifle, Colorado, USA - sediment 13ft 3 (SPAdes) (version 2) | ecosystem: Environmental > Terrestrial > Deep subsurface > Rock core/Sediment | place: Rifle... | reverse complement strand
ATTCGAGCCATAATATAATAGGTCCAAGGATTGCAGCAAAGCCCATGAGTATAGAACCGGTGCCCGGAAGGCTTATAACCTTAAAATTTGCAAGTTGCTTCCATCCTATAACAGGCGGCATATAAGGATCTATTTTTATAGCGGCCTGAGGGCTAAGGTTGTGACCATATTCATAAAGCCATCTGTAAAAATCACCAATCATAAAAACGGCAAACAGGATAAATATAACCCATCCCACAGCAGCAAAATACCCTCTACCTACGAGAGCAGATAGAAGTGCCAGAATACTGAAGGCTATGATTGCCGAAGGAAGCCAGCGAAACTCCTTGAATTCATCAGGTCTTATTTCATGCATCCCTATATAGTGATTAAGACCGTTAATTAGCCTGGGAACATTACTTGTCATCCCAGTTTCGGGATTATACTCAGTTAATTTGTTTGCATATATGGACATCTTTATACCTTTTGGATACTGGGGAGCAACAAGTGTTATTGTCCAGACGGGAAGAAATATTGCCGGAATTATTAAAAGAGCTGCAACAAGAATAATAAAACGGGCTCGCCTAGATAGACGATTTGGAAGAAACATTTAAAGTACCTCCCAATAACTATTTTTACTATAAAACAAAAGGAGGAGAGGGACAAAAGTTTGTCGCCTCTCCTTTTCTAAAGTTTTTATTTAGAGTTTTTAGAAGCTACCTCGATATACCCTTGCATTTCCTGATGAAGTGCAGAGCAGAAGTTTGTGCAGTAAAATGGATAGATGCCTGGTTTTTCAGCGACCCATTTAACCGTTTTTGTTTCACCAGGCTCAATCTGCATATCTACGTTAGAGAAATTGATTCCGAATCCATGAGTAATATCCACGTCCTGTTCTAGATTAGTTATATGGAAGTAAACATTATCACCTTCCTCGAATTTAAGGATATTAGGAGTGAAATGGCTCCTTATCGCAATCATGTAGACGTCTACCCTATTTCCGTTTCGCTCTACGCGAGCTTGGTCAGCACTTTTAATTGCGTATGGGTCTTTGTTTTGGTCTAGCGGATATACAAGCTCAGGTTTTATGAGAGTAGCATCTATTATCTGACCATAGTGGGGTTCCACAGGGGTGGGAAAATCAAGTAGCATTTCCATCTTCTTGCCGGAAATATCAATAAGCTGAGCGCTTTCTGGATGCGAAGGTCCTACAGGTAGGTACCTGCCTTTAGCAATTTTATTTAGGGCAAGAACGAACTTACCTCTTGGCTTAACGGTATCTCCATGGACTGCAGCAAGGTGCCCAATATTATAATAAACTGGTATCTTATCTACCACTTCCCATGTCCCAAGCTTCCACTTAGCAATCGCAGAATCCACAAAAAGGGATGTATAAGCATATCCCTGGTCATCAAATTGGGTATGAAGAGGACCTAAACCTACAGGAACTTCAGCAACCCTCACAGATTCGTACTTGAGGATTGGTATACCCATAACTTCTCCATCAAAATCGCCTTTTTTGATAGCTTCCTGCATTTTCTCAAAACCGTGCACAGTGACTACTGCAGCGAGCTTTCCACCCCCAACTATATATTTCCCATCAGGAGTGACATCGGAACCATGCGGGCTTTTAGGTGTAGGCAGAAAGTAGACGATACCTTTTACCTCTTGCGGATCAATGACTTTAACACCGTTTATCTCCTTGTACTTTCCCTCCTTAATAGCTTCTTCAGCGGCTTTCCAGTTTACAGCGGCTATAAAGTCCCTGTCTTTTTGAGAGGCTTCGACCTCTAAATCCTTATACGCCTCTTCTGAGTTGTAACAGCTAAAAAAAGCCCAACCGTAACTGACCCTTTTACCGGCATCGGCTAAGTCATAATCAAATGGCGGCATCAGGATTTGAAAAGCGTTTTCCATGTGACCAGTATCTTTATCCACACTTACAAAGGCGATTACGCCGTTAAAATTTTCTTTGTAGGTCTCAATTGGAACATCACGGTTTGGCACAGGAATGGAAAATCTCGTTGCGCCAACCAAATACTCTGTATTGGGCGTGACGAATGGACTTGCATGGTTCCCCCCAACGTTCGGAAGTGTAATTATTTCTTTCGTCACGAAATCCTTTAGGTCTATTCGTGCAATACGACCATTAGCAGTGTCGTTGATAAACAACCATCTACCATCGTAATCACCGTTAGTTTCTGAAAGAGCTGGATGATGGGCGTCTCCCCAGATGTAGCCTCCCATTATTTCCTTACTCCCCTCATCAATACCCCAGCCTATAGCTACGTCAGGTGCAAAAACGGGTATCATCTTTATTAATCTTCCCGAAGGGAGTCCAAAGACCCCAATCTGACCTGAATGACCACCAGAGAGAAAGGCATAGTAGCTATCAAGCTTTCCCGGTGGTACATAAACCTTCTCTGCCGGGCTTTGCCCTCCTTTGCAGGCAAATAGAAGCCCGAGAAAACCAACTAAAAGAGGGAGAGATAAGAGTCTCATTATCTTCCCACAATTTATAAGTCTCATTTTATTTACCTCCTTTTTGTGATTAGATTTATCTTTATTCCTTATGCTCAGATTCTTCCTTTGCTTCTGAATCCTTTTCTCTTAAATACATAATGATTGCCTGCGCTTCTTCTGGAGTAACATTTTGATTAGGCATCTTTACCAGATAAGTTGCCAGCAGTTCCTTAGCTATAGGGTCTTTTTCTACCATTACTTCAGGATGAAGAATCTGGTTTTCGATCCAATCGAGCTTACGTCTTTTTGTAACACCAGCGAGATCCGGACCTGTTATTCTTCCTTTTCCAATTGTATGACATGCTATGCAGCCTTTGGTCTTAAATAATTCTTCACCCTTTTCTGCGAGCTCTTCGTTAATAGGAGGAGGTGCTTTCGGCATCTCCTGCTGAGCTTTAACTACTTCCTTCTTTGTTTCACCAACATCTGATTCCGATTTTTCTTCTTTATCTCCTTTACAGGATACTAACATCGCGATAAAACCCACCAGAATTATCGTGGAGATCTTTCTTTTCAATTCTCTTACCTCCATCTCGGTTAGCTTTAGTAATACAAACTTTGTGCCAATTAGAATACCTTATAATCATTGAATTCTAAAAAATTAGAAAGGTGTAAGGTGTCAGAAAATCGGACAGGTTTAGGGCATATGTGCCAATGGTAGGACAAATATTCTAGTCTGGACATTGCAATTGATTTTACATAGGTAGTATTTGAACTTTTACTTTCTCTCCCTTTTTCAACAACTTTCTATTCCTTGGAACAACTATTAAGCAGTTTGACTTAGCAAAGGAGGAAAGCATATGTGAACTCTGATATTTCAATGGCATAACAGTATTACTATAAAACATACCTCTTAAAAAATTAACTTTGCCTCCTTTATTTCTAATCTCTTTAAGTAAACTCAAAGTTTTCTCTTCAAGGAATATAGGATAAAGTCCCATCATCTTACGGATAGCAGGATACACATATCCATAGAAGCAAACAAGAGATGAAACAGGATTTCCGGGAAGCCCAAAAATTATTTTTCCTTTATATCTTCCAAAATAGATTGGTTTCCCAGGCTTCTGTTCTACTTTATAAAAAATCGTTTCTACTCCAACTTTCTCAAAAAGTTCTCTGACAAAGTCATATTTCCCCACCGATACCCCTCCACTGAAAATAATAACATCGGATCCAGCAATGGCTTTTTCAAAAGCTTTATGAATGGCTCTAAAATCGTCTCCTCTTCTCACCATACTTATTCTTTCAATTCCCATATCTTTCAGAGCAGAGTAAATGGAAAAAGAGTTGGAATCATAAACTTTCCCTAGTTTTAGCGGAGTTCCTGGTATTACAAGCTCACTTCCCGTAACTATTAAGTAAGCGTTGGGTTTTCTTATAACTTTTACTTTGTCTATTCCCATAATAGCAAGAAATCCAATTACCACAGGATTAAGCACTGTCCCTCTACTCAGAACCTTTTGTCCCTTTCTAATTTCTTCACCTTTCCATCTTATATTTTCATATTTACTAAAATTCTTTTTTATCAGAACAAAATCATCTTCTTGTTGAGTATACTCTTGCATAACAACATAATCCGTCCCAAAAGGTATAGGTGCACCTGTAAAAATTTTAAAAGCATATCCTTCTCCCACAGTTATGTTCTTAAAATCACCTGCTTTTATCTCTCCTTTGATCTTTAATTTTATAGGTAGCTTGTCTTGAACATCAGATGAACGGATTGCATATCCATCCATGGCGGAACATGTAAAAGGTGGAAGGTCAATCGGAGAGAAAATATCTTCCTCCATAACGTAACCTACCGCTTCGAGCAAATTTTTACTAATAGGTTCAAGTAAATTTATGTTTTTTATGAGTAGATCTTTAGCTTGCTTGACGGTTATCATTTGTTTTACCACTTATACTTTATGCCTCCCATTATTTCACTTATGCCAAACATTACGCTACTTCCAACGATACGAACCGTCTTCGAAGATTTCCTTTTTCCAAATCGGAACTTTCTTCTTTATTTCTTCAACTACGTAATCTACTGCTTGGATTCCCTCTTTTCGGTGCCGAGAGAAAACCGCAACAATAATAGAAGCTTCTCCAGCAACTATTCTTCCTATTCTGTGTTTTATAAGTATATCCCTTAATTTGAACTTCTTTAATGCTTTCTGCTTTATCCTTTCCATCTCTTTTTCCGCCATCTCTTCATAAGCTTCATAAATTATTTCTCTAACGAATCCCTTTTTGGTCTTGTCTCTCCTTACAATTCCTGTGAAAATAAATAATGAACCATTGGAGCCGTATTGAATATCAATAAGGTCTTGTAAGTGAAGCTCACCGATTTTTTCCTTTGTAATATATTTTTCTTTCGGGACATATCTTATAGTATTCATTTCATAGTTGTTATATCTTTAATTTTACTTTTTCGCCTTTTATTTTCCATCGAAAAATCTCCCAAATTTTTCAATACTAAATATCCCAGAGTGTAAAAGATAAGAAACTATAAATCCTATGATAAAACCTATAGCTGTAGAAAGAGAAATTATCGCCGCTGTTGTTATTATCATAATAAAGTAATCTGTTCTGGTTCTTACGTCTCTTGCGACAAGAGAAAGCTCTATACCTGAGAAAAGAAGAAGTACTCCAAGAATGCTAACTGGATAAGAGGCAAGAATCGTAAAAGCCGCTCCACCTAAAAACACTCCAAGAAGAATTTTTACTAAACCTAAAAATACCACACTTCCTCCGGTTCTTGCTCCAAACCTGTACTGCCCTGCAAGACCTCCTGCTCCATGACACATTGGCATTGCCCCAAACCAGCATCCAATAAGGTTCATAAGCCCAACACTTATCGAAACTTCCCTCGTTCCCGCCCCTTTTTTCGGAAATAAATCCCGCGAAAGTGCGCATACCGCAATTACAGAGTTTAGAGTCGTAAGGGGCACCTGTGGGATTGCACCTTTTAGAGTTCCAATTACAAAATCATCCCTACTTAGATTAACAAAACTTGGTATATAGAAGCCGGGTTTTAGACCGCTAATGAACTCTGGTGATTCCAAAAACAGCATTATGAGTCCAAACAAGAATATAACAAGTGCTCCAGGGATTTTTCTACTGAAAAAAAGAATGAGAACAAACACCCCGGTAAGTATCCCTACAAATATACTATCGTATCCAAAGAAGCGTTCTGTACTTAGAACCATTGAAAACCCCTTCATTATAAGTTGAAGGCCAAGTCCAAGTTGCAGTCCCCTTACTACGCTAAGCGGAATTATTCGGTTAAAAAATTCAATGACTTTTGTTATTCCGAAAAGAAAAATTACAAGCCCTGTTATTATTCCGGCAGAAAGGATCTCGTTTTTTGTGAGTCCTTCACTTATCGCAACAGTAGCAATTGCTTTCATAGGCTGAACAGCCATTGGAATTCCGAAGAAAATACCTGTTATGGTATTAAAGAGGCCTGAGAAGAAAAGAGCACTTGCTATATTTAGTCCATTTATAGAAACCATTCCTACAAGGAGAGGAATAAATGTTCCCATATCACCAAGGGAGCCAGAAATTTCATTACGGTTAAAGCGAAGTGATTTTATATTTCCCCTGATCTTCTCGAGCCAGGAAGTGTGAAGGGTAGCTTTAACATCTTCCTCAGGAATTACGGTAACGGGATTAGGGGTCATACAGCTTGTTCCATTTTCCTTTTGCAGATCGGTAATCTTCTTCATATAAGAAAGATTTCCTTACTTCAGTTTTTATTTCCAATACACTGCAATTTATATGCCGAAAAATTCTTTAAAGTTTTTATTAGTAAATTTTGAGTTTTTTAATTGTTGTAAAAGTGTCAGATGTCTTATTTTATGACAAACACACTTTTCTAAAAAGAGCGATGTTCATAAGATTCTTAGTAGGTTACATAACTTAAGCTAATGGCATATAATTTGCTCATCAGTGTTAAGTAGGATAATACGAAAATTGAAAGCTATCTCATTTTTATACTTATTCCAGGATTTCATTCAAACTTGATTTACAAAACACTTGACAAAATTTTGGTCGAATATATGATACCTATTAATCATGATAAAAAGACCTGATGGTCATCTTATCATGTTCTTAAAAGAAGGAGCGAATCGTGCTGAGTCAAACAGTTGGCTACGCTATTAGAGCTCTCTCTTACCTAGCCCGGATGAAGGATAGACCGGTTCTCGTGAGAGAAATCTCAGAGGCCACGAATATCCCTAATGCTTTTCTTGCAAAAATTATCAACACGTTGGGAAGAAAGGAATTTGTTGTGACACAACGAGGGATTAGAGGTGGGATTTCCCTTGCCCGAAAGCCAGAGTCTGTCACCCTGTGCGAACTATGCGCAGCGCTGGACGATCCACTTTTAAAGAAGCGTTGTATACTCGGAATGCCTGATTGCTCTGATAAAAATGGATGTCCAGTTCACCGCTTCTGGAAAAACCACCGTAAAGAGGAAATTGAGTTCCTTTCCAAGACTACGTTGGCCGATATTGCCACAATTCTGGACAGACAAAAGCGTGCGCAAGAAAGAAAACATAAAAAGAATCAGTAAGATGGGATAGAGAGTCTTTACATTTGGGAGTCAACATAGAAGTAAGAATATGAGAAAGGAGGTTAATCACTATGGGACTGGGTAGAAGGAGTTTTCTCAAATTAGGGCTGAGTGGGATGGGAGCCCTATTCTTTGCTTCAAATGTATTTGGTGAGATATCCACATTCTTTGACCCCGTGGATGTTGAAAATCCTTTGGCATTTTACCCCAATAGAGATTGGGAAAAAACATTCAAGGACTTGTGGAGATATGACAGTGAGTTTTCATTTCTTTGTGCCCCTAATGACACACATAATTGCTTGCTTAAAGCTCACGTCAAAAACAATGTCGTTGTCCGTTTAGCCCCGTCTTTTGGTTATTCAAAAGCTACCGATCTAGACGGAAATCAGGCATCGTGCAGATGGGAGCCAAGGTGCTGTCAGAAGGGGCTCGCCCTCGTAAGAAGGATTTATGGTGATAGAAGAATAAAGTATCCAGTTATAAGAGAGGGATTCTCAAAGTGGGTAAAGGGTGGTTTTCCAAGAGATGAAAATGGAAAGCCCCCTTCAAAATACCTTGAAGGTAGAGGCAAAGAGGCGTTTATAAAGATATCCTGGGATGAGGCATTTGATATAACAGCAAGAGCTCTTGAAAACATAGCAAGAACATATAGCGGTGAAGAGGGAAAAAGAAAACTCCTTGAGCAAGGGTATGACCCTCTGATGGTGGAGGCAACGGGAGGTGCAGGAGTACAAACTCTCAAATTCAGAGGAGGAATGCCAGCACTTGGAGCAACAAGGATTTTCGCACAATATAGATTAGCAAATATGCTCGCTCTTCTTGATTCAAAGATAAGAAATGTAGAACCAGATAAAGCAAAAGGTGCAAGGGGTTGGGATAACTATTCTTGGCACACTGACCTTCCGCCTGGACATCCTATGGTAACAGGACAGCAAACCGTAGATTGGGATTTAGTATGCGCTGACCACTCCAAAAATATCGTGGTATGGGGAATGAACTGGATAACCACAAAGATGCCTGATTCCCATTGGCTTACAGAATCCCGTCTTAAAGGTGCAAAGGTAACCGTAATCGCTTGTGAATACAGTGCTACTTGTAATAAAGCCGACAATGTTTTAATTGTAAGACCGGGAACAACTCCTGCGTTAGCGCTTGGATTCTCATATGTAATAATCAAAGAAGGGCTCTATGACCCACATTATCTCAAAAGATATACTGACCTGCCTTTACTCGTCCGGATGGATACGCTGAAACTCCTAAAACCGGAGGATATTCACGAAGGATATAAGCCTCAGGAACTTAAAAACTACATAGGAGTTTTAAAAGAAGGCGAAAAACCCCCTCCACCGTTAAAGCAGGCAACACCTGTTGTTCCTGAAAACATCAGGAACGAGTGGAGCGATTTTGTAGTATGGGATGAAAAAACGAAAAAACCCGTCGTCATTACAAGGGATGACTACGGTAATCAGATTGATAAGAAAGGGGTATCGCCTGCGCTTGAAGGAAGATTCCGAGTATTAATAAAAGATGGGAAGGAGGTGGAAGTAAGCCCTGTTTTTGACCTTATAAAGCAGTACATATTTGAAAACTTCGGCCCGGAAACAGTAGAAGAAATAACCTGGGCTCCTAAAGAGGGGATAATTGAAATAGCAAGACAAATCGCAAAGCACAGTGGAGATACCCTGTTTGCAGTCGGTATGGGACCGAATCAGTTTTTCAATAACGACCTTAAAGACAGGACCATTTTCTTTCTTGCCGCACTTACGCAAAACATAGGAAAGGTAAGTGCCAATGTAGGAAGCTACGCAGGAAATTATCGTGGTGCATTCTTCAACGCTCTTCCAACATATATTTCCGAAAATCCATTTAATATCCAGCTTGAAGAAGGGGACCCAGTTGATGTTAAACAATACTTTACTCCAGAATCTGTCCACTATTTCAACGATGGAGACAGAATACTTAGAGTTGGGAATAAAGTCCTTACTGGGAAAACTCATATACCTACACCTACAAAGTCAATTTTAGTTTCAAACTCGAACTCACTTATCGGGAATGCAAAGGGGCACTACGAAAGTGTGATAAACGTGTTCCCGAAGGTCGAGTTTATAGGAGTGCTTGACTGGTGGTGGACTGCTTCATGTGAATACGCTGACATCGTATTCCCGGTAGACTCGTGGGCAGAGTTCAAATCACCCGACGCTACAATATCTGCTACAAACCCATTTCTTTATATCTTTCCAAGAACACCCCTTAGGAGAATATTTAACACGAAAGGAGATATAGAAGTTATAGCAGGAATTGCAAAAGCATTAGGAGATTTAACAGGAGATGAACGCTTTAAAAACTACTTCAAACTTGTCTTAGATGGGAAACCCGAGATCTACCTTCAAAGGATATTTGACACGAGCTCATCAACAAGGGGATACAATGTCTTAGAACTCGAAGAGAAAGCGAAAAAGGGAATTCCTGCGCTTTTGATGTCAAGAACATATCCCAAATTCGTTGGATATGAGCAGACACAGGAAGAAAAGCCCTGGTACACCAAAAGCGGACGGCTTGAATTTTATCGTGACGAGGAGGAGTTTTTAATTGCGGGAGAGAATATACCCGTTTATAGAGAACCGATTGATTCCACATTCTATGAGCCCAATGTAATTGTGGCAAAGCCAAATCCCGTGATAAAACCAGAAACACCCGACAAATGGGGAGCCTCGGCAGATGATCTCTCCACAGACATGCGCCAGGGAAGGAATGTTGTAAAATCCTGGGATGAGGTCAAAAAGACAACGCATCCTCTCACTGCAAAAGATAAAAGGTATAGGTTTATATTCCATACCCCTAAATACAGACATGGGGCACATACAACCCCTGTGGATACGGATGTCGTTGCAATATGGTTTGGACCGTTTGGGGATATATATAGACACGATAAAAGAATGCCCTACATTACAGAAATGTATGTTGATATAAATCCTCTCGATGCGAAAGAGCTCGGACTTGAAGATGGTGATTATGCCTATATTGACGCAGACCCTGAAGATAGGCCTTTCAGAGGTTGGCAGAATAGGAAAGAAGAGTATAAAGTTGCCCGTCTTATGTGCCGGATAAGATATTACCCAGGAACTCCAAAAGGGGTTATAAGAATGTGGCACAATGTCTATGCAGCGACTTTTGGAACTGTTCGTGATGCAGAGAAAAATCCAACCGGGCTTGCCAAGAACCTACAAACAGGATACCAGTCTCTATTTAGATTCGGTTCACACCAGAGTTGTACAAGGGGATGGCTAAAACCAACCCTTATGACTGATTCCCTTACAAGAAAAGAGCTTTTTGGGCAGCTTATAAGAAAAGGGTTTGCCCCCGATGTTCACTGTCCAACGGGTGCGCCAAGGGAGGCGTTCGTAAAGATTGAGTTTGCAGAACCAGGGGGAATTGATGGCAAAAGGGTTTGGAGACCTGCTGAACTTAAAATCAGACCAACCTATGAAGATGAGGATTTTAAAAACTACTTTAAAGGCACCTTTGTAAAAATTTGATAGGAGGTAAATTCTTATGTCGGTAACGAGCTGGCTTACATCTAAGGTAAAGAACTGGCAGATTAGAAGGGAAATGGGGTATCCGTATGAGGAAAGCAGGCCGGAAAAGCAGATTGCTTATGTTTTCGATATAAATAAATGTATTGCATGTCAGACCTGCACCGTTGCCTGTAAAACAACCTGGACATCGGGAAAAGGACAAGAAATAATGTTCTGGAACAATGTGGAAACAAAACCTTACGGAGGTTATCCGATTAAGTGGGATTTAAACATTTTGAAAAGTCTTGATGGACAATCTTGGGATAAGGAAGGTAAATACAACGGAAAGACCGTATTTGAAGCGGCTCCACCAGGTGAAAGGGTTTTAGGATGGTTACCTGAGGAAGAAGACTATTCATATCCAAATATCGGAGAGGATGAGTGTGCAGGGATAGTTGAAAAGGGAGCTTTCTTTTCTGGCATTCACAAAGCATGGATGTTTTATCTTGCAAGAATTTGTAATCACTGTACATACCCAGCTTGCCTTGCTGCCTGTCCAAGAAAGGCTATATATAAAAGGAAAGAAGATGGAATAGTGCTTATAGACCAATCAAGATGCAGAGGATACCGTGAGTGTGTAAGAGCTTGTCCTTACAAAAGAACGTTCTTCAACCTCGTCACAAGAATCTCAGAAAAGTGTATAGGATGCTATCCACTCATAGAAAAAGGAGAACAACCAAGATGTGTACAAACTTGTATAGGAAAAATCAGATTGCAGGGATTTTTAAGTAAGCCCGATTCTCCACAGAAGGATAATCCTTTAGATTTTCTAGTGTACGTTAAAAAAGTCGCCTTGCCATTATATCCACAGTTTGGACTTGAACCAAATGTTTATTATATACCTCCGATACATGTTCCAAAGGAATTTTTGTACCAGATGTTTGGTCCCGGTGTGGATAAAGCAATAGAAACATATAAAGGCGCAAAGGATGATAAGGAACTACTCGGTGCGTTCCTACTTTTCGGAAGCACAGATAAAATAATCCGCTCCTTCAAAGTAGAAGGTGATTATGCCTTAGGCTTTAACGACAAAGGAGAGATGATAGCAAAAGTCCCATTCAAAGAACCTGTTTATATCAGACCATACTTTGATAAAAAAGTCGGGACATATAGACATAACATCCCTTAAGGAGGTGAGAAACAGTTATGATAAAAAGGCTTAGTTTACTATTACTGTTAGTAGGCCTTTTTCTTATAAATCCCCATTGTGCTAACGTAGAGCAGAATCAGAATATTATAAAGTCAGTCAAAGTAAAAGAAGTTCCATTTAAGGATGTAAGAAGCAGTATATGGAAGAAGGCACCTGTAACCCAAGTTAATGTTATCCCTCAAAATATGACACTCCCATCTCTTCAGACTCCTACAATTCAGTACATAAATGTGAGATCTCTGCACAACGATAATTGGATTGCCTTCCTTTTAGAATGGGAAGACAAAACAAGGGATGCAACGGTTGACGTGAATAAATTTACTGATCAAGTGGCAGTTCAATTACCACTCGATCCCAAGAGTCTTCCAGCCTTTATGATGGGAAATAAAGGGGGCAGGGTTCATATAATACACTGGAAAGCGATTTGGCAAGACGATATTGAAAAGGGTTATAGAGACGTTCAAACGCTTCATCCAAATTACTGGGTTGACCTTTACTTTTTCTCTGAGCCGATGATTTATGCGGAGGGAGAGTTTCCTCTACAGCCTACTACTGTGGACTATTTTATAACTCCAGAGGCGTTAAACTATATACCTGGTGCATATGCAAGAAATCCTATCTCGATATTTCATCGAACACAGCCAGTAGAAGAAGCAATAGCAGAGGGTTTTGGAACTTTTACAACTCAACCGAAACAGAACGCAATAGGTTGGGGGCGATGGGAAAAGGGTGTATGGAAGGTAATAATCGCAAAGCAAATCGTTTCAGATGATCCAAATGATGCCCCGGTACCAGAAAAAACCTATATAGCGTTTGCCGCATGGAACGGTTCTGATAAAAACGTTGGGGCAAGAAAGCACTATGCCCCGTGGGTAGAGCTCGTCGTCGAAAGATAGCATAATGTTATCAAAAGAGAAGATAGATAGTTTCATAAGGGCGGATACCTATAGAGTTTTAAGTAAGGGATTTTCATATCCTGACGAAAAAAATATAAGTGAAATGAAATCTATTGTGGAAGAGCTTATTAGTTCTCCACATCTTGATAGAAACATATACCACTACCTTGAAAAAATTCTCTCTACTATTGAAGTAGGAGAGCTTCAAAAAGAATATTCGCGTCTTTTTTTAAAGGGTACCATCCCTATCTATGAAAGTTCTTATAATCTGAATTTCGACGTGATCCCTAATGTTTCTGCTTTTTATACGGCATTTGGTCTCTCTCCAAAAAGTGGAGAGTCGCCGGACTCACTACCATATGAGCTTGAATTTGCATCCATACTCTCACTAAAATTGGCTTTAGCGCAAAATCAGGATAATGAGGAAATCACTAAGGATGCATATAAAAAATTCTTGAGAGAACACTTGGCTCAGTTTGTTAAAAGATTTTCTGACAAAGTAGAAAAAGCAGAGCCCCATCTGTTTTATAAGACTATCATGGAATTTTTAAAGAACTTAGTAGAGAAGGAAATAAGGGAATACGCATAAAATAGCTTCTTACTTTGAAGAGGAGGACAGTATGTCGCGTCTAACTTTTGGCTATTTCAAGCTCTTATGGAAAAAAATCCTTCTATTTCTCCTATCTTTACTTAGCCTTAGCACTATTTCTGTCTCTACAAGTAAAGCTTCGGACCTAGAGGAATCACTAGAAAAACTCAAGAACCATGTCAGCGGTGGAGCAATCATTCTATTTAGAAATGAACTATGGAGCACTTTTACACAAAAGGGTGTGCTAACCAACAGAACCTATGACTTCCTTTTTGTAAGGGGACGAGGATTTATAGATTTTACATGGGATAAATTTACACTTCATTTTATGGGTCAAGGGGTTCAAGCATTTAATTTGCCAAGAAACGCTGCCTTCGGACTCGGCCCGTTGTATTTCACTGCGAGTGACAACGAAACAAACCCCGGTAATTTGCAAATCGTAGAGGCTTATCTACAAGCAAAAGATATTTATGGTTTTT
>Ga0209618_1000189_pt1 | contig 13862 bp, 8 predicted proteins | sample Rifsed13ft3_FD_184007 | JGI IMG/M metagenome (GOLD analysis project Ga0209618, IMG submission 184007) | Soil microbial communities from Rifle, Colorado, USA - sediment 13ft 3 (SPAdes) (version 2) | ecosystem: Environmental > Terrestrial > Deep subsurface > Rock core/Sediment | place: Rifle... | reverse complement strand
TAAGTTACTGAATATCAAATAAAAAAGAGTGGTCTTAATTAATTATTTTTATAACCTCATTCATAATACTTCTACTACTATGACTTAGCCCAGCTTACTTCATTTAATTTCTATTTTTCATAGGAGTTCAGTGAACTTCATTTGCAATGAAAATCCTTTTTACTTTAAAAAAAGATAAAAAAATCGCAACGAATGGCTGGAATAGCTCCTAAAAAAAAACTTTGTACCTTTGCAACTTTCCAACTAAGATTTAAAATTATGCGCATTGATATCGTTACCGTTTTACCCGAATTATTGCGGAGCCCTTTTGAGGCTTCGATTATGAAACGCGCCATCGACAAAGGATTGGTGGAAGTTCATTTTCATAATTTACGGGACTATACCACAAACAGGCAGAAAAGCGTTGACGATTATCCCTATGGCGGGGGCGCTGGCATGGTGATGACGGTGCAGCCCATTGATGCCTGCATCACGCACTTGAAAAGCGAAAGAAACTACGACGAAATCATCTATATGTCACCGGACGGTGCAACTTTGAACCAGAAAATGGCCAATACCATGTCGATGTATGAGAATATCATCATCCTGTGCGGGCATTACAAAGGCGTTGATCAACGGGTTCGCGACCATTTTATCACAAAGGAAATCTCCATTGGGGACTACGTGCTGAGTGGAGGCGAGCTGGGAGCTCTGGTATTATCCGACGCTTTAATCCGATTGATTCCGGGCGTTTTGAGTGACGAAACCTCGGCATTGACGGACAGTTTTCAGGACGGATTACTATCAGGGCCGATCTACACGAGACCTGCGGACTACAAAGGATGGAAAGTCCCTGATGTTTTGACCAGCGGAAACTTTGCCAAAATTGACAAATGGCGTGAAGACATGGCCTATGAACACACCAAAACGAGACGCCCGGATTTGCTGGAAGAATAAGCACCATTATAAATGTTGAATTTTAAATATCTAAGAATAGGATTCAAATAATTCAAAATTTATAATCTATAATTCAAAATAATTATTTACTTTTGCGCCCACTTTAGACCAACCTCTGGCGAGATCCGTGAATGTTGATTTGATAAAAAACCATAATTAAAATTATCATGGCAGATTTAATGAAATTCGTTCAAGACGAATTAGTAGCTAGAAAAGATTTCCCTGTATTCGGAGCTGGTGATACTATCACTGTATACTACGAAATTAAAGAGGGTGAAAAAACTAGAACACAGTTTTTTAAAGGAGTTGTTATTCAAAGAAGAGGTTCTGGTAACACAGAAACTTTTACAATTCGTAAAATGTCAGGTGCTGTAGGTGTTGAGCGTATCTTCCCTGTAAACTTGCCTGCTTTGCAAAAAATTGAAATCAACAAAAAAGGTGCAGTTCGTAGAGCTAGAATTTTCTACTTTAGAGAACTTACCGGTAAAAAAGCAAAAATTAAAGACAAAAGAAGATAGTCAAATATCTCTTTATCATAAAAGTCCCGACAGTGTCGGGACTTTTTTTTGCCTTTTTTTTAGGCAAAGGCAATAAAAGAAATAACATTTTAAGATTAAGTAGTTAAGTAATCCCATCACTGACACATTTCTACCGAAATCCCGCACTAATTTCGGTCTGATTTTCATATATTTGCTTCGCTTAATTTTTAGCAAAATACACATTTCACATCCTATTCTTCAGGATACGATCATAAAAATAAAAAAATGACACAAAAATCAAAGATTGTTTACACCTTAACTGATGAGGCGCCATTATTAGCGACTTACTCTTTTTTACCAATTGTTAAAGCATTTACCGCACCGGCGGGGATTGAAATCGAGACCAAAGACATCTCTCTTGCCTCCAGAATTTTAGCTAATTTCCCTGAATTCCTTACCGAAGACCAAAGAGTTAACGATGCTTTAGCTGAATTTGCACAATTGGTGACTACCCCTGAAGCAAACATCATCAAGCTGCCAAATATTTCCGCTTCGGTTCCTCAATTAAAAGAGGCTATTGCAGAATTACAAGCGCATGGATACAAAATACCTGATTTCCCTGAAGATTCCAAAAGTGATAACGAAAAGGAAATTAAAGCAAAATACTCTAAAATTCTTGGTTCTGCGGTAAACCCTGTTCTACGCGAAGGAAACTCAGACCGTAGAGCTCCAAAAGCGATCAAAAACTTTGCGAAAGTTCACCCGCATTCCATGGGCCCTTGGTCCCCAGATTCAAAAACAAAGGTGGCGACAATGGAAAATGGTGATTTTTACGGAAGTGAAAAATCGATAACTATTCCTGAGGCCACTGACGTGAAAATCGAGTTTGTAGGAGCGGATGGAACAACAACCGTTTTGAAAGCAAGCACTCCATTGAAAGCGGATGAAATAATTGACACTTCAGTGATGAGCATGAATGCTTTGAAAACTTTTGTAGCCAAAACGATTGAAGAAGCTAAAAAAGAAAATGTATTGTTTTCGGTGCATTTGAAAGCGACAATGATGAAAATATCGGATCCAATTATTTTTGGTGCCGTTGTTGAAGTTTTCTTCAAAGATGTTTTCGAAAAATATGATGCCATTTTTAATGAATTGAATATCGATACCAGAAACGGATTAGGTGACGTCTACGCAAAAATTGCGGGACACCCTAAACAAGCTGAAATAGAAGCCGCCATCAATCAAGCAATTGAGAATGGCCCAGCATTAGCGATGGTCAATTCAGACAAAGGGATTACCAATCTTCATGTGCCTTCTGACGTAATTGTTGACGCTTCTATGCCAGCAATGATCCGTACTTCAGGGCAGATGTATAATAAAGACGGAAAACAACAGGACACGATTGCATTAATTCCGGATCGTTGTTATTCTGGAGTTTATGAAGCTACGATTGAATTCTGCAAGAAACATGGTGCATTTGACCCAAGAACAATGGGAAGTGTCCCTAATGTGGGCTTGATGGCGCAAAAAGCGGAAGAGTACGGTTCCCATGACAAAACATTCCAGATGGCTGCAAACGGAGTTGTTCGTGTAGTAGACACCAAAGGGAATGTATTAATGGAACAAGCTGTTGAAGCAAAAGACATCTTTAGAATGTGTCAAGTAAAAGACGCTCCTATTCAGGACTGGGTAAAACTGGCGGTAAATAGAGCTCGTGCAACAAATGTGCCTACCATATTTTGGTTGGATGAGAACAGAGCGCACGACAGAAAAGTAATCGAAAAAGTAAAAAAATATTTAAAAGACTACGATACGACAGGTTTAGACATCCGAATTCTAAACCCAATCGAAGCTACCAATTTTACATTAGAAAGAACAAAAGAAGGACTAGATACTATCTCCGTAACCGGAAACGTATTACGTGATTATTTAACCGATTTATTCCCAATTCTTGAATTAGGAACCTCAGCAAAAATGTTATCTATCGTTCCTTTGATGAATGGTGGTGGAATGTTTGAAACCGGCGCCGGTGGATCTGCTCCAAAACATGTAGAGCAATTCACGCAAGAAGGATATTTACGTTGGGATTCCCTTGGGGAGTTCTTGGCATTGGCAGTTTCACTGGAACATTTAGGTTCTGTTTTTAACAATCCAAAAGCATTGGTTTTGTCTGAAACTTTGGATTTAGCTACGGAGAAATTTTTGGCGAACGACAAATCACCTGCCCGCAAGGTAGGCCAGATTGACAATCGTGGTTCGCATTTTTATCTTGCCATGTATTGGGCGGAAGCGTTAGCGGCTCAAACTAAAGACAGTGAATTGCAAGCTATTTTTACTCCTATAGTAAAAGACTTGGAAGGAAATGAAGCTAAAATTAATGAGGAACTGATTGGAGCGCAAGGAAAGCCGCAAGACATTGGAGGTTATTACCAACCAAATCCGGAATTGACCGGCAAAGCAATGCGTCCAAGCGCAACCTTAAATGCCATATTGGATAAAATCGCCTAATTCGACTTTACTGCTTAGCATACTTACAAAGGCAACCGAAAACGGTTGCCTTTTTTTCTTAATAGTACTTTAACCATTGTTTAATAGCAATTTACTTATCTTTTTACCAAATTTGCAGTTCAAAATTTAAGAAATGATTTTAAAAAAATGTAGTTGCCTCTTCGTCTTTCTTTTATTAACCATTTCTTCCTTTTCGCAAGATAGATTTACTTTAAGCGGAACAATTACCGACAATAAAAACAACGAAACACTTATTGGCGTAAATGTATATATACCTGAAATAAAATCGGTTGCCATTACCAACGAGTATGGCTTTTATTCGATTACACTTCCCCAAGGAAATTATACCATGCAAATTAGCTATGTAGGATTTCAAACCATTACCGAAAAGGTAGTGTTATTGGAAAACACTAAAATCAACTTTAGCTTATTTGACAGCAGTGAAATATTAAAAGAAGTTATTGTTTCCGGTCAAAATACTGGTAGCAATATCCGTTCTCCCGAGATGAGTCTCAACAAACTTTCCATTTCGGCGATTAAAAGGATGCCGGTAGTTCTAGGCGAGGTAGATATACTAAAATCGCTTCTACTGCTTCCCGGTGTTACGAATGCCGGTGAAGGAGCCTCAGGATTCAATGTCCGCGGTGGCGGAGCCGATCAAAATTTAATATTATTGGACGAAGCAACCATATTTAACTCCTCCCATGTTTTCGGTTTTTTCTCTGTTTTTAATCCTGATGCCATAAAGGATTTAAAATTATACAAAGGCGGAATTCCGGCACGTTATGGCGGAAGGGCCTCTTCTGTTTTGGACATTTACCAAAAAGACGGCAGCAGCAAAGGTTTCCATGTAGATGGCGGAATTGGCTTAATCTCCAGCAGGATTTTGGCCGAAGGACCATTGGTAAAAGATAAAGGTTCTTTCCTTGTCGGCGGAAGAAGTTCCTATGCCCATTTGTTTTTAAAGCTATCCGAAGATCAAAAAGACAACTCCGCTTATTTTTATGATTTGAACACGAAATTGAGTTATAAATTAAACCCCAATAACAACTTATATTTATCGGGATATTTTGGGCGGGATGTTTTTAGTCTAAACAAAAGCTTCATTAATATTTACGGAAACTCAACTTTGAACTTACGCTGGAATCATTTGTTTTCAGACAAGCTTTTTTCAAATTTATCGTTGATCTATAGCGACTATTATTATGGTCTGGACCTTGACTTTGTTGGTTTCAAATGGGATTCCGGCATCAAAAATTATAATATCAAATACGACTTCAAGAATTACATTTCCGACAAGTTTAAATTGAATTATGGTGCAAATGCCATTTATTATGATTTCAATCCCGGAACCATCCGACCTTCTGATGAAAATTCTGGAATTAATTTTGACCAATTGGATAAGAAGTACGCCTTTGAACCTGCATTATACCTCAGCGCTGAGCAAGAAATTTCAAAAAAAATCTCTTTATCCTATGGTTTTCGTTACAGCCTGTTTTATCGTTTAGGCAAATCTACCGTAAACAATTATGAAGACAACAATCCCGTCACATTCAATGCTGATCTACAGATCTATGAAAAGGCGACTCCGATAAGCACCCGATTCTACGACAAAAACAAAACCATCAAAAGCTACAACAACCTGGAGCCACGCTTTTCCATTGCCTATAAAATCAATGACGACCAGTCCGTTAAGGCAAGTTACAACCGCATGGTACAGTATCTGCAATTAATCTCAAACACCTCATCACCTACCCCTCTTGATGTATGGACTCCAAGTGACAGCTACATCAAGCCACAAATTGCGGACCAAGTTGCCCTGGGATATTTTAAAAATTTCACTAATCAAACCTATTCACTCGAAGTAGAAACCTATTATAAAAAAGTACAAAATAGACTGGATTACATCGATGGAGCCGATTTGATTGCCAATAAGGCAATAGAGCAAATAATTCTAAACGGCCAATTAAGGTCCTATGGTTTAGAACTTATGTTTCGTAAAAATGAAGGGAAACTGAATGGATGGATATCATATACGTTATCTAAATCCGAGCAGCAAACACCCGGAAGAACGCCTCTCGAAACCGGAATTAACGATGGCCAATGGTACAATTCCGTTTATGACAAATTACATAATATTGCCATTACCAGTTCTTATAATTTGAACGAAAAATGGTCTTTTGGAGCCAATTTTTCATTACAAACAGGACAAGCCGCTACCTATCCAAAAGGGAAATACGACTATCTGGGGATTTCCGTTCCAAGTTACGGATTGAGGAATGAGAATCGCCTGCCAACCTACCATCATATGGACATTGCAGCAACATTAACACCTCGTAAAAATAACGGTAGAAATTGGAAAGCCGAATGGGTTTTTAGTGTCTATAATTTGTATAACCGAAAAAATGCAGCGTCTATAAATTTTAGGGAGAACGTGGATACGGGAAACAACGAAGCGATAAGAACATCCATTTTCGGCATCGTCCCCGCGGTAAGCTATAACTTCAAATTCTAATTCCATGAATAAAATAAATGTTTTCTTACTAATAATAGCGGCCATTTTCTTGAACGGCTGCGAGGACGTAGTCGCCATCGATTTAAAAACTGATCCACCTAAACTCGTTATAGAAGCCTCTATTAATTGGTATAAAGGCACAAATGGACAAGAGCAGACAATAAAATTAACTACCACTACAAATTACTACAGCGATGAAATCCCAAAAGTGTCCGGGGCGACGGTTTTCATAAAAAACAGTTCCAATACAACATTTGATTTTATAGAAATTGCAAATACAGGAGTGTATGCTTGCTCCAACTTTAAACCCATCATTAACGAAGCATATACTTTAACAATAACAAACAGCGGCAATACGTATACTGCTACTGAAACTTTAAAACCAGTAGCTTCCATTAGTGAAGTTATTCAAAATAACGAAGGCGGTTTTACAGGAAACGAAATAGAAATCAAAACTTATTTTACGGATCCTGTAAATGAGTCCAATTACTATCTGTACCAATACAGTTATTCTAATCAACTGAAGCACAATATTTATGCAGATGAAGATACTTTTTTCCAAGGAAATGAATTTTTCAGCATTTCGCAAAATGACGACCTGAAAATTGGAGATGAAATTTCGGTTACCCATTATGGGATATCTAAACCTTACTACAATTATGTGAATGTATTGATAAGCGTTGCCGGGAATTCCGCTGGCGGGCCGTTTCAGTCGCCACCGGCAACGGTGAGAGGAAACGTTATCAATACCACAAATCCGGATGATTACCCATTGGGCTACTTTTCGCTAAGCGAAGCTGACAGCAAGACATATGTAATTAAATAAAGTGGCCCTTTTTGAATCTTATTACCAATTGCTGACTATAGAAGTGACCAAGCGAAAACGGTATTGGAAACTATTTTCTATCTTTGCGCAAAATATAATTGAATTAACGATTTTAGATCCTAACCCCACTTCTCACAATGTCCTCACATCATATCGTTCGCGATGACCAAGAACCCGCACTAATAATCGCAAATGGCGCTTCATGCAACCCTGAATTGTTGGGTCAGTTATTGGAATGGTCCCCTTTGGTGATCGTTTTAGACTCCGCTATGGAACGGGTTATGCAAATGGATATAAAAGTGGATGTTCTGTTAGGCGATTTTGACCGTGGTTTTGACGCTAATTTTTACAAAGAAAAACAGTATCCTATTGAAATAGTGCATACTCCAGACCAAAACAAAACCGATTTAGAAAAAGCGTTTGATTATCTCCACGAAAGAAATATTCCCGCTGTAAATGTGGTTTGGGCTACAGGAAAACGCACTGACCACACCATTACAAACCTAACCAACATTGTGCGATACAGGGAAAAATTGAAGATCGTCATACTCGATGATCATTCGAAGGTTTTTTTATTGCCCAAAAGATTTGAAAAATGGTATACTGCAAACACACCAATTTCACTAATCCCAATAGGTCATGTAACGGGAATTCACTCCGAAAACTTATTTTATCCTTTGCAAAATGACACTTTAACCATTGGTTATCGAACCGGAAGCAGCAATCATGTAATTAATGATGGAATCGTAATAATCGAACACGACCAGGGAGACCTGCTTATGATGGAGTGTACGGATTAACCATTAAATAAAAATAAATTATCTAAGCCGTTAATTTTTTACATAACTTGCTGAAGATTCTCATACATATGAAATCACAATTTTTGCCCTGAAATACAGAAAATGACACCTAAAACGATTACAGAAAAAACCAATTTACATCCAAGAAATCAACATAGATTCCGATACGATTTTAAGCTTTTAATTGAAAACTGCCCTGAACTTAAACCTTTTGTTTCCATAAACGAACACCAAATTGAAACAATCGATTTTAGCAAGCCTGAAGCGGTAAAAGCTTTAAATGAAGCGTTACTAATAACCTATTACGACATTCAAAATTGGGACATTCCCGCGAACTATTTATGCCCTCCCATTCCCGGCAGAGCTGACTACATTCATTACATCGCCGATTTATTGGCTGGCAGCAATAATGGAGTAATTCCTGAAGGTGATGCAGTACAGGGCTTAGACATTGGGGTTGGAGCCAATTGCATTTACCCAATAATTGGGAATGCCACTTATGGATGGAGTTTCGTAGGAACGGATATAGACGAAAAGGCGATTGAAAATTGCGAAAAGATAATCGAAGCCAACCCAAAGTTGATCGATTTTATCAGTTTGCAACAACAAACCGAATCGCGCTTTATTTTTAAAAACATAATTACGGCTGAAGACAAATTTGCCTTCAGTATTTGCAATCCTCCTTTTCACTCCTCCCAAGAAGAAGCCACAAAAAGCAGCATAAGAAAGGTAAACAATTTAGAAAATACGAAAACTACCAAACCGGTATTGAATTTCGGCGGCCATAATGCAGAATTGTGGTGCGAAGGTGGTGAACTCGGTTTCATAACACAGATGATATACGAAAGCGCCAAATATCCAATGCAATGTTTATGGTTCACGACCCTAGTGTCCAAACAATCGCATCTGTCGAGCATCTATAAAACATTAAACAAAGTAAATGTTGTCGAAGTAAAAACAATTGATATGGCTCAAGGCCAAAAAATCAGCCGCATAATTGCTTGGACATTTCAAAGCGAATCTCAACAGAAAGAGTGGAAATTTTAATCGATCTTGTAAAATAGTCTTTCGCCCTGATCGGCGCTCTAGATTCTCAACAAATCTAATTTGAAAATCCACGCAGTTAATTTTTCAAATTAGATTTTTTTTTGCATATAAATGGTATAAACAGCAACGATACCATACATTAATCGTCATAAGATAAAATTTACAAAACCCTTAAAACTAATGTATTACAAAAGTACCGCCTAAAAAAATGACAATTTCACAATAATCAGGGCCAAACCAAACATCATATTGCCAATTTCCTATTTTTTAACATATAAATAACATTTTACTTATAAAATTGTATTTTAGCTAGAACAAACTAAACAACCAAAAAAATGAAAAAACTACTTTTTATTCTAACCCTAATTTTTTCTGCAGGCATAACTGCACAGGAAATTAACGTCTCCGGTTTAGTAACGGATGAAATGCAACAGCCATTGCCAGGAACAACAATCCTTGTAAAAGGAACTGCTAAGGGAGCCACGACCGATGCTGACGGAAGATATTCCGTAATAGCAAATATGGGTGAAACCCTACAATTTTCTTATGTAGGTATGGAAACTCAAAACATAAAGATATCTGGAACCACTATTAATGTTACTTTAGTTGGAACGGGAGAAACACTTCAGGATGTTGTGATTCTTGGTTCGCGTAGTGCTGCCAGAACAGTTACGGAATCTGCCGTGCCAATTGACGTGATCAGCATGAAAGATATCGCTTCACAAGGGCCGCAAGTCAATTTAAATCAGATCTTGAACATGGTAGCCCCTTCGTTCACTTCAAACACTACCACCGTGGCCGATGGAACGGATCATATTGACCCTGCCCAATTGAGAGGTTTAGGCCCGGACCAAGTTTTGGTATTGGTTAACGGAAAAAGAAGACACACTTCTTCATTGGTAAATATTAACGGCTCGCCAGGAAGAGGGTCTGTAGGAACCGATTTAAATTCCATTCCTGCGTTTGCAATCGAAAGAATTGAGGTTCTGAGAGATGGCGCTTCTGCACAGTACGGTTCAGATGCAATTGCGGGTGTTATCAACATCAACGTGAAAAAAGCCACCAATAAATTTGACATCGCTCTTTTTGGAGGAAGTCATTTTTCAAAAAACGCCAATGACCACCGAGGAGGAAATGATGGTAACAATGCCCAAATAGATATGAATTATGGTACAGGTCTTGGAAAGGAAAAAAGTTTTATCAATGCAACGGCCAGTTTCCAGTTAAGAGGACAAACAGGTAGGGCCAAAGATGCAACCGGCAACATATTCAGCGCGTTCAATGCGATAGAACAAAGAGGGTTTGAAGCGGGAACAAACATCAACGAATTATGGGGAAACATCAACAACACGCCAAATTCTGCTCAAATCTTAACCGCAATCCACACTTATGCCCCTCAAGTAAGTTATTTTACTGCTGCACAACAAACCTCCATTCTTGCTGCAAACACGATCAGTGACATGCAAACAGCATTAAATTTTGATGCTACTGATGGAGAATTGGCTTACAGAAAACTCGAAAGAAGAAATTTCAACATGAAAGTGGGACAATCTTCACTAGAAAGCGCGCAATTTTTCTTGAATGCCGCATACCCGATAACTGACAATCTAGAAGTTTATGCTTTTGGAGGGACTAGTCATAGAAAAGGTCAAGCGGAAGGTTTTTACAGAAGGCCAAATCAATCAAGAGCCTACACCGCTTTATATCCAAACGGCTTTTTGCCTGAAATTCATTCCACCATAAATGACATATCAGCTGCGGCCGGTCTTAGAGGTATGCTATTCGAAACTTGGAATTTTGACTTGAGTAATACTTATGGCAAAAACACTTTCGATTACAATATTGAAAACACATTAAACGCAACACTAAGGGAAGACTCTCCCACCGAATTTGATGCGGGTGGCTTAGGCTTTTCACAAAACACAACCAACTTTGATGTGTCTAGAAAATTTAACAAATTGAACGTCGCATTTGGTGCCGAATACAGGTACGAAAACTATAAAATCAATGCGGGCGTACCGGATTCGTATAATCAGTATGACATCAATGGCGATGTCGTAACCGGCACTACCCCTTCCGACATTAAAGTTACCGATTTCTACGGCTCCGGAAGACCTGGTGGCTCTCAAGTGTTCCCTGGATTCAAGCCTTCAAATACAGTAGACAAGGGGCGAAATAGTGGAGCGGTTTATGCCGATTTGGAGTACGACGTTACCGAAAAATGGTTGCTCAATGGTGCCCTTCGTTACGAAAACTATTCCGATTTTGGCAGCACCACCAACTACAAGCTGGCGACTCGCTATAAATTAACGGATAACATTAATCTACGTGGTGCAGTTTCGACAGGATTTAGAGCGCCTTCACTGCACCAAATCTACTTCAACTCCACAGCCACGCAATTCGTGGGAGGTGTTCCGTTTGAAGTGGGAACATTCAGGAATGATTCCCCAGCCGCAAAATTGTTGGGTATTCCCCAATTGAAACAAGAAGAATCTAAAAGTGCGAGTATTGGTTTCACTGCTAAAATTCCTGAAGCGAAACTAACCCTAACTGCGGATGCCTATTTTGTAAAAATTAAAGACAGAGTAGTACTTACGGATCAATTTTCCAGACCTGGCGGAACTCCTGCCCCTGGAACTCCCGCTGCCCAATTAAACGCGCTTTTTGACGATGCAAATGCAACTGCTGCGACATTCTTTGCAAATGCAATTGATACAGAGTCAAAAGGAATTGATGTGGTATTAAGTCACAAAGCCGATATTGGAAATGGTTTAATATTAAAAACTGATTTGTCAGGTACGATTTCCAATACTCAGCAAGTAGGAGATATTCATGCTTCAAAAATTCTAGCGGATAATGGCCAAATAAGCAGATATTATTCTGAAACTAGCAGAGTTTATCTGCAAGAAGCTGTGCCAAGAGTAAAAGCTAATTTAACCAATTCCTTAACTGTAAACAAATTCGATTTCTTTCTAAGAAATGTCTATTTCGGAAAAGTAACTGATCCGAACACAGTTGACGTAAATGGGGATGGGAGAATTGAAGGAGCCATTGTTAACGGTCAGGTGATAGAAATCGAACATCCAATATGGGGAGCAAAAGTAATAACTGATTTGTCGGTAGGCTATAATTTTACTAAATCGGCTAAGATTGTTATTGGAGCTAATAATCTTTTCGATATTTATCCGGACGCTAATTTTGGGCCAACTACAGCCGTTAGACCGAGATTGGTTAATGGTGCAATTGATTATACAAATACCCCGTCAACTGTTGATTTATCAAATTCAAACCAATTTACATATTCAAGAAACGTTTCTCAATTTGGACAAAACGGAAGATTCCTTTTTGCTCGTTTGAGCTTTAGTTTCTAAACCATTATTTGATTTTATTACAAAACCATCATGCTCAGCATGGTGGTTTTTTTTTGATTTTAACTTCTTTCCGAAATAGTCATAATCTTCGTAACTTTGTAATTCTAAAAACTTTGCCCCCTAATAAAAATGAATTTCCAAGTAGTTTCCGATTACCTTCCTAAAGGCGACCAGCCACAAGCCATTGAAAAATTAACTCAAGGTATAATTGATGGAGAAAAGTTCCAAACGTTACTGGGGGTTACAGGTTCAGGTAAAACATTTACAGTGGCCAATGTTATTCAAGAAGTCCAAAGACCCACTTTAGTTTTAGCGCACAATAAGACTTTGGCAGCTCAACTGTATTCCGAATTCAAACAGTTTTTCCCCAATAATGCGGTAGAATATTTCGTTTCCTATTACGATTATTACCAACCGGAAGCATTTATGCCTGTTACTGGAGTCTTTATTGAAAAAGATTTATCTATCAATGAAGAACTGGAAAAAATGCGTTTGAGCACCACCTCTTCCCTTCTCTCTGGGCGTAGAGACATATTGGTTGTCGCATCAGTTTCTTGCTTATACGGTATTGGAAACCCAGTTGAGTTTCAAAAAAATGTGATTGAGATTGAAAGAGACCAAACCATTTCACGAACCAAATTATTGCACAGTTTAGTTCAGAGTTTATATTCTCGGACAGAAGCCGATTTCAATCCCGGAAATTTCAGGATAAAAGGAGATACCGTTGAAGTATACCCAAGTTATGCGGATGACGCTTTTCGAATCCATTTCTTTGGTGACGAAATTGAAGAAATAGAGTCTTTTGATGTGAAAACGTCGGCGGTAATCGAGAAATTCAATAAATTGACCATTTATCCCGCCAATATGTTTGTGACATCTCCAGACGTATTGCAAGGAGCGATCTGGGAAATCCAACAGGATTTAGTAAAACAAGTCGATTATTTCAAAGAAATAGGAAAACATCTTGAAGCAAAACGACTGGAAGAACGAACTAATTTTGATTTGGAAATGATTCGCGAATTGGGGTATTGCTCGGGAATTGAAAATTATTCTCGTTATCTCGATGGTAGATTACCAGGAACAAGACCGTTTTGCCTCTTGGATTATTTTCCAAAAGATTTCTTGATGGTCGTTGACGAAAGTCACGTAACCCTTTCTCAAGTGCACGCCATGTACGGCGGTGACCGTAGCCGAAAAGAAAACCTCGTGGAATACGGTTTCCGTCTTCCTGCTGCGATGGACAATCGTCCTTTGAAATTTGAGGAATTTGAAGCGATGCAAAACCAAGTGATTTATGTATCGGCAACTCCCGCCGATTATGAATTGCAAAAAACGGAAGGTGTCGTAGTGGAACAAGTGATTCGTCCCACCGGATTGTTA
>Ga0209618_1000184_pt1 | contig 14102 bp, 10 predicted proteins | sample Rifsed13ft3_FD_184007 | JGI IMG/M metagenome (GOLD analysis project Ga0209618, IMG submission 184007) | Soil microbial communities from Rifle, Colorado, USA - sediment 13ft 3 (SPAdes) (version 2) | ecosystem: Environmental > Terrestrial > Deep subsurface > Rock core/Sediment | place: Rifle... | reverse complement strand
AATGTAGAAGTTGCCAAAAATGTAATAAAAATAATCGGGATGGCTCGTAGTTAATGGTTCTTAGTCTTCCTTTCATACTTGCTTTCATCGGTAGTGCAGTTGCATTAATAGTTGGCATGGTAATTTATGGTGACATTTCAGAGGCAATCGAATGTCCTGCTTCTGGTGGAGGTGGTGCTGGTGGTGATCTATTCAATACTTTAGGGTTACTACCTGATGGTGATGGTGTAGATATGGAAGTACACCGCATCTCAGGACAATTAATAACATTATCAAACCAACAAATAGAATCTGTCACAGTAAATAATATAGATTCGGCTTCTAACAGTAATGGTATTTTAAATGCAGTAATCTATTCAGGAGTATCTAATAATACAGCATTTGGTTCTACAACATTAGAAGCAACATCCGACTCTATTGATCTGTCTGATGGTGCATATGCTTTCAACAGTGATTTTGATATTACATTTAACTTTACATCTGCACCAACATTATCAGGTTCAGATATTGTAATTGCTTTAGAAGTAGTTGGTGAAGATGATCAATTATTTCTAGAAGCTGTTGATACTGATATTGGTGGAAATGAAGGTATTGCTATTACAAAAGAAAATACTGAATTTTGGGTATTAAATCCAATCATCGAAAATCATCCAAATCTAGCAGAGGATATTTTAATGCAAGTCACATTAGCTGGTGGTGGCCCAGCCGAAACTGGTTCAGAACAGTGCCAACAGGCAAAAGATATTTCTTGGACTGTAATAGGAATAATTCCAGTCGCATTATTCTTTTCCCTATTTGCAATATTTTCTGCACTAGGTACAGGAAGGCAGTAACAATTGGTTCTAAGTTTACCATTCATACTTGCTTTCATTGGTAGTGCAGTTGCATTAATAATTGGCATGGTAATTTATGGCGATATTTCAGAGGCAATCGAATGTCCTGCTTCTGGTGGTGGAGGACAGATGACATCATCTGCACCAAACACAGGATCATTTTCTAATGCTGATGGAGAATATTTTGAAAATGGAATACAAACTAACTTTAATGTAGTAAGTGGAATATTAAACAACGGAGTTTTGCAGGAAGGTACTGCAAGCTTGGAGGATCAAGGCGAGATAAGATTTGGAACAAACTCACAATGGGATTTTCTTCATACAGTTGATAGTGTAAATAGCAACAAGACAAGTATTAATTTTTGGATAAAGGGAGATGTAGATGCTGCCTCAACAGAAGTTCCACTATTATCAACAATGAATAAAAATGCTGGTGATAATGACGGATTCATTTTTTACGCATTTAACGACACATCCCTTGGTGCTGGTAGTGCAGATTTATGGATTGAAATAGATGAGGCTGGTATAAACATAGTTAATCGTTCAACTGGTGGAGGACAATTTGGTATGGGAATACCAGCAAATGATGGTCAGTGGCATATGATTACATTGATTATGTATAAGGGGTGTGGACCAGGATTCGTGAATCAATTTAATAATCCTACTTGTTCAAACGCAACTGAAAGTGAAACTTTCGGTAACTTTGCTCACTTATGTATTGATGGTAATGGATTTGGATGTGGTCAGATGGGATTTCAACCAGGATTTCCAAATCCCTTTACAGGTTTAGGTGGCACATCAGGTAAAACACTAACAGTCGGTGGCAATCATTTTATTAACGGTATATCAGAAAAAAGTTTTCAAATTGATGACTTGACAATTTGGCATGGTTACATCTTAAAGAGTGGAATATCTGATCCAAACGGTAATGATGTTACTAATTTATACAATGCAGGTGTTGGTTCTTCTGCTGGTGCAACAGGATTAAACATAGCACCACAATTTCAGGTTCTTCATGTTAACTTTGATGCAGTTGTAGAAGGAGGTGGACCAGCCGAAACTGGTTCAGAACAATGTCAGCAAGCCAAAGATATTTCTTGGACTGTAATAGGAATAATTCCAGTCGCATTATTTTTCAGTCTATTTGCAATCTTTTCTGCACTAGGTACAGGAAGGCAGTAAATGGTTCTTAGTCTTCCTTTCATACTTGCTTTCATCGGTAGTGCAGTTGCATTAATAGTTGGCATGGTAATTTATGGAGATATTTCAGAAGCTATTGAATGTCCTGTTGATGAGATAATTGGTGGTGGAGGGGATTCTGATGCAAGAGTTTCTTTAATCTCACAAACATTTGATGAAGAACCAATCGATGTAGCTGGTGATTTTAGTGGCGATGTTGGATATATTGGTCATCTTTTATCTGGTGGACAAGATATTTATTCAAACAGTTTTAAGGTAAGTGGAATTTTTGCACACTTTAGAGCAGGCAGTACACCAACAAACGGAACAATGAGTGCAGTTGTTCTTTCAAACGTAATAGAGGGTGGATTATTTGGAAGTGAAGTTGTTGAAACAACAAGTAGCAATTCATTAGACCTTACTACATTACCACTAGCATCAAACATTCAACCTTTAAGAAATGCTACCCCAAAGTGGAATAGTTTTTTATTTACATTCACCAACCCACCAACACTTAATGATTCTACGGATATGCTATTTGGATTTAAAATTGATGGATTATCTAGTGGTGCATTTGAATTTGCTTCTTTTGGATCTGGTGAAACAGGAGGTGGAACTTGTTATTTCAATACAGCAGGAAGTGATAGTTGGAATACTTGCAGTGTTACTGCATTAGGACTTGAAATTCAATTATTAGTAGAGGATGTAACAGATTTTGAAACAACAGGAGGTATTAATCCAAGTGCATTATTAATCCATCATACTTTTGATTCAAACACAAGATTTGATAGTGCGATTGATGATACATTATATGTAAATGCTGGAACATTAGGACATGATGGAGATATTTCAGTATTAAACTATGAGAAGCATCAAGACGATTTTAGTACATGGGTTACTGCTGGAAAAGTTGGTGACGGTGCAGTATTTGTTGGTGATGTAGGTGCAGATGCTAATGCAGAATTAGAAATTGGATTTTCTGAAAATGCAGTAACAGAGGAATGGACATTTTTGCATAGTGAATTAGGTAATTTTGGTGCTGTTGATGGCTATTCAATTAACTTATGGTTAAAAGGTCAATGGACTGATCTATTTGGAACAAATTTTGTACCAATTTTATCTGATCTAGATACAGAACCATTATTTGCTACAGATGGAATGGTATTGGGAATTAATGGTACAGGTGAAATATTTTATAAATTAGCTACTGATATTGATTCACCGTTTAATGAAGTAACATCAACTCTTGGTGGATTAACAGATAACACATGGAGTATGGTTACAATTGTTGTTAATCAAGAACCACAACCACCATTTACTAATTCTGAATTAACTATGTGTATTGATGCTACTTGTCAAATCGTAAATAATACAGGTGCATTTGATAAACAATTTTTCATTCCTAACAGATTAACAATTGGTAATGGATTATACATGGATGACTTTATTTCACTTAATGTATTTGCCGAAAAAATAGACTTTAATATAGACCAACTTTGTATTTGGAAAGATCATCAACTAATCCAATCAGAAATAAATACACTGTATAATTCTGGTGCTGGTACAACTTGTGGAACTGTTAGCGGATCTGGTGGTGGAGGAGGAAGCGAAGCTCAAGTAGGTTCAGAACAATGCCAACAGGCAAAGGATATTTCTTGGACTGTAATAGGAATTATTCCAGTCGCATTATTTTTCAGTCTATTTGCAATATTTTCAGCATTAGGTACAGGTAGACAATAATGGTTCTTAGTCTTCCTTTCATACTTGCTTTCATCGGTAGTGCAGTTGGGTTAATAGTCGGTATGGTAATTTATGGCGACATCTCAGAAGCTATCGAATGTCCTGTTGATGGAGGTGTAGGTGGGGGAGGTCTGACAAATGTAACAAGTTACGATAACTTGGGAACATTAGGATCTATTGCAGATGCTACATATGCTGAATTTGAAGTTGTAGCAGAGTTTCTACCACCCATCACAGGAAGAATAAATGAAGGGGTAAGACAAGAAGGAACGGATAGTGGAGATTCAAACGGAGAAATTTATTTAGGATCAACACCTTCAACTTGGGATTTCTTACATAATAGTGATATTGGTTCAGAAAAAATCAGCATAAACTTATGGATACGTGGTAACCTTAATACAAGTAGTGCTAGCATAATTGTTCCAATACTTACTAACACTTGTGGTGTATTTTTTGAAGGTATAGAACAATGTTCTAATCCGATTTCAGGTGGTGAAAATGGAGTTTACTTACACACAAGAGGATCACCTGAAATCCCTTTCAGTGAAACAACAGAACTAACAGTAATAGTAAACAATAGCACACAGATGTCACAAGAGGTAGATGATGTTCCATCAGATGATGACTGGCATATGATAACAGTATTATATAATAAAACAATTGGATTCGGTAAGATTTGTATCGATGGTTCATCAAACTGTGGTGTTGATGGAACAGCAGGTTGGGATAGTGCTGGTTCAGCAATACATAGATTAACAATAGGTAGTGACAATGATGTTACACAATCAACAGATCATCTTGAACTTACATTCGAAATTGATGATCTGACATTTTGGCATGGGTACACTTTAACAGATACCGATATAGATAATTTATTCAATGGGGGTGCTGGTGCATCTGCTGGTTCGTCAGGTTTAGCAATTTCGGTTGCAACCCAAAAAGGTCACTGGAATTTTGATAACCCAACTGCAAATGGAGTTAGTGGTGGAGCTCAAGTAGGCTCAGAACAGTGCCAGCAAGCAAAAGATATTTCTTGGACTGTAATCGGAATTATTCCAGTAGCATTATTTTTCTCATTGTTTGCAATCTTTTCAGCACTAGGTACAGGCAGACAATAACAATGGTTCTGAGTCTTCCGTTCATACTTGCTTTCATCGGCAGTGCAGTTGCATTAATAGTTGGCATGGTAATTTATGGTGACATTTCAGAGGCAATCGAATGTCCTGCATCTGGTGGAGGTGGTGGTGGAGGAAGTTCAACAAATACACCAAACACAGGAACATATGGTTCAAGTGCAAATGGAGTATATTATGAAGATGATATTCCAACAAATTTTCACGTTGTAAGTGGAATTATAAATAATGGTGTTTATCAAGAAGGCTTAGCAGATTTAGAATCCCAAGGTGAAATAAGATTTGGTACACCTTCACAATGGAATTTTCTACACACACCAACAGGTAGTTTAGAAATGAGTGTAAATATGTGGCTTAAAGGAGATTTCATTAATACTGGTGAATTAAATGATACAGGAGATCATACAATTTTTTCAACTCTGACTTTGAATAACGGTCTTGGCGATGGTAGTATCAATGGTGTTATGTTTGAGGTACGAAATAATAACACACGATATAGTATTTGGGAAGATGATTTCGAAATAGAAGATGGAAGGCTTCAGAATATGGGTGGTGCAATAGAAGCATCTTGTGGAATCACTCAACAATGCTTTTTATCAGATGGACAATGGCATATGCTTACACTTGCAATAGATCAAAGCTCTGTTGATGGTGTAAATCCACCAGCCCATCATGCCTGTTTTGATGCTAACTGTGAATTTGAATTTCGTACATTTCCATTTGCAAGTTCAGGAATAGCAGACACATCTCTAACAATTGGTGGCGATGCTTATCAATCTGGTGAACAACAATCAGAAAAAAGTTGGGAGATTGACGAATTTACAGTTTGGCATGGATACAACTTAACACAGTCAGATATTACATCTTTGTATAACAGTGGTGCAGGCATTTCTCCAAACACAATAGCACCAACGTTTCAAGTTCTTCATGCAAGTTTTGATACGTTTAGTGCTGGTGGTGGACCAGCCGAAACTGGTTCTGAACAATGCCAGCAAGCCAAGGATATTTCTTGGACTGTAATAGGAATTATTCCAGTAGCACTATTCTTTTCTCTCTTTGCAATCTTCTCAGCATTAGGTACAGGCAGGCAATAATTTAATTAACAAATGACTTTAACCTACGTATCTGATAAAACGAATTAATGACATAAAGCATTAATCCTAATGCCAAGATCAATTCAAAGAACTCAGAATCATAATTTATAAAAAATCCAAATGTTACATTTCCATTAATAAATTCAACAGGAACATACTTCATCACCGAAACTATAATTAGTACAGAACTAAAATAAGTGAACAGAAATTTAGGTGGTAAAAGTTTGATAAATAATTCATTTTTGGAAAAGAATTGGATTCTTGGAATTATAACCCAAGAAAATGAACCTAAAAATGATGCAGTTATATAATAAAAATGTCGGTAAGGTTGCACCAAATCTAAATTATGTATGTTAATCTCTCCTTGTAAATTACTAGAAAACATCAGATCCTTAAACCCTAGAATACGTTGGCCATAACTAATTTCCTCCAATCCTACAATCAAAAAGATAATGGATAGTATTACAAATATTGAGAATATGCCAATATTTTTCTTAACATATTTTAAGATAAATAACAAAAACCCAAAGGCCAAAAAATACGCATAGACAGTAAGATTTTCAATTAAATTATCCTCACTTGCTAAATCTCTATAAAACGGATCATTGATGCCAAAAAAAATCTTATTTAAAAAAACAATTCCAATTAATAGGATTGGAATAACAAAAATAATCCAATGAAATAATTTCATTTTAATTCTCTTAAAGCTCAATATTATTAACTTATAGGTAGGGATCTAAATTTTCTTTTAAATAACCTCAATAATTTAAAAATTTAATGGTACTCAGCCTTCCATTTATCCTAGCTTTCATCGGTAGTGCAGTTGCATTAATAGTTGGGATGGTAATTTATGGCGACATCTCAGAAGCAATTGAGTGTCCTGCTTCTGGTACAGGTGGTGGAGGTGGTGGAGGTGGAGAAACAGTAGCCTTTATACAAAGTTATGATAATTTAGGAACGCTTGGTTCTGGTACAGAGGCATTATATTATGAGTTTGAAGCTCCATCAAATTTTGTTTCAACAACTGGAAGAATTAATCAGGGAGTAATTCAAAATGGAACTTCAAGCTTAGATTCAAATGGTGAAATCGTTCTCGATGGAGATCGTACAACATGGAGTTTCTTACATGGAGGCGGAGTAGGAATGGATGAAGTAAGTGTTAATCTGTGGATAAATGGAGATGTTGATGGTTCGCCAACTTACCCAATATTAACAAATCGTAATCAATTTAGTGGTAATGGATTTAATTTACTTACACAAGGAACAACAACCTACCTTTATGTTTATGAAGCTGGTACAAATCGACTTTCATCATCAGCTTCAACAATACCACCAGATGATTCACAATGGCATATGCTTACAGTTACATATGATAAATCAATTACAACAGGAAATCCTAACGCAGTAATTTACTTGGATGGTGTGGCAGTTGGGGGAGGCAACACTGATTCTGATTTTGATGGAACAGGTTTTTCAGCAAATTATCCGTTAACTATCGGTAGTGACGCTGATCATGATATAGGTGGAGGAGTAACTGAAAATACATTTAATGTTGATGATGTAGCAATTTGGAATGGTTATATTCTAACTTCAACAGATGTTACAAATCTTTATAATTCTGGTTCAGGCATGGCTGCAAGTTCAGTTTCTTCTAGTGACTTGGTAGGTTATTGGAGCTTTGACACCACAACTGCAAATATATTTGAATATGAAATCGGTGGTGTATTATTTGATACGCTTGGTGAAACATCAGATGGATCATATCAAGTATCTGAAGGTTGGTTTGGTCAGTTAGTAGCAACTACAGGAGAACCGATAACAGCAGTAACAATAAACGATTTGGATAATTCTAATAGTCATCCTTCAACTCTTACAGCAGAAATCTGGACAGGTGCAACAACGGATATAGATTCATCAACACTCGTTGCAACATCAGATAACATATTGGAATTAAATTTAGGAACTGGCATTATTGACTTTACATGGGTTTTTGATCCACCTGTAACTGTAAACGATCCAGATACATACATAGGATTACACACTTCAAATTGGGATAGTAATGGTTATCCTCTAACTTCATCAGTAGATATTGGTTCAGGAGTATTTTGGGTACATGATGACCTAACAACTTCAGGATTTTCTACACCACTTGGTTTTGCAGATATGTTAATGAAAGTAGAAACTGCTGGTAACGAAACTGGTGGAGGTGGAGGTGGAGGCGAAGCTGAAACAGGTTCAGAACAATGCCAGCAAGCCAAGGATATTTCATGGACGGTTATCGGTATAATTCCAGTCGCACTTTTCTTTTCCCTATTTGCAATCTTTTCTGCACTAGGTACAGGAAGGCAGTAGGATTTTCTTTTAAATAAGTCCACGAAGGAGTGTCCGACATGTCAGACAGGAAAAAACCGAGATTAAACAAAAGATTTACCTTTAGAATTCGTGACGATCAGGACAGATTCCTAAAGGAAAACGCGTTCTTGAATCCAGGCGAGATATTCAGATCCGATTTGGATCGATTAATGAAAAAAATAAGCAAGAGGAGATTAATTTGAAAATTTTCAAAGATCCGATGGACTTGAAGTTTGATGTGGAAAAGTATCTGAAAAATGTGCGAGAACTAAAGCGAGGTGTCAAAAATGATTCTTGATTATGGGATAGTAGCATTTTCAAATATTATTTTTGTTGAAACACTTCTCTTAGTTGGTGTAATCTCATGGTTTAGTATGGAGGGGTTAGACAGGTTGCTAAATAAAAAAATTGAAACATTTTGCAAAGGTTGTGGCATACCACTAATCGGTGTTAAATGGTGCTTGGAATGTTGGACTGAGAAATGTGAAATAATAGAACAAGGTGAAAAATCATAGCAGTTCTTACAGTAATTGGCAAAGTCTGTGAATGTGATTGGGTATTGATTTCATCAGAAAATCCTAACCACTGCAAGAGATGTACTGGATTAATTATTTTCAGGAGAGGTATGAAATGAGTCTAGTAATCTTATATAACTTAGGTTCAAAGGAATTTCTCCAAGGAGTCGTTTTCGATTATTTTTATTCATTAAACAAAAATAATGGCATAACTCTTTGTGAGAAATGTCACGATGAACTTCATTTTAAAAAAAGAAAGGAAGTGAACTGATTCGGCCGTAGCTATTATTGTGCTCGTAATTATTTCACTGTTTGCAGTTGGTATGGCCATGATTACATTCCAACCAGCACTCTTTGACTTGGCATACCAAAATTCCTATTGGGAACAGCCAAACGTTCCACTTGAACTACAACAATTGCGAGATACGTTATACAATGCAACAATCGCAATTCCTGTTTTGATGCTGGGAGTAATTGCTGTCTGGGCTTTGCTTGCTGTAAGTAGGAGGGATGACATTTGAAAAAATCACGAACAACTGAACCAATTGTAAAAGACTCTATGGATAGGGAAATTAAACTTCTAGTAACATTCACCTTAATTGCATTTGTAATTGTAGGCACACTTCCATACTTACAATTTCACTTCATTGATCCTTTAATTCTGTATGCAGAAGCATCACAGTTTTACCTCGAACCTGATCAAAAAGTATTCTTAAGACAACCTGGTGCTGCTGCAACTTGTGCAGTTACAGGACCAAATAGTGTAGTAACAACTACACCTAGTGGAGGAGCTAGAACAGTATATCAAGAAACTGATTCAGCAGATCCAGAAGGATGTACTATGGCATCATTCATCATCGAAGATAGTTTATTTCCTTCTTATTTTGATCAGTATCTAGTTTCACCATATGGCGAAATCAGGGGAGTAATAGACATTGACGATGCAGATATTTCAGGCAGTGGAGTTACCTGTCGAAATTGGGTTTTAGACGAACTACCACTTGATAACATAATAATTGATCCGAGAGAAAATGCAACACGAGCATATGAAATATTTGACGGATTTGGCGGTGCTGGAACAAGTTGGGGTGGAAGTTTCATTAGATGTATTGCCTCAAATGCACAAAGAGCTGAAGGATATGCGATGTCAGGTCCATCATATACTGATAGAGTGAATCAAACATTTTGGTCTTGGGGTATGGCTAGTAATATAGGAATAGGTTTTACAAGACCAGCAACAGTGGATAATATTGTCCGATTAGATCCCTTTCTAAAATGGAATTTTAAATTTCCTGTAAACAACACAGACAACTGGTGGCAAATACAGGAACATCCAATGTATCCAGGAACTTTCCCTGTAATAACAGATGGATTTGTAGGCATTGATGATACAACATTTACAATGGATACAGGATCAACAGTCGCACAGCGAGGACAAGTTGCCATATTCAAATCATTTAACAAGACTGAACTAGCTCATCAAGAAGGAACAGCAATTCCAGTAGATAATCTAGTTGCATATTATACGTTTGAAGAATCAAGTGGGGTTTTAATTAATAAAGCAGGCGATGTAGGTAGTCCAATTTCATTTGATAGTGCAGCAGACGGAACAGTTGAGGCAGGAATTACAAGACAGGATAGTGGAATAATAGGCAGTTCATATCTATTTCCTGGTTCATCATCAGGTCAAATTACACTAGGTAGTTCAACTTCACAATTTAATTTTCTTCATAATACTACTGCAAAGTGGACTATGAACTTTTGGATAAACTCTACTACAACTGGCGGTTCAACAGCAGTGATACAAAATAATGTTGGAACTACAGCTAATCGTGGAATAAACATCGGTCATACTGGTGGTGCAGTAAATGGTGGTACAAATTTATTGATTACAAAAGGCATAACATTTGATGCTGTAGCAGGAGTTACAGCAGCAAGTAGCCTTCCAAATGGAGTTTGGAATATGGTGACATATACATTTGATTATAATGGATTTGTTGACATCGGTAATAATACAAAAGTCTATGTCAATGGTGTTTTATTCAGTGATGAAGGTTTATTAGGTGATCCTGCAAGTAATGGAAACGCTGCTGTTGCATTACAGATGGGTGGTTTCGGAGATATATTTCCATTTGCAGGTAACTTAGATGAGTTCTCAATATGGAATGATGAATTAACACCAAGCGAAATTACCACTCTTTACAACAGTGGTTCAGCTTTAAATCTTGCAGGAAATCTTCCTGATATAAAAGTTCAGGGAGGATTGATGTCAGTTGGTACTTCAGCAGATTTACACATTCATGTTGAAATCAAGGATGGAAACTTCCAAGCAGGACATACTATGGGATTAAATGCAAAAGATAGTACAAATTCCAAAGATATTGGTGTGATAGGCCATGATGATAATGCGTATTTTGAAAGAGGTAGATTTACAGCATATAAAGGATGGAACGCATCATCAATAGAACCACTACACTCCCTTGGTGTTTATGACTTGGAAGACTTGACTGTTGGAACAGCAAACAACTTTGATATTTCCTTCATTCCAAATTGGGAGAATTCCACCGAAGACGTAATTACTGTCTTTGTTGCAGTTCAAGATAACTCAACAACTGGAAGTCTAATTGCAAACATAACAAGTATTGAGATTGAAAATAATGTAAGATATAACTTTACAAACGTTCAGGATCTAGTGTTTTATGAACCAAATTGTACTACAGGAATGGCAACAACTGAAACAATTGATGGTGCAGCAGACAATGACAGAAATTGCGGAATAGATCAATCAAACGGTATAATTCAAATTGCAAATATAACAACAACAGGTTCGTTCACCGAACCTCCACCAACACCAGATGCACCAACAAATGTTGTAGCATCATTAACTCACTTTGATACCGTTGAGCTTACATGGGATCACCCAATTGTTAATGTAACAAACTTCCTTATTGAACGAACTAACGGTACAGGATATGAACAAATTGCCTTAACAGCAGATCCTTCTGATCTTTCATTTACGGATTCAAACCAACCAAATTTGATATTGGCAGAATTAAACCAATTATCAGATGCACTAGGGTTGGATGAAAATACATCATACACATATCGGGTTACAGCATTTAACGGAAATTCAACTTCATCAAGTGCAACATCAAACACAGCAACGACTCCTGATGATGATGCCTATTGGGAACTTGTAGAAAGAGAATCAGAAGGTACGCCACAATTTACCCCAACAACTACAGGTGGCGATGGGGATTGGTTTAGTGTTATGCAAAATGTAGCAGGCACAGGTGGAAATGGTGGACTAATGATTAAGAGCTTTAATCTAACACATTATAACGTAACAGAAAATGATTCAAGTTTACAATTTTACTTTGATACAGATGCCTCAACAACTCCAAGAGATCAACATAATATGTATATGTGTAATGCAGACATAAACAGATTCAATACAACAGTATTTGCAGATGTTCCTGGTGTTGGTTGTACTTCTATTGCAGCATATAATTTAGTAGCACAAGATACAGGAAATCTTGATACATTTTCACCATATCTAGCTAGAATGTCAGTTGATTGGAATCTATTTGATAGTGGATTTATGACAATTTTAATTTCAAGTGATGATGATAGTGCCACAGTTAGATATAATTGGGATTTCAAAAACTTTACACTTACCAATTCAACAAATTGGGAGATGGAAAGTGCCTCAATGAATTTTACAGCAAATAACACAAACTGTGCAGCAGGTGTAAGCTATATAGATCATACAGTCAGTTGTGATCTAGGTTCAGTAATATTTTCGCAATCCTCAAATTCAGAAACAAAACAGACTGAACTAACTCATGACTGGCAATATAGAGAAATGTCATCTAGTAGCGGTCTTTCATTTGGATCAATTTTTACCAACACAACAGGTCTAAACATTGAAGAAGAATCAAATCCAGTAGGGGATCAACCTTCGGAACTAGGAGAATTTTTTGTTTTCAAAACATTTCCAAGCTCAGTGTTACCTGCAAATATTTCAGCATCAGTACAAGGAGAAATTGACGGTGAATCTACTGGAATTGAAGCAAGATTACAGACTTGGAATGGAACAATAGATAGATGGAATCCATTTGATTTTCAATTTGGACTACCAGGTATTCTTTTTGATACAAATCATGAAAGCCTTGCTTCCGATACAGCAGGACTTTCACCATTTGCATTAACAACACTTACAGAAAGTGTTTCAGGACCAACCGAATCTACAATAACAGTTGGGTTACGTGTTATAGATACTAGCACTACTCGTTCAGGCATAATCAAAATTATAAACATGACAGTTGGCGATACTTCTTATCTATTTAATGGTTCAAGCACATTGAAGGAAGAAATTTCTAATACGTATGGAGGGGATACTGGTTTGATTTCACCTGATTCAGTTACACTTCCACCACCACATGATATTTCAGAAGTAAATGCTACCGCATTTGAAAATGATGTATTCATAGAATGGGCATATGATCTAGGAAATGAAACAACTACTGAAACATGGAAGTATAGAGAGCAGGATGCTTATGGATCATCTTTCGAAGCTTGTTGGTTTTGGTCTAGCTCACCCTCAACAGGTGTGAGAATGGAAGAATTACAGGGATGTGGGCAAGAAGGCGGTGTTGGATGGGTATTCAAATCAATTCCAACAACTGAAATTACAGGAAGTAACATTCAAGTACAATATTTCAATTTGGGAGATGGATCAACTAGTAATTTGTATGTATTTGATGGATTTTATAATGAAAACTTGACAACAGCAGAATGGCCTGAAACATTTGTCAGTACATTACCAACTCTAAAAGGTGCAGGTATTCTAGGCTCTGTCAATTTACCTGCTAGTGCATTAACAACAGTAACACTACCAGCATCATCAATCAATTACTCACTTTCAACAACAGGTAATATCACAGTGGCAGTTCGTTCATTTGATAGTGTAATTTGCTGCCAATTTGCAGATATTAACATCCATACGATCAATATTACTAACGTAGCGTTCTATAACTTTACAGATCCAACAACTATAGAAGATGATTATGGCACACCAGAAACATTTTGTCCAACTCAGCCAGCTTGTCCAGATTTCGGTAGTGGCGGACAGCAAGATTCAGGTGCATTTAGCACATTAACTATCACACCAGTTGCCACAACAGAACCACCAACTGATGTATCAATTGAAAGAAAGTTAGTTCCAGGTGCTTACTCTACACTAGTTGCAAGCTT
>Ga0209618_1000181_pt1 | contig 14210 bp, 9 predicted proteins | sample Rifsed13ft3_FD_184007 | JGI IMG/M metagenome (GOLD analysis project Ga0209618, IMG submission 184007) | Soil microbial communities from Rifle, Colorado, USA - sediment 13ft 3 (SPAdes) (version 2) | ecosystem: Environmental > Terrestrial > Deep subsurface > Rock core/Sediment | place: Rifle... | reverse complement strand
TGGCGGGCCCCCCGGGCCCCGAACCATGTCTCCCCGGCATGGCTATCGCGCCAGGCGAGCGGGGACGGCCCTTGGGTGCCCTCCCGGGCGCCGAACCATGTCTCCCCGGCATGGCTATCGCGCCAGCAGACCGGGGACGACCCCGGCGTGCCCTCGCTGGCCCCGAACCATGCCTCATGAGCATCGCTCCGCCGGCGAACACATAGAGCGGAGCCATGCGGCCGGACGCGAGGCCAGATCCATGCCATCAAGGGGTTCACGGTCCACCGGCGAACGGTACCGAGGCGTCACTATGGCGCGCGAAGCGGCCGGTGAGTCCGTGGTGAGCGGGGGCGCCTACGATGCCCTGGCTCTCGGGTCCGGACGGCGGGGGAATCGGCGGGCTCCGTCGTTCGGGCCCGGGGCGCCTGCTCGGCGTCTGTGGCCAAGGGGGGTGCGCGAGGGTCCGTGGAGCCGCTGGGTTCGCTCGATGCATGCCGACGAAGTCGCCTCATGCGGCGAATCACCGCCACGGCCCGCCGCCGCCAGGAGGCCGCGACCATGGCCGAGCCCATCCTCATCGTCGACGGGCGGGCCCGCCGTCCGCGGACCATCCGGGAGATGCCCCCCGAGGATCGACCCCGCGAACGCCTGGAGGCGCGCGGGCCCGCCGGGCTCTCGAACGCCGAGCTGATCGCTCTCGTCTGGGGCACGGGCGCGCCGGGCGTCAGCGCCCTCGACCTGGCGACGGAGGCGCTCGCCGTTCACGGCGGGCTGGCCGGTCTCGCCGCCGCGAGTCGCGTGGAGCTGGAGGCGATCCCCGGCATCGGGGCTGCCCGCGCCGCCCGGCTGGCGGCGGCCTTCGAACTTGGGCGCCGCCTCCTTGCCGACTGGCCCGCGGGGCGCTTCGCCATCCGCGGCCCGCGCGACCTGGCCGACCGGCTCGTGCTGCAGATGGGCCGCCTCGAACGTGAGGAGCTGCGCGTCGTCCTGCTCAACACGAAGAACGTCGTGCTCGCGGTCGAGACGGTCTACCGGGGCAACGTCTCGACCTCGTTGGTGCGGGTCGGCGAGCTGTTCCGCGACGCGGTCCGGCAGCATGCGGCCGGGCTCATCCTCGTGCACAACCACCCCTCCGGCGACCCGACACCGAGCCCCGATGACCTGCACCTCACGGCCGAGACGGTCGCCGCCGGCCGCCTTCTCGACGTGCCCGTGCTCGACCACCTCGTCATCGGCCACGACGCGTACGTCTCGATGCGGGATCGAGGTGTCGCCTTCGACCGATCAGCCCCGCGCGCGGCGCCGTCGCCGGCGGCGTGACCTGGTGGCGCCGGGCTCGTCAGGGAACGCCGCTCGGGCCCCGGTCGGTCCGGATGGGGTGGACGGGTATACTGCTCCGGCTTCCAGCGACCGTTTCGCGTGCGTCCGGCCAGCACCGCCCCGCGCGCTCGCTCCCACCCACCGCCGCAGCCCGCGACCCTCGAAGGAACCGCCCCGCATCATGTTCGACGCCCTGTTCGGCCTCTTCTCACGCGACATCGGGATCGACCTGGGCACGGCCAACACGCTCGTCCATGTGCGTGACCGGGGGATCGTCATCAGCGAGCCGAGCGTGGTGGCCATCGAGGCGCGCACGAAGCGGGTCCTTGCCATCGGCGCCGAGGCGAAGCGCATGGTGGGTCGCACGCCGGCCAACATCATCGCCGTGCGTCCGCTGCGCGACGGCGTCATCAGCGACTTCGACGTGACCGAGCAGATGATCAAGTACTTCGTGCACAAGGTGCACGACCGGGTCGGGCTCATCCCCCGGCCGCGCATGCTGCTGGGCATCCCGTCCGGCGTGACCGAGGTCGAGAAGCGGGCGGTGCGCGACGCCGCCCTCAACGCCGGCGCCCGCTGGGCCCGACTGATCGAGGAGCCCATGGCCGCCGCCATCGGGGCCGGCCTGCCCGTCGGCGAGCCCTCGGGCTCGCTCATCGTGGACATCGGCGGGGGCACGACCGAGGTCGCCGTCATCAGCCTCGGCGGCATCGTCGTCTCGCGCAGCATCCGCATCGGCGGCGACGAGATGGACCAGGACATCGTCGCCTACGCCCGGCGCGAGTACAACCTGCTGCTCGGCGAGCGCACTGCGGAGGACATCAAGATCGCGGTCGGCTCGGCCTACCCGGGCGAGTACGACGAGCAGCACGTGACGCTGCGTGGCCGCGACCTCCTCACCGGCCTGCCGCGTGCCGTGGAGATCGGCGCCGACCAGGTGCGCGAAGCCATCGAGGGATCGGTGCAACAGATCGTGGACACCATCAGGGACACCATCGAGGAGACGCCGCCCGAGCTGGTGGCCGACATCATGGACCAGGGCATCGTGCTGGCCGGCGGCGGCGCGCTGCTGCAGGGGCTGGACCGGCGCGTGGCCGAGGCGACGCAGATGCCCGTCCACGTTGCCGACGACCCGTTGACCTGCGTGGTTCGCGGCACCGGAAAGGTGCTCGAGGAGCTCGACACGATGGAGCGCACGCTCGTGGCCGAGACCTACTCCCGACCGCCGCGCTAGGGTCCGCCGAAGCGCCGCCGTACCAGGAGCCGTTGCCCGCCGGGAGTCCACGCCGATGTTCGCCACCCGCGCCAGCCGCCGTCGCGGCATCGCCTACGCCCTCCTCGTCGCGGCCTCGCTCATCCTGCTCGCGCTCAGCGGCACCGGGCTCATGGGCGAGCTGCGGGCCGGCGTCAGCTTCGCCCTGGCGCCCATCCAGTCCGCGCTGGCGGGGATGACGCGGAGCGCCACGTCCATCGTCTCCACCCTCGGCGAGATCGATCGGCTGCGCGGCGACAACCGCGACCTGCAGGCGGCGAACCTGGCGCTGGAGGCCGAGAACCGGCGCTTGCAGGGCCTGGTAACGACGAACCAGACCCTCACCGCGCTGATGCAGGTGCGGTCCACGCTGGACTACCGGACGGTGGCCGCGGAGGTCATCGGGCGGCAGGTCAGCCAGGCTGAGCGGGTCGTGTCGCTCTCGGTGGGCAGTGACCGAGGCGTGAGCGTCGGCGACGTCGTGCTGGCCGGCGGGGCGGCGCTCGTGGGGCGCGTCGTGGAGGTGGGCCCGAACTACAGCCGCGTGCTGCTCATCAGCGACACGCGCTCCACGGTCATCGGGCTCGTGGAGCCGTCGCGGACGACGGGCAATATCCAGGGCCAGCTGGGCGGCTCGCTGGTGATGAGCCAGATCCCGTCCACCGACGTGGTGAACGTGGGCGACGAGGTCGTGACGGCCGGGATCGACCTGGGCAACGGCATCCGCTCGCCCTTCCCCAAGGGGCTGCTCGTGGGCCGCGTCGTGGACGTCGAGCGAGATGCCACAGCCGTGGTGCAGACCGCCTTCGTCGAGGCTGCCGCGCCCCTCGAGAAGCTGGAGTACGTCCTCGTCATCACCGACTACGAGGGTGGCATCCCCATCGCGCCCTCCCCGTCGCCGGAAGCGAGCCTCGGGGCCGGTGCGTCGCCCTCCGCTTCGCCGACCGTCTCGCCCGGCGGCTCGCCGATCGACCTGCCTTCGCCGTCGCTGCAGCCGGCGCCGTAGCGCAGCCGGGCGCGCGGCAGGGCTGAGCCGGCCGAGCCTCAGCCGCGCCCCAGCGACGCGAAGCGCAATCCCGCCTCGCGCACCTGCTCGGCCACCACGATGTCGCGCGTGTCGTAAACGAGGTCGCCGGCCATGCTCCGGGCCAGTGCTCCCCAGTCGAGCTCGGCGTAGTCGCGCCACTCGGTGGCCACGAGCACCGCGTCGGCGCCCGCGACGGCCTCGGTGACGGAGTCGGCCGTCTCCAGCTCGGGGTCGGCACGAAGGGCCTTCTCGATCGCGCGAGGGTCGGTGCCCACGACGCGTGCCCCGGCCTCGCGCAGGTAGCGCGCCAGCGAGAGGGCGGGCGACTCGCGGACATCGTCCGTGTTCGCCTTGAAGGCGAGGCCGAGCAGCGCGATACGCCTGCCCGCCAGCGCTGCCAGGCCGCGCTCGCCGTCGAGCAGCTCCCCGAGCCGCCGCACGATCGCGCGCTGGTGGACCTCGTTGGAGTGGCTCACCGCGTCGATGAGTGGCGTCGGCACGCCGCGCGCGGCGGTGACCAGCGATAGCGCCACGGCCTGCTCGGGCAGGCACGACCCGCCGTAGCCCGGCCCGGCGTTGAGGAACGCCCGCCCGATGCGGGTGTCCATGCCGATCCCCGCCGCGACCGTGTCCACGTCCGCCCCGACGACGTCGCAGATCCGCGCCAGCTCGTTGGCGTAGGCGACCTTGGCCGCCAGGAAGACGTTCGAGGCGAGCTTGATGAGGGCCACGGACCGGGCGTCGGCGATCATCGTCGGGGCGTGCAGCCCCTCGTAGAGCGCCAGCACCGCCTCCGCCGCGGCGTGGTCGCGCGGCTCCAGCCAGCCGGCGACGATCCGATTCGGGGTCTCGAAGTCGGCGATGGCCGAGCCTTCGCGCATGAACTCCGGGTTGGTGACGATGGCCGGCCGCTCCCCGGTGGCGGCCCGCCCGGCGGCCAGCGCCAGCAGGCGAGCCGGCCCGTCCACGGGGAGCGTGGAGCGCACGACGATCGTGTGCTCCGGGCCGACGGCGTCGAGCAGCGCGCGCACGGCCGCCTCGACGTTGGCCGTGGAGAGCGGCCCGTCCCTGCCGGTCGGCGTGGAGACGGCGACGATCGAGACGCTTGCCTCGGGGGGCGGGCGCAGATCGGTCGTGAAGTCGAGCCGTCGCTGCCCGGCGTAGGCACGGATGGCGGCCTCGAGTCCCGGCTCGAAGACCGGGGGGATGCCGCCGCGCAGGCCCTCGATGCGGGCCGCGTCGATGTCGGCGACGGTCACCCGATGGCCGAGCTTCGCGAACCCGACGGCCGTGACCAGCCCGACGTGGCCGGCGCCGACGAGGAAGAGGTGCATCGGGGCTCCTGCTGGTTGGGGATCGGCCGGAATGGTACCCGGGCTAGGGGTTCGGGATGATCAGCCGCTGGCCCGGCTCGATGAGGTTCGGGTTGGCGATCCCGTTGGCCCGCACGATGGCCTCCACCGTCACCCCGTAGCGGTTCGCGATCTGGGTCAGGTTCTCCCCCCTGGCCACGGTGTGGAGCCGCGGTGTGGGGCTGGGGAAGGGGCTGGGCGACGGCGTGGGTGTGGCGGTGGGCGTGGCCGTCGGAAGGGGAGGCGGCGTCGGTGTCCGGGCCGGCGGCGGCAGGGTCGCGCCCGGCGGATCCGCGTCGGCGATGCCGGGGACGAGCATCGCGGCCCCCAGGCCGATGCCGGCGGCGAGGACGAGCACGAGGAGGACGAGGGCACCGACCAGCCAGGGCGAGGAACCTCGACGGACCTGTGGCGAGGCGGGCTCGGCGATGAGGGCGGGCTCGGCCGGGGGCCAGGGACTCAGTCCGCTGGCGACGTCGGCGGGCGGCGGGGGCGTCGCGGGCAGGCGGGTCCGGCGCTTGCGCTTCCGCTTCGGCTGCGAGGACGGCTCGGACGCAGGCCGGTCCGGCGCCTGGTCCTCGCCCTGCTGCTCGTCGTCGGCCACCTGCTCCTCCCCGTGCGCGGCGTCGCCGCTCGCCGGCAATCGTGCCACACGCTGCGCCACCGGGTCTCAGCACCTCGGGTGCGCCCGGGGGTCAAGGGACGCGGTGCGTCTCGGCAGCACGCCGACGCGGTGGTGCTCGGAGGCAACGGGCCTATGGAGCCATGCCCGACCGGACCATCTCGGCATTGGTTCGACCGCGCCGGGGGGCGAGGCTGACGGGGAAGCGGGGCGACCCAGACCCCGCCGACGTGACCTGCCGAGCGGAGACTGTCCGTGCCCCACGCGACCCCTACGCTGCCCGCCCCCCGCAGCCGTCCCGCCACGCTCGTGGCGCTGCTACTGGCGGTGGTCCTGGCCGTCACCGCCGCCGGCCTCTTGCCGCTCGGTGCGCGCGTGGCCTACGGCGCGGCGCGACTGAAGGCAGTCGTGATCGTCGGACCGTCCGCCGGGCTGCAGAGCAGCAACCTCGCCAGAGGCGAGTACATCGCGGCCGTGGCCGAGTCGTACGGCATGGACGTGCGGCGCGTCTTCCACCCGAACGCGACCTGGTCGGCCGTCCTGGCCAACATCCAGGGCGCCAGCATCGTCGTCTACCTCGGCCACGGCAACGGCTGGCCCAGCCCGTACGCGCCGTTCCAGACGAGCACGAAGGACGGCTTCGGGCTCAACCCGACCGCCGGCGGCTCGGCGTATTCCGTGCAGTACTACGGCGAGGGGCCAATCGCCGCCAGCGTCGGTCTCGCCCCCAACGCCGTGGTCCTGCTCAACCACGCCTGCTACACCGCCGGCAGCAGCGAGCCCGGGCAGGCCCCGCCGACCCTGGCGGTGGCACAGGAGCGCGTCGACAACTATGCGGCAGGCTTCCTGCGCGCAGGCGCCCGGGCCGTCTTCGCCTATAGCTACGCGGACGTCTCGCCGGTCATCCGCGACCTGTTCACGACCCGCAAGACGATCGACGAGATCTTCATGGGCAGCGGCTACAACGGTGGCCTCGACGTCCGCTTCCCGTCCCTGCGCACGCCGGGCTACGACGTGCACATGGATCCCGAGAGCAGCAGCGGCTACTACCGCTCGGTGGTGGGCAGCCTGGCGCTGACGGCCGAGCAGGTGACCGGCGCGCCGTTCTCAAGCACCGACGGCGCCCTCACCGACTTCGTCGTGCCGGGCAACGCCACCGTCGCCGCCACGGGCGCGGCGGACGTCCTCGACGCACCCGGTGGCGCGGTCGTGGGTTCGCTCGGTGCGGGCACGCCCGTGGGCGTCGCCGCAGGGCCGTTGACCGGCGCCGACGGACGAACCTACCTGGTCGTCTCCTCCCCGATGTATGGGTTCGTGGCCACCGACCAGCTCACGCCGGCCGACTCGACCGGGGTCGCCACATCGCCCGCGGACACGGTCGCGCCGACGCTGCTGAGCGCGGCGGCCGCCCCCGCGGCTCCGCGCGTCTTCACCCCCAACGGCGACGGCACCACCGACACGCTGCCGATCGGTTACGGCATCTCGGAGGCCGGCAACATCGTGATGACCGTCCGCAGCGCGACCGGGATCGCCGTCAGGACGGCCACGATCAATGTGGCCGCCGGCGCCGGCACCGTCGTCTGGGACGGCCGTGACGATGCCGGAGCGTACGTGTCCGAAGGGACCTACGAGGTGGAGCTGCGGCCACGGGACCTGGCCGGCAACGTCGGCCAGCCGATCGCCACCACCGGGCTCGCCCTCACGTCGATCAAGAGCTTCGCCGTGACGCCAGGGATCTTCTTCCCGGCCGACGGTGACGGGCTCGCCCCGAGCGTGAGAGTGTCGTTCACGGTCACCCGCGCGGCGGTCGTCGACTGGACGCTGACCGGACCCGACGGTAGCCTCGTGGCCACCCCCTGGTCGGCGCGCCCGACGGTCCCCGGCGCGTATTCCTGGACGTGGACCGGTCAGGACGCCGTCGGGGCCAACGTCAGGGAGGGGCTCTACAGGACGACCATCACCTCGACGACCGACGCCGGCGTGGTCACGTACCGCGGCAGCTTCTGGGTGGGAGCGTTCCGCATCACCCCGTCGACGGCCACGCTCACGCGCGGCAAGAGGGTGACGGTGACGATCCGGAGCGCCGAACCGCTGCTGCGGAAACCGAGCCTGACGATCACGCAGCCCGGCGCCGCGCCCTACGTCCTCTCCACTACGAGGGTGACGTCGACGACCTACAGGGCCACCTTCACGGTCCGCTCGGGCTCCACCGGCAGCGCCCGGCTGAAGGCCTACGGCATCGACACCAACGGCCGGAGCCAGGCGAGCTACCTGACGGTCCCGGTCAACTAGGGTCCGACCCATCGTCTCGGGCCGCCACCCGGGCGACCGGACCGGAACGCACGCGACCACACCGCATCCCTCCGTACTGGTCGGGACTGGGACCATCGGCCGATGGTCGCGGCCCTCCATCCGACGTACGGTGCCTTCCCGGTGGCAGCTTGCCTGCCGCCCCACGGAGGTGCGCCGCTTGCCGAACCGTCGCCGCCGCCTGAGCGCCCTCGCCGTGGTGCTCGCCGTCGCTCTCGTCGTGCCCGCGCCGTGGCTGGCCGGAGCACCGACCGCGCGCGGGCAGGCCGGCCCGGCCCCGGGCTCGCCCGACGCCCAGGGGCGGCTCCAGCCGACGATCCACTACGAGGACGCGCTGAACCACGCCGGCGACAGGATCGCCTTCGTGCCGGGCGAGCGGGTGAAGGTTCCCTTCCGGCCCCGGTACGACGACGACTGGTCGGTGGGCGGACGCGCGCCGCGCCCGTTGCCCGCTGCCCGCAAGAGCGGGAAGGAGCTGGTCGAGACAGGCTCCGCGAAGCGTGGCGAAGAGAACGAGCCGCCGGTCGCGCCCGACTCGGTTCCGGTCCCGGACTCGCCTTCTGCGCTCTCGCTCGATCGGGCGGTCTCGGTCGCCCGCGCACCCGAACGGATGCTCGCAGCCCGCGTGGCTCCCGGTGGCCTGCGCCGCGAGGTCTTCGGTTTCCTGCCCTACTGGGAGCTTCAGGACTCATCGACCCGCCTCGATTACAGCGTCCTGTCCACGGTCGCCTACTTCGGCGTCGGCGCGGACAAGGACGGTCATCTCATCACCAAGCGCTCCGACGGCACGACCGACACGGGCTGGGCGGGCTGGACGAGCAACGCGCTGACGAACGTCATCAACGCCGCGCACGCGAACGGCACGCGCGTCGTCTTGACCGTGCAGCGATTCGGCTGGACGGCCAGCCAGTCGAGCGCTTCGACGACACTCCTCTCCAGCGAGACCGCCCGCCAGACGCTGGCCGACGAGATCGCCGCCGCCGTCCGCGATCGGGGCGCCGACGGCGTGAACCTCGACTTCGAGCCCATCCCCAGCGGCCAGGGCGCGAACTACGTGACCTTCGTGAGGCAGGTGCGGGCGGCGCTCGACGTGCAGGCGCCGGGCTACCAGCTGACCTTCGACACGACCGGCTGGATCGGCAACTACGACGTGGCCGCGCTCACCGCGCCGGGGGCCGCCGACGCCGTCTTCATCATGGGCTACGACTACCGCACCTCGAGCTCGGGTACCGCGGCCTCGATCTCGCCGCTGACCGGCCCGGCCTACGACCTGACCGACACGGTGGCGAGGTACCTCGAGCGCACGAGCGCGAGCCAGATCATCCTGGGCGTCCCGTACTACGGCCGCGCCTGGTCCACCACGAGCGACGCCCTGCACGCGCCGACGCGACCCGGCTCCTCGACGTACGGCTACTCCTCGAGCGTGCTCTACACGACGGCGGCGGACCACGCGACGGCGAAGGGCCGTCGCTGGGATGCCACTGAGCAGGTCCCCTGGTCCGCCTACGAATGGCAGTACTGCACGACCTGCCCCACGACCTGGCGCCAGCTCTACTACGACGATGTCGAGAGCCTCGGTGCGAAGTACGACCTGGTGAACGTCAGCAACCTGCGCGGCGCCGGTATCTGGGCGCTCGGCTACGACGGCGCCCGGCCGGAGCTGTATGCGCTCCTCAAGGCGAAGTTCGTCGATGTCGGCGTGGCGGGCCTCCACCTGGGCGCCGAGAACACGCCGACGGCGACCGGAGATTCGGCCTACTCGCCCGCGTCCGGCGAGACGGCCGTCTTCTCGCCCAACGGCGACGGGGCGCGCGACGCGCTGCGCATCTCGTACCGTCTCGACCCGGCCATGGACGGGTTGACGCTGAGCATCTACCGCGCAGCGGACCGTGGCCTCGTCGGCGCGCTCTCGCTGCCGGGTCTCGCCGCCGGCGACCGGACGTACGACTGGGACGGCCGTCTCGGTGGCGCCTCGCTGCCCGACGGCACGTACCTGCTCCAGCTCGTCGGTGTGCGCGGCGGCATGAGTTACGCGGCTCCGGCGGCCGACATGACGGACCCGAAGCTACCCCTGGGAGGGGCCACGTTCACGGTGGACACGGCGCCACCGGCCATCACGCCCATGAGCGTCACGCAGACCTGGATCTCGCCCGACGGGGACGGACGGCAGGAGATCGCGCGCCTGACGGCCGTGGCGTCCGCCGGCGCGGTCCGCTGGTCGATCTCGGTCGGCGATGCCGCCGGGACGCTTGTCCGGACCTTCAGCGGGGATGGAGGCGTCATCGACGCGACGTGGGACGGTCGGGATGCGGCCGGCGCTCTCGTCGCCGACGGCACGTATCTCGCGACCGCCTCCGGCGCCGACGAGGCCGGGAACGCGGTCCAGACGACCGTGCAGATCGGCGTCGATGTCCGTGATCCGCAGGGCACCGTAACGGCGTCCCCGAAGGCGCTCGCGCCCGACGCCACGAGCAACGCGTTCTCGCCCAACGGCGACGGATGGCAGGATACGGCCACCATCCGCTGGACCCTCGACGAGGCGGCCGCGGGGACGATCTCCGTGCGCAGCCCGACGGCCACGATCTGGACGGCCCGTATCCCCTCGTCCGTGGCGGGTTCGGTCGCCTGGAACGGGCGCGATCGCAGCGGTCGGGCCGTGGCTGAAGGGACGTACACCGTCGTGGCCACGGTCGCCGATGCGGCCGGCAACCCGGTGGCGATGACGGCTGAGGTGCGGGTCGACCGCACGGTGGGCTTCCTCCGCGCTTCGCCCGGGGTCTTCTTCCCGAACGACGGGGACGCCCTCGCGCGCACGACCAGCGTCAGCTTCCGGTCGAGCCGGCCCACCTCGACGACGTTGCGGGTGACCGACGCCTCCGGACAGGTCGTGCGCACCGCCTGGCAGGCTCGAGCCCGGGACGCCGGCACGACCACCTGGACGTGGGACGGGCGGGACGACGCACGGGCGCCGCTGCCGAGCGGGTACTACCGGCTCGAGCTCATCGCGTCGGCCGGGGGCGTGCAGCAGGTCATCGTGCGTGGCCTGACCCTCGACGCCTTCCTGATCGCGCCCTCGTCGCGCGTCGTGGCGGCCGGCCAGCGGCTGACGGTGATCGTGACGTCCGCCGAGCCGCTGCGATCGCCACCGACGGTGACGCTGGCACAGGCGGGACTCGCCGCGCGGTCGGCCGCGGCCGTCAAGCGTAGCGACGGCCGGTTCCAGGCCGTCTTCACCGTCGCCCCAGGCGGGAGCGGTCCGGCGACGGTGACGGTCGCCGGCATCGACACGGGCGGCCATCGCAATCTCAGCCAAACGACCGTGACCGTCCAGTAGCCGGTCGAGCCATCGCCCCCGCTACACTGCCCGGGATGACCGTCCCCTTGCCGGCGCACGGGCTCGAGCGCGCCCCTGACGCAGAAGCTCGATACACGGACACGTGGGTCGTGCTGCCGACGTACGACGAGGCGGACAACCTTCAGCCGATCTGCGCGGCGATCCTGGCGCGACTCCCCGGCGCCACCCTGCTGGTCGTGGACGACGCCTCGCCAGACGGGACGGGAGAACTGGCCGACGCCATGGCCGCCGCCGACCCCCACGTGCGAGTGCTCCACCGCCCCGGCAAGGCGGGCCTCGGGCGCGCCTACCTGGCCGGCTTTGCGGCCGCGCTCGAGGGGGGCGCCGGGCGCATCGTCCAGATGGACGCGGACTGGTCGCACGACCCGTCGTACCTCCCGGGGCTCGTCGGGGCGCTCGAGGGGGCCGACCTCGTGATCGGCTCCCGCTACACCGCCGGTGGCGACGTGCGCGACTGGGGGCTGACGCGGCGGTTCGTCTCCCGGGGTGGCTCGCTCTTCGCGAGGCTCGTGCTCGGGCTCGGCCCGCGCGACCTGACCGGCGGCTTCAAGGCCTGGCGCGCGGCGACCCTCGCCGCCCTGCCGCGCGAATACGTCCACGCCGGCGGTTACGTCTTCCAGATCGAGATGACCTACCTCGCCGACCGGCTCGGCGCGCGCGTCGTCGAGATGCCCATCGTCTTCGTCGACCGCCGCATCGGCGTCAGCAAGATGAGCCGGCGCATCATCGTCGAGGCGCTCGCGGTCGTGCTGCAGCTGCGCTGGGACGAGCTGCGCGGCCGCCGTTCTCGTGTGCGGGCAGCGGCCGCCCCCGAGGCCGCCGCAACTCCCGAGGCCGGGGCCCGCCGGGGCGGCTGATGCGCACGCTCTCCGACCTCATGCCGCGCGACGCCCCCCGACCGCCCGGCACGCGCGTCGTCATCGACCTGCGGCCGCTCCAGGAGCCCGAGCGCACCCCCATCACCGCCGCCTACCTGGATCGGCTGCTCTCCGCATATGCGGCGCGACCCCTGCCCGGCGAATCGTTCGTGGTCCTCCTGCGCACGCTGCGCGACGATCCGGCCGACGAGTTGGAGCGGCGGGGCCTGGTGGTGGCCGGTCGGCGCCGGGTGCCACCAACGGCACGGCTGCTGCGCTCGGGCGGCCTGACCATCGACTCCTTCCTGCTGCGCGGAGCGGAGGTCGGCACGGCCCGCCACGCCGAGGAAGCGGGGGCCGTCGGCAGCGTCTACCACACGGCGGGCGGGGCGGTGCCGCTCGGCTCGCGGCTGCCGGTCGTGGCCACGCTCCTCGACCTCGCCCCGTGGGAGCTGCCCGAGGTCTACGCCCGCAGCATCGCGGCCCGCTTCGGCCATCGCCTGCGCGCGCGGGTCCTGCGCGACGCGACGCGACTCATCGTCACCTCGCGGGCGACGGGGGAATCCGCGCGCCGGCGCATCCACATCAGGCCGGAGCGGATCGTCGTCGTGCCGCTCGCCGCCGACGAGGCCTTCGGGCCGGCGGCGGCCGAGGTGGACAGGGTGGCGGCCATCCGCGCCCGCCTGGAGCTGCCCGACAAGTACCTTGTCTTCGCCGGGCGCTACGACGCGCGCAAGGACCTCGGCACGCTGTTCGCCGCGCTGCAGGGGCTGCGCGCGGAGGGCGCCACGGGCAAGGCGACGAAGGCGGGCAAGGCCGCGGGGGCTGCCGAGGCGTGGCCGCCCTTCGTCGTGCTGGCCGGCGCTGCCGGCGCCGACGCCACCGACGTGGCCGCTCTCGGCCGCGCCGCGGAGCGCTACGGCGTGGCCGATCTCGTGCGCCTCACGCCGCGCCTCTCGCACGACGAGCTGGCGAGCCTGGAGGCCGGGTCCGGCGGCTTCGTGTTCCCGACCATCAGCGAGGGCACCGGTCTGGCCGCGACCGAGGCGCTGGCCCTGGGTATCCCGGTCGTGGCCTCGAAGACCGGGCCGCTGCCCGAGATCGTGGGCAGCGCCGGCATCCTCGTCGAGCCGCGCGACGCGGCGCGCCTCGCCGCCGCACTGCGCTCCATCTGGTCCGACGGCCGCATCCACGCCCAGCTCGCCCGGGCCGCCCAGGCGCGCGCCGCCGGTCCGCGACGCACCTGGCACGACGTGGCTCGCGAGACGCGCGCCGTCTACGCGGACGCCGCGGCCTCGGCCCGCACCGGGCACGTATGACCGCTGGTCATGCGGCCGCGGCCGCTACTGCGCCCGCTCAAGGACCGACGCCGGCCGGCCGAGCTTCCAGGTCACCTGCGTGGAAGTGGGCACGACCTGGATGACGATCTGGCCTCGCACGAGCGCCACGGGCGTCCCCTTGAGCGTCCCCGAGGCGTAGAGCAGCAGGGTCGGCGAGGCGTCGTCCGCCTTCGACCACGTGGCGTCCACGAGCGCACCGTCCCGGAACACGAGCGCCCGGCCCTGCCCGATGTAGTCGATCTCCAGGCGGTTCTTCTTCTCGTTCGTGCTCGAAGGCCCGTCATCGCGCAGCGGGGCCACGCCCATGAACAACACCACGACGTTGGCGGGCGCGATGGCGCGGTCCGTCCCCGCGTCCTTCTGCAGCTTCTCCGAGCTGGTGGCCCGCAGGTAGCGGTTCGAGGCCCGGTCGTACGAGTAGGTGATGCGGTTCTCGAGGTAGGGCACGACGATCGAGCCGCCGCGTGGCCGCTCGGCCATGCCGGCGGACTCCTTGAACGTCCAGGCGGGGGTCGTGAAGGGCTGGTCGGCCCCCACACGGTCGGCCAGCGCCCGCAACTTCTCCCCGGACGAGTAGACGTTGTGCGGTGAGAAGCGCTCGGGGATGCGCCACAGGTAGCCGGGGTCGCCGCCCCAGCGGTACTCGTCGGCGTCCCAGACGAGGTCGCCGTTCAGCTCGCGCAGGGCGCGCAGCGCGTTGGGCGCACCGCCCACGTGGACGTAGACGGCGCGCCACTCCGCGGCCCAGCCGATGAAGTAGCGCCGGCTGCTGCGGACCGGCCCCACCGCCGGC
>Ga0209618_1000174_pt1 | contig 14516 bp, 13 predicted proteins | sample Rifsed13ft3_FD_184007 | JGI IMG/M metagenome (GOLD analysis project Ga0209618, IMG submission 184007) | Soil microbial communities from Rifle, Colorado, USA - sediment 13ft 3 (SPAdes) (version 2) | ecosystem: Environmental > Terrestrial > Deep subsurface > Rock core/Sediment | place: Rifle... | reverse complement strand
ACGGGACAGGTGATATCCGGGTCCCCCTACGAGGCCCATGTGGGCTTCAATCGGTTCTATGAGGGGCTTCAGGGTTCCCCATTTCTGCAGGCGGTGACGCTGCTGCAGCCCGTCAGGGTCAGTCGAGTCCCCCGTCCCGAGCCCGTAGAGGAGGCTGCAGAGGGAGAGGGGACCAAGGCGGCCGCAAAGGTGCCGCCTGTTCCAGAGGGACGGTCCCAGCTCGAGTTCAGCCTGGCCTTGGGCTTGCGCGCCGTCGCTGGGAGGTAACGATGCGCGAGTGGTATCGCCGGCTTCCTGCTGCCGTCCGAGGCTTGGCGCAGATCGGACTCCTCTTCGCGGCGGTGACGATCTTGATCTCGCTGCTTCTCTATCCGAAGATTCGCCGATTGGCCGCTCACCGACCTGAGGTGGCGAGCCTGTTGTGGAAGGTGGATGCGGGGCTGCGACACATGACCGACTTTACCCCGCCCACGGAAACGGAGCGGGAGACCTGGGCAGCGTCGCGGAGCCAGTTGTTGGCAAAGCTGCCGCCGGATGAAGATCTGCCCAAGCTGCTCGAGGCGCTCAGCCTCCTCGCGGGCCGAAACCGCGTCGCGGAGCTCGTGGTGAGCACGTCGCCCCGGGTGCCGCTCAAGGCGGACGCCGCATCCCCGCTCATGGGGGAGGCGGCCCTGGCGAAGGCCCAGCCCGATCTCGGGGTCGAGCTGGGGTATTACCCGATCGCGGTCTCCTTCCAGGCGGGATACCGGGACCTGGCCCGTTTTCTCGAAGGGGTAGAGCGGCTGTCGCCGCTGGTCTCCGTCGCCTCTTTGGAGGTGCGAAGAGGGGTGCCGCACGTCGGGGTGCAGATGGTTCTCAGGGCATATCATTCGGGGAGCACAGGGAATGGTTCGCGGTAAGGTCATTATGATAGCGGTGGGCCTGCTCCTCGTGGGCATCGCCCTTCGGTTCTGGCTCGGGTCGCGTCCCGCTCCCCGTCCGGGCCGAGCCGGGCGTCCCCAGGCTGTGACCCAGGCTTCTCCGGAGGCACGCGAGAAAACGCCAGCGCCACAAGGGCCTCCGGCGTCCTCGCCCGACCTGACGGTCAGGCGCGAGGAGCTCGAGGCCTTGAGCAGTGGTCCCTGGGGGCGCAACCCCTTCTTGACCGCTGACGAAGAGGCCGCACTTCCCGGGCAGGCGAGACCGGTCGATTTCTCCGCCGAGTTTGCGCCCCGCGAGGTGAGGGCGATTGTGATGAGTGAGGGGAGGAGGATCGCCAATATCGACGGGCACGTGGTCGCGGAGGGGGATCTGATCGGCAAGGAGCGGGTCCTCGAGATTCGACCCCACGCCGTCGTCCTGGGGCACGGTAAACGGACCCGAACCGTCGAACTCACGCTCCCCGCCGCTGCAGTCCGGGCGACCCCGGTCCCAGTGACCCGAAGGGGGGAGAACAGAGAAAGGAACGCGTTGCCATGAGAGCCTCGAGACGGCAGCAAGGGATCATCCTCCTCATCGTGCTTCTCCTTAGCCTCTGGGGTTGCGCCACTCCGGAACCGGTGCGGCCGCAGCGGCTCACCCGGGTGGAGGCCCCCGCCAAGCCACCGGACCTGGAAGAGCTCTTGGTGACCCAGGTGGAAGAGAAGCGCAAGCTCGAGGAGCGGCTCCTCTCCTTCTCGGTCAAAGGGGTCGATGTGAAGGAGGTCCTCCAGGGTCTGGCGCAGGCGAGCGAGCTCAACATCGTCTTCGACCCGGATATCTCTGGGCCCGTCACCATCGATCTCAAAGATGTCACCTTGGGGGACGCCCTGGAGATGATCCTCAGCCCGCTCGGGCTGGAGTATCGGCGAGAGAAGAATGTGATCCGGGTGAAGAAACCTGCGCTTGAGACGCGCATCTTCACCCTCGATTACGTCAGCCTGTCGCGGAGCGGGTCAAGCAGCATGAGTGTGTCCGCGTCTGCCGCCGCGACGGGGGGGATTACAACCGGAGGGACCACCGGGACGGCGGGGGCCACTTCGGGAGGGCTGACGGGCGGCACCGTCTCCGTCGAATCGAGACAACGAGAGACCGAGTTCTACAAGGATATCGCGGAGGACCTGAAACCGCTCCTCTCACCACAAGGGAAACTGGCGGTGAACAGGCAATCCGGAACCGTGGCCGTGACCGATTTTCCGGCGAATCTCCGACAGGTCGCCGCCTTTCTCGAAAGGGTCACCGGCACGATTCAGCGGCAGGTGGTCATCAATGCCAAGGTGCTGGAGGTGACGCTTTCCGACTCGTTCCTCTTTGGCATCGATTGGACGGGAGTCGCTGAGATCCTGGGGGCTCAGGGGACCTTCCTTCAGCGCCTGAGCCCCAATACCGGCCTCTTCCGGATCGGGGTGGCTGGCAGCGACTTTTCGGCGGTCATCGACGCCATCTCCACGCAGGGGGAGGTCAACGTCCTGTCGAATCCCAGGGTCACCGCCCTGAATAATCAAAAGGCGGTCATCCGGGTGGCGCGGGATGACGTCTTTTTCCGGACCCAGGTCCGAACCCTCCAGGATGCCGGGCAGACCATCGAGCGGATCACCGAGACGATTCCCCAGGTCGTGAGCATCGGGGTGATCCTGGACGTGACGCCCCAGATTGCGAGCGACGGGACGGTCACGATGCACATCCATCCCATCGTCACCGACAAGCTCGGGGATGCCGTCGCGCCCACGGGGGAGACCGCGCCGATCGTCAGCATCCGCGAGACGGATACATTGGTCAGGGTGGGTGACGGGCAGACCGTCATCATCGGGGGCCTCATGGAGGACAAGCAGGATGATCGGGCGAGCAAGGTCCCGGTCCTGGGCGATATCCCCCTCCTCGGCGGCCTCTTCCGGAGGACCGAAAAGACCGGGCGCAAGAGTGAGCTGGTCATCCTCATGAGCCCCACGGTCCTCATGGGCGATCGGGCGCAACAGACCGCCGCCGAGGCGGTCGAGAAGGTCGAGGGCCTGAAACAGGGGATCCCCGCCTGGCCCGGATTGCCGAAGACGTGGAAACCGTAATGTACGAGCAATATTTCGGCCTCAAGGAAAAGCCCTTTAGCCTGACCCCGGATCCGCGCTTCCTCTTCTTGAGCGCGGACCACCGGGGGGCGCTGGATCACCTGCTCTATGGGATTCAGCGGCGGGAGGGGTTTCTGGCGATCACGGGGGATATCGGGACCGGCAAGACCACCATCTGCCGGGTGTTGCTCGAACGCCTCGACCCCGGCGTGCAGACCGCCCTGATTCTGAATCCCCTGCTGAATGAAAGAGAGATCCTCAGCGCCATCCTGGAGGATTTCGGGATCACATACCCGGGCCAGCCGCCGCGCAAGACACTGATCGACCTGCTGAACCTCTTCCTGTTAGACCAGGCCAAAAGCGGCGGTGCGGCGATCCTGATCATCGACGAGGCCCAGAACCTTGCCCCGAACGTCCTGGAGCAGATCCGGATCCTGTCCAATCTGGAGACCGACCAGCAGAAACTCCTCCAGATCATCCTGGTGGGGCAGCGGGAGCTTCGCGAGAAGCTCGAGAGCAAGGCCCTTCGGCAGCTGAATCAGCGCATCTCCATCCGCTATCACCTCGCCCCCCTAAGCGCCGAGGAAACGGTCAGATACATTGAGCATCGTCTCACGGTCGCCGGGGCAAGGGGGGGGATTGATTTCACGCCCGGTGCCTATCAGGCGATCTATCACTTCTCCAGAGGGGTCCCCCGGCTCATCAACCTGATCGCGGATCGGGCCCTCCTCGCGGGGTACGTGGCGGGCTCGAGCTATATCACAAAGGAGATGGTCTCGGAGGGCCGCCAGAGCATTGACGGGCACGGGGTTCGAGCCCGGGCCTCGTTCCGATTCGCGATGGGCCGATATCTCCAGGCTCCCAGAATCGCCCTGGCCCTCTCGTTCCTTTTCGGGGCCCTGTTCACAGCGCTGCTATCGGGGTTGATCGGCTTTGAGGCATCGTGGTCGACCATTAGTGCGCGACTTCCATTCCGCCTCCAGGCGCCACCCGAAGTTGCTCCTGCAGCGGGGAAAGCGTCTGTGGCTGGCGGGGTTACCCTACCGATCCTTCATTCGGATCCCGCCTTCCGTTACTCGGTCTGGGCCTGGGCCAGCCAGGAAGGGGAACCCTTCCGCAAGATGGTTCAGGATCTCGAAGCAGAGGGACTCCGAGTCTCTGTCGGTCAGGGGCCGCAGGAAAATGGGATCGGGCCCTCGCTCCTCGTCGGACGCTTCAAGACACGGGAGGAGGCCGACGATGCGCTGAAAAGAATGCAGATGGTGGAGGGGATCCAGCGGCTGGAGGTCGTTGAGATCAGTTCCACCTCTCGTCAGGAGGGGAGATGAGCCTCATCCAGGACGCCCTCAAAAGGGTCCAGGGAGGGCCATCGGCCCGGACTCCCCTGGGGGGAGTACAGTATGGCAGGGGTCGACCCAGCCGCAGCAGATGGCCCTGGCGGCTGATCGGCGCTTCCGTTGCGGCGGTCGCTTTGCTCTTCTTCGTCGTGAAAGTGCCCGGGCTGCTGCTCGGACGCAGGCTACCGGCGAAACCGGTCCGCTCGGTTCCGGCCGCGCAGACGGGGGCTCAGCCGACCGCTCCGCCTGCGGTGAGCCCTTCGACAGGCTCAGGGCAAAGCCCCGTCGAATTGCCATCGAGTTCGCTCCCAGCGGGGGCTGCTGCCTCATCGTCGTCGCCGTCAGCCGCCCGCGGTGAGCACGGTCGAACCGCACATCGTGTACCGCCCGCGGTGAGCCCTGTCGAACCGCCAGAGGCGGCTCCCCCAATCCGGGCGACCCTCCGCGGTGAGCCCAGTCGAACCGCGCCGATCCCCGAAGAGCGCGTGGCCAATCCAGCGCAGGTCGGTCCGCCGGATAGCAGGCCTTCGCGGGTCGGGGAGAAGCCGGACCCCACCCCTCCCGTAGAGGTTGATGCGCTCTCCTCGGGGGCGGAGGAGGCCGCTCCAACGCGCACCCTTCGACCGGTGGTGGAGGGGAAGGATCGCTACCACTTCAATATGGGCCTCTTCTACCAGAAACAGGGCCAGTATGCTCAGGCCTTTGCGGCGTACCAGAAGACGGTCGAGTTGAATCCCTTTCACGTCGAGGCCTACAACAATCTTGGGGTTCTCTACAAAGAGGTCGGAGAGGTAGACAAGGCCATCCAGCACTACCGGAAGGCCCTGGCGATCGATCCGCACTACGTGAAGGCCTACAACAACCTGGGCGTAACCCTGATCCGTCAAGGGAAGCTCACGGAGGCGACGGCGCAGTTTGAGCACGCCCTTGAACTCAATCCCAAGAACCTGGAGAGCTACACGAATCTCGGGGTCATCTACCGGCGGCTCAGTCGCATGCCCGAAGCCGTTCGGGCCTTCGAGGCGGCCCTCAGCATCGACCCTGAGCACCCGGAAAGCCACTACAATCTCGCCATCCTCTTGGAGGGGCAGGGGCGGATCGCCGAGGCCCTCGCCCACTACCGTGGGTTCGTCGCGAGCGCGGAGCCCCGTCATCGTAGCGTGGTCGCCCGCGTGATCGCCCACATCCAACTGCTGGGCCAGTGGACCGCTGGCCCGGCCGCGACGCGCAAGCCTCTCGCCGAGTAGCGCCACGCCGACTTGCACGATGTGGAGCGCCTGCGCGACCGTTCCAACGTGCCGATCCCAATGTGATCATCGTCCGGCCCTGCCCCTCTTCTCTAAGATCGACGCCTCGACGGCTGAGAACGTCTGGCCGACGAGGGTCTGAAGCCGCTCGACATCTCCGAGTGGGGTGCCACTTCCGGCGTCGTCACCGTAAAAGATGGCCACGACCTTCCCGGCGACGATGATGGGGATGATCACCGCCTCATCCGGCCTTTTCCCGCCCAGTTGGTTCAGGAAGTAGTCGTTCCATTTCCCCGGGCCGATCTTGCCCCGGTAGGTGGTGCGGGCGTGTGTAGCCGCAGCAAAGATGGAAGGCTCGCGCAAGGGGAGCTTGATATTGATGATCCGTTCGTCACCAGAGTCTCTCACCCCGCCCACCCCGAACTGGTCGTGCCCGGTGATCCCGTCACTGCGCACGAAGAGGAGGACACCACGGCTGACGACATCGGCGGCGAGGTGCATGATGAGGACCCAGGGAGCAATGGGGGAGCTGAGCATGATCTCGTCGGTGATGCGCGAGGGCTCGAGATCCAGGAGCGGTTCCTGCGGGCTCCTCCCGGACGGTGCCACGGGTGCGGGAATCGGTGGCTCGATGGCGGCCGGGATCGTAGGCGTGGGGATCTCTGCGGCCGGCCCCTCGACACGCTCGGGGCGCGGCACCGCCGGCGCAGGCCGCAATGGCACGTCCGGCGCGGGGCGCGGCCCCTCGACGCGCTCGGGGCGGGCCGGGGGCTTGGGCGAGGGCGGGCGGGGCCCTTCGACACGCTCAGGGCGGGGCGGCGTCTCGACCTTCTGCCGGCTATCGAGATGGCTTGCAACGGGCACGTGGGACGTGGATGCCAAGGTGGCCGGTGGTACGGGCGGCGTGCGCTTTATACTCTTTTGCCGTTCATCGAGACGGACTACCCCCTCGAGGAGGAGAATCTCGGGGCTTATTCCCGTCTTTGGGAGAAACTCGCTGAGCTCAACCGTGATCTCGTCGTCGGTAGTTATTTCCATCATATCGAACCTGAAAAAGCCGTTGTCCCAGGTCAGGATTTCGAGGATCACCTGCTCGACCTGGTGTCGGATCGCCTGTTGCAGCACCTCAGGGGTGATGATCCCCTTCTCAATCAGGATGGCGCCGAGCCTTTTCTTGCTGTCTGTGGAGAGGTGCTGCAGCTCGAGGGCGGCCATGAGGTCGTCTTCGGTCAGGTGCTTCTGGCTGATCAAGAGCTGGCCAAGGGTGCTCCGCGTCGAGTCGCAGGTCGCATAGATCACCTTTCCGTTTTTAAAGAGGATCTCCCCGGTATTTCCCAGCCGGCTCAGCCTCAGTTTCCCCGTCTTCTTGCCCAGGCTGAGGATCTGGAGAATGTCGGGAACGCTCAGCTCGAACCGTCCTGCGAAGCCCACGGGTTCCTTCTCCCCTTTGCTGTCAATGGTTTCTGAGACAGCCCCTCCAGGATATTCTAGCAATCATCGTGCCAGGGGAGTTGTTTTCGCGGGGAGGCGTATGTTAACGTAGGAGCCGCACCGGCAGAGGGGAACGCCGTGGTTGAAGCGATCACCTTCGATTTATGGGGTACGTTGATCAGGGAGAGCCCGGAGTCGGCCCGCAAGGTCAAGGAGGCGCGGACCCGGAACCTCTATATCCTTCTGGAGGCTCAGGGATACCCGGGCACTCTCGAGGAGGTGGAGGCGGCCTATGAACATGTGGGAGGGCGCCTCCAGGCGATCTGGTCGCGGCATGAGGATGTGGGACCCGAGGGACAGGTCCAGCTACTCCTCGAGGCCCTGGACTCCGCGTGGAAGGTCCCCCAGGATCGCATGCTCCTGGCGAACCTGGAGTGGGCGTACGTTTCCCCGGTGCTGAAGGCCTTGCCCGTACTGGACCCGGGAGCGGCTGAGCTGCTCAACGGGCTCCGGAGCCAGTACCGCTTGGGCCTCATCTGTAACACCGGCCGAACCCCAGGGACGATGCTCAAGATCGTCCTCCAGCGTCTCGGGATCGTCGAGCAGTTCGATGTCCTGACCTTCTCCGACATGCTCGGCATCCGAAAGCCGGACCCCCAGATCTTCCATCTGACGCTCGAGCAGCTTGAGGTCTCCGCAGATCGAGCGCTCCACGTGGGGGACGACCCCAGCACCGATGTCCTGGGGGCACGGCACGCTGGCATGCAGGCGGTGCTCGTGGGCTCCTCGGGGGTCCTTCAGGCGGAAGACCAGGGGGTGCGAGCCATCGAGAGTCTTTCGGCCCTTCCCCGTATCCTCGAGGAGGTTCGGGGTTGAGGGTTGAACTATGAACCATGAACGACTCGACTGAGCTCGCCGAAGTCCATGAACCGTGAACCGTGAACGGAAGAGCGATGGAGCAGCAAGACAAGAGGACGGTCGGGCAGTTGCTGCGAACAGCCCGGGAGGCTCTCGGGATCAGTCGGGAAGAGGCGGCAGCGGTGACGCGGATCAAACCCGTCTTTCTCACCGCCTTGGAGGAGGACGACTATCACCTCCTCCCGGATGAGCGGTACCTCCTCCGCTTCCTCGAGGAATACGCCAGGTTCCTCAAAATTGATGCGCAGCCAGTTCAGGACCGCTTCTCGGAGCAGATCGCGCGTGACCCCGGTCCCCTGGCGGTCTTTCCGGTCAAGCGAACCATCACCGTGCCGCTGCGCGGGCTCGTGCCGGCGCTCCTTCTTCTGGCCGTCTTGATCCCCTCCGCCTTCATCGGGTTCTCGCTCCTGTTGAATCGGCCCCGGGGTGACCACGCCCCCGACCGAGGGGAGAGGCCGGAACTCACGCCCGAGACGGGTTCGCCGGCTCCTATCGCGGCGAGTACCCCGGCCCTCTCCCAGCCGCCGGTTTTGCCCGATGTGCAGGGGGGGAAGACGTTGCGGGCCCAGGCCAAGGAGATGACCTGGCTGCTGGTCACGATTGATGGTCGGGAGACCCGGGACGTCCTCCTTCGGGCCGGAGAGACCTGGGAGTGGCGTGCCCAGGAGAGTTTTATCCTGACGGTCGGGAACGCGGGCGGCGTGGAGCTTATCCTGAACGGGCGGCCGCTGCCGCCGCTGGGGGAGCCGGGGCAGGTGGTCCGGGACATCCGCCTCCCCCCCGAGTCACCTGCTCCTCCCGAAACCCCGTAGCACCGTCGACACGGTGTTCTTTCGTCCCTTCCTGATCCTGACTTACTTTCAAACGCATTTCATCTCTTGACAATCGAGCAATAGAACATTAGACCGCAATGGCGCATTTCGCCTCCCAAATCGCACTATTGTTCCACTGCTCCATTGCTCCAAAGGAAACGCACTGTGTGCGTTTCCTTTAGAGCCAGGGTCTCGTGGCGAGAAAGGCCACCACGTGCGTGGGGCGCGCGACCACCTTGGCCCGATCCCCAGGGTGCAGCGTCAGGGTCGATGGCTGGTGACTGTGAATGGTGGCCCCGGAACGGAGCTGGACAACGAGGAGGTTATCCGGCCCTCGAAACTGCCGCGTAACGACCATGGCGCTGCCCATCGGGTCGGGGATCAGCTCGATGTGGTCCGGCCGGATCATCACCTCCACCTGGGCGCCACCGGGCAGTCCCGGAGTGTTGGGGAGCGTGCCGATCTCTGTAGCGATGCCCTCGTCCGTTACCCGGCCGGGGAGAAAGTCGGCCTTGCCCACGAAGCGGGCGACGAAGCGGGTGGCGGGCCGGTGATAGATCTCTTCCGGCGAGCCGAGCTGCTCGAGTCGGCCCTGGTTCAGGATCCCCACGCGGTCCGCGATCATAAAGGCCTCTTCCTGATCGTGGGTCACGAAGATCGCGGTGGTCCCGAGCTCCCGTAGGATCGTGTAGACCTCCAGGTGCATCTGCACCATCATGTCGGCGTCCAGGTTGCTGAAGGGTTCGTCGAGGAGGAGGAGCGCCGGGCGAGGGGCGAGGGCGCGGGCTAACGCCACGCGCTGCTGCTGCCCTCCGCTGAGCTCGTGGGGATAGCGGCCGGCAAAGGGGGTCAGCCCGACCGTCTCCAGCATCCCGTGAACTCTGTGGCCGCGGGTTCCGGGGTCCAGTGCACGGAGACCGAACGCGACATTCTCCTCCACGGTCAGGTGGGGGAAGAGCGCGTATTCCTGGAAGACCATCCCGACCCCGCGCCCCTCGGGTGGGACAAAGGTCTTGCGGTCCGTCATCGTTTTCCCGCTGATCACCACGACCCCGGCATCCGGCTTTTCGAAGCCGGCGATGAGCCGCAGCGCGGTCGTCTTCCCGCTGCCGCTCGGCCCGAGCAGCGCGATGATCTCGCCGGGCTCCGCGTCGAGGGAGAAGTCGTCCAGGGCAGGCAGGTCGTGCGGCGAGAAGCGTTTTGTCAGATGGGCGATGCTCAGCAGGATCATGGCGCCTTGAGAATCTCTCTTCGCTCCGGAATGGCCCCGTCCCCCCCGTGGTCCCTCACCTCACGGACGCTGCTCCGCGCCAGGATCAGGATGGGGAGCATCCCCGCCGCTACGATGGTCAGGGCCGGAAGGGCGGCTGCTTCCCAGAAGGACTCGGAGGTGAGCTGCCAGACACGCACCGCTAACGTCTCGTAGCCGAAAGGCCTGAGAAGGAGCGTGGCCGGCATCTCCTTGATCACATCGACAAAGACGAGGATGGCGGCGCTACAGAGACCCCCGCGGATCAAGGGGAGGTGGATGCGGCGGAGGACGCCCCCGGGGCTCAAGCCAAGGGAACGTCCCGCCATGTCCATGCTTGGCGTGACCTTGACGAGGCTCGCCTCGACGGTGTGCACACTGAGGGCGAGGAACCGGGCGAGGTAGGCAAAGACCAGCCCCGCCATGGATCCCGTGAAGAGGAGGCCTCCGTCCCCTCCCCAGACGACGCGGACCAGGGCGTTACAGACCCGGTCGAGGAAGGCGAGCGGCACTAGGACGCCGACGGCGATGACCGAGCCGGGGAGGGCGTAGCCCATGGTCGCGATGCGGCCGCACGCGGCCACCACCCGACTGCGGCTCAGGCGCAGGCCGTACGCCACCACGATGGCAGCCCCCACGGCGACCATGGCGGCGGTGGCCCCGATGGTCAGCGTGTTCAGGGCGAATTCCGGATAGCGGTCGTCGAAGTCAGATGCCCTGAAGGCCGTCACACTCCACACGAGGAGCTGGGCGACCGGCAGGAGAAACGCACTCCCGACCACGGCGCCAGCCGCGCCGCTCGCCGCCCAGGCCCTCCACCCGGTGAGCATCATGGGCGCGGGGGGGTGGGCCCTGCGCTCCGTCTGGTAGAAGCGCACGCGGCCGCGCCAGGATCGCTCGAGGACATAGACAGCCCCCGTGAAGAGGAGAAGAAGACTCGCCAGCTCCGTGGCGGCCTGGCGGTTGAAGAGGCCGAACCAGACCCGGTAGATGGCGACGGTGAAGGTGTTATAGCCGTAGATGGCGACCGTCCCGAAGTCCGCCAGGGCCTCCATCACCGCGAGGGAGAGGCCCGCTACGATCGACGGGCGGGCGAGGGGAAGGGCAACCCGCCAGAAGACGGTCGTCCGGCGCGCGCCGAGGGCGCGGGCGGCTTCCAGGGTCGTTTCCGACTGTTCGAGAAACGCCGTCCGGGCCAGGAGGTAGACGTAGGGATAGAAGACGAGGGTCATCACGAGGACGACCCCCCCAAAAGAGGCGATGTCCGGGAACCAGATCCCCGGTCCGAAGACGCGGCGGAGCCCGCTCTGCACGGGGCCGGTGTAATCGAAGAGCCCGCGGAAGACAAAGCCGATGACATAGGCGGGCACCGCCAGGGGCAGGATGAGGAGCCACTCGAAGGCCGCCCGGCCGGGGAAGCGGTACATCGTGGTGAGCCACGCGAGCCCGGTGCCCAGCAGGGCCACGCCACCCCCGACCCCGATGATCAACGTGAGCGTGTTCCAGATCAGCTCAAGGAGCTGCGTCTGCCAGAGGTGGACCCAGACCTCGACGGTGGGCGTCGCGAGGGAGGAAATCACCACCAGGATGGGCGTCGCGACGACGAGCGCCACCGCCCCGGCCGCCAGCGGCCACGGGTCCCGTGCAAGCCTCAGGGCGAGGCGCCCCGCGACGGGAACCGCCGGGCTCGCGTGTCGGGTGGGCATGCCGGGCCTCCGCTACTTGTATCCGACCCGATCCATCAGTTTGACGGCCTCGGCCTGGAGCGCCCCGGCCGCGGCCACGTCCACGCTGTCGGCCTTGAACGATCCCCAGGCGGCGATGAACCCGTGCGGTTTCGCCGCCCCGTTGGCGGGGTACTCGTAGTTGCCGTCGGCGTAGAGGTTCTGGGCCTCCGATGAGGAGAGGAACTCGATCAACCTGATGGCATTCTGCCGTCGCTTCGCGTACCGCGTGACGCCCGCGCCGGAGATGTTGATGTGGACGCCGCGGTCCTGCTGGTTGGGCCAGAACACGGCCACGGGAAAGGCAGGATCGGTCGCCTTGAGCCGGGCAAGATAATAGGTGTTGGCGATCGTCACGTCGCACTGACCGGCGGCGACGGCCTCGAGCTGCTTCGTGTCGCTGTCCAGGATGCGCGCCTCGTTCTTCATCCACCCCCGGATGACCTCTTCGGTGCGCGGCTCCCCCAGGGTCTTGATCATCGTGGCGACCAGGGACTGCGTGTAGACCTTCCTCGAGGTCCGGAGGCAGAGCCGCCCCCTCCATCTGGGATCCGCCAGCGCCTCATAGGTCGAGAGCTCCGAGGGCTTGACCCGCTCGGTGCTGTACATGATGGGCCGGGCCCGCACCGACAGTCCAACCCACGCATTGTCCTTGGCCCGGAGATGCGGTGGGATGTTCCTGGCGATCACAGGTGAGTCGAAACCTTGGAGGAGACCAGCGTGCTCGGCGATCCAGAGATTTCCCACATCGACGGTCATGAAGACGTCGGCGACCGTGTGGATTCCCTCCGCCTTGAGGCGCTCGAACAGTTCGGCCTCGCTCGCAGTGAAGTATTTTACCTTGATGCCGGTTGTGTGGGTGAAGGCTTCGAACATCGGCGTGATCAGTTTCTCGATCCTGGCGGAGTACACGACGACCTCGCCCTGCTCTCGGGCCTCGGCGACGAGCACGGCTGGGCCCCAGAGAATGATAACGGTGCTCAAAACTCGCAGCACATTCCAGGATGAGCGCCTTTGTATCACCGCCGCCTCTATGGTGTTTATGAATGGTTAGGGATCCAATTGATATTGGTTACGGTACCCTTATTTTGTCAGTTAAGGTAGCCTTAGTGTATCACCTTGTCAAGCTCTTTCGACCCCGTAAGAACCCCAAATACACAAGATACTTGACACTTTTAGTCGATAGGCTTTAGGCTACCGGAAGACCCTAGACCTTGGAGGGAAAGATGACGCACGACATCGGCCTCATGGAAAAAACCGAGATGTATCTCAAGGCGATTGTTGTGATCCAGCAGTCGACGCCTCCCGTCACGACCTCCAAGATTGCCGATTTTCTCACTATCACCGTCCCTGCCGCTTCGGACATGCTGAAGCGGCTGATGCAAAAAGGTCTCGTTCTCACCGAGAATGACGGGGGATTTGGCGTGACGGTGGAGGGGCAACGCATTGCCCTGCGGGTCATTCGGCGTCTCAGAATCGCCGAACGCTTCCTCACCGATGTGCTGGGTCTCTCCTTAGAAAAGGTCTATGATGAGGCGTGCAAGTTTGAACATGTCCTGGGCGGCGAGGTGGAGGAGCGGCTGGTTCAGCTTCTCAAAGATCCGATGAGCTGCCCGCATGGGCACCCGATCCCTGATGCCCACGGGCGTCTTCCCTTTGACTATCCCGGGACGACGCTGGTGGAACTCAAGGAGGGCGCACGGGCGACGGTCTTCTCTGTTCCCGAGGAGGATAGGGAGTTGCTCCTGTACCTGGCGGAACTCGGCCTGTCGCCTCACGTCAATCTTCAGGTAAAGAGGATCGCGCCGTATAACGGACCGATCTTTCTGCTGATCGGAGACACCCAGCAGGCCGTCGGACGCGATGCGGCGGCCCGCATCTACGTCACCCCCACGTAGCCCGTCCCGAGCCGGCATTGCCCCTTCCTCGGTGACCGCACGCCGAAACTACTTATTGACATTGGGGGAGAGAATTGCTACCCTACCCCGGTATGGTTAAATCAGACAGGGGGGTACGGATGATCAATGCAGAGACCAGGCGCGAGGTCTTGAGCCGGCTCAAGCGGATCGAGGGACAGGTCCAGGGGATTCAGCGCATGGTGGCGGAAGATAAGTATTGTGTCGACATCCTCCTCCAGGTCTCGGCGGTCAAGGGGGCCCTCGAACAGGTAAGCAAGCGTCTGCTCGGTCAGCACATCGAGAGCTGCGTGGCGGAAGCCTTCACCGCGGGGGACGATCGGGAGCGAGAACGAAAGATTGAGGAGTTGTTAGAAGTCTTTTCCCGGTTCGGCCGCACAGGTCGGTGAGGTCGAAAATGAATGTCGATGTCATCGTCGCGGGTGGCGGTCCCGGGGGCGCGGCAGCCGCCGCTCAGCTGGCGCAAGCGGGGGTCGCGGTCTTGGTCCTCGACAAAGCGCATTTCCCCCGACAGAAGGCGTGCGGGGGGTGTCTCTCTCCCAAGGTCCTCTCCCTGGGCCTGGACTTCGGGGGGGTGGTCGAGGATGTTATCGAGGAGGCGGTCTTCGCTGCCCCCGGCGAGGCAGCGATCCGGTATCGGTCTCACACTCCACTGGCCTATATGGTCCGTCGGGAGCGGTTTGATCAGTTCCTCCTCAGTCGGGCCGAGGAGATGGGGGCTCACGTTCGATACGGCCATCGGGTCTTGCAGGCTCGGGAGATCTCCGGAGGAGTGGAGGTGGTGTCGGACCGGGGAACGTTCCGGGCACCGGTCCTCATCGGAGGTGATGGGGCCCTCGGGGCAACGGTCCGGTCGTTTCGG
>Ga0209618_1000173_pt1 | contig 14527 bp, 22 predicted proteins | sample Rifsed13ft3_FD_184007 | JGI IMG/M metagenome (GOLD analysis project Ga0209618, IMG submission 184007) | Soil microbial communities from Rifle, Colorado, USA - sediment 13ft 3 (SPAdes) (version 2) | ecosystem: Environmental > Terrestrial > Deep subsurface > Rock core/Sediment | place: Rifle... | reverse complement strand
CATGGTCCGTTCGTGAGGAAAAACGACGCGCGCGCCGTACTCCTCCAGGGCGACAGCCCCGATGAGCCCCGTCCGGACTCGCCGCTCTCCCCGCTTCCAGGGATACTGCTGCTCGTAGACATAGAAGGCGGGCGCAGCCTCCCGGAGAAGAATGCCGGTCTCTTCCCACTCCTGGAAATACCGGCGGGCCCGCAGATACCGGTTCTCCCCCGCATCGTCGCCCGTTCGATCCTCCCCGAGGATGAGACGGATCGCGTTGTGGGGGTGGCGACGATGGAGTTCGGGTCGGAGTTCGTCGGGGATCACATCGTAGGGGGGAGAGACGACTGCCCCCAGGTCTCCGACCTTCTCCACATTGTACCGATACCCTCGAAAGGCACGGAGACGGGCCACGCTCATCTCCAAGACTGGTGACTAATCACTAATCACTGGCGCGCCGGGCGAGACGCCGGAGAGACCGCCGGCGTGAAGCCCCCCCGTCCATCGCCGAGATAGATGGCTGCCCTGTGTAGGGACGCAAAGACGAGGACGAGGTCGGGCTTTCCATCTTCGTTGAAGTCCCCCCCGCCTAGCACAATGGGGTCGTCGGGCACCTTCACATCCGGCAGCCGGGTGAACTGGCCGGTCCCGTCCCCCTTGAGGATGGTGAGGTTCTTGGTGCTCCGGTTGCCGACGATCAGATCGAGCCGTCCGTCGCCGGTGAAATCGCCGGCAATGACCGGGTGGGGGTTGACGCCGGTTGGAAACTCGGCGAGCTTCCGCAGATTTCCCTTTCCATCACCGGCCAAGAGGACGAGGGTGTCATCCCCGGCACAGACGATCGCCACATCCTCGTGAGCATCCCCGGTAAAGTCGGCGAACGCCATATAGTGGGGAAACCTTTTCACCTTGAAGACCCGGGGTTCCTCGAAGGTCCCATCGGCCTTCCCGACGAGGACCGAGATCGTATGCTGCCCAAGGCTGGTCACCACCAGGTCCACGACCCCGTCCCGGTTGAGATCAGTCTGAGCCAGGATGTGAGGGCGGCTGCCCGCAGGGTACTGCGCCACCAGGTTCATCCCTCCCTTGCCATCCCCGCGATGGACGAGGACGGTGGAGAGCAACGTATCAGCCACCGCGAGATCCGTGCGGCCGTCCCGATCGAAATCGGCTGCCACCACGGCTACCGGCCCCTTAAAGCCCTCAAGCTCCTGCCGCTTGACAAAGCGGCCGTGCCCGTCATTGAAATAGAGGGTGACCGTCCCCGCCCCGCTGTTGGCCGTGACCAGGTCCGGGTGCCCATCGCCGTCGAGATCGCCCGCCGTCACCCACACCGGACCGCGGGCCACCTCGTAGGAGTGGTTCGCGGCCACGCCTCCCCTGCCGTCGCCGAGGAGGACGGTAATCTTGCGCTCCGCCGAACCGGCAATGGCCATATCCAGATGTCCATCTTTATTCAAGTCAGCCACGGCCACCGAGTGCGGAAATCGACCGGTCGCCTCGTATCCTTCATGGCCATGGCCTGAGTTCTGCGCCAGGACCGGGATCACTCCCCCCACGCCTAGTCCAGAGAAAACGATGATCCACAACCACTCCCTGGTTCTCACCGCCGCTCGCCCCCTCTGCTCCCTCACCGCTCCTGTTTCCGTGGCGCCTCGACCCGTCTGGAGAGGGACCTGAGATAGGCAATTACATCCCAGATCGCCCCATCGTTCATCACGCGCCCCGCCGCAGGCATCAGCCGCGTCTTTCCGACCGCCTCTCCCCCCTCCTTAATGATCTCGAAGAGATACTGATCCGAAAGTTGCCTCATATGTTCCGCATTGGACAGATCGGGAATGGGGACGGGAGGCGGGGGGATCTTCTCGCCCCAGCCCCAACCCTCCCCACGCCCGCCGTGGCACTGGGAACAGTACTCCACGTAGAGCGCCTGCCCGCGGGCGGCGTCCCCCTTCTCGGCCGCCAGGGCCGGCGCGCCGAAGGCGATGATCCCCCACGCTACTGCAGCACAGAGATCGACGCCTCTCCTCGGGTCCGCCATTCGCGATCGCCCTCTGCTTACTTCTGCCACTCTCCTACTCTCCCCAGGGGTTCCCCCCATCCAGTTTCTCCTGGGTCTCTTCGAGCTCACGGGCCAATCGCTTCAGGTGCTCGGCGACGGACTCGGGAGAAGAGAGCTTCGCCAGGGCCTCAATGACCAAGTCGAGCGCGTGCATGATGGAGGATTCATCTTTCGGATCGTACGAAAGCCGCATCGACATTCCTCGCCCGGTATTGTATCGACTTCCGCCGGGTAAGTGCAAGGGAAAGGGAAAGCGGCGCGACGAGCGCCAGCCCCTCAGGGCCTCAGACGAAATCGCGCCGACCACTCCCCCCGAGGTTCGAGGGTAATGCGTCCTCCCATGGGCAGGACCACGTTCTCGCGGCCATGCCCACTCGGAAAGGTCGCGAAACAGGGGACGTCCATATCTCGGGCGAATCGAGCAAGGATGCCTGTGGCCGAGAAGCCGCGGAGTGCCACACGGGCCCTGCACCGCACCATCTCTCCGAAGACTATGCCCCTCACCCCTTCCAGTTTCCCCGCCAGCCTCAGATGCGTCAGCATGCGGTCGATCCGGTAGGGCTCCTCGTTCACCTCCTCCAGAAAGAGGACCTTGCCCTTGGTCTCGATGGCGAAGGGGGTCCCGAGAGAGGAGGTAACCAGGGTGAGATTCCCGCCGGTGAGCTCCCCTTCGATCCGTGTCGGTCGAGAGAGGAAATGGCCCGGAATCGTCCCCTCGAAGGCCCTGCCGTTCAGAACGAGCGCCCGCACGCTCCGTCGGGTCAACGGGTTGTTGTCGCGACTGAGATCTGGCTCTACCATCGGCCCATGAAAGGTCACTAGCCCCGCGTGCTGCGTCAGGGCCAGATGGAGAATGGTGACATCGCTCGACCCGAGGAAGACCTTGGGATGTCGGCGGATCAGCGCGAGATCGAGATAGGGCAGTATCCGCCCCGCCCCGTATCCGCCGCGTGCACAAAAGATCCCCTTCACCTCCTCGCGACAAAACATCTCCTGCAGGCCGGCTGCCCTGTCCCGATCCCGGCCGGCGAGGTAGCCCCACCGATCGTAGAGGTGCGGGCCCTCCAGTACCCGAAGGCCCATGCGGCGCAAGCTCCTGAGCCCGCGCTTCAAGCGTTTCGGATGCACCACACCGGAGGTGGCCACCACCGCCACAAGATCACCACTGCGGAGAGGCCTCGGTCGCTGCTTGTTCGTCCATCGCATCCCGGATTCCCCCTGCCCTAGCCTCGCTTGCGGCCTATCACTTCCAGCCCGGTTCGAATGGTCGTCACATGGATCGCGACGGTGTCGGCGGTCCTTCGGGCATAGCCACCCGCCAACACCACGGCCACGGGAACACGCTTCCGCTTTGCCTCCTGGAAGATGATCTGGTCCCGGCGCTCGAGCCCCGCGAAGGTGAGCTTCAGCCCCCCTTCCTGATCATCCTGGTACGGGTCCGCTCCCGCGACATAGATCAGCAGTTGGGGGCGGAAGACCTCGACGGCTGGCAGCACATGCCGCGACAGCTCGGCGAGATACTCCTCGTCCCCCGCCCCAGACGGCAACCCGATGTCCAGATCGCCCTGCTGCTTGATTTCCGGATAGAGGTCCTCCTGATGGATGGAGCAGGTGAAGACGCTGGGCTCCTCGCGAAAGATGAAGGCCGTGCCGTCCCCCTGGTGCACATCGCAGTCGATCACCATGGCCTTGACGATCCGCCCTTGCCGCTGCAGTGTACGAATCGCAATCGCGACGTCGTTGAAGACGCAGTAGCCCGCGCCATGATCCGGATAGGCGTGGTGACCGCCGCCGCCGATGTGGATTCCCAGGCCGGTCTCCAGGGCGTATCGAGCGGCCCGGATGGTTCCCTCCACGCCGATCCAAGCCGCCTCCGCGAGCCCCGGGGAAAAGGGAAGATCCAGCACCGCTAACTCCCCAGCGGTCAGCGTCCCTCGCCGAAACTTGTCGAGATATGCCGGCGTATGGACAAGCAGGATATCATCATCTCGAGCTGGAGGGAGCTCCTCGAAAGCCCCGGCCCTGGCGATCCCCAGCTCAATGAGCCTTTCCTTGATCAACCGGAACTTGACGGTCGGGAGGATGTGCGGTCCCAAATCGACTTCGTACTTTGGGGAATAGAAAATTTTCATCCCAGCGCGTCCGTCCTATCGATGTCAACCATGGCAAGGTCATGATAATCACTTTCACGAACGATTTCCAGCGAGGAGCCGACCGGGCCCACCGACAGAAAATCATTGACCCGGCCCGGCGCCTTCACTACTTTCTCTGGTTGAGAGGTGAGGTGTGAAAGGCCCGTGGAGATTCTTTGGGGCCACCCCGGGGCTGCTTCTGGCGGTGATGGCATTCGGGGGGGGCTGCGCAGGTGCCGTCTCTTACGGACCGGTCCCCGTCCAGGGCGTGGTCACCGAGAAACGGCAGATTCCCCCGTCGGGAAATCAATCGGAGGGTCCGGGCCAGGGGAGGCCCCGCTACTTTTTGTGGGTGAAGACGAAGGACGGGCCGGCCTTTGTAGAGGTGACGGAGGGCGTGTTTCGGACCGTGACGGAGGGAGATGAGGTCTGTATCAACTGCGATTCGAGCCGTCCGTAGTGTCTCTGCACCATCAGGCTTCACCGCGCCTTTGCCGCCTTCGCGGACAACGCCTGGAGATCTGCAGGGCTCAGCGTCTCCACCGATTGAGGGGTTGGGTAGATTTTCAGGATGCGATCCCGCTCGTCGAGCAGTCCCGCGTCCACCGGCCGAAGCTCGCGGAGCATGAGCAGGGCGCGAGACCGCGCAGTCCGCTCGAGCGCCACGATGGGGAGGACGACCACCTCGCCTGACCCCTCCTCCTGAAACCGCATGTGGCCATCCGTAGGAGGACCTTTCAGAAAATCCAGAAGTGCCCGGCCATTCTCGGCATCCCACAGCGAGCGGTACTCGGCGGTCGGAGGCCGCTCGGCTTTGAGCTTGATCGGCCCTTCCAGCCACCCCTCGGAATAGTAATAATCCTTCCAGCCGCCCCGAAATCCTTGGGTGAAGAGGAGATACCCCTCATCGGTCACCTGGAGTGGGTGGCGAAGATCCTGGATCTGCTTCAACGTTTTCCAGCCGTAGGCAAGATACATCATCGCGCTCCATGCATCCGCGATCATCTCTGCGAGCGCGCCGACGATCTCCCGTTCCAGCTCACTCCCGTGAAACCGGAGTTCCGTCGCGCCGAACGTCGCTACCAGCCCGAGGGCGACATCCAGGATTCCCCTTTCGACCTCTGCCCCACTCCCTGGGATTTTCGTCCGACCATAAAGCCCTTCCACCACCGGCCGGTTCGATCGCGCCCCGGCACCATCCTTGAGATGCAGGACAAACTCTGCCTGCCCGACGAACCGGCCGACCCACGCCTCAACCTCGAGCGTGTACCCGCCGACGCGCCGGTCCCGCAGCTTGACCAACGGATGATCTTTAGCGAGTGCTTCCTTAGCCACGCCTGAGAGGGTACGCAGTCCATGGAGGGCTTGGCAAGGAAAAACCGGGGGGATCCGTCAGGGAGGGATGAGCCCTATGGGCCGCCCAACGCCGCGCATGAGCGGCCCGAGCGGGCGGGCGAAGCCCGCTTGCGTAGGTCCGCCTCGATGCGCTGGTCATGTGTCACATCTGCACATTCGCAACAACACTTGTGATCATGGGTTTGCCCCCCACGAGCTCAATCACCGCGGTTTCAGTGGAAGTGCTACGGATTGTTTGCCCCTGAACCGTCACGGTTTCAGCGATGGTCGCAGTCACTACGGCTTTGGCGGGTCCAGAAAGCGTGATCTTGATGTCCGTTCTCTTGTACTCGTAGCCCGTGGCAACGGCCCACCCCTGCTTGAGCGACTCGATATAGCTCGACTTGTTCATCGTTAGTTTCTGAGTTTGTCCTGAAGCGCGAACGTTGGCTATGACCGTGAGCTCGGCACTCAGAAACCTGGCCAACCCGCTTGCGTCCCTTTGAGAGATTGCGTGGTCCATCTCCGAAACCATCTTCAGAACGGTCTGCTCGTCAAGCTGTTGCGCGAAACTGAAGCAAGGCGCCAAGAACAACACAAACCAAAATAGGACCTTGATACGTTTCACGAAACCGAACCCACACGCCTTGCGTCGGTAAAGCTCCATCGCTTTCCTCCCTATCTGCGCCCGCTAGCAGCGCTTCCCAATTCACCCGCGCAGCCTCTCCATGCAAATTCCGGACCCGAGGTACGACAAGCTGGGCTAAAGGGGGGTGCGGGGAGAGCTCCTGCGATGGAAGTGAGAGTTTTCCGTTAGGAGTGAACAACAGAGCGGGACCGAGGAAAGGGCGGAGGGGATTAGCGGGCGGAGATGGCCATGATGAGGACGCCGGGGCCATGCGCCGGGCCGCCGAGCAGGATCGGTCGTCCGCCGCGCTGGAGGCTCACCCGGGTGTTGACCCGCGGCGTTGTGATGTGCAGTTCCACGCGTCCCTTATCCATCTTCACGAGCGCGATGCCGAGATCGCGGCCTCCGGCAATGACGGTTCGCCAGGGACTCTGTGGGCTGACCTGCCCCTTGTGGACCTCGAGCAGCTGGTAATTGGTGTAGGCAAAGCTCCGCTGCAGCTCGCTGACCAGCGAACGGATCGCCGGATCGACAGCGCCGCTGGGCTCGCGCGAGGCCTGGATCACCTGGACCTCGATGGGGACTGCCTGGGCGTACGCCAGCGAGACCGGCAAGAGCAGGAACAGGCCAATCGTCAGGAGCAGTGGCTTCACATCTCCCCTCGAGCGACCACCCAGATTACCTTCAAGCCTTCAGCTTCATCAGAGGTGGTGAGGACCATCGCCCCAAAGTCTAGCTCGGGCTCCACGGCCTCCACCACCACCTCGGCCGTGCCGGGCTTCAGCTCCGCCACAATGGTCTTTCCGGGCGGCGGTGCCACCGGGGTCTCCCGCAGCAGGTACACTGTCGTGAGGAGTAGAACGCTGATGACGGCCGCACCCGCGAGCGACACTCGGGGTTGTTCCCACGTCGCCTCCCAAATCTGGCGGATCCACGCTGTGAAGCGGCCAATGGGCCGACCACCTTCAATCCGGGCACGCACTCCCGGCCACAGGACGGGCGTGACCTCCGCTATAGGGTCCTTGAGACCCTGGCGGAGGAGCCCCTGCAGCCCCTTCAGCCTCTCAAGCTGAACGCGGCATTCACCGCAGCCGGCCAGATGCACTTCGAGCTGCCCGCTCTCAGACGGGCTGAGCTCGCCGTCCACGTACGCGCTGAGCGAACGTCGATATCGTCGATGCTGAATCACGTTAGCTTTCCCCTTCCCAGTACACTCCCAGGCTTGCCTGGAGACGGCGTCGGGCATGGAAGAGACGCGACATCACGGTGCCTACGGGCCGGCGGATCACCCGGGCGATCTCCGCGTAGGAAAGCCCCTCGAACTCCCGGAGGAGTACCACGGTCTTGAGATCTGGAGGAAGGGCATCGATGGCTTTTGTGATGCCCTGCCTCAGCTCGTGTCGCTCCATATTCTCTCCCGGGTTCTCCCCGATGCTGACCTGTTGGAGCACGGCATCCCCCCCGGGGACTTCCGGCCTTCGCCGCCGGAGCTGATCCGTCGCCAGGTTCACCAGGATCCGGTAGAGCCACGTCTTGAACTGCGCCGTCCCTCGAAACTCTGCCAGGCGAAAGTAGGCGCGCGCAAAGGCCTCCTGCGCCACCTCCTGGGCATCCTCTCGGTTACGGAGCATGCGGTACGCAATCGCGTAGGCACGGCCCTGATGTCGCTTGACCAGCTCTTCAAAGGCGGCCACATCTCCCGCACGGGAGCGCTCCACCAGCTGGTGCTCCTCCATGGGGCCGACTCCCAATGATGTAGACGGACATTCAGAAGCATTTATTTTCACTGCAGGATATCCCAGAACGGAATCGGTGGCAACCGGAGCGGCCATTCTACCTCGCCAGTGCAAGCGGGACCCCCGCCGCGACCGGATAGGGACACAGCCGATTGATGGGACAGGCCGGGCAATTCGGCTTCCGGGCCTGGCAGATCGTCCGACCGTGGGCCTGGAGCAGATGGCAGAACCGGACCTTTTCCTTATCGGGTATCAGGGCATTCAGGTCAAGCTCAATCTTGTCCGGGTCCGTCTCGGCACTGAGCCCCAGACGCTCCGCGAGGCGAGCCACGTGGGTGTCCACGCCGATGGCGGGCGCGCCGTAAGTGTTGCCCCGCAGGATGTTGGCCGTCTTCCGGCCCACCCCTGGCAGGGTCAGGAGATCCTCGAGTGCCCGCGGCACCTTGCTCTCGAACCGGCTGACGATTGTTCGACAACACCCTTGGATGGCCTTGGCCTTGTTCCGGTAAAAGCCCGTGGAGCGGATCTCTGCCTCGAGGACGGTCCGGTCCGCACCGGCCCAGTCCTGAGGCGTTCGATACTTTCGAAAGAGACTCGCCGTGACCTGGTTCACACGCTCATCGGTACACTGCGCTGCCAGGATGAGGGCGATGAGAAGCTCCAGCGGTGTCGTGAAGTTCAGCGCCAGCGTGACCCCCGGATAGGTCCGCACCAGAATCCGGATGACCTCGAGGACCCGTCGCCTCTTCTCTTCCGGGCTCTCCCTGCCGCGCGCCTTGGCCGGCTGCCGGGTCACCACCCTGCCTCCCCCTCCTCCCCTCAAAAGTCACGCCTCTTTCTCATCCAGGATCTTCTTCAAGGCATCGCCCCCCGCCTCAGGGGCGTCCCCCTTGAGGTACAACATCACCCCGCCCTTGACCGGACGGATCGCGATGATCCCCCTGGCAGCCAGCTCTTGTGTGACCGGCCGAGGATCCTCGCCAAAGTACTGACGGAAGGCCTCGTTAAACCCGGAGAAAACGCTGTGGATCCCCCGGTATTGTCCCCTCAGCTTCTTGATGGCCCGGACGACAAATTCCTCCTTTCCGAGCTTCGCTCCGCCCTCCATCCTTCCCCTCCCTGCTCAGCAGTCACCAGCAATCAGGACCGCTTCCGCGCGGGCTTGGCTTTTGGTCTTTGTGCCTCTTTGGGGCTTCGCCCCGCCCGTGCCCGCTTGCCGGGCGTGGTCTGGAGGTTGGCCATGAGTAGGTCAAGTTTGCGATGGAGGTCGAGCACTTCCTTTCGGCTCGGAGGCAGATACGCCCCGAGGCCCGACTTCAAGCCCTCCTCCCACTGCCGATACTTCTCCTCCAGACGCTCCTGGAACTCTTCGGTCCGACGGGTCCACGCGTCGAGAAGCCGCTTCGCGTCGTCCTTGGCCAGGGCACCGCGCTGGACCAATTCGTCCACCATCCGCCAGGTCTGTTCCTGAAACTTGACCGCCGCCTCCACAGAGGCATTGACCGATTCACGTAAGAGTCGCGTCAGCTGTTCTGTCCACTCTGCCATCGCTGCTCCTCCATCGCCAGTGGACCAGGAATAGCATTGAAAGGTGTCCTGAGGAGGGGCGGTCAGATACCTAACGCCTTGCCGGCGCGGTTCACATCGCGCGGCTTGACCCAGAAGATCGCGCCGTAGCGGCCCGCCCCTGCCGAAACGGCCTCAATGGCAGTCACGTTGATCTTCGCCGCAGCCAGCTTTCCCAGGAAGTCGGCGCAGGCGCCGACGCGGTCGTCCCCCTGGACGAGGAAGCCGGACTTTTTCGGACTGAGCTTCCATTTCGCTCTTTTCGCCACATTGAGGAAGGCCACAGGGTCCTCCGGAATACAGTCGAGCTGCGCCCGCTTCCCTTGCGGAAACCCTGAGAAAGCCAAAAGGTTGACCCCCGCTTGCCTGAGCGTCGTCAGGATTTTGACCCCCTCCCCCGGTTTATCGGGAACCGTTACGTAGAAGTAGTCGACGCGCCGAATTATGTCCATCTCCCCCCTCCTTCGATCTCCCCCGGATCGCCCCTGCCCGCTAAGATCCCCTCGATCCTCTCGTCACTGCCCTCGCGTGCCCCCGAGCGCCGAAAGGTGTCCCCGTTACGGGCAGTCTCGCCCTTTCCCGGGAGGCCCGTCAAGTGGAAAGACGAGGTCCGCAACCGAAAAAGCTTGGCCGCTAGCGCATCTGGAAGGGGAAAATCATTAAAGTAAATTAGCATGCTTGAGCTGACAAGGTACTAAAAATAAATAGGTATTTAGCTATGTCTGCCAACCAGCCATATGGGGAGAGGCGACAGTAGATTGCACCATTTTCTGCAGAGGAAGAGGGTCCTCGGGAGATTCCTGGAGTGAGGGCTTAAATAGGCAGTGAGGATGGCGATGCTATTCAGAGACCGTCTTCTTGATTCCCCGACCGAGGTTCTCGGTATCCTCCGCCATCCCCCGGAAGGTCGCGCATCCTGCCAAGATGATCAAGAGCAACGCAATGAGAATGGAAACCGTCCTTCTCATCGGGTGTCTCCCTGCCCCGCTTCCCCCTGCGAAGCGGAGGCCACCCTTAGGTTAACTTCGTTACGTAACGACGACCCCTTGGAGGTCTCCTTCTTGCTCGGGGCATCTCCCTCCTCACCTTTTCTGATGAGGTAGCCGCCCGCCCCTCCCGCGCCCACCAAGAAGAGGGCGCAGCCGGAGGAAAAGAGAAGGGAGACCGCGACGCAGACGATCAGTGCTCCCCTCCACAGTTTGCTATTTCCACGCATCATAAGCCTCCCGGCCTGCTTAGGCCACGTCCAGTCATCATTTCTCCGATTATTCGAGCAAGAATCGTGCCGCGTGCAGGACCCTTTCCCGGCCCGCTCGGATACGCAGGCCATCGCCAGAGCGATACCCGCAGGGACTATCGACGAGCACGGCGTGAACCCCGGGCGCTACGAAGGCGTGGGGATGCGTCCGGCGCGGATACATCGGGGCGAAGACGGTCAACGAAGGTGCCGATCACGGCAGTATCCATCGGGTTGAGATCGAGGAACTGCACCCCCATCCCGGTGACGGCACTCGCCTCTCTGTCCTGCCCGGATATCCACGCAACCCGCCCCCGGACCGAAAGGGGGGCGGCCACGCTCGGCAGGGCGAAGCGGAGTATGACCTCGGTCCCCGGCGGCGACGGGTGCTCCGTCGCGATGAACATCCCACCCTGGCTCAGATTGAAACAGGTTCCATGAGCCCCCGTGCCCGCCGGAGTGAACTCCACATCCAGGAGAACGGGGGCCCGGACATGCGCCCGCCTCCTGCCCTGAGAGACCCATTGCTGGACCCAAGACGCATCAACCGGCTTCTCGAAGGCCACTCCGTGTGGGACGGCGGTCTTGAGGAAGGTCAGCATACGCCGGTCAGTCCAAACGACGTGTCCCCGGATCGGTTCCTCACGGCCAAGTGTGATCATGATTGGAATCCCGAGGGCGAGGGTCTCGCCCAGTAAGAGGGCAATTCCGCCACCCCCAATGTTGAGCGTCATGCCGGTGACTTGCCTGTGGTCGGCTTTCCCGGGATCCAAGACCGTGCACTGGACGGGGAGGTAGGCGGCAAAGCGTGGCCAGCGCCGCTTGTTCTCATAGCGCTCCATTCGATGATCCCTCATGGCAGGCCTTCGATGCCACCTCGGTGGTGAGCCCCGTCGAACCACTCACGCATTGAATGACGGAAGGCAGCAAGAAATATGCCAGGCGATCAACCTCACCGGCGGTCACCGCGGGCTGCCCGAGCATGCCCCTGACCCGAACATCAGGCGTCATCGTCGTCGATACTTCTGCCTTGACCGGCACCAGCTTTTCCCGCATCCTTCCCTTGCCATGACGGATCATTCGCCCTCCCTGGAAGAGGCACCCGCCAGTCCAGGCCGGGTCGAGACCCTTGCGCTCTGCTGTAGCATCCATCTGCTTCACGACGGGTGCGCCAACGCCCTCTACGTCCTCTTCCCGCTGATCGCCCTCGACCTTCAGCTCTCCTTCGCTCAGGTCGGACTGCTCAAGACGGCGTACACGTGGGCGCTGAGCGGCATGCAGATCCCCGCTTCGTTCCTGGCGGAGCGGACGGGCGAGATCCTGATCCTGAGTGCCGGCACCGCCCTCCTCGGGCTCAGCTTGGTGGCGACGGCCCTCGTCATCTCGTACGCCTTCCTCGTCTGGCTGCTCACACTCGCGGGGGGCGGATCGGGGGTTCAGCATCCCCTGGCCTCGTCGCTGGTCTCCCACGCATACCAGTCGGCCGGGAGTCGCACGGCGCTCGGCACCTATAATTTCTCCGGCGACCTGGGCAAGGTCATGCTCCCCGGCCTGATCGGGGTCCTGGCCGCCTCCTGGGGATGGCGGGGAGGTTTTGTCGTCCTGGGACTCTTCGCCGTGACGACGGGCGGGGTCCTTGGGTTGTATCTCGCGAAGCGGGGGACGACCCCGCCCACACTGATCCAGCCGCGCCCCGCAAACCCGTCGCAGGGGTGGGGCATCCTCGATCGGCGGCGCTTCCGTCGCCTGACGCTGATCGGGATGCTCGACGACTCCACCAGGACGTCCTTCCTGACGTTCCTGCCGTTCCTCCTCGTGCAAAAAGGCATGGGACCGGAAGAAATCGGTCTGGTCTTCACCCTCCTTTTCGCCGGAGGAGCGGTGGGGAAGTTCCTGTGCGGGGTCCTGGCGGATCGGTGTGGGATTGTCCCAATGATCCTCGGAACGGAGATCCTCACAGGAGCCCTGATCCTCGCCCTGCTCCCCCTCTCCTCCGCCGCGATTTTTTTCGTCATCCCGTTGGTCGGGCTCGTCCTGAATGGAACGTCTTCCGTGCTCTACGGCACCGTTCCGGAACTCGTGGCCCCCCAGGGGCGCTCTCGTGGCTACGCCCTCTACTACACCGTCGTCATGGCGACCGGGGCGGCCGCCCCGTTTCTCGCCGGCCTCCTGAGCGATGCCACCGGCCTCTCCCTGAGCCTGGGTGCGATCAGCGCGACGGCCCTGGCCGCGGGCTCTCTCTCCCTATTCCTCCGAGTTCCTCCGAGAACCTAATCCGACGCCGCCCCATGGTCTTCTTCAATAGACCGTGGAGGTACTCTGCTGTAGCAGGATTCGGAGGTTTTGCCTTGACAGGCGAGATCCCGCGCGAATAGTCTGTCGTGTCGTCGAGGGGAAACGCGATCGGGAAACTGACCTCTCCCCACCGGCCCCGCGCGACGTTTTCGTGCTGTAGGTTGATATCCATTACCGTGTCTCAAGCATCTAAAGGACTTAGGGGCCATGGCCGTTAACACGAAGAGAGGGGCGGCGGGGCGGGGCCCGCAAGGAGCCGAGAGGGGCGTTCCACCCCAAGCGCCGGCCCGACAGCCCGCCGAGGAAGAGGGCTCGCTCGTCGAGCGTGTCAAGGCCAAAGATGCGCAGGCGCTCGAAGCCCTTTACCGGCGCTATTGCTCCAGGGTCTATCGGCAGGCCATCGCGCTCGTCGGCAATGAAGCGGAGGCGGAAGAGGTCGTACAAGAGGTATTCCTGACGCTATACGAAAAGGCAAAGACGTTTCGAGGGGAGGCAGCGTTTTCGACGTGGCTGTACCGCCTCGCCACGAACGCAGCCCTCACCAGGCTCCGCCGCCGCAAGAGGACGAAAGAGGTTTCCTACGAAGACTATCTGCCCAAGTACGAACCGGACGGCCATCATCTCGGCGGCGCGGGGTCGGTGGTCGATTGGTCGCAGGACACTGAGAAACTCCTCGCGAGTAAGGAGCTACACGGCATCCTCCGGCAGGCGCTCGATCAGCTCCGCCCGGTCGATAAGGCAGTGGTGATGCTGAGCGATCTGGAAGGCGTTCCGAATCGTGAGATCGGCCAGGCCCTCGGACTGAGCGTGCCCGCGGTCAAGATCCGCCTGCATCGGGCGCGCCTCTTCCTGCGGGGGAGGTTGGCGGTCACGCTCGGGCACTCACCCTTTTAGGGAGCATGACGTGGCGAGACGCAGCATTGTCGGGCGAGCACAGTCCGCGATTTGTCGAGAGATTACGGACCTGCTTCTGGACTATCTGACAGGGGAGCTGGACCGAGGCACCGCCTCGGCCTTCGAAGACCATCTCCGTCTTTGCTCGGATTGCGTTGCCTTTTTGAATACATACAAGAAAACCGTCCACGTCACCCGATCCCTGCGCTACGAAAGCATCCCTGCCGAACTGGAACGCCGCGTGCGCCGGTTCCTCCGGGAGCGGACCCAGAAAGGCCGCCGGGGTCGGTAGGCCTCTCTGATGCACCGCGGTTGCCCCCTCGGGTCAAACTCCGTGCATCTCTTCCCTCCCCAACCGCGTCTAATTCGCAGGTGAAGTCAAGGGTCTTTCCTTCAGCGACAATCTCATCATGGACGCAAATCGACCACCCGTTAGTGGAGGTATTGGGTCCCCGTGAACACGCCGTAGAAGGAGGCGAATCGTGAAGGCCATTGCTGTACTCCCAGGCAAAGCCGGAAGTATCCACCTCAGGGAAGTGCCAAAGCCCTCGGTCCAGGACATCCCCAATGGGCGGGGTGTCCTCGTGAAGGTGCTGCAGGTCGGTGTGGATGGGACAGACAAAGAGATCAACGCCGCAGAGTATGGCCAGGCCCCTCCTGGCG
>Ga0209618_1000172_pt1 | contig 14530 bp, 14 predicted proteins | sample Rifsed13ft3_FD_184007 | JGI IMG/M metagenome (GOLD analysis project Ga0209618, IMG submission 184007) | Soil microbial communities from Rifle, Colorado, USA - sediment 13ft 3 (SPAdes) (version 2) | ecosystem: Environmental > Terrestrial > Deep subsurface > Rock core/Sediment | place: Rifle... | reverse complement strand
CCCGGGGAGGCTCGCTCCCGGCCAGAAGATTCTTGTCCCGGCCGGCATCGGCATGAAGACCGCCCGCCTGATTCGCACCGGGAAAACGGTCGCCTACCGGGTCCGGAAGGGAGATTCCCTCACGGGGATCCTGACGACCAAGGGAGTCCGGAGGAAGGAGCTGTCGGGCTACCTGGACGCCGTGAAGGAGGTGAACGATTCCATTCGCGACGTGGACGCGATCATCGCCGGAACGACCGTCCTGGTTCCTACCGAGGAGTATTTCGGGAAGAAGCCCGAGATCGTCGCCGGACAACCGTCGGAAGCCCAAACCCCCGTGATCGCCCCCGCCCCGTCCGCTGCCCGGAAATCGCCTGCGCCTGAGCCGTCCGCGGTTGCGCTGGCGCGGGACGTCGCCCCGCCGTCCGGCGGAGAGGCACCGCCGAAGGCGAAACCGGATTCCCGGGTGGTGGCTCCCGCTCCTCCCCCCGACAAGGTGCTGCCTGCGCCGTCCGCGGTTGCACTGACGCGCGATGCAATCCCGGAGCCGGGCGTGGAGCCGCTGTCGGCCGCGAAACCGGAGACCCGGGTGGAAGTTCCCGCGCCGGAATCGTTCGCCGTACTTTCCGGGCAGAAGGCGAAGGAGCCGGCATCCTCTGCGCTCCCCCAGCCGAAGCCTCCCTACCGCGGCCTTCTGTCGGACCTGGCGGGAGGGCTGGGGGAAAAGTGGGTCGACCGCGGGACGCTCTACCTTCCTGTCCCGGCTGGGGGAGAGGTCGTGCTCAATCTCGAGGAGTACCCCGTCGTCCGGTTCTCCGGGGGAATCCACGCGCTGATCGATTTCCGGGGCGCCCTGCCGGATGAGGTCCGCCGCCTGATTACGGAGACGTGGAAGAACTACCGCGTGGTCCCCATGGACGGGGCTTCCGGCGCGGAAGACATGATCGGCCGCCTGCTCGACGCCTCCGGATACCACTCCGCCAAAGAGGGGATCACCCACCCGCCTGTCATCGGGGAGGCGGTGTCGGTTACCTTACCTGCCCGGTGGGTGGTCCTCCGGACAAGCCAGAGCCTGCTCAACGGCGAAATCATCCTGGTCAAGAAGGTTCCGGAGAAGCCCGACCGCGAGCTCTCCGCGGTTCTTCGATACGCCGAACGGGTCGGGATCCGGGTGCTGCCGTTTTCGTACGATCCTTCCGCGAACGAAGGGTTTCTCGTCGGGCTCGACCCGGCAAAGAAGGCGGCGGAAGAGACCCCCGGGAAGGCCCTTCCGCAGGGGGGTCTCGAGGCCCTGGATTTCTCCCTCGACCTGCTGGGCATTCCGAAATCGGAAGACAAACGGATCCGCATCGGCGGGGGAGCGGAATCCTTCCTCCTGACCGTCCAGCTGGAGAGGATCTTCGAGGCGGGAGGCAAGCGGTTCGCGGTGGACACCGGGAAAATGTCCCCCGCCCTCCGGGCGATCATCCAGAACTCGGGGTACAGCGTCTTCGCAGTGGGCAAGAACGAGCCCGGCAGGTCGATCCTCCAAAGAGTCCTCGCGGCCGCCAAGATTCCCGTCGAGGAGAGGAAAACCTGCCTTCTTGCCGGGGGAAAGGAAAGGGGCTTCGAGGTGGTGGCGACGGGGACGTTTTTCACCTCCCGCGAATGGCTCGCGAGAAGGAAGGTCCGCGAGGCGGTCCTCGTCGGGGGGAAAGTGCACTCCGCCACGAGGGACCTGATGCGAGAAATCGATGTGGAAATCCTGGAATGGTAGCCGTACGATAGAGGTCGGGTGAATGTTCTTCGGGTACCGGGGGCCACGGGGATGGTCGGATCGAGTCGTGAGAGCCCGGGGAAACGCACCGCCGAAAAAACATCCCTCTTTGGCCTGGTGAGTTTCCAGCCGCACCTGGCCATCGTCTTGATCTTCCTGACGCTTACCCTGGCCGTCGTGGGCGTCCGGGTTTCGCAGGATTCGGGAATTCGGCGTGTGGATGACCTGGTGCGGGAAGCCCAGCGGGCCTTCGCCGCTCCGCAGAAGGAGGACGCGGGGGCCCGGGACCCGGCGGATGTGGAGGCGCGGGTCAGGGAATGGACGGGCGCAAGAATCATCCTCCCGCGGGACGAGGAGCTGTTTGCGTACACGGGGTTCTCCCGGGAGAAGATGGGGCGGCAGACGGTGGCCGCGGTCCGCTTCACCTTCTCGGGGGAACCGTACCTCCTCATGGTCGTGCGGCGGGAGATGATCGGGGATGAGGGGTCCCCCGAATCCCTGTTTTCGGAATCGGGGTTCCTCTCCGGGGAGAAGGACGGGAAAGCGTTCGTCTTCTGGGAGAGGGAAGGGGTTTCGTACCTGCTTGTGACGGGAACGGAACTGGAGCATGCGTTCGACCTGGTCAGGAGATATTTCACCTGACCGGCAATCCTGCGCGATATTTCACGGGAGGAAATGCGATGATCGTCGCCAAGAGAATGATGCGGAACCCGGTGTTCGTGGACGAGAACGACTCGATGAAGAAAGCGATGGACATCCTGAAGGAGCGGGAAATCCGGCATCTCCCGGTGCTGAAGGGAGGGGACAAGCTCGTGGGGATCCTGACCGAGACGGACATCAAGCAGGCCTCTCCCTCCCCCGCCACGGCCCTGGAGATCCGCGAGATCTACTACCTTCTCGACAAGGTCAAGGTGAAGCAGATCATGACGCGGAGGGTATTCACGGTTTCCTCCAACGCTTCCATCGAGGAAGCGGCCCTGATCATGCGGGAAAAAAAGATCGGATGCCTCCCCGTCGTGGACGGCGGAAGGCTCGTCGGCATCCTGACCGAGACCGATATCCTCGACGCGTTTCTCGATTCGATGGGGGTCAACGGGCCGGGATACCGGGTCGAGCTGGCCCTTCCGAACAGGCCCGGGATGCTCTTCGAGGTGGTCAAGCTCCTCAAGGACTTCGACGCGAACATCGTGTCGGTAGCGACGGCTTCCCACGACGACCCGGGGATGAAAATCCTCATCCTCCGGATCGAAACGAAGAACTACAAGGTGCTCAAGGCGGCCATCAAAAAGAGCGGTTACGAGATTCTTTCGGCCGATTGACCGGGATCAAGGAACCGGAAGGAAGAAAGAATCATCCTACGAAAGACAGGCATTCACCAGTGGGAGGAGGTGTTGCGGAATGAGAACGGACGTGGAGAAAGTCCTGGGCAAGATTCGCCCGGCCCTGCAGGCGGACGGGGGAGACGTGGAACTCGTCGACGTCGAAGGGGGCGTGGTGAAGGTGCGCCTGACCGGTGCGTGCGGAGGTTGTCCCATGGCCAACGTGACGCTGAAGAACGGGATCGAGGCGCTGCTGAAAAAGGAGATCCCCTCGGTCGACCGGGTCGAATCCGTGTAGTCCGACGGGCAAAAGGAAGCAGAATGGCGTACCGGATCACCGAGGAGTGCATCGCCTGCGCGGCATGCCTTCCGGAATGTCCCGAAGAGTGCATCGCGGAGGGGGACCCGGTCTATCTCATCGATGCGGCCAAGTGCACGGACTGCGCTTCCTGCGCGGCGGTATGCCCGACGGCGGCGTGCGTGCCGGCCTAGGGAAGCGGCACGATCCGTCCGATCGGGGCTTTAGCCGCGCGGGGTGCCGTTGTCGGCCGGTCCCCTCTACAGAAGCTTCCGTACCTCCCTGTCGAAGTCGTCCTGGTCCAGGTACCCCACATGAACGTTCCGGATCTTGCCGTCCTTCCCGATGAAGAAGGTGGTCGGCAGGGAGGAGACGCCGCCGTAGGCCCTTGCCGTGTCAAGGTCCCCCAGGAGGATCCGGTATCCGATCCGATGGCTCATGACGAAGGCCGGGAGGTTCTCCCGGGTGTCGGTGTCGAGAGAGATCCCCACGAGTTCGAATCCCTTGTCCCGGTATTTGTTGTAGACGTCCACGAACCCCGGTATCTCCTCGACGCAGGGGGAGCACCACGTGGCGAAAAAGTTGACCACGGTGGGTTTCCCCAGGAAGTGCGAGGATTCGATGACGTTGCCGCTGATGTCCCTGAGCGAGAAGGCCGGTGCGTTCGCCCCCGGAAGGGGGACAGCCCCGTCCGTCGTTCCCCACCCGTCGGCAAGATTTCCGCGCTGCGTGTTTTGGTAGAGGAGAAGGGCGGCCGCGGACGCCACGACCAGAACCCCGATCAGCACCCGGGGGGATTTCTTCATGGGGAAACCTCCGTGAATCCGACGATCCCCCGGTACGCCGTTTCGTTTTCCGGGGGCGCTGTGAGTATAATGAGGTTGGCAACAAGCTCTTGGTTTCCCGCCGTGCCAGCCGAAAAGTCCCCGGAATGGCGGCGGGCGGCCCGTGCCGGTGGTGCTTCGGCATTTCCGCGTTGTGCACCGTTTATTGTAATGGGAGAAAGATGAAACGAAAAGCCCGTTCTCCCAATCGTACAGTCGGGATCGGCAAGGCCGCCCGGGGGCGGGGCGCGCGATCGTAGGAAGATCACCACATCCTGGCCGGGAGGAACACAGATGGCAAAGTGGACGATGGAAGAGGTGCTGCGCCTGGCGCTCCGGCACGAGATGGAAAACTTCGGGGAGTACAAGAAGGCCTCGGAGGAAATGAAGAATCCGGCGATCCGGTCGATGTTCAAGTTCCTGGCGGAGGAAGAGAAGAGACACATCAAGCTCATCCGGGACAAGATGACCGAGTTCAAGGTGAAGGAGTAGGCGGGGGTTGCCGTTGGCGCACATTTTCTTCGACCATATCTCCACCACGCCCCTCGACCCCCGCGTGCTCGAGGCGATGATGCCGTACCTCACCGAGTGGTACGGCAACCCGTCGTCCCACATCCACGACCAGGGGCAGCGGGCGGTACAGGCGGTGGACGCGGCCCGGGCGGAGGTCGCACGCTTTGTCAACGCCAACCCGCAGGAGATCGTCTTCACCTCCGGCTCGACCGAGGCGAACAACCTGGCGATCAAGGGCGCGGCGGCGGCCTGCGCAAAGAAAGGGAAGCACCTGGTGGTCTCCGAGGTGGAGCACTTCTCCGTGTTGAATGCCCTCCCGTCCCTCCGGAACGGGGGATACGAGGTCACGACCCTCTCGGCCGACAGCGACGGGAAGGTGGACCCGGACGACGTGCGGCGGGCCATCCGCCCCGACACGGTACTCGTCTCGGTGATGCACGCCAACGCGGAGATCGGAACGATCGAACCGATCGGGGAAATCGGGCGGATCACGAGGGAGCGGGAAGTCCTCTTCCACACGGACGCGACCGCGTCGGCGGGCCACATCCCGCTCGACGTCCGGGAAGCGGGAGCGGATCTTGTCACCCTGTCCGCGCACAATTTCTACGGACCCAAGGGGACCGGTGCCCTCGTGGTGCGGGAGGGGGTGCGTCTCGATTCCCAGATCGACGGCGGATTCCAGGAGATGGGCTTCCGCGCCGGGACGGAAAACGTGCCCGGCATCGCAGGGATGGGCAAGGCGGCCGCGATCGCCTCCTCGGAGATGGGGGAGTGGGCGTCGCACCTTCGCCGGCTGGAGAAGAGGCTGCGCGACGGCATCGCTTCCTCGGTTACGCATCTCCACTTCACCGGCCACCCCACGGACCGTCTCCCGGGCCACGTGAGTTTCTGGGTCGAGTACGCGGAGGGCGAGTCCCTGCTGCTGTTCCTCTCCGTCCACGGCGTGATGGCGGCCTCGGGGTCGGCGTGCAGCTCGAACCTGAAAGGGAGGGACGAGGAGGACCTGGTCGCCTCCCACGTGCTCCGTGCGATCGGGGTCCCGAGCGACATCTGCACGGGGTCGATCACCTTCAGCATGGGGAAGGGGAACACCGAACAAGAGGTGGACCACGTCCTGTCCGTCCTGCCGGGAATCGTCAGGCGTCTCTGGGAGATGTCGCCCACCTATCTCGACTACCAGAAGAAGATCCTGCAGGGAGGGTAAAGGGCCATGGCGAGCGGACCGTACAGCGCGAAGGTGATGGACCACTTCATGAACCCGAGGAACGTCGGCGAGATCGAGGACGCCAGCGGCGTCGGCGAGGTCGGCAACCCTGCCTGCGGCGACATGATGCGCCTCTACCTCAAGGTCGAGGGCGGCAGGATCGTGGACGCGAAGTTCCGCACGTTCGGGTGCGGGGCCGCCATCGCCTCGAGTTCCATGCTGACGGAGATGATCAAGGGGAAGACGGTCGAGGAGGCACGGGCCATCACGAATCGGCACGTCGCCGACGCGCTCGACGGCCTCCCCGCCGTGAAGATCCACTGCTCGGTCATGGCGGAGGAGGCGGTGAAGTCCGCCCTGGACGATTACGCGAGAAAGAACCCCGCCTGACGCCAAGGAGCGTGCATCGCGATGCTGGACCGCAACGTGATCGAAATCCTTCAGGTCGCCCTCGCCCACGAGGAGCGGGCGAAGACGTTTTACGAGGGGCTGGCCCGCCGTCAGGGAGACAACCCCGCGGGGGACCTGTTCGCCTTCCTCGCGGAGGAGGAGGATGGGCACATCCGCAAGCTTTCCGCGAAGCACGGGATATCCGCCTCCGTCGCAGCTTGGGGAGAGAAGGTTTTGCCGTACATGATCGACCTGGACCGGCTCGCCTGGGAGGAAGGGATCGAGGCAGGGGGCGCCGAAGGTCCCGATGCGCTGCGGAAGGGGCTCTTGGTCGCGAAGAAGGCGGAGGCACATGCGATTGCTTTCTACCACCAGGCCGGGAAAGCGGTCGAGGACAGGGAGACGGGGGAACTTCTTTCCCAACTGGAGTCCGAGGAGAGGATTCACCTTGCAAAGATCGAGGGATTCCTGAAAGACCTGTAAGAGCCCCGCGGGGCCATCAACCGTTCCGGAGGCAGACATGAAGGCAACGAACCCGATTGACGTGATCCGGATGGCGCTGGAGCGTGAGAAGATGGCGGTCCGGGACTACTCGGAATTCGCGAAGACGGCCACGGAGCCGTCGATCCGGGAGATGTTCCTCTTCCTGGCGGAGGAGGAGGAAAAGCACGTGAAGCTCCTGCAGGACGAGATCGACCGGGAGGTCAACCAGGAGATGTAGGGCCCCCAATGCTTTCCCTCTACGACACCGTTTCCCGGAAGAAGGTTCCGCTTAATCCCCTCCGGCCGGGGCGTGTCGGGGTATATACGTGCGGCCCCACCGTGTACCGCTACGTCCACATCGGGAACCTGCGGACCTACCTGCTGACCGACCTGCTCCTGCGGGCCGTCCGGTTCGCCGGCCTCACGCCGTTCTCCGTCCAGAACATCACCGATATGGGGCATATGCACCAGGAGGCGCTTGAGCGGACGGAGGACAAGGTGATCGCCGCCGCCCGGGCTATGGGGAAGACGGCGCGGGAGATCGCGGAGTTCTTCACCGGGGCGTTTTTCCGGGATTGCCGCCGGATGAACTTTCTTCCGTCCGACGTCTACCCGCGCGCGTCGGCCCACGTCCCCGAGATGATCGCGGTGGCGGAGGAGCTGGAGAGGAAGGGAGCCACCTACGGAGAGGGCGGGTACCTCTATTTCGACGTGACGAAGGCGAAGGGATACGGGGAGCTGTCCGGCGCGATCCTGGGGAAGGGGGAGGCGGCCGGCCGCACGGACGGGTCGATCCACCGCCGCAAGAGGCGCCCGGAGGACTTCTCGCTGTGGCTTGCGGCGGAGCCCGGGCGGGAGTTCTGCTGGGAGAGCCCGTGGGGCGTCGGCTGGCCCGGATGGCACATCGAGTGCGCGGCGATGGCGGGGAAGTACCTGGGGCCGGAGTTCGATATCCATGTGGGAGGCGCAGACCTTCGGTTTCCCCATCACGAAAACTCCCGGGCGATGGCGATGACGGCCACCGGGGGGCGGTTCGCCTCCCTCTGGGTGCACGCGGCGCATCTGCAGGTCGACGGGCGCAAGATGTCCAAGTCGCTGAAAAACGAATACACGCTCGACGATCTCGAGGCCCGGGGGGTGGACCCGATGGACTTCCGGTACCATTGCCTCACCCTCCATTACCGGACGCCGATGAACTTCACCTGGGAGGCGCAGGCGGCGTCGAGAAAGGCGCTGGCGAGACTTAGGGAGGTGTTTGCGGCGCGGGGCGGGGAAGGAATTTCCCCGGGGACCGGTTCCGGTGCGGGAGAGGTCCGGCGCCGCTTCCGCGAGGCGATCTTGGACGACCTGAACGCCCCGAAGGCCCTGGCCGTCGTTCACGAGGCGGCGCGCTCGGGTTTTCCCGGGGATACGTTGCAGGCATTGGCCGGCGAGTGGGACGAGGTCCTGGGGATCGGGCTGCCCGTGGCGGCCCCGGGGGACGCGCGTGCGGAACCCGCGAGGCCGGAAGAGGTCGCCCCCGGGGAAGTCGGCGATCTCGCACGGCTGCGGGACAGATGCCGCCGGGAAGGAAGGTACGCGGAGGCGGACGCGCTGAGGGAGAAGATCCGCGAGGCCGGCTACGACGTGCTCGACCGGAAGGGTAAGCCCGCGTGGCTGAAGAGAATATGAAACCCCCGGGGGAGGAGCCGATCGTTAAGGTGAGAACGGTGGAAGATCTCATGGAGATGGCCCACGGGTACCAGCGTTCCATGGTCCTGTTCGCCGCGATGGATCTCGGCGTCTTTTCCGCTCTGGCCGGAGGTCCTTCCGACGCCGCCTCGCTTGCCCGGCGCCTTTGCGCGGACCCGCGGCGCCTCGCCATCCTGCTGAACGCCCTCGTGGGGGTGGGGCTGCTCGGGAAGAAGGGAAAGGGATACCGGAACGGGGAGATTGCCAACCGGTTCCTCGCCGACGGCCCCGCCTCGAAGGCGTCCATCCTGCTCCACCATCTCAACTGCTGGACGGAATGGACGAGGCTGCCGCACACGGTCCGGGCAGGCGGGAAACGGCCCGGAAGGAAGAAGGGGTACCAGGAGAATTTCATCCGGGGAATGGAGGACAACGCGCGGGAGCGGGCCGCCATCGTGGCGGCGCGGATTCCCTTGCGGAAGGGGGAGCGGGTCCTCGACCTGGGGGGAGGACCCGGAACGTACGCGGTCGAGTGGGCGAAACGGTACCCCGGCGCGCGCCTGACGGTCTTCGACACCCCGGAAACCCTCGCGGTCACCAGGAAAATCCTGGAGGAGAAGGGCGCATCCCGGCTGGTCGCCTTGAGGGAGGGCGATTTCATGCGCGACCGGCTCGGGGGGCCGTTCGACTTCATCTGGATCTCCCAGATCCTCCACGCCTATTCGGAAAAGGAATGCCGCTTTCTCCTGCGCAAGGCCCGCAGGGCGACTGCCCCGGGGGGGCGCGTCGCCGTCCAGGAGTTCCTCCTGAAAGAAGGCGGTACCTCCCCGCCCGGCCCCGCGTTTTTTTCCGTCCATATGGTCGCCGTGACCGAAGGGGGAAAGGCCTACACGGCCGCGGAAATCGCCTCCCTGTTCCGTTCGTCGGGGTTCCGGAAGGTTTCGGTGGGCAGGCCGGACGCCCGGGGGGTGGGCGTAGTGACCGCGCGTCCCTGAACGGGAAAATCCCGCAATGTCCGTCGTGCCCCCGGTTTTTCCCTCCTGAATGAATTCCGTTTTTCTGCCGATAACCAGGGTGGTGGTCCGATGGGGGAAACCGGCGGATGCGCCCATCGGCGGTTGCCGCCGGCGGGAAAGAGAGGAATATGAGCGGGGAGAAGGTACTCATCGTCGGGGATAAGGCGCCGGTCCTCGAGGCGCTCTCGGGGTTGCTGAGGGAAAACGGTTGCGAGCCGGAAACGTCCGGTACGGCCGAGGAGGGACTCGATCTGCTGGCCCGGGAGATGGTTTCCCTCGCCCTCGTGGATGTGACGATGCCCGGGAAGGACGGTCTCCCGCTGGCGGGCAAGATCAAAAAGATCTCCCCGGACACCGAAGTCGTGATCCTGACCGATGGCCTCTCCCGGGAAACGGCGATCCGGGGGATTCCCGCGGATGTCTACGACTTTCTCCCGACCCCCTTCGAAAACCTCGAGGACGTCCGGGGAACCGTTCGCAGAGCCCTGGAAAAACGGGCGCTCTCCCTGAAAATCCGGCAGCTCGATCGGGACCTGGAAATCCGCAACCGCGAGCTTTCGGCGGCCCTGAAGCGCCAAAACTCCCTTATCCGGGCTGGCCTCGCCATGGGGGGGATCAGCACCCTGCCGGATCTTCTCGACTTCTTCATCGGCCTGGTATCCGAGGAACTTGGCGTGGAGAGGGTCTCCCTGATGCTGCTGGACGACAGGAAAGGACAGATGCGGATCTTCGCCTCGCGCGGGCTGGATCCGGAGGTCGTCGCCAAGGTGCGGCTGAACGTGGGGGAAGGAATCGCCGGGTGGGTTGCCAAGGAAGGAAAACCGGTGCTGGTGAAGGATGTCCTGACGGACCCGCGGGTCAACAGGTCCCTTGGCTCGACCCATGCCACATCGTTTATCTCCGCCCCGATGGTCGTATGCATCCCGATCCTGCTCCAGGAGAAGGTGCTGGGGGTGATCAACGTCACCAACCGGCGCTCCGGCCTCTCCTTCGACGAGGAGGACATGGCGTATCTCTACGGCCTCGCGGGCCAGGCGGCGATGGCGATCGAGAGAACGAAACAACTCGAGGAGCTTCAGGAGGCGTACGAGTCCCTGAAGGCCGCCCAGAAAACCCTCGTGGACTCGGAGCGGCTCCGGGCGCTCGGACAGCTGGCGGCCGGGGTGGCGCACGATTTCAACAACCTGCTCCACGGGATCCTGGGAAGGACCCAGCTCCTGGGCCTCAAGCTCGGCGGCGAGGAGATGGACCTTCCGTCCCTCCGCTCGCAGCTGGAAACGATCGAGAAGCTCACGCTCCAGGGCGCGGAAACGATCAGCCGGATCCAGGATCTTTCCCGGATCCGCAAGGATGCTCCCGGCGGGCCGCTCGACCTGAACGCGGTCGTGACCAACGCCGTCGAGATGACACGGACCAAGTGGAAGGACGAGTGCGAGGCCAAAGGAATCCGCATCGGGGTACTCTTCCGGCCGGGTACCCTTCCCATCACGGTGGGCGAACCCGCCGAGATCTGCCGCGTCACCTGCAACCTCATCATCAATGCCGTGGAAGCGATGCCCGGGGGAGGCGAGATCTCGCTTGCGACCTTCCACGAGGGGGACCATCTCCTCCTGGAGGTGTCGGACACGGGGATCGGGATGAGCGAAGAGGTCCGGGAACGGATCTTCGAGCCCTTTTTCACCACCAAGGAGGTCGGTCAGGGGCTGGGGACGAGCATCGTCTACGGGATTGTCGCCCGTCACGGGGGAGATATCCGGGTCAGCAGCGCGGAGGGAGGGGGAACCACCTTCCGGTTGCGCCTGCCGGTGATTTCCCCCCACGCCGGGGAACGGCCGCGCAGGGGGACAGGGTCCCGGGAAGGGGCCGGCCCGGCAAAGGTGCTCATCATCGAGGACGGGGAGTTGAACCGGGATCTCTTCCAACGGTACGTCATGGAAATGGGGCATCAGGCCGTCGTCGCATCCTCGGGGACGGAAGGGCTGCAAATCTTCGAAACCCGGAAGTTCGACCTGGTCATCACGGATCTCAGCATGCCGGGGATCTCGGGTCTGCAGGTGGCGGAGCGGGTGAAAAAACAGGACCCCGACGTGCCGGTGATCCTGGTCAGCGGCTGGGCGCTGCACCAGGACGAACAACGGATCAGGGATGCCGGCGTCGACTACGTCGTGCCCAAGCCCTGCACCGTGAAAGACTTCCAGGACGTCGTCGCGGAGGCCCTTTGCTCCCGGGCGAAGGGTCCTTCCAACTCCTCAACCTGACCGATCGGGCCGGCGGTTGCGATCGAATGCAACCCCCCGGGCGTCCACTCTCGGCGCGCTCATCGAGCACAAAACGCAAGAACCGGGGTCTCCCGCGGAGGGAAACCCCGGTTCGACGACTTTCCGATGGTGGGCGCTACAGGATTTGAACCTGTGACTTCCACCGTGTGAAGGTGGCACTCTACCGCTGAGTTAAGCGCCCCCGGGAGACCCTATTCTACCGTTCCCTGCGGGAGCTTCAAGCGATTTTTCCCCGTCAGAAGGAAAGCTGCGCGCCGATATACGGCCCCTTGAGCTCGAGGTCGGCGACGATGTCGTCCTCGTCCACCTTCAGGTCGATGTAGCGGTAGCCGCCCTGGACCCTCAGGAAGGGGAACGGGACGAACGAGGCGAACACGTCAGCCTCGTACAGGTGGTTCCCCGAATAGGCCATCCCGGTCACCCGGGCGTCCGCCCGCACGAGATTGTTTGCGAACCCGGCCCCCGCGGCCAAGCCGATCATGGGGATCGGGGCCTGGAAATCCCTCCTTTCCGTAAGGGCCGAGCTCGTCAGTTTAACTTCGCCGTCGACGTACTTCACCTTTCCGATCAGTCCGAGATAGAAACTGGCGGCGATGAGGTCGTGCCGGAGCATGTCGACCTGCAGTTCCGCGTCGAGCATATCGACGTCCAGGCGGGAGATGACGTTGTCGCTCACCGAGAAGGTCTCGCCGCCGAACTCGATGGTCCGGGTCAGGGTCTTGTTCCCGTCGAAGCGGATCGGGGTGTAGCCGAGCCGCAAGGTGACCCTTCCGAACCGGACGAACGCCTCGCCCGAGAAGAAATTCTCGTCGCCCACCCCGAGGTCCCCCTTCACGTCGAACTTCGTTTCCGGCACCCCGGCGGTGGTGGTCTGCGCCGTGGCGGAGAGATCCGGGAACCAGTAGGTCCCCCGGACGCCGGCCTCGAAGCCCGGCAGGGCCAGTGCGGGCGCCGAGGAGATGACCAGGAAAGCCGCAACGACCGGTAAGGACAATCGTCTCATCGTTCCTCCCTTGCCTTTGTTATAATGTCCGCGCGGTACTCACGCGGAAACGCGACGGAGTAAAAAAATGACGACGGAACGGAAGCGGGAAATACGGCGCCGCAGGCAGAGAAAGAAAAAGGCCGGGAAGCGCCGCCGGAAAGAAGCGGAAAAGAAATAGGCGGCCCGTACCGCGGGCGCGCGGTGCGGACATCTCGTTGCGCCGTCGATCGAGGCGTACCCCTCGGACGGAAGCGGATGGGGCGCTGGTGGCCCCCCCGGACTTCAAATCCGGTCGGGAGGCAGCAATGTCTTCGGAGGGTTCGATTCCCTCACGCTTCCGCCAGTCTTTTCCATCCTTCATGCAAATACCTATCGATCGTTTCATATGATTTCTTTAGGGGCGGAGGGAGTAGCGGCACCCGCAGTAGTTCTGCCGGTAGATCCCGAACCGTTTCGCGGTCTCCACGCTCTTGCGGAACCCGTCGTTTTTCTTCATGTCCGCCTCGAGGAAGAAGACCCCGGCTTTTTCCCCCTCCTCGCGGCCCGCGCGGTTGACCATCGCGGCGTCCTTTTTCGGGCTGACCGTCAGGACCGTGGAAAATGCCGGAATATTTATGGATTTTGCCTCCCTCGCGGTGCGGGCGAGACGCATCCGGATGCACGCCTCGCACCGGCGCCCCCTTTCCGGCTCGTCTTCCATCCCCCGGGTCGCCTGCTCCCACTCCTCTTCGCTCCCCCCATCGACGGCAAGGGCGAAGGAGAGGGCGTCCTGGAGTTGCCGGGTCGCCTGGAAGCGCCGGTCATACTCCTGTCCGGGCCAGATGTTCGGGTTGAAGAAGAACCCGGTGACCCGGAATCGCTTGCTCATCGCCGGGATGCCATACGATGCATCGGGGGCGCAGCAGATGTGGATCAGTACGCTTTCCCCTTCCGGGAGCATCGCGATTCGCCTCCTATCCGAATCCCCACCTTCCGTATCCTTTATCTTATAATTGAAGCGAAGTAAAAAGGAGAAAAACCCCTTGTTCGTTAACGGTCTTCTGTTCGTCCTTACATTTTTCACCACCCTCGTCGCGGGGGCATTCCTCGCCGGCGGGAACCCGCTTGCGGCCCCCCATGACCTTCTGCTCGGTTTCATGTTCTCCCTCCCGCTCCTCTCCATCCTCGGCATACACGAGCTGGGCCATTACACGGCGGCCAGGCGGCACGACGTGGAGGTGACTCCCCCGTACTTCATTCCCGCCCCGTCGTTCATCGGGACGTTCGGCGCCTTCATCAAGATCAAGTCCCCCGTCCCGCACCGGAACGCCCTGATGGACATCGGGGCCGCCGGGCCGATCGCGGGCGCCATCGTGGCCGTGCCCGTCCTCCTCATCGGCCTCAAGCTGTCGGTCGTGCGGCAGACCGCCGGGGTCGAGACGGGGATTCCCCTCGGGGAGTCGATCCTCTTCCGGGCCGCTGCGTACGCCGTCATCGGGGCCGTCCCGGAGGGGTACGACGTGGTTTTGCACCCCGTGGCCTTCGCGGGGTGGATCGGGCTGCTCGTCACCGCCTTGAACCTCCTTCCGTCCGGCCAGCTCGACGGCGGCCACATCGCCTATGCGCTCTTCGGGGTCCGGTATGAGAAGGTCGCGCGCGCCGTGCCGTACCTCCTCCTCCCGCTGGGGCTTCTCTGGGCGGGGTGGATCCTGTGGTCCCTCATGCTCCTCTTCCTGGGGACGAGGCACCCGCCGCCCCTCTTCGACGAGGTTCCCCTGACGCCCGGGAGAAGGGGCCTCGGGTTCGCAGCGGCCCTCCTCTTCCTGATCTGCTT
>Ga0209618_1000156_pt1 | contig 15277 bp, 16 predicted proteins | sample Rifsed13ft3_FD_184007 | JGI IMG/M metagenome (GOLD analysis project Ga0209618, IMG submission 184007) | Soil microbial communities from Rifle, Colorado, USA - sediment 13ft 3 (SPAdes) (version 2) | ecosystem: Environmental > Terrestrial > Deep subsurface > Rock core/Sediment | place: Rifle... | reverse complement strand
GACTTCCACGAAACCGGCTTTCCTGAACGTGGAGGCTACCCCCGTAAAGCCAGAGTACCCCGAGAGACGGCCGCCGACCTCGATCGGGTAGCCCTCTACAATCCGCGCGCCGTGGCGCTTCGCGTAGTCCACGGTGGCGCGCAGCAGCAGGGCCATGATCCCCGTGCCGCGGTAGGGTTTGGCCACGAAGAAACAGACCACTGACCAGACCGGCTGATCGTCGACGCGCTTCAGTGTGCGCGAGCGCTCCAGCGCGGAGAAGGTTTCCCGGGGCCCCACCGACACCCAGGCGATCGGTTCACCGCGGACATACGCGAGCAGCCCCGGCGCCTGGCCGCTGTCGACCAGCCGCTTCATTTCCTGCCGGTTCCCACGGTTGCCGTTGCTGCTGAACTCCGCGCGGGAGATGCGCCACCACATGCACCAGCAGCCGCCGTAAGCGCCGCGCTCGCCGAAAAGCGTTTCGAGATCCCTCCAGCGGTCGGGCGTGACGGGATGGACCTGCAGGGTGGGGTGCCGCGCGGCCTTGCCAGGTATGCGGGGATTCGCTCTCAGATCTCGCGCCGGCCTTCCAGGGCCTTCGCCAGGGTGACCTCGTCCGCATATTCCAGATCAGCGCCGACCGGCACGCCGTAAGCGATGCGCGTCACGCGCACCCCCAGAGGTTTGAGCACCTTCGCCAGGTAGAGCGCTGTGACCTCGCCCTCCGCCCGAGGGTTGGTGGCGATGATCACTTCCTGCACCTGATCCCGGCGCACGCGCTCCAGTAACCCGGCGATCTTGAGGTCGTCGGGGCCCATGCCGTCTAGCGGCGAGATCGCGCCGTGCAGCACGTGGTACTTGCCCTTCACCTCGCGGGTGCGCTCCATGGCGACCACATCCCGCGGGTCCTCCACCACACAGATCACGCTGGAGGTGCGCTGCGGGTTGCTGCAGATGTTGCAGGGATCCACGTCCGTGAGGTTCCAGCAGATGCTGCAGTAGCGGGTCAGCGCCCGCGCTTCGAGGATCGCCTGGGCCAGAGCCTCGGCGTCCTGCGGCGCCATGCGCAGGATGTGATAGGCGAGCCGCTGCGCGGTCTTCGGCCCGATGGTGGGCAGTTTGCTCAGGGCTTCAATCAGCCGGGCGAGGGGCGGAGCATACATGGGTATGAGTCTAGACGGTCAGACCGGGGATCTGTAGCCCTCCCGTGACGGCCTTCATCCGCTCCTCCGCCAACGCGCGGGCGTTGCGCTGCACCTCGTTGACCGCGGCGACCACGAGATCCTGGAGCAGGGTGAGGTCGTTGGGATCGACGGCGGCGGGCGAGATGGTCAGCGACTGCAACTCGCCGTTCCCATTGGCCACGGCGCTAACGGCGCCACCCCCGGCGGTGGCCTGCACGCGCGCCGCGGCCAGTTCTGCCTGCACGCGCGCCATCTCCGCCTGCAGCTTCTGCATCTGCTTCATCATCTTGTTCATGTTGAGCACGGATGGTCCTCCGGGCGCGGCGTTGTGCAGGCGCGGTCAGGGCAGGGTTAGGCGGTGTCGGTTAGCCGCTTGACCGCCACTACCTCGCCGCCGAACAGTTCCATCGCCCGCGTCACCAATGGGTCGGCCTCGTCCGCGGCGGCCGCCCGCGGCGGTTCCGTCGACCCCTCTTGCATCTGGCAGCGCAGCATCATCCGCCGGCCGAAGACCCGCTCCAGCGCCTGCTCCACGACGGCGCGGTTCTCCGGCCGGTGCAGGCTCTCCATGTGGAAGTTATAGCCGCTGCGCAGGCCGACGACCAGGGTCTGGCCGCGTACTTCCAGCGGCATCCCTTCAATCAGTAGCGCGTGGCAGAACATCTTCAGGCGTTTGACCTCTTCCAGGACGCGGGCCCAGCGGTTGCGGACGTCCTGCAGCGTGACGGCCAGCGCTTCGGCCGACGCCTCTACGGCCGGACGCGGGGCCGCCTCCCCGTCCGAAGGTTTCACGGCGTCCTCCGCCGCTTTCGGCGGCGTGTCGCGGCGGGCCGGCGTGCTCGGGGGCATGGGTGCGCGCCGCGGCGCTGGCTGGGGTGCCGGAGCCGGGGCGGCGGGCGCGCGGGAAGGCTTCCCGCCTCCCTCCAACGCCTGGACCCGTGCCTGCAGTCCCTCGATCGTCGGGTCCATCTCCGGCCGCGCCAGGCGGATCAGGGAGATCTCCAGCAGCAGCCGCGGCTGCGAGTGCGAGCGCGCCTCCACGTCGGCGTCACTGAGGATCTTCACCGCGCGCAGGATGTCGGCGAGTTCCGCGCCACCGGCCTGGCGCTGCAGCGCGGCCAGCCGCTCCGGGGTGGAGTCGAGCACGCCTTCCGGATTCTGCGCCACCTTGGCGATCAGCAGATCCCGGAAGTGCTCCAGCAGCGTGCGCATGATCTGCCGGCTCTCTTTGCCCTCGTCGATGAGGCCCGAGGCAATGCGCAGCACCTCGACCGGGTCGCGGCGCAGCAGCGCGTCCACCAGGGCGAAGAGCGTCTCCTCCGCGGGTGCGCCGAGAATCGTCAGAATGTCATCCGTGGTGATGCCCTCGTCCTTGTAGGCGCTCAACTGGTCCAGCACCGACTCCGCATCGCGCACCGACCCGTCGGCGATGCGGGCGATGTGCCGCAGCGCCCGGTCGTCGATGGCAAATCCCTCCGCCGCGGCGATGCGGTGCAGCCGCGTTTCGATCTCGGCCAGCGGCACGCGGCGGAAGTCGAAGCGCTGGCAGCGCGAGGCCACCGTCGCCGGGATCTTGTGGGGCTCGGTGGTGACCAGGACGAAGACGGCGTGCGGCGGCGGCTCCTCCAGCGTCTTCAGCAGCGCGTTGAAGGCGCTGGTGGAAAGCATGTGTACCTCGTCGATGATGTAGACCTTGTAGCGGCCCTCCGCCGGCACCAGGACGATCTTCTCCTTCAGGTCCCTGATGTGGTCCACCTGGGTGTGGCTGGCGCCGTCGATCTCGATGACGTCGAGGCTGCTCCCCTGGTTGATGCCCTGGCAGACCGGGCAGGTGTTGTCTGGGTTGGGCGTGGGCCCCTGCGCGCAGTTCAGCGCCTTGGCCAGGATCCGCGCCACCGTCGTCTTGCCCGTGCCGCGGTGACCGGCGAAGAGGTAGGCGTGGGTGATCCGGCCGGCGCGAATGGCGTTCTGCAGCGTGCGGGTGATGCGCTGCTGGCCGATGACCTCCTCAAAGGTCTGGGGACGCCAGCGACGGTAGACGGAAATATGGGACACCGCGGTCACCTCGGGGAAGGTCAATCAGTCTTTAATTCGACAGGAGAGCGGCGCGGCCTGCCAGAAACCTGACGGGGTCATGCCCGAATTTCCCCCGGTTGCGCTGATCTACTATGCTGGCTCGGCCCTGGCCGCGATCTGGGTCCTCGTCGACGGCCGCACGCGCCTGGCGCACCGCCCGGCCTGGGAGGTCTTCGTCTGGAGCATCGGGACCGCGCTGGCCCTCCCCGTCTTCCTGCCGATGTACATGCTGGGCGCCCGCGCCCCCGACCGGTCGGCGCAGTGGGGGCCGGTGGAGATGATCGGCATCGCCATCTTCTTCGGCCTGACCATGCCGCTGGTGGCGGGTCTGGCCGGGCTGCGCGAGGAGGCCCTCACCCTGCGCGTCGTCTCCGTGGTGATCTTGGTGCAAAACGCCGGCTTTGTCCTCCTGAGCCTTCTGGGAATCGCCCTCCGCTACCGCCTGTCGTTGGCGCGCCTGGGCCTGACCACGCGCAGGTGGGCTGCCATGCTTCTGGTTGGCTTGATCGCCGGCGCGGTGATGATTCCGGTGGCCTCGGTGACGGAGCAGGCGGGGGTGGAGATCTACGCGCTATTCCGAGGGCGGCAGGCGGCGGAACTGCAGGCCGAACGGGAACGCAAGATGGACCCACTCAACCGCATCCTGGCGACGACGAAGGGACCGGCGGCGACCACCTGGCTGATCGCCCTCCTCGGGATGGCCGTCCCGATCGGTGAAGAGGTCTACTTCCGTGGCGTCGTCTACGGCGGCCTGCGGAACCGCTACGGACTAGGCTGGGGCCTGATCGGCAGTACCCTCTTCTTCGGTGTGGTGCACCGGCAGGTGGTGCACTTCCTGCCGATCGCCGTGCTGGGTTTGGCGCTGGCCCTTCTGTATGAACGGACAAAGAACCTCCTGCCGTCGATCACCGTCCACGCGGTGAACAACATCGTCTCGATCCTCGCGCGGCTCTACGGCTGGGAGATCTAGGCGCTTCCGCCCGGGAGTGACGGCACCCCCATAATGTGGAAACCGCTGTCCACGAAGATCGTGTTGCCGGTGACGGCGCGCGAGAGGTCGCTGGCGAGGAACACGGCCACGTCGCCCACGTCCTCCTGCGTGATGTTGCGCCGCAGCGGGGCAGTCTCTTCGGTGAGGTCGCGTAGTTTGGAGATGCCTTTCACGGCGCTGCCCGCCAGCGTCTTCAGCGGACCGGCGGAGATGGCGTTGACGCGGATCTGCTGCGGCCCCAGTTCCGACGCCAGGTAGCGCACCTCCGCCTCCAGCGCCGCCTTCGCCACCGCCATGACGTTGTAGCCGGGGACGACGCGCTCCACGGCGTTGTAGGTCAGGGTGAAGATACTGCCGCCGCTTGTCATCAGCGGGGCGGCGTGGCGGGCCACCGCGACGAGGGAGTAGGCGCTGACGTCCAGGGCCAGGGCGTAGCCGCCGCGCGAGATTTGGTGGAAGGGGCGGCTGAGGTCCTCGCGGTCGGCGAAGGCGATGCAGTGGGCCAACGCGTCCAGCCGGCCCCACCGCTCGGCCAGCGTGCCGAAGGCCGCGGTCAACTGCTCGTCGGACTGCACATCGCAGGGGAAGGTGAGGAACCTGTCGCGGCCGCCGATGCCATCCAGCAGTTCGTCCAGGTTTTCCTTTAGGCGCTCGCTCTGGTAGGTGAACGCGAGTTCCGCGCCTTCACGGTGGAAGGCGGCGGCGATGCCCCAGGCGATGCTGCGCTTGTTGGCCACGCCCATGATGAGGGCGCGCTTCCCTTCAAGCAGCACGGTGACACCACTCCTTTACGGAGGATGCGCTGCGGGCGGGCGGGCCAATCTTGTCAGCGACGGGCGCGTACCGGCGCGCGCAGCCGGCCCCGGGCGACCAGGTAGTCCACCAGGACCGCGGAGGGGTCGAAACCCACGACGCGCACCGCGTCCGTGACGAAATTCGACAGGGCGTTGATGTCGTAGAAGTAGACCCGCCCATCCCGGTCGTTCACCAGGTATTCGACGCCGCCCAGGTCGAATCCGGCCGCCCGAGCGATCGTGAGCACATCCTCGATCACCGACCGCGGCGGCCTGTAGCCTTCAACCCGCAGCGCCACCTTCGGCAGGTCCACCGGGCAGAGGTCCGCGGAGAAGGCCGAGCCCTGCTCCTCGGTTGCCGTCTGCACGACCCCGTCCGGCTGGCAGATATCCGCCGGGCAAAGGTTGAACCCCGCGTTGAAGTTCGGGTAGACCTTGATGGCGTACAGGAAGCGGCCGTCCAGGACCTCCACGCGGACGATGTGCCCGTCGCGCGCCGGCAGGAACTCCTGCACGAGGGCCGTGCCGTCGATGCCGACGTCGATGGCCCCGGCGGCGGCGGCCTCCTGCAGCGCTTCCGGCGGGTCAAAACGCTGGATGCCGGCGCCGCTCCCGCCGATGTTGGGTTTGACGATCACGGGGAAGGTGAATCCCTCCGCCGCGGCCGGCGCCCGGGAGGGGTGGTTGATCACCCGGGCGCGCGGAACCGGCAGGCCGAGGCGCCGCAACAGCGTATACTGACTGACTTTGGACGTCTCGAGCGCGAAGGCGCCGCTGCCGTTCACGACGTCCACGCCGAGGCCTTCCAGGTAGCGCAGGAATTCCTTCGTGTAGTAGATGGCGCGGCCGTGGCCGCGGAGGTAGGCGGACGGGCTCATCCGATTGAGGACGATCGTCCACGGCACCTCCGCCGCGGCCGGGTCGAAGGTGTGCGCGCCGACGTTGATGCGATCGTACGGGATCTCCCGCCGCTCCAGTTCGGCGAAGAGCGGGGCGAACCACTCGGGATGTTCGTAAACAATGCCCAGGCGAGGCTCAATGGTCCTCATCGGAAAACCTCCTTGCGTTTCGAGAAGAGAGACGGAGTCTAGATCGAGAGGCGGAGGCAGTCTACCTCCGCCGAGGACAGATGCACTCGCGCGGGCGTGGCGTCCGGTCAATCACGCGCAACATGATGGTGCGTTTCACAGTACCAGAGCCGGCCGGACCGCGCAAGAGAAGGAGGACGCCGTCCCCGCCGGCCGAATCGGAAGGGTCAATGACGATCCGCGCCGTGACCTTCGACGTCTACTCGGCACTGTACGACACGCCTGCCGGCCTGGCCCGCGCGCTGGCCCCGGTACTGCAGCGGCGGGGCATCACGGGCGATCCGCACGCCGTGGCCCGCACCTGGCGCCACAAACAGCGGGAGTATCTGCTGATCGCCAATTCGCTCGGCCGCGAACCCGCGTCGAACCGGAAGGCGATCGAGGCCTCGGTGCGCTACACGCTGCGGGGTTTCGAGCCGCCGGTCACCCCCGACGAACTGCAGGCGCTGGTCGACGCCTGGGAGGACCTCCCGCCCTGGCCCGAGGCGGCCGAAGTGCTGGAGGAGGTCCGCCGCCGCGGTTTCGTGCTCGCGGCCCTTTCTAACGGGGACAAGGACATGCTGCGGGGGTTGGTGGCGACCACCCTGCCGGTCCCGTTTGATCAGGTGATCTCCACGGAGGGCGGGCGGTTCAAACCCCACCCGTCGGCGTATCAACGGGCTCTGGAGATCCTTCGGGTCCAGCGAGACGAGTTGCTCCACGTCGCCGGCGGCGCACCCGACGCCATGGGCGCCACGGCCTTTGGCATCCGGACCGTCTGGGTCAACCGCGCCGCCGACGCGGTGGTCGATTCCCGCTACGCGCCCGCCTACCAGGTCGGCGATCTGCGCGGCGTGCTGGAGGTTCTCGACTCCCTGCGCTAGCGTTGCGGCTGCCCGCGGTTCGGTGGCCGAAACACCCGGCAGGACTGCGCTTGCGGGCCCATCGGCCCTCCGATAGAATTCATGGGGTACAGCGAGGGCCGGTAGCTCAGCAGGCAGAGCGCCGGGCTTTTAACCCGGGCGTCGGGGGTTCGAGTCCCTCCCGGCCCTCCAGGCGAAGATTCAAGCGGGACGGGGGTTTCGGCCTGCGGCCCGCTTTCTCATTTGGAACGCCAAAGGCTCGGACAGCAGGCGGGGCCAGCCTTTCCGTGCGCCCGGCCTCCACATTCCCCGAGGAACCCTACTATTTCTGCTACCGCCCGCTACCGCGTTGGAAATCGTCTTGCGACGGGTTCCTGTCGATCCGTGCCGGCGGCATCCCTGCCCTGCCCCGGCTCCAGCAGCGCAAAGGAGATCTCCGCCTCCGCCGCGACCTCCTCGCCCACCCGGGCGACGCCCCGCATTTTGCCGAGCCGTTTCCGCTGTGCCCGCAACTCAACCTCAATGGTCAGCGTGTCCCCCGGGAGAACCGGGCGGCGGAAACGGCAGCGGTCAATCCCGGCCAGGAGGGCTAGCCGCCCCCGCATGTGTGGCGGGTTGAGGATGAGGCAGCCGCCTACTTGCGCGATCGCCTCGATGACCAGCACCTCCGGCATGACGGGCAGACCCGGCATGTGGCCAACGAGGAAAGGTTCATTGATCGTGACGTTTTTCAGGCCCACGACCCGCCTTTCCCCCATCTCGGTGATCCGGTCCACCAGAAGGAACGGATACCGGTGTGGCAGGATGGTGAGGATCTCCGTGATGTCGAGCGACGATGGACCGGACATCATCCGTCCCCCAGCAGCGGGCAACCTCTCGGGCCAGAGCGAGGTACAGGCCATGGCCTCCGGGCGTGACTTCACTATACCTTTGCCGGCGCGTACCGAGCAGGGCCAGGTCCCCGGCGCCTTTTCAAGGCACCGAAAGCCTGTTCGATTTAGGCGATGGTATGCTCAAGCTATCGGCAGGAGGAACGGTCCATTTTGTCGAGTATCACTGCTAGCATATCGCCATCTTTTCCAGTCCGAATCCATTGAGCGAGAAGTTGTGGAATGAGTCGGATGCCCGCAGACGAGTCAGTTGACAACACTGAGGAGCGATTCTCCTTCGAGAAGTTTGCGCGGCATCATTTCTTCAAACAAGCAAACGCCTGGCTGGTCGCTCACAGCGGCATCTGCTCCAATTCGTCGGTCGTCGACCTTGCCTGTGGCCCCGGCGCTGTGACCGAGCTCATTCTCCGGGAACTGGACGAGACCGTTCCCGGGACCTGCGTCTACGCGGTCGACCCCTCCCCGTCAGCCCTGGCGCTGGCAAGAAAGCGGGTCCATTCACCCATCGTCAGATTTATCCAGGGGAGCGCGGAGCGCCTGGCCAGTCTCGTCCCCCAGGTTGACGTGGTGGTGTTCACCAATGCGATCCACCTGGTTGCCGACAAGGTCACCGCGTTCGAGCAGGTCTTCAAGACACTGCGCCGCGGTGGGGTCCTCGGCTTCAACACCACATTCTTCGATGGAGCGTATCCGGACGAGACCCGCCGGTTCTACAAACTGTGGGTGCTCCGCGCGGTGCGCTGGCTCCGCGAGCGGGGGTACGATGTCAGCCGGGGGGTGAAGGCGACGGCGATGCAGTGGCTCACCGTCGATGAGTACCGGGCCCTGCTGCGCGCCGTCGGGTTCGCCGAGCCGCTCGTCGAGTTGCAGGAGAAGGCATTAAGCCGGGAGAGCTTGGAGGATATCGGACAGTTCTCGTTGTTTATCGAAGGCGCGCTACCCGGGGTGCCCCTGGATGTCGGCGCCGAGGCGTTGACGTACGGGGTCCGACAGGCGTTCGACGAGTTGAAGCTGTCCCACGTACCCCGCAACTGGTTGCAAGTCGTAGCCCGCCGCACGTGACGCTCGAATCCAGGATCGCGCTGGTCACCGGGGGCTCATCCGGGCTGGGCCGTGCCATGGTCGCCGCGCTGGCCTGGGGCGGAGCTCGGGTCGCCTTCACCTACCGATCGAACGCCGCCGGCGCCCAGGCGGTGGCGGCGGAACTCCCCCCGCCCGCAGAGGTCGTCGCCCTCCAGGGGGACGTCGGCGTTGAGGCCGACGTGGCTCGGATCGTCGCGGCTGCGGTCGCCCGGTTCGGCGGCCTCGACATCCTGGTGAACAACGCCGGCATCACGCGGGATGCGCTCGTGCTGCGCATGCAGCCCGAGGACTGGCAGACCGTCCTCGACACCAACCTCACCGGCGCGGTGCGCTGCTGCCGCCAAGCCCTCCCCCACCTCCTGGCGAGCAAAGCCGGCCGGATCATCAATATCGCCTCGATCGCGGGGATCGTCGGCAGCGCCGGCCAGGTCAACTACTCGGCGGCCAAGGCGGGGCTGATCGGCCTCACCGAAGTCCTGGCCCGGGAGCTGGCCCCCAGCGGCATTACGGTGAACGCCGTGGCCCCGGGCGTGATCGACGCCGGCATTGTCGCCGGGATGCCGGAACAGGTCCGCCGAAGGCTCGTCGAGGTGGTGCCGATGGGCCGGATGGGTACGGCGGAAGAGGTGGCGGCGCTGGTGGTGTTCTTGGCCAGCCGCGAGGCGGGCTACATCACCGGCCAGACGATCGCCGTGGACGGCGGGACCACGACGGGCGGCCTGACGATGCCCGGCGCTCAGGCTACCGGCTAGCGAAGGCGCAGGACCGCCTCGATCTGGCGGCTACCGCACGGGCGAGCCTCACTCAGTCATGATGAGGATATCGGCGGGCGATCAAGATGGCGTTGTGTCCGCCGAACCCGAACGCGTTGGACATCACGGTGTTGACGTGAGCCTCACGCGCCTTGTTGGGGACGTAGTCGAGGTCGCACTCCGGATCGGGATGCTCGTAGTTGATCGTTGGCGGGATGGCACCACGGTCGATCGCCAGCACGCAAGCAATGAACTCCACCGCCCCGGCCGCGCCGAACAGGTGGCCCATCATGGACTTCGTGGAACTCACGGGTACCTGCCGGGCGCGCGCGCCGAACACCTTCTTGATGGCCAGCGTTTCGGTGCGGTCGTTGTACGGGGTGCTGGTGCCGTGGGCGTTGATGTAGTCGATCTCCTGCGGCGCCATCTGCGCGTCGACCAGGGCGTTGCGCATGCTCCGGGCGGCGCCGTCGGCCTCGGGGTCGGGCTGGGTGATGTGGTAGGCGTCCCCGCTCATGCCGTAGCCGACCAGTTCGCCGTAGATGCGGGCGCCGCGCCGCTCGGCGTGCTCCAGCGCCTCCAGGATGACGATGCCCGCCCCCTCTGCCATGACAAAGCCGTCGCGTGTGGCGTCAAAGGGGCGCGAGGCCTTCTCCGGTTCGTCGTTGCGGGTGGAGATGGCCTTCATCGCGCAAAAGCCGGCCACGCTAAGCTTGGTGATCGGCGCCTCCGTGCCGCCGGCGATCATCGCATCCGCCTCGCCGCGCTGGATGATGCGCATGGCGTCACCGATGGCATTGCCGCCGGTGGCGCAGGCCGTGACCACGCTGCTGTTCGGCCCCTTCGCCCCGGTGATGATCGAGACGACCCCCGAGGCCATGTTCATGATCACGTTGGGGATGAAGAACGGGCTAACGCGATTGGGCCCCTTCGTCTCCAGAATGCGGGTCTGCTCCTCCCAGGTGATCGCCCCGCCGATGCCGGAGCCGATCAATACGCCCACCCGGGGGGCGTTCTGCGGCGTGATCACCAGCCCGGAGTCGTCCAGGGCCATCCGCGCCGCCGCGTAGGCGAACAGCACGAAGCGGTCGTTGCGGCGCGCCTCCTTGCGGTCCATGAAGTCGGTGGGGTCGAAGTCCCGCACCTCGGCGGCGATCTGCGTATCCAGCCCCGCGGGGTCCCAGGCGGTGATGCGTCCCACCCCGGAGCGCCCCTCCATCAGGGCGTTCCAGAACTTGTCCACGCCGATGCCCACCGGGCTGACCACGCCCAGCCCGGTGACCACGACGCGCCGCTCCCTGTCCTGCGCCACGCGCCTCCGCTCGGGCTAGCCGCCCGCCCCGGCGACGTGCTGTTCGATGTACTTCACCGCCTCGCCGACCTTCACGATCTTCTCCGCGTCTTCGTCGGGGATCTCGACCTCGAACTCCTCTTCCAGCGCCATCACCAGTTCGACCACGTCCAGGGAGTCGGCCCCCAGGTCCTCCACGAAGGATGCCTCCGCGGTGACCTCGGCCTCATCCACGCCCAGTTGCTCGACGATGATGCCTTTCACGCGGTCGAATACTGTCGCCATTAGCCTTCCCTCCTCTTCGCGCGTGGCGTCATCCCCACCCCGCGGCTCACGAACGGCTGCATCTCCCTGAGTCTTAGCGCATCACCAGGCCGCCGTCTACGTTCAGGACGTGCCCGGTGACGTACGCCGCGTCATCGGATGCCAAGTACACCACGGCGTGGGCGACCTCCTCCGCCGTCCCCAGCCGTCCCAGCGGGACCTGCTCGAGGAAGCGCTGCACCTGCTCGGGTGCCAGGTGCTCGGTTATGCCCACGCCGATCAAGCCTGGCGCCACCGCGTTTACGGTGATGCCGCGGGAGGCGACCTCGCGGGCGGTGGCCTTGGTCAGGCCGATCAGTCCCGCCTTGGCCGCCACGTAGTTCGCCTGCCCGATGTTGCCGATCTCGCCGGCGATACTGGCCACGTTGACGATGCGCCCGGCGCGCTGCCGGATCATCGGCCGCAGGGCGGCGCGGGTGCAGCGGAAGGCGGCGGTGAGGTTAGTGGTGAGCACCTGCTCCCAGTCCTCGTCCTTCATCCGCAGAATCAGGGTATCACGCACGACTCCGGCATTGTTGACCAGGATGTGTAGCCCGCCCAGCTGCGCCTGCGTCTCGTCTACCAGATTGCCCGGCACGCCGGGATCGGTCAGGTCTCCCTGGAGCGCCACGGCCGACCCGCCGCGTCCGGCGATCGTCCCCACAACGGCCTCCGCCTGGGCGCGGTTGGCGGCGTAGTGCACCGCCACCGCCGCGCCTTCCGCCGCCAGCCCCAGGGCGATCGCCCGGCCGAGCCCGCCGGACGCCCCCGTGACCAACGCGACGCGTCCGTCCAGTCGTCCCACTAGGACGTTACCTGCGCGCCCAGGCTCCGCAGCGTCTGCTCGAGGGTGGGGACGTCTTCCACGTGCAGCCCCGTCGCCGGCACGATCTTCTTGATCAGCCCGGACAGGCTCGTCCCAGGACCGACTTCGATAAAGACCGACACGCCCATCGCCGTCATGCGCCGCACCGATTCCTCCCAGCGTACCGGCGCGGCCACCTGGCGCACGAGCAGGCGGCGGATCTCCTCGGCCGGCCGCACCGGTTCGGCGGTGACGTTGGAGATGACCGGCAGGGCGGCGTCGGCCAGCACCACGCGCTCCAGCGCCGCGGCCAGCCGCTCCGCCGCCGGGACCATCAGGCTGGTGTGGAACGGGGCGCTCACGGCAAGCAGCACCGCCCGGCGCGCCCCCGCGGTCTTGGCCGCGGCCACCGCCCCCCGCACTGCGGCCGCGTCGCCGCCGACGACGATCTGTCCGGCGCCGTTGTAGTTGGCCGGTTCGACCACGCCGAGGTGGCGCTGCTCGGCGCAGAGGCGCTCTACCTTCTCCGCCTCCAGGCCGATGACCGCCGCCATCGCCACCTCCCGTCCCGCCGTCGCCTCCTGCATAAAGAGCCCCCGCTGGCGGACCAGTTGCACGGCGTCCTCGAAGCCCATCACGCCGGCCGAGACCAGCGCCGCGTACTCCCCCAGGCTCAGCCCGGCGACGGCATCCGGCCGCACCCCGTGCGCCGCTAGAGCCGCCGCGCAGGCCAGACCGGTGACGAGCACGGCGGGCTGGGTGTTCTCGGTGGCGCGCAGCCGCTCTTCCGGCCCTGCGGCGCAGAGCGCCAAGAGGTCGAAACCGAGGACCGCGCCGGCGCGGGCGAAGAGGTCCGCCGCCGCCGGATAGCGCGCGGCGATGGACTGCCCCATGCCGACGTACTGCGTGCCCTGACCGGGGAAGACGAAGGCGATCATGCTACAGCGTGCCGCGGGGCAGTTTGGTCCAGCGCAGCGCCGCGGCGCCCCAGGTCAAACCGCCGCCGAAGGCCAGCAGAATGATCAGGTCGCCGGGGCTGATCCGCCCCTGCTCATAGGCCTCGTAGAGGGCCACCGGCACCGAGGCGGAGGAGGTGTTCCCGTAGCGCTCTACGTTGATGAAGAACTTCTCCCGCGGCTGCCCCAGCCGTTCTGCGGCGGCGTCGATGATGCGGATGTTGGCCTGGTGGGGAATGAAGCAGCTCACCTCGTCGAGCGAGAGCCCCGCGCGCTCCGCCGCGGCCTTGATGGCGCGGGGGATGCAGCGCACGGCGAACTTGTAGACCTCCCGGCCGTTCATGTGAATGAAGTGCTGCTCCCGCTCCACGGTCTCGAAACTGGCGGGCAGGCGCGACCCGCCGGCGGGGAGGTTGAGCAGCGGCCCGCCTGAGCCGTCGGAGCCCAGGATAAAGGAGAGAAATCCCTGTCCCGGTTCGGCCGGGCGCAGCACCACCGCGGCCGCGGAGTCGCCGAAGAGGACACAGGTGGAGCGGTCCTTCCAGTTGGTAATGCGGGAGAGGGTCTCCGCCCCGACAACGAGGACATTCTCTGCCAGACCCGCGGCGATGTACCCGTGCGCCATGGCGCAGCCGTAGACCCAGGAAGTGCAGGCCGCGGAGGCGTCAAAGGCGCCGGCCTTCTTCGCCCCCAGGCGGTCCTGCAGCAGGCAGGCCGTCGCCGGGAACACCATGTCGGGCGTCGCCGTGCCGACGATGATCAGGTCCAGGTCGGCGGCCGCCATCCCAGAGTCGCCCAGCGCCTCCACTGCGGCCTCGTAAGCCAGATCGGAGGTGGCAATGCCGTCCGGGGCGATCCGCCGCTCGCGGATGCCGGTGCGGGAAATGATCCACTCGTCGGTGGTGTCGACCATCCGCGCCAGGTCGGCGTTGGTCAGCACCTTGTTGGGGACGGCCCGCCCCAGGCCGACGATGGTCGAGCCGCGCGCGGCGATCACGCCTCCGCTCCGCCGGATTCCGAGGCCGGCCGCGGGCCCAGCGGCACCGGCACCGGGCGCATCCGCTGTTCGATCTGCGCCATCTCCGCGGCGATTGGTTCCACGATCTGACGCTCCGCGGCCTCGGCGGCCACCCGGATGGCGTTGCGGATGGCCCAGGCGTTAGAGCTGCCGTGGGCGATAATGACGATGCCGTTCACTCCCAGCAGCGGCGCGCCCCCATACTCCCGGTAGTCCATGCGGCGCCAGAGGTTCATGCCCCGCCGCTTCAGCGGGGCCAGATACAACCCGAGCAGCGGCCCGACCCCACCGCCGAGTTCGTCTCGCACCACCTGGCGGAGGGCCAGGGCGAGTCCTTCCATGAACTTCAGGACCACATTGCCGACAAACCCGTCGCAGACCACGACGTCGGCCAGACCGCTGAAGAAATCCCGCCCCTCGACATTGCCGATGAAGTTCAGCCCGGAGTCGCGGAGCAATTCGGCAGCGCGGATGGTTAGCTCATTCCCCTTGGTCGTCTCCTCGCCGTTGCTCAGGATGGCCACCCGCGGCGAGGGAATCCCCAAGACCCGGTGTGCGTAGACGTGCCCCATCACCCCGAACTGCAGCAGGTGTTTGGGCCTACAGTCCACGTTCGCCCCCACATCGAGCAGGATCGCTGGCGTCTTCTGCAGGGTCGGGAGGATCGCCGCGATGGCCGGTCGATCGATCGTCGGGATGCGGCCGAGGGTCAGGAGCCCCGCGCCCATGGCCGCACCGGTGTTGCCGGCACTAATCGCCGCCGCAGCTTTGCCCTCGCGGATCTGCTGCAGCATCACATGGATCGAGGAGCGACGCTTCTTGCGCACGGCCATCGCCGGCGACTCGTGCATCTCGATGACTTCGGGAGCGTCGACGATCTCGATCGGCAGGCGCTGGGCGCGGTGCGCCCGCAGCAGCGCGCTCAACCTGGCGGCGGGACCGACCAGAGCGATCTCGACGCCGAGCGCCGACGCCGCCCGCACCGCCCCCGCGACCACTTCGTCGGGGGCATGGTCCCCGCCCATGGCGTCGACGGCTATGCGCACGCCCACGCGCCCTGGCTCCTCTGCCCGCCCGGGGTCCTAGTCACGGGGTTACTTCTCAGCCGTCTTGCGCTCGATCACCGGCCGGCCGGCATAGTAACCGCACGTCGGGCAGACCCGGTGCGGCACGGTCGGATTGTGGCACTGCGAACACTCCACGAGCGTGACCGCGGCGGCCC
>Ga0209618_1000154_pt1 | contig 15318 bp, 12 predicted proteins | sample Rifsed13ft3_FD_184007 | JGI IMG/M metagenome (GOLD analysis project Ga0209618, IMG submission 184007) | Soil microbial communities from Rifle, Colorado, USA - sediment 13ft 3 (SPAdes) (version 2) | ecosystem: Environmental > Terrestrial > Deep subsurface > Rock core/Sediment | place: Rifle... | reverse complement strand
GGGCGGGCGGCCGGCGCGAGCCGCGGCGTCTCGCTCAACCCTTCGGCGACGAGCGCCTCCGCGCCAAAGGTGACGAGACCGAACCGATCCCCCGGATGCTTGGCGGCGGCCGCCGCGCGCGTCAGGTCGAGCGCCCGCTGCCGCTCCGCCGCAGGTACGCTGTCCGACAGGTCGAGGGCAAAGACCACGGCGAGATCCCGGCCGCCGCGGGCGATCTCCAACCCGGCCAGCGCCAGCATCAGCAGCCCGACGACGGCCAGGCGGAGCACCGGCATCGTGCGCCGCAACCGCGGCGTGCGCCGGGGCGTCGCCGGCTGCGTCCGCAGCCACAGGATCCCTTCGAGCACGAGAACCGCAATGCCGAGCAGCAGCAGGATCCACCACAGCTCCTGCTGGCGCAGGTCCCCCCCGGCGGCCGCCTGCCCGCTCGAGGGCCCGACCCCGCGCAGGTCCGACTCGCCCGTCGCGGCGGCGACCACGATCGGCCGCTCGACCGTCCCTGCTTTCAGCGTGTAGAGGCCAGCCCGCTCCAACCGCGGGAGGACTAGCGCGCCATTGCGGACCTCCACCGGGACCGCCCGTCCGGACGGATCGACGAGCTGCCCGCGCGCGACCGCCGGCGCCGGCAGGACGAGCGAGGTCCCCGCCTCCACTGTGGTCACCGGCGCCAGCCACTCCAGCGCGTTGGCCATCAGGATGGGAAACGTCGGATGCATCGGCAGGTCGGAGCGGAGCAGGTCGAAGGGCAGCAGGACCGCGCGCAGTTCAGGGCGCTCGAGCACCCAGAGGAGCGGCACGGTCCCTTCCGCCAGCACCGTCCCGCCGCGGAGTCGCAGGGTGAAGGCCTCCTCGACGCGGATGCCGGTGGGGTCGGCTAGCCGCAGCAGCGGGTGCGCGGAAACGGTGCGCAGCACCGAGACGTCGCGGGTGGTGCCTTCCACGTCCAGCGGCAGCGTCTCCGGCACGGTGCCGACGATGAGGTAGCGCCCCGGCGGCAGCGTCGTCGCGGGCACGCGGTCGAGGACGACCAGGTCGTAGCCGCCCCACGAGGCAGGGTCGACCTCCCCCGTGCGATCCACCCGGCGCACCGGCAACACGCTGAGCGCCGCCTCCAGATAGGGGTTGCCTGGCGAGACGAGGAGGACGCGCGGCCGCGCCGCGCGGCCGATCAGCGCCACCGCGCGGTCGTCGGCGGAAAGGACGTCGTTCCCCTCGATGCTGACCTGCGCGGCTCCCTCCCCGCGCGCGGTCCAGATCCGCGTGACCGCTTCACCAGCGGGAAGGGCCAGCGGCGCCGCTTCGACCGTCCCGTCGGGCCAGGCGACGCGCACGGTCGTACGCCGCGCGGTGCCGCCGAAATTCCGCACTTCGGTCAGAAGCAGCGTGCGACCGCTCCCGCTCGTGCTGGCCGCGGCGCGGGTCAGTGTCAGGTTCTCCGAGGCGTGCCCGAAGGTCCGGTAACCGACGCGGGAGAGTCGCGCGCCCGGGGCATCGGTGTAGACCTCCACCTGCGCCGGCCGGCCTCGCAGGCGTTGTGCCGCCGCCACCCGGACGGCCGCCTCCAGGTCGGACCGGCCGTCCCCCGGGGCTAGACGGGTGATCGCGCGGCGGATTGCCGCCGGCTCGGTAGAAAAATCGAGGACGACGCGCGGGGCCGCACCCGCCTCGAGGACCATCACCGGCAGCCCGCGCGCGCCGCCGTCCACCAGCCGCAGCGCATCCGCCTGGGCCGCCCCGAACCGGGTGAGCGGACTCGCCGGCGTCCCCGCATCGCGGGCCTGCATACTGAGTGAGGTATCGAACACGAGAATCAGCGCGGAGCCGGCCACGCCCGGGATCTGCACGACCGGACGCGCCAGCGCCAGCGCGAGTACCGCGACCGCGAGCAACTGCAGTAGCAGCAGGAGGCTGCGCTCCAGCCGGCGCACGGGCAGGCGCACCATCAGGTCCCGGGCGGTGCGCTCCCAGAGCAGCGTGCTGCTCACGGTGTGCGGCACCCGCCGCGCCCGCAGCATGTGCAGCAGGATGATCACCGGCAGCGCCAGCAGCAGCCAGAGCGCCTGCGGGACGGCGAAGCTCGGCATCAGGCGATCAACCCTCCCACCCGCAGGTAGCGGAGGATCAGGTCGGTCAGCGGGATCGAGGTCGTGGTGCGCAGGTACTCGATCCCATGGCGCAGGCAGAACTGCTCGAGCCCGGCGAGATACCGGTCGCGCGCCCGGGTAAACGCCCGCAGAGCGGCGCCGTCGACCGTCACCTCCACCGCCGCGCCGGTCTCGCTGTCGATCAGGCGGAGGTCGCCCGCCAGCGGCGGCGCCAGGTCCTCGTCGCTGACGATGTGGATGACGAACAGGTCGAAGTGGTGGGCGCGGGCCAGTTTCAGGCCCTCCTCCATGCCGTCGGGCATCAGCAGGTCGGAGAGCAGGACCAGGAGGCCGCGCCGCTTTGTCTGGACCACGTACTCGCGCATCACCGCGACCAGGTCGCTGGTCCCGCCCGGGGTCAATCCGCCGAGAAAGCGGAAGAGTTGGAACGTCTGCCCCCGCCCGCGCCCGGGACCGAAGACGGCGCCGACCTCCCGGTCAAAGGCCGCCGCGCTGACGCGGTCCATGTGCACCAGGCCGATGTACCCGATGGCCGCCGCCGCCTGCGCCGCGTAGAGGAGTTTGGCCGGGTGGCCGTTGGTGGCGGGAGGGGCGGGTGGGAATGGGGTGGGCGGGAAGGCCATCGAACGGCTGCGGTCGATCAGCAGGTGGACGTTGATGTCCTCCTCCTCGCTGAACAGCTTGACGAAGAGGCGATCCAGCCGGGAGTAGATGTTCCAGTCGATGTAGCGGTAGTCGTCACCGGCCTGGTAGCCGCGGTAGTCAGCGAACTCCACGCCTCGGCCCAGCGTGGAGGAGCGTCGCTCCCCCCGCATCCCGCTGCGCACGATGCGGCGGGAGCGCAGACTGAGGTTTTCTAGTTTGCGCAGAAATTCCGGATCGAGGAGTCGTTGCCCTCTCACCTGCGCACCCGGGTCAACTCCGGGGTCTCCTCCAGGGCGTTGCGGACGATGTCGTCGGGGTCGGCGCCCTCCGCCTCGCCCTCGAAGTTCAGGATGACGCGGTGGCGTAGCGCCGGCAGGCTGACCGCGCGGAGGTCCTCGAAGCTGACGTTCGCCCGCTCCGCCAGAAGCGCGCGGACCTTCGCCGCCAGCAGCAGCGCCTGCGCCCCCCGCGGGCTGGCCCCGTAGCGGACGAACCGCTTCGCCATAGAGGCGGTGCCCTCGCCCTCCGGGTGCGTTGCCCGGACGACGCGGGCCACGTAGTCCTTGACGTGCGCCGCCACCGCCACCTCGCGGGCCAGCGTCTGCATCGCCAAGATCGTGGCCCCGGAGGTCACCCGCTCCACCGCCGGCAGTTCCGGTCCGGTGGTGCGGTCCATGATCTTCACCAGGTCGTCCAGCGCGGGGAAGAGGACGCGCAGTTTGAACAGGAAGCGGTCCACCTGCGCCTCCGGCAGTGGATAGGTCCCCTCCATTTCAATGGGGTTCTGCGTGGCCAGGACGAAGAACGGCTCCTCCAGCGTGTAGTGCACCCCCGCCGCCGTCACCGCATGCTCCTGCATCGCCTCCAGCAGCGCCGACTGCGTCTTCGGCGTGGCCCGGTTGATCTCGTCGGCGAGGACGATCTGCGAGAAGATGGGGCCGCGCTGGAATTCGAAGAAGCGCCGCCCCGCCTCGTCCTGCATCACGACGTTGGTGCCGATGATGTCGGCGGGCATCAGGTCCGGCGTGAACTGGATGCGGGAGTAGTGCAGGTCCAGGGCCTGGGCCAGCGTCTTCACCAGGAGGGTCTTGCCCAGCCCGGGCACGCCCTCCAGCAGCACGTGTCCGCCGGCAACGAGCGCCGTCAGCACCTCCTCGATCAGCGCCTCGTAGCCGACGATGACCTTCTGGATCTCGGCCTTCAGCCGCAGGAAGGTCTGTCGGAACTGCTCGGGTTCCATCTCCGCCTCCTCTTAGCGCCGCTGGGCCAGCGCCAGGAAGTAGCGCCGTACCACGGCGCGCAGGTCCGCGGGAACGCGGGCGCGGGCCATGTGCTCGTCCGCGCGGCGCACGACCAACGGTGAAACGTTCACCGCGGGCGCGCGGGCGGGCTGCTTCCGGCCGGGACCCAGGAGTTCCGTGGTCTGCAGTTGCCCCTGCCCCTCCTGGCCGCGCACGCGCGAGCGCTGCGCCTCCGCGTCCAGCCGGGGCGACTGCGGGCCGAGTTTCTCCGCGATCTTCCCCTGCCCCGGCGTGGAGCCTTCGTTGGGTCCCGGCTGCGGCGGCGGCGCGCCCACCGCCTCCCCTTCCTGCTCCTGCAGCCGCTTCGTGCCGGGCCCAGGCGGGGCGGTGCGCGTCTCGCCGCGTTCCACCTCCTCCGCCGACTCCGGGCCGGCGCCGCGGGCGATACGCATCGAAGACCGCTCCAGTTCCCGTTCGGTCATACGCAGCGCGTTCTCGTCCGCCAGGACGGCACGCAGTCCTTCCAGCTCCTGGATCGCCTCCGTGAGCGCCTCCCGGCCGCCGGCGGTGTCCCCCGCCTCGGTCTTGCGGCGGGCCTCTTCGAGTTTCCGGCGTGCCTCGATCGGCAACTGCCCCTCTCCCGACTGCGAGAGCTGGGCGAGCTGCGCCAGCAGGTCGTCGCGCTGCCCTTCGACGTTCTGCTCCTGACTCAGCCGCGCCGCGAGTTCACGGAGCTGGCGGATGTTCTGGCCGAGGGTGGTCGTCGGCCGAAAGAGCGATTCTGGAATCTGCGCCGGGGCCTGCGGGTTCAACGCCTCCCCGATGCGCTGGCTGAGCTGCCGGCGCGCCGCCTCCAGTTGCCGTTCCAGCGCGGCGATACGGGCGAGCGCGGCGGAGCGGTCCATGCGCTCCCGTTGCAGTTCGCGCGCCAGGCTGCGCACCTCCGGCGCGGTGCGGCGGGCCTGCGGGGCCCGCTCGGTGCGGGCGAGTTGCTCCAACTGCTTGGCCACCTGCTCCAGCCGCCGCCCTTCGCGCTTGATCCGCACCGCGGTCTCGCGCGCCGGGGTCGCCGGCAGCGAGAAACCCGGGACGAGGACCGAGGCCAGCGCCGCCAGGCTCACCACCAGCAGCGCCCGGCGCGTTCCGCCAGGCCAGGCCGGCCGCAGCCGCGCGCCCGGCAGCGCGTCCCGGGCGGTCGCCGCGGCGTCGCGCAGCACCTGGTCGGCCAGCGCCGTCGCGGGGATCCGTCCGGTGGCCAGGTCCAGCGCGGTGCTCACCCGCTCCCGCAACCGCAGCTCCGCGTCGGCGACGCGCGCGGCGGGGGCCAGATCCCGCACCGGCAGCACTCCGCGCGCCAACACCAGCGGGAGTGCGGCGGCCAGGCCCGCGGCCAGGACGAGTAGTGGCGGCAGCGACAGCGGGATCACCGTCCCCAGCAACGCCCAGGCCAGGGACGCCGCGGCGGCGATCGTCACACCCCGGACCGCCCACGCCCACGCCTGCCCCCACGCCAGCGTACGGGCGACGCGGCGCAGCAACCGGCGTACTTCAACCGGTACCGCGGTCATGGCGTTCCCTCCCGCCGCACGGCGAGAACCAGGCGGCCGGTCAGCGCCGTCCCGGCGGCGGCGATCGCCAGGTAGGGCAGCAGCGCCAGCGGCCAGGCCGACGGCGTCCCGCCGTAGGCGGCCGCGACGATGCGCAGCGGGTTGAGGAACGCCAGCGGATCCACCAGCCAGCGCGTGGCGGCGAAGAGACCGAGGAAGAGCAACCAGTGCACCATCGTGCGCAGGAGGTCAGAAGAGATCGCCGCGGTCAGCCACGTGCCGACGGCGGCCAGCGGGACCGCCAGCACGACCATCACCAGCAGCGCGCGGAGCAACTGGGGAATCGCTCCCACCTCCGGCGGTGCGAGCAGCGCCACCAGGGGAACGGCCGCCGCGACCAGCGCCGCGGCGAAGAGCGCGGCGGTCCAGAGTTTTCCGAGCGCAATGGTGCGCGGGGGAAACGACGTCACCGCGAGGTCCAGGATCTGCTTCTCTCCTTCCACCGCGATCTCACCCACGGCCAGCGCGGAGGTGAGGTACGCCACCCACCCCAATTGAAACAGCAGGAACAACTGCAGCAGTTCCGTCTCCACCAGCCCCGGCAGCCGGCCGCTCTCCGGTGGCAGAGAGAAGACGGCGAGGAGGCTGAGCACGGCGACGTAGAGGCGCAGCACCCAGAGGATCTTCGGCGAGGCCAGGCGCGACCGCAGGTCGCCGCGGGTCACAGGATTCAGTTGGATGGTCACGGTGCGCCCTCCGGCCGACTCAGTGGGAGGACGAGGAGCAGCGGAGCCGCGGGCTGGCCAGGCCAGTGCAGGATGCCGCGATCATCGTCCAGCCACGCCACCAGGGAAACAGTTGGGCTGAGTATAGCATCGCCGCGCAGCCGGCCGAAAGCCCAGGCCAGGAGGCGGTTCTCTGGGCCGCGCACGGCATCCACCGCGGCGGGCTCGCGCCAGCGCAGCGGCGAGAGCGTGGCGCGGGATTCGCGGTCCAATGGCGGCAGCGGCTGGATGCGGCCGTCCAGAAAGACGACGGGGTCGCGCAGCCGCCGACCGCTGCGGTTCTCGATCTGCACCTCGACCCCCTCCGGCCCTTCGCGGTACAGGCCATGGATCGGCAGCGGGACCAGCGTCGCCGCGCGTACCGGCAGCGTCGCCTCGGCCCTCCCTTCAAATCGTACCACCTGGTTCAGCACCAGCGTCGTCTCTGCTCCCGCAAGCGGCCGGACCAGCGTCTCGGCGCCGGCCCGCAGTTGAAAGGCGCCGCGGCGCGACAGGAGCACGCGCCCCACCGACTCGACCAGCGCCACACCTTGATCCGGCAGCGCCACCGCCACCACACCCTGCACGATCGTGGAGGCCCCCCGGCGCACCGCCAGGTTGAGGGTCGCCGTGACCGCGGTGGCGCCGACAAGCAGCGCCGCGGCCAGCGCCCAACCCGACCGCCCGCGCAGTAGCCCGTGCGTCAGCGGGCGGAGGAGGATCAGGTACAACCCCAGGGTCAGCAAGATGACGACCTGGAGCGAGAGACTCGTACCGGGGCTCTGCGGCAGCACGTCCAGTAAGGTGCGATCCACGAACGGGGGGGTCCGCGGCTCACCGAGCAGGCGCGTCCACATGGCCGCGTCGTCCGGCGGCAGGTCGGCGCGGAACGGATCGACAGGAATGACGGTCACTCGCCCCCGGCCCCAGGGGTGCACCTCTTCGGGCGCACCGGGGAACGGCGGCGGCAGCGGCGGCGGGACGATGAAAGGCTGCAGCGCCGGGCGGGAGAGGATCTCGGAGCGCGGCGCGGCGATGATCAGCCGGCCGCCGGTCGCGACCCATCCCGCCAATGCCTCCACCTGCGCCGGGATCAGGCGGCGATCGTCGAGGTCGCGGACGACCACGGCGGCGACCCCTTCGTAAAGCTGCCAGCGGGCCGGCAGGTCGTCCGCAGTAACGTACGCGACGCGGATCCGGCCGCTCTCGCCCAGGATCTGCTGCAGTCCCACCGGCCGGCGGTTGACCGCCAGCACCACGCCGTCGACGAGCCGCCCGGCCGGGATCGAGACCGGCCACGTGGCGGCGACGCCGCCCTGCTCGAGAAACCGGACGACGAGCGGGGAGCGCAGGTCGCGGACGATCACGGGCACGGTCAGCGGGTGCGGCGTGCGGGGCACGAGGTGCACCTCGACCCGGACCCGTTCGGTGCCGGGCGGGCGCGCCCGGCTCGTGGTCACCTCGACCGTCCCGGCGACGTCCCGCTCGCTGCGCAGGCGCAGCGTCACGGGCATCCAGGCGTCAGGGACGACGTAGCCGCCGAAGCCGACGCGGATGTCCGCGGTGATTCCGGCGGAGAGACCCACGGGAGTCGCCGGCGCGGCGGCCGCGGGCGGGCGGCTCGCCGCCGCGACCATCATCGCGGTCAAAAGAAAAACGCGAGGCCCGGTCATCCGACCTGGCCTCGCCCCGCGCGATCCCTCTTCAGGATTTCGCGGGCGTCCCGCCGGCGTCGCCGCCGGACTTTCCGGATTCGCCCGCCGACGCCTTGGCTTCCGATTTCTCGCCGCCCTGGCCATCAGCGGCGGCGGGGCGGCGGTAGTCGGTCACGTGGAACCCCGGCCCCTTGAAGATGATGCCCACCGCACTGTAGACCTTGCGCGTCGGACTGCCGCAGATCGGACAGGCGGGCGGCACGGCTCCCACCGGCTGATAGAGGTCGAATTGATGACCGTTGGCGACACATCGATACTCGTAGACCGGCATCGCGCAAATTCTCCAGCGAACGCAACATTGGGCAGAAGGCCTTCTATCTATTATGGAGGTGCCCGCCGACCTGTCAATTTCCGCCGACCGGTCGTCTCTCGATCCGCCGGCGGCGTACTCCAAGTCTATCGCCGTTCCAGGCTGATGATCCAGACCGGGCCGGTGTAGCTGCCGCTGTTGCTGCCGTAGGCGAGGTGGCGGCCGTCGCCCGACCAGCGCACCACGAGGGGCAGATTGGGATCGGGAAACTCGGCGACGAACTCCGCCGCGCGGACGCGCCCGCCGCCGTCCACGTCGGCGAGCCAGATCTCGCCGTGCGCTTCATCGAGCACGCGGGCGAACGCGACCTTGTCCGACGTCGGCGCCCAGGCCAGGCTCGTGATGCGTCCCGCCTGCGGGCTGAGGCGGCGGGGCGCGCCGCTGCCGTCGGTGCGCACGGCCCAGACGTGCAGTTGCGCCGCCTGAGGTGTAGCCGGGGCGGCGATAGCGATCCACCGCCCGTCGGGAGAGAGGCGCGGCGTGAAGATCTCGGGGAAGGGCTGCGGCAGCACCCGCCGATCCGGATAGCGGATGCGCCAGCGCCAGAGCCGTGTGACCCCACCCTCCCCTTCGGGGCTCAGCCCTATAAAGAGAAAGAGACTGTCCGGGTACCACGCCAGCGCCGAGACCGTGAAGTCGCCGGGAACCGCCCCGGCCGGCCCCTGCCCGGGAAGGATCCGGCGCCGTGACCGCCCGTCGGCGCTGAGCAGCCAGACGGCGCTGCGCACCGGGCCGCGGGCCAGCCGCACGGCGACCGCCAGTTCGTCGCTGCCGGGGGCCCAGGTCAGATGCGTGGCGAAGGGCGCGCCCTCGGCCGGGAGGGTGAGGCGCCGCCGGCCGGTGCCGTCCGGCCGCACGACCATCACCTCGCCCCGGTCAATGTAGGCCAGCAGGCCAGCCACCCGCGACCAGTCCACCTGCGTGGCCACGCCGACCGCGGTGACCTTGCGCTCCCGCCCCTGGACCGTGGCGATCCACAGGCCCTGACCATCGGCGTAGGCCAGGGACGTGCCGTCGGGAGCCCAGGCGGCGGGACTCAGCGCCGCCCGGTCGGTGAGACGGACCGGCGCGCCGATGCGCAGCAGCGCCACGCCCGCCGGGGCCGGGCCGCGCCGGACCTGGCAGGCGCTCAGCAGCACCAGGACCGCTAGCGCGGCGGTGAGCGGTCGAAGCACGGACCGAGCGAAGAGCCTAGACGACGGGATAGCGCCCCTCGGCGAGTTCGCGCGTCAGGAAGTTGATGTTGGCCAGTTCGCGCTCCAGGATCTCCAGGGTCCGCCGCCGGAGGACGCTTTTCCGCGCGCCGCGCGCGGGGATGATCTGGGCCGCGGCGATCTTCGGCCGGTCGATGGGCGCGCCGATCTGACTGAGCATCCAGACGTAGACCTCCCGCACCCCGGGGACTTCCTCGTAGATGCGCGCGGCGACCTGGTGCGTCATGATCGTATAGATCTTTCCCACGTGCGAAACTGGGTTCTTCCCCGCGGCCGCCTCCGTGCCCATTGGCCGGTTCAGGGAGATCACCCCGTTGACCTTATTGCCGCGGCCGATCTGTCCAGAATCCCCGCTCTCGGCAGAGGTCCCGGTGACGGTGAGGTAGACGCCGCCCAACCCGCGGCCCGGCTGGTCCAGGGTGTTGATGTCCAGCCTGACCCCATCGAAGGTGGTGTGCCGCAGGACGAAGTCGTGCACCGCGTCATGCAGCTCCTGCTTGCGCCGGAAATACGCGGCTTCGCCGTCGAGGAAGCGGTCGACGAAGGCCACCGCCGCCGTCAGGCTCAGTTCCTGACCCTGGCGGAAACCCATGATCTTGATATCCTCGCCCGCCTCAGGGAAGTCTTCCTTGAAGGTGCGGGAGTTCATCAACTGCTCGACGCGGCGGACGATCTCCTCCGTCTGCGTCAGCGGCGCGTAGCCTACCGCCGCCGAGGTGTCGTTGGCGCCGGGCATATCCCGCTTGAAGATGTCCACCAGTTCGGGGGAGCCGGGCTTGATCTGCACGTCGTAGATGACGTCCTGCTCGGGATCGACGAAGCGGAGGTTCTCCCGGAACCAGACCCGCGCCGTCGCCACGGCGATGTCGCCCACCGGAACGTGCTCTCCGTTCACCACCGCGGTGGCCCGGTCGCCGAAGATCAGGCGCATCGGCTCGGTGACCCGCCCCCCGCCGAAGGCCACGTCCGCGGCGCCGGCGACGAGCAGGGCCTTGTCGATGTTGTGGTGCAGGATCGCCCCGAAGCGCTGCAGGTACTCCTTGCTCAGCGCGATGGAGACCCGCTCCATGATGGCGTCGCAGATGGAGTCGGGGTGGCCGACGCCCTTGCGCTCGACGATCTCCACCTCATGCTCCGACACCGGCTTCCCGGAGAAAAACTCGACGCTGGTGTTGCGCACCGGCGTTCCTCCTACCCTTCTTTCCAGCGGACCTGCTCCACGCCGTCCACGTCGCCCAGCGCGCCCATCACCTCGTCCCGCGTCAGGCGGGCCGGCAGCCGGACGGCGAGGGTGATCGTGACGTGCTTGTCCATCCGCTCGGACATCTCCACGTGTTCGATGTTCACGTTGTGCGCGCCCAGGACGGTGCCGATCCGGCCCAACTGACCGGGCTCGTCAACCAGCAGGACTTCGATGGTGGCCAGGCCGCGGCGGGGCAGCCGGCGCTCCAGCGCCTTGAAGGGAATGAGCACGATCACGACCAGCGCGGTGGCGGCCACCGCGCCCAGGTAGAAACCGGCCCCGGCGGCGGTGCCGATCGCCGCGGAGGTCCAGAGGGTCGCGGCGGTGGTCAACCCCTGCACGTTGACACCGCTGCGCCAGATCGTCCCCGCGCCGAGAAATCCGATACCCACTACGATGTTGCTGGCGATCCGCGCGGGGTCGGCGCCGGACCCGAAGAACCCTTCCTTGGAGATGAGCGTGAAGAGCGCCGCCCCCAGCGTCACCAGGGTATGGGTGCGCAGGCCCGCCGGCTTCTCCACGGTCTCCCGCTCCAGCCCGATGAGGCCGCCCAGCACCAGGGCCAGGATCAGACGCAGGAGGATCTCCCACCAGGAGGCGGCGGCGATGTCCATCATTCAGCTCGCGGCGTACTTCTCCCGGGCGACCGCTGCCACATGCTCCATCAGCGCATCCACCAGCCGGTCCTCCGGCAGGCTGGCCACGATCCGCCCCTCGCGGAAGAGCAGCCCCATCCCCCGGCCGCAGGCGATGCCCAGGTCGGCCAGGCGCGCCTCGCCGGGGCCGTTCACGGCGCACCCCATCACGGCGACCTTCACCGGCGCCTTGATCCGCGCCAGCCGCCGTTCTATCTCCTGGGCGATGGCGATGATGTCTACCTCGGCGCGGCCGCAGGAGGGGCAGGCCACCAGCTGCACGCCGCGGCTGCGCAGCCCCAGGCTGGAGAGAATCTGATAGCCCACGCGCACCTCTTCCACCGGGTCCGCGGCCAGCGAGACACGGATGGTGTCGCCGATGCCCCGCGCCAGGATCGCCCCAATCCCGGTGGCCGACTTCACCGACCCCGGTCCCAGCGTCCCCGACTCGGTGATGCCCACGTGCAGCGGGTAGCGCACCCGCGCGCTGATTAGCGTGTAGGCGTCGATGGCCATCGGCACCTCGGAGGCCTTCACCGAGATGACGATGTCGTGGAAGTCCAGGTCCTCCAGAACCTTCACGTCCTCCAGGGCACTTTCCACCAGCGCCTCCGCCGTGGGGCCGAGGCGGCGCAACATCGCCTTCGACAACGACCCGATGTTGGCGCCGATGCGGATGGGCACGTCCCGCTCCTTCGCCGCGCGGGCGACGATGCGGGTGCGCTCGCGGCTGCCGATGTTGCCGGGGTTGAGGCGCAGTTTCGCCACCCCGGCCTCCAGCGCCGCCAGCGCCAGGCGGTGGTCAAAGTGAATGTCGGCGACGATGGGGATAGGGCTGCGCGGCACGATCTCCCGCAGCGCCGCCGCCGCCGCCTGGTCGGGCACGGCCACGCGCGCGATCTCGCACCCCTCCGCCGCCAGCTGGTAGACCTGCGCCAGGGTGGCGTCCACGTCGCGCGTGTCGGTGATGGTCATCGACTGGACGGAAATCGGGGCACCGCCGCCGATCTCGACCTTGCCGACGCGCACCGGTCGCGTCTCGCTGCGGGGGGTCAGTCTGCGCTGGGCGGCGTCGATCATCGCGAGATGTCCTGCACCGTCAAGAATATCAGCAGCAGGAAGAGCAGGACAAAGCCTACCAGGTGGACGTAGCCCTCGCGGCGCGGATCGACCGGCCGGCGCCGCACCGCCTCCACCAGGAGAAAGGCGAAGCGCCCGCCGTCCAGCGCCGGGATGGGGATCAGGTTGAAGATCCCGATGATGATGGAGAGCGACGCCGCCACGTAGAGGAAGTTCTCCAGCCCGCTGCGGCCGGCCTCGACCAGGGCGCGGCCGGCGGCGACCGGCCCGCCCAGATTGCGCAGCAGCGTGCCCTCGCGGATCAGGTTGCCGATGGCGCCGATGAAGGTGACGATGAACTCCCCGGTGCGCTGCACGCCCCAGAGGACCGCGGCCGCCGGATTGTAGCGCTGGCGGATGATCTGCGGCGCGAACCCGATCAGCCCGATCTGCCGGGCGGGGTCGAGGCGCGGCGTCACGGTCACGTCGAAGCGCCGCGCCGCCCGCTCCACCGTCAGGACGATCTGCTTCCCGGCACTGCGGTGGATGGTGTCCACCACCTGCTCCCCGTTTGTCATCGGCTGTCCGTCGATGGCCACGATGGCGTCCCCGGGCTGCAGCCCGGCCTGCGCCGCCGGGCAGGGGCCCTCCGGCGAGGCGCCGCTAGGCTGGCCGCACATGGGCACCAGCATGCCGACGCGGTTGGTGATGCCGACCGGCACGCCGAACCCGGTGGCGATCATCGCCAGGATCACCCCGGCCAGCAGCAGGTTCATTACCGGGCCGGCGGCGACGATGGCCATGCGCACCCCCACGGGCTTACCCCGGAAGGAACCCGCCTCGTCGTCGTGCTCCTCGAAGTCCTCGCCGGCCATGCGCACGTACCCGCCGAAGGGAATCAGGTTGATCGTGTAGGTCGTCTCGCCGCGTTGGGTGGCGAAGAGCCGCGGGCCGAAGCCCAGGGCGAAGGCGTGGATGACCACGCCCGCCCGCTTCGCCACCAGAAAGTGGCCGAGTTCGTGCACGAAGATCATCGCCCCGAAGGCAACGATCGTGGCCAGAAGCCATCCGCCGTTGGTCAACAGCGGCTGCAGCTCGAACATCACCGCACCTCGACCCCAAACCGGGTCACGGTCTCTCTCGCCCAGGCGTCGGCGGCCAGCGTGTCCTCCAGCGTCGGGTTCACCACCGGCCGGTGGGCGTCTAGCGTGCGGCGCAGCAGCACGGAGATCTCGCCGAAGGGGATGCGCCGCTCCAGAAAGAGCTGCACCGCGACCTCGTTGGCCGCGTTCAGCACCGCGGGCCCGGTCCCCCCCGCGCGCAGCGCCTCCCGCGCCAGGACCAGGCATGGATAGCGCTCCGGCTCCGGCGGCGCAAAGGTCATGGTGATCCCCTCCCCGCTCCCCTCCCAGGAGAGAGGACGCAGCAGCGAGACGCGCCGTTCCGGATAGGTCAGCGCAAACTGAATCGGCAGCCGCATGTCCGGCGGGGCGATCTGCGCCAGCACCGACCCGTCCACGAGTTCCACCATGCCGTGGACCAGGCTCTGTGGGTGAATCACCACGTCGATCTGCTCCGGCGCCAGGTCAAAGAGCCAGCGCGCCTCCAGCACCTCGAACCCCTTGTTCATCAATGTCGCCGAGTCCACGGTGATTTTCTGGCCCATCTTCCAGGTGGGGTGAGACAGGGCTTCCTCCGGCGTCGCGCGGGAGAGCGTCTCCAGCGGCCGGTGCAGGAACGGCCCGCCGGAAGCCGTGAGCACGATCCGCCGCACCGCCGACCGTGGTATGCCCTGCAGGCACTGAAAGATGGCGCTGTGCTCGCTGTCTACCGGGAGCAGCATCTTCCCGCTCGCCCGCGCCTGCGCGGTGACGAGACTCCCGCCCGCCACCAGCGCCTCCTTGGTGGCCAGGGCGACGTCCTTGCCGGCGCGCAGCGCGGTCAGTGTGGGCAGCAGGCCGGCGATACCCACGACCGCGACCAGCACGAGATCGGCCCCGGGGTGCGCGGCGAGCGCGGCCACGCCGTCGCGCCCCGCCAGCACCTCGATCCCCGCGGGCAGCAGCCCTTGCAGGCGGCGCGCCTGACCGGGATCCTCCACCGCCACAGCCTGCGGATGGAAACGCGCGGCCTGCGCGGCCAGCACGTCCACGTTACGCCGCGCGCTCAGCCCGACGACCTGCACGTCCTCCAGGTGCTCGACGACCTCGAGGGTCGATCGGCCGATCGACCCGGTGGACCCGAGCACGACCAGCCGTCTCACCGCAGCAGCCAGACCAGCAGCGCGTAGGCGACCGGCGCGACGAAGAGCATCGCGTCGAAGCGATCGATCACACCGCCGTGCCCGGGCAGGATCGTCCCGCTGTCCTTGACGCCGACGGCGCGTTTGATCGCCGACTTCGACAGGTCGCCGATCAGGCCCACGGTGGCCGACAGGGCACCCACTGCCGCCGCCGCACCCAGGGGCAGGTGGAAGATCAGGGCCGCCACCAGCGCGCCGGCGATACCGCCGGCCTCCCCGCTGATCGCCCCCTCCCAGGTCTTCTTCGGGCTGACCACCGGAGCCAGCAGGTTCCGCCCGAAGGTGCGTCCGCCGAAGTACGCCGCCGAATCCGCCACCCAAACGGAGATGACCACGAGAATCGTCCAGGCCAGCCCGGAGTCGGGTATCCGGCGGAGCAGGTCGAGAGCGGCAAAGAGTGACAGGTACAACGGGCCCAGCGCCGTGACGCCGGCATTGGCGGGCGCCTGGTGCCGGCCGGCCGGCCGGAGTTGCGCGAGCAGGGCCGTCATCGCCAGCAGCGCCACCGCCCCCGCCAGCAGATCCGGGCGGAAGACCG
>Ga0209618_1000153_pt1 | contig 15363 bp, 15 predicted proteins | sample Rifsed13ft3_FD_184007 | JGI IMG/M metagenome (GOLD analysis project Ga0209618, IMG submission 184007) | Soil microbial communities from Rifle, Colorado, USA - sediment 13ft 3 (SPAdes) (version 2) | ecosystem: Environmental > Terrestrial > Deep subsurface > Rock core/Sediment | place: Rifle... | reverse complement strand
CGGGCCTCTTTGAGAACGTCCAGGCGCGCCCCCGCCCCGGGTCGACGCCCGACACCGTGATCATCGAGATCGAGGTCAAGGAGGCGCAGACCGGCCAGCTCGGCCTGGGCATCGGCTACAGCACCACGCTGGGCATCCTCGGGCAGGTGGAATACACCGAGCGCAACTGGCAGGGCAAGGCGCAGACGCTCTCGCTGCGGGCCGAGCGGGGCTTCGGCCAGGGGCCGCAGGGCCAGTCCACCAAGTTCAGCTTCATCCTGGCCTTCCGCGATCCGTTCCTGGACGCGCAGCGCACCTCCATGGACATCAACCTCTTCCAGGCCTCCACGGTGCAGCTGGAGGTCATCGGCGGCACGCCGAACGCCCGCTTCGAACTGGATCAGATCGGCAGCTTCATCGAGTTGGGGCGGCCCATCGACCCGCGGACGGTGATCTCGCTGCGCCTGCGTTCCGTCCTCTCCACGATCACGGCGCTGCCGATCGATCCCAACGACACCTGCCCGCCGGATCCGTGCAACCCGCCGACCAACTTCACCCCGGGGCGGACCGTCTCTCTCACCCTCAGCGGCACACGGGACGGGCGCGACAGCCGGGTCAACCCCACGCGCGGGAGTAAGCAGACCCTTTCGCTGGAGTTCGCCCTGCCCACGCTGGGTGGCGACTTCAACTTCCAAAAGTACTTCGCCGAGTGGGTGCAGTACGTGCCGCTCGGCGGCCAGTCCGTCATCGCCGGGCGCATCGCCGGCGGCCTGAGCACGGGGAGCGTGCCCGGACAAGACCAGTTCGGCCTGGGCGGTGCCACGACGCTGCGCGGGGTGCCCTCCGCGCAGTACCGCGGCACGAGCATGGCGCTGGCCAACCTGGAGTTCCGCGCGCCGCTGGGCGGCATCGCCAAGTTCCTGGAGAACTTCACGGGCGTCGTCTTCGTGGACGCCGGGGCGGCCTGGGGAACCGCCCAGAGCACGAACGGCGTCGTCGTCGACTACGGGGTCGGCGTAGCATTCGCCTCCCCGCTCGGGGTGTTGCGTCTCGACTTCGCCTGGGGTCCGTTTGGGACCCAGACATGGCTCAACCTGGGCCATCCCTTCTAGTCTGGCTGCGGCGGCGGGCCGCGGCGGCGGTGCGCGCCCTCACGCTCCTCCTCCTGCTGGTGCCGCCGGTGGCGGCCGCGGGTGTCGTCGTGCAGGCGCTCGAGGTGCGCCTGACGATTGACGGCGCCGCCGGCCCGCCGGCGGTGGTGCGGGCGCGCCTGCAGGAGACGGTGGAGACGGTGGCGCAGCGCCTGCTGGTGGGGCGCCCCGTGGACCAATTGCGGCCGGGGCAGGCGCAACTGCAGACGACCCTGGCCACAGTGGTGGACCGGGTGATCGCCGGCTACTCTGTGGCCGACGCCCGCGTGGAGATCGGCCCGACCGCGGTCGTCGCCGTGCGGCTGCGCCCCGACCCGCCGCTGATTCAGACGGTAGAGGTCGTCCCGCGCACCGGGGTCGATCCGGTGGTCGCCCCGCTGGTGGTGGCCCCGGTGGAGCAGACGGTCGTTCCGGCGGTGCGCACGATGTTCCTGGGGCTGCCCGTGGCGGCGCTGGAGTGGGTCGCCCCGCTCATCGCCGACGACGTGCGCCGCGCGGTAGAGAACGTGCTCCCCGGATTTTCCGCCGCGGTGCGCGTCCGCCCGGCGGCGCTGGCCCTCGTGGAGCTCGACCTGCTGGCCCGCGACGCGCGCGTCGTGCGGGACATCGGCGTGCGCTTCCGCTCTGCGTCCATCCCGCTGCTGCTGCTGGAGCAGCACGCGCCGGCGATCCTCTCCATGGCCGGGCCCATCCGCGGCCTGCCCGTGGTCTTCGTGGAGCGGCAGCGCGCGGCGCTGGAGCGGCTGCTGGCGGAGCGGCTGCGCGCCTACCCGCCGGCCGTGGAGTATCATATCGTCGCGCGGCCCATCCTCTCCGTGGCGGAGACGACCTACGTCACCGTGGTTGCCGACTCCTTGATCTGGCGGGGGCGCGTGGAGGCGGCGGTGAACGTGGGCGTCAACGCCCCCGGGGCGGAACTCCGCGTCCACCTGGGCCGGCTCATCGGGCGGTTTGAGGCCTTCGCCGAACTGGCGCTCGCCCCCAGCACGCTGTCCACGCGCTACGACGTGGGGGTGCGCTATCAGTTCGACGACGCCGTGGACGTCGGGGCAGCCTACACGATCAATACGGCGGAAACCACCGGCTTCGTCGTCTACCGCGTGACGCCGGACTTCAGCCTGCGCGTGGCCTACGCGGTGCAGATGCAGCAGTTCGAAGGGAGCGTGCGCTACCGGTTCAACGAATTCCTCTCCGGGGAGATCGTGGGTACCTCGGGAGGAGACTACTGGCTCCGGCTGATCAGCAACCTCTAGCCGCCGGTCGGGTTGACAGCGGCAGGTACAATTGGAGTGTTTGGCCGGACCAAAGGGGGGACAGGCTTTGAAGGCGCGCATGAGAGGCATGCAGGACCCGCGGCGGATGCTGCTCTTTGCCGTCGGCGGCGCCGTCGTCGTGGTGGCGCTGATCGTCGTGCTGGTGCTGACCCGCGGCGGCGTGCCCGCGTTCGGGCAGAGCATCACGATCGGCATCGTGGACATGCAGCGGGCGCTGGACGCGCATCCGCGAAAGGCGCCCTCGGAGCGGGCGCTGCAGGAGTTCTTCGCCGCCAAGCAGCGGGAGTTCCGCGAGCGATCCAAGGCCATGACCGCGGAGCAGCGGCAGCTGCTCGACCGGGAACTGCAGCAGCAGGTCCTGGTGAAGCGGCAAGAACTGCTCGGCGGCCTGGACAAGGAGATCCGCACGGTGATCGAAGACGTGGCCAAGACGCAGGGCGTGGCCATCGTCCTGGAGCGCTCCGTGGTGCTCTTCGGCGGCGTTGATCTCACCGACCAGGTGATCAAGAAGGTAACCGGAAAGTAGCGGGATGGGTCGGCCCGCCGCCGTACTGCTCCTGCTGACGGCGCTGGCCGTCGGCGGCTGCCGGGGCATCGGCCCGGCGGCCCGGTCGCAACCTACCCCCAGCGCGACCCCCGTCGGCGCGCACATCGGTGTCGTCGACGTGGAGACGGTGGCGCGGGCTCACCCCCGCTGGCCGGAACTGGACGCCCTGACCAAGAAGCTGGCCGACGTGGCGGCGCAACTCGCCACGCCGCCGCAGCTCTCGCCGGTGGTCCGGGCGCGCATCGATGCCCGACTGCGGGCGCAGGCCAAGAAGCTGGAGGCGGAGTTCCAGGCGGAGGTCGCGGCACTGCGGGCGCGGCAGGCGGCGAAGCTGGCGCGGTATGTGGCCCAGTTGCGGGCGGAGCAGGCGGCGAAGCTGAACCAGCTGCGGGCGCAGATCGACGGGGAATTGAAGAAAGGGATCGACGCGCGGGCGACCACGCTGCGCGCGGATCTGCGGCAGTACGAAGCCCAGGTGCTGGAGGAGTACCGCTTCCCCATCGCCAACCTGCGCCTGAAGACGGACGTGGTCGGCGTGGCCACAGAGGATGAGCTGCGCCGCATCACCGGGGAGTTGGACCGGCTCCTCACCGAGCGGGACGGGAGGGTGCGCGCCCGCGCCGAAGTGCTGGACGTCGTCCTGCGCGACTTCGAGCGCGCCCGCATCGCGGAGGCCAACGCCCGCCTGGACAAGGCGCAGAAGGCGGCGGAGGTGGAGATCACCCTGCGGGTCGCGGCGAAAAAGAAGGACCTGGACGCGGAGGCGCGCCGGCTGACCAGGGCAAAGCAGCGCGCCTTCGAGGGGCGAATGAACGCCTTCCGCCGGCAGCTGCTGAGCGTCGGAGAGGGGCAGCTCGCCTCCGCCCAGGGCCAATACGTGGAGGGGCTGCGCCAGCGGGAGCAGCAGCTGCTCGCCGAGCGGCAGGCCCTGCAGGAGCAGCGGGCGCGGCTGGAAGATTCGATTCTGGCCGACGTGAAGATCGAAGTGGCCGCCATCGCCGCGGCCAAGGGATTCGACGTCGTGCTGACACGCTACCTGACCAATCTGACGGGCGAGGACATGACCGCGGACGTGCTCGCCCGGTTGAAGCGCTAGGATGCGGCCGATCGGCCCCTGCACCCGAGCCGTCCTGCTGGTGCTCCTCGCCGTCCTGGGGCTCTCCGCCTGCGGCGGGGGACGCGTCGCCATTGTGGACAGCGACCGCATCCTGAACGAGAGCGTCCGGGCACTTTCCTACCAAAAGCAGCTGGACGAGCGCGAGAAGACGATGGCCCTCGACCTGCAGCTGCTCAGCGGCCGTCTCTCCGCCGCCGACCTGGAGGCGCGCCGCAATCAGTACCTGCGCGAACTCTCGCAGCAGAAACTGGAGCTGGAGGAGCGGCTGAACAAGGAGATCCGCGACGTGGTCGGGCAGGTCGTGCGCGAGAAGGGGCTGCGCGGCGCGGTGCTGGTGAAAGACCCCGTCCTCTACGCCGTGTCCGGCCGCACCGTCGACATCACCGCAGAGGTGATCGCCAGACTGCGGTGACCAGTATCTGCAGATGAAGCTGGGCGACCTCGCGGCACGCCTCGGCGGCGCCCTCGTCGGCGACCCCGGCGTCGAGATCACGGGCGTGGGGGACCCGGAGGGCGCGGGGCCGGGGATGATTGTCTACGCCGCGGACGCGCGCGCCCTGCGCACAGCCGAAGCCGGAGGCGCGGCCGCGCTGCTCCTCCCCCCGGAACTGGAGCCCCGCCGTCTGCCCGCGATCCGCGTCACGAACGCCCGCCTGGCCTTCGCCCGCCTGCTGGAACTCTTCGCGCCGCCGCCGGACCATGCGCCGGGGATGCACTCCACCGCCGTCATCGGCGCGGACGTGGGGTTGGGGCCGGGCGTGCACGTCGGCCCCTACGTCGTCCTCGGTGACCGCGCGCGTGTCGGCGCGCGCACCGCGCTCCTCGCAGGGACGGTGGTGGGCCGAGACGCGGTCATCGGGGCGGACTGCCTCATCCACCCGCACGTCACGATCCGCGAGCGCAGTGTCGTCGGCGACCGGGTGATCCTCCATCCGGGAGTGGTCATCGGCAGCGACGGGTTTGGCTATGCCCAGGGAGAGGGCGGGCCGGTGAAGATCCCACACCTGGGCCGCGTGGTCATCGAGGACGACGTGGAGATCGGCGCCAACACCACGATCGACCGCGCCACCCTGGGAGAGACCCGAGTGGGGCAGCACACGAAGATCGACAATCTGGTGCAGATTGCCCACAACGTGCGGATCGGCCGGGGTGCCCTCATCGCCGGGCAGGTCGGGCTGGCCGGCAGCATCACCGTGGGAGACGGCGCGATGCTGGCCGGACAGGTCGGCGTGCGCGACCACGTGCACATCGGTGAGGGGGCGGTGATCTTGGGGCAGGCCGGGGTGACCAAGGACGTGCCGCCGCGGGAGATGATCTCCGGCACGCCGGCGGCCCCGCATCGCGAGGCCATGCACATCCACACCTTTTACCGGCGGCTGCCGGAACTCTTTGCGCTGGTCGAGGCGCTGCAGCGCCGCGTGGCGGAGTTGACCGGGCGCGGCCCCGAGAAGGAATCAGGCAAACCGTGAGGTCCGCCCGCCCGCGACTGCTGGTCGCGCTCAGCGGCCTCCTCCTCGCCGGGCCTGTCCTCCCGACCGGCTCGGCAGCGGCGCCGCTGCAGGTGTTGGTCCAGCCGGGTCCGCTGCCGGTGGCCACGGTGGTGGTGCAGGAGATCCCCGTGCTGCGGCTGCGCGGGCCGGACGCGGAGCGCCGGGCGGCGGAGGTCGTGCGCCGGCTGAGCGCAGTGCTGGCGCCGGGTCCGGCATCGCTCGTCGTGACCATGCGCGCCCGGCCCGAATCCGCCGACCTGTTACTGAACGACCGGCACATCGTCACCGCCGACCTGACGCAGGCGCGGTTCAACCAGACGACGCCGGAGGCGCTGGCCGGGCAGTGGGTGGAGCGCCTGCGGGAGTCGCTGGCGCGGAACACCGTGACCCTGACGCCGGACCTGGTGCGGCTGCACCCGGGAGGGACGGCGACCGTAGCCGTCAGCGTCTTCCTCCCCGGGCCCGTAACGCTAGGGCCGTTCGACGAGCGCATCGCCGCCGCGCGCGTGGTGGGCCGCACCGTCGTTGTGGCGGCCCGGGCGGTCGGCTCGACGGTCGTGCCGGTGATCGTCGGCGGCGGGCGCGCGCTGCTGCCGGTGGTCGTGCGGCGCGACGCCGGGACGATCCCGGAGACGCTGACGGTGCGCGTCACGGGTGATCTGACGAACGCGGCGGTGGTCCGCGAAGCGGTGCAGCGCCGCCTGGACCAGGCGGTGGCGCGGGAGCCCGGCGCGACGGTGACGATCGGCCCGCTCCCGCCGGTCGACGGGATCACTCCGGACACGAATCAGCTGGAGCTGGCCGTGCCGGTGAAGATCCGCAGCCCCTACGCCCTGCCGGTCGAAGGGGTCGTCCGCGTGAACGTCGTGCGCGAGACCGTGGAGGTAACGGACCCGGCGCTGCTCCTGGTGAGCAATCGTCCGGAAGTGGTGGAGGCGGACGGCATCCTCTTCTCCGAGGTCGTGGACGCGCGCCATCCCATCCGGCTCCTCTACCACCACATGAACGGGACGCGCGAGCACGCCCGCATCCTCACCGTCGTCCTGACCAACCGCAGCAGCCGTCCCGCGGAGATGCTCATGATCAGCGGCCTGGCCGGTCCCTCTCCCGACCCGCTCTTCGTCGGGCACGCCGCCACGGCGCGCTTCCTGCAGAATCTGGTGGCGGGTCGAGGCTACGTCCTGGAGATCGCGCCGCGCTCCAGCTATGCGTTCAGCGCGCAGACGGTGCTCCCGCTGCAGCTCGTCTCCGGGATCCTCCAACTGCAGTTGCTGCGGGGCGAGGAGCTGGAGGTCCGGGTGCAGATCCGCCTGCCCTGGCTCCTGGAGGGGACGGTGGCGATCCCGGTCAATCAGATCGCCTACCCGCACCCCAAAGGCATCTTCCAGTCGCCCACGGTGACGATCGTGCGCAGCGTGGACCTGCGCTGGCCCGTGCCGCTGGTGGACCTGGGATCGGCCGCCGCCCTGGCGGATGTGCGCACGGGCGAGCCGCTGGTGGGAGACTACGGCGTGGTCTACCGTATGACGATCACGGCGGCGAACGCCACTGAGGCCGGCGTGCAGGCCGACCTGGTCGCCACCGCGGCGGGCGGTCCGGCGCGCGGTGTCTTTCTCATCGACGGACGTCTGGTAGAGATGGCCATCTTCCGCCCCTCCGAGGAGCGCGTGCTCGCCACGATCACCGTTCCGCCGGGGCAGACGGCGCAGGTGAAGGTCGTCACCATGCCGACGGCGGGATCCTCTTACCCGGTGCGGCTGACCATGCGCCCGAGGGAGTAAGGCCGCGGTGCGCCAGGGCCACGCGGTGCCGCAGCGCACCATCCGGCGGACTGCTACCCTGGAAGGCATCGGAGTGCACACCGGGGCCCGCGTCCGCGTCCGTATCGCCGGCGCGCCGCCCGGCGCGGGCATCGTCTTCTCCCGGCGCGACGTGCCGGAGGGGGCCGCGATCCGCGCCGCCGTGGGGGCAGTGCGCAGCACGCAGCGCGGCGTCACCCTGGGGAACGGTGTGACCGTGGTCTCCGTGGAGCATCTGATGGCCGCCGCCGCGGGGCTGGGGATCGATAACCTGCGTGTGGAGGTTGACGGCCCGGAACTGCCCGCCCTGGACGGCAGCGCGGCGGGCTACGTGGCGGCGCTGGAAGAGGCCGGCATCGTGGAGCAGGAAGGGGCGGCGCGGGTGATCGAACTCGGCGAAGCGGAGGTGGCCGTCGGTCAGGGCCATGCCGTCACCCGCCGGGCGGAGGACTTCCGCGTCTCCTATACCGTCGATCTGCCGCCGCCCCTGGGGCGCCAGGTGGCCACCGCGGATCTGGCGGTCTTCCCCACCGCGATCGCCCCGGCGCGGACGTGGGGATTCGCCGACGAGGCGGAAGCGCTGCGCGCCGCGGGGCTGGCCCGCGGCGCCGGACTGGACAATGTGCTGGTCATCGGCGCGGCCGGCTATCTGAACCCACCCCGCTTCTCCGATGAGCCGGCCCGGCACAAGATTCTCGACCTGGTCGGAGATTTGGCCCTGCTGGGAGCCCGTCTGCAGGGGTATGTTGAGGTTGTGCGCGGCGGCCATGCCCTGCACCTGGCCCTGGCCCGGGAGATCGCGCGCCGATGGAGGGACGGATGATGCCCGGTCTGAGTCTTGATGAAATCCTCGCCATCCTGCCGCACCGCTATCCGTTTCTGCTCGTGGACCGGATCATCGAAGTGGAAGAGCGGCGCGTCGTCGGGATCAAGAACGTGACGATCAACGAGCCGTTCTTCCCCGGCCACATCCCGGGCTTCCCCGTCATGCCGGGCGTGCTGGTCGTTGAGGCGATGGCCCAGGTGGGGGCGTGCCTGCTTCTGAATGCCCCGCAACTGCGGGGCCGCCTGGCCTACCTCGCCGGTATCGACCACTGCCGCTTCCGCCGCCCCGTGGTTCCGGGGGACACGCTGCGCATCGATGTGGAGTTGCGCGCTCTGCGCGGGCGACTGGGCAAGATGTGGGGGGTGGCGCGCGTGGGCGATGAGGTCGCGGCGGAAGCCGAAATCTCGTTCGCGCTCCCCGACGCGGAACGGGCCGGGGGCGCTCCGGTTTCGGAGCAGCCCGAACCCATGACCTCACCCGTGCCCTCCGCAGGCACTAGCAGCGAAGAGCGATGACCGCACGGCCGCACCCGCGGGAGTCCCGCCTGCCCGCGGGGCAGGCGCCGACCGCGGCCGGGGGAGCCATTGGTCTGCTGGCCGGCGAGGGCCGGCTGCCCGAAGTGCTGGCGCGCGCCGTGCGCGCCCGGGGCCGCAGCCTCGTCTGCGTCCAGATCGTGGGGGAGAATCCTGCGCTGGAGGCCCTCGCCGACGTCTTTGCCCGCTTGAGCCTGGAGAAGTGGGAACAGCTCCTCGATCTGTGGCAGCGGCACGGCGTGCGCGAGGTCCTGGTCGCGGGGAGCATTCGCCGCTCCGACCTGCTGGCGCAACTGAGCGGAGGCGATGCCGTGGTGCGCGGGTTTCTCGAACGGCTGCCGGACCGGCGCGACCAGAGCGTGCTGGATGCGGTGGCGGGGGTGCTCCAGTTTCTGGGCATCCGCATCCTGGATCAGATGGCGTACATCCACGATCACGTCCCCGGGCCCGGGCTCCTCGCCGGGGGCCCGCTCTCGCCGACGGAGCAGAGCGATGTAGAGATGGGCCTCTCCGTCGCCCGCACTCTCGCCGACCTGGACGTCGGGCAGACGGTTGTGCTCAAGCAGGGTGTCATCCTGGCAGCGGAGGCGGCGGAGGGGACCGACGCGACGATCCGCCGCGGCGGGGCGATGGCCCCCGCAGCGGTGGTGGTGAAGGTCAGCCGGCCGCGGCAGGACCCCCGCTTCGACGTGCCCACCGTGGGGCCTGAGACTATCGAATCCATGGAGGCGGTGGGGGCGCGGGTCCTGGCCATCGAAGCGCGCCGCACGATCGTCCTGGAGGGTTCCCGCCTGGTGGCTGCGGCCGAGGCGGCGCGGATCAGCGTGCTGGCCGTGGACGCGCCGCCTCTGGGGACGGCGGGAGTCGGGGCGTGACCGGTCCGGCAGGGCGGAGGAGCGGGGATTCGCTGGCCCCGGAAGAGCGGCGCGGGCCGGTGGAGGTGCATTCCACCGCCATCGTCCGGCCGGGCGCGGTGCTGGAACCCGGCGTGCGCGTCGGGTCCTACGCCGTGATCGCCGGCGACGTCGTCGTCGGTCCGGGCACGCAGATCGGTCCGCACGCCGTGATCGAGGACGGGGTCCGCATCGGCGCGGACAACGAAATCTCCACCGGCGCCACCCTCGGCGTGCTGCCCCAGGACTACCACTTCAAAGGGGAGCGCAGCCGGCTGGTCATCGGCGACCGTAACCAGATCCGGGAGTACGCCAACATCAGCCGGGCCACGGGTGAGGGCGCGGCCACCGCCATCGGCGACGAGTGCTTCATCATGGCCTACGCGCACGTCGGCCACAACTGCCGGATCGGGAACCGCGTCATCATTGTGAACGTCTGCCAGATCGGCGGGCATGTGCACATCGGGGACGACGCCTACGTGGGCGGGCTGACCGGAATCCACCAGTTCGTGCACGTCGGGCGCCTGGCCATGATCGGCGGGTTCTCCGTCCTGCGCCAGGACCTCCCGCCCTTCATGCTGGCGGACGGCCGCCCCGCCCGCTGCCGCAGCCTCAACCGGGTGGGCCTGCAGCGTCGGGGGATCGACGCGCACGACCGCGCGGCGCTCCGCCGGGCCTTCCATATCTTCTACCAGTCCTCGCTGGGGATGACGCCGGCGGTGGAGCAGCTGCGCGCCGAACTCGGCGCGCACCCCCTGGTGGCGGAACTCATCGCCTTCCTCACCGGCGCTCGGGAACGGCCGCGCGGGATCGTCCGCTGGGCGCGCACGGCGGAGGATTGACCGCCCGCATCTTCCTCGTCGCCGGGGAGGTCTCCGGCGACATCTACGGCGCGGACCTGGTGGCGACGCTGCGCCGGCTCCGGCCGGGCGTGGAACTGGTCGCCGTCGGCGGGCCGCGAATGGCCGCCGCCGGCGCGCGCTGCCTGCTGGACAGTTCGGAGTGGGGCGTGCTCGGCTGGGTGGAGGTCCTGCCCCGCCTCCCCGCGTTCCTGGTGCGCCTGGCGCAGGTGCGGCGGATGATCGTCCGCCTCGCCCCCGCCGCGGTCGTCCTGATCGACTTCCCCGGTTTCAATCTGGCCCTGGCGGAACGGCTGCGTGGGACGGTGCCGTTGGCGTACTTCTTCCCGCCAATGGTCTCCACGCGGCAGGGGGACCGCGCGCGGCGCGTCGCCCGCCTCGGGATGCGGCTGCTCGCTGCGTTCCACTTTGAAGCGGACGCATACCGGGCGGCCGGCGCCGACGTCACGTTCGTCGGTCATCCGGCGATCGACCGCGTCCGGCCCGGCGTGTCCCCCGCGGAGATCCGGCGCCGCCTCAACTTCCCGGCCGCCGCACCGCTGCTCGCGCTGCTGCCGGGAAGCCGCCGGCAGGAGCTGCGCCATCATCTCCCGATCATCTTCGAGGCGCTGCCCCAGGTCCACGCCCGCTTCCCCGACATCCGGGCCGTACTTCTCCTCGCCTCCGCCCGCTACCGTCCGCTGGTGGAGGCCAGAGTACGCGCCGCACCTGTTCCGGTCACTCTCGTGGAAGGAGGCACCCCGGCGGGGTATGACGCGATGGCCGCGGCCGACTTCGCGGTGATCGCCTCCGGCACTGCCACACTGGAGGCCCTTTGCCTTGGCGTCCCCTCGGTGGTGATCTACAAGACCTCGCCGCTCGATTACTGGGTGGCCAAGAGGATCGTCGCCGTCCCCTGGGTGGCGCTGCCCTCTCTCCTGGCGGGACGGGCGGTGCTGCCGGAATTGCTGCAAGATGATCTCACCTCGATGCGCCTGGCGGCCGCGATCATCGAGGGGTTCGCCGATGCGCCACGCCGGGCGCGGCAGCGGCAGGAGTTGCTCGCGCTGCGCGCGCGGCTTGGCGGCCCGGGCGGGGCGGAGCGCGCCGCGCGGGAGGTCCTGCGGCTGGCGCGCTTGCTGGGGTCGGAGGGCTCGAGTACCATACAGACGACCTGACGACCGCCGTGGCAGCGCGACGAATCGGGTCAGGCAGGTGACGGAGATCCTGCACAGATGCGGGTGAAGTGGCTGGTCGCCGCGGCGGTGCTCCTTGTCCTCCTGGGGCTCGGCGGCCTGATCTGGTTTCTCCGGGGCGGCGCACCCGCGGGTTCCTCGGGATCGCCGGCGGGCGCGTCGCCGCCGCCGGCCGCGATTCCTTCGCCCGCCCGCACCCCCCCACTCGGCGGGGCGCCGCTGCCGCCCGTCTCGGTCGAGGAGAGCCGCATCACCGGGGGCGATGCCGCCGGCCGCCTGCAGTGGGATCTGCGGGCGGCCACCCTGGAGACGGATGTGGCGCGCCAGGAGGTCCGGCTGCGGCGTGTGGAGGGAACGTTCTATGAGCGGGGGGCCCTCGTGCTCACCCTCGCCGCGCCCGACGCCGTCTTCTCTACGAAGACGCAGGACATGACGCTGTCCGGTGGGGTGCGCGCCCGCGCGGCGGGAGATCGCCTGCTGGAGGCGGAGCGGGTCCAGTGGCTGGCCGGGCGCCATCTGCTGGTGGCGACGGGAAACGTGCGGTTGACGCAGGACCGGATCACGGTGCGCGCCGACCGGCTGGAGAGTGACATCGCCTTGCGGAAGACGAAACTGAGCGGGAACATCCGCGTCACGGTGCGGGAGTAGCCGTGGAGCGACGTCTCGCCCTCGCGATCATCGGCGTGCTACTGCTGCTGACCGGCACGGCGGCCGCGGCCGCGCCGGCGCCTCTGCCGCTGGAGGTCTCGGGCGCGACCTACGCCGAGTACGACGCGCGCAGCGGCGTGTGGCTGCTGCGGGGGTCCCCGGTGGTCATCACCCGCGGCGCCACGCACCTAGAGGCCGCGGAGATCCACTATGACGAGCGCCGCGCGGTGGCGTCAGCCACGGGCGCGGTGACGGTGCGGCACGAGACGTTGACGCTGCGGGCGGCGCGGGCGGAGGCCCGGCTGCGGGAGGACCTGGTGGTGGCCGACGGGGAGGTCGTGGTTACTGCCCGCCGCGACGGCGGCGAGGCGAAACTGACCGCCGCCCGCGTCGAGATGAACCTGGCGCGGCGGCGCGTCGTGGCGACGGGGCAACCGGCGCTGACGCAGCAGGAGGCCCTCCTTTCGGCGGCGCGTCTGGAGTTCGATGAACCGACACAGACCGTCGCCGCGATCGGCGGGGCGGAACTGATCCTGCCGGAGGGACGTCTCGTTGCCGGGCGGATCGACGCCTCCCTGAACGAGGACCGGGCGCAGGCGCGGGACGCGGTGCGCATCACCGCAGGAGACCTGACCGGACAGGCGCCCCAGGCGACCCTGGACCGGCGCGCCGGCCTGGTCACCCTCAGCGGCGGCGTCGTGCTGCGCCGCGGCAGCGACCTCCTGACCGCGGAGACGATCGTGGTGGATCTGCGGGCGCAGCGCGTGGTGGCCACGGGTGGGCCCCGCCTGACCGTGGGCGAGCCGGGGAAGTGAGGCGCCGCGGTGGCGTGACGTGCTGACGGCGCGCAATCTCGTGAAGCGCTATGGTCCGCGCACCGTGGTCGACGGGCTGACGCTGCAGGTGGAGCGGGGGGAGATCATCGGGCTGCTCGGGCCCAACGGGGCGGGCAAGACCACCACGTTCTATATGATGGTGGGATTGGTGCGCCCCAACGCCGGCGAGGTCTGGCTGGATGACAAGAACCTGACCCGGTTCCCCGTGCACCGCCGCGCGCGCCTGGGCATCGGCTATCTGGCGCAGGAGCCCTCGGTCTTCCGCGGCCTCACCGTGGAGGAGAACATCCTGATCGTCCTGGAGGCCAACGGCAAGCCGCCGCGGGCCCGCCGGGAGACGATGGAGAAACTGCTGGAGGAGTTCGGCCTGATCCGCGTGCGCCGCCAGTTGGGGGTCTCGCTCTCCGGCGGCGAGCGGCGGCGCGTGGAGATCGCCCGCGTCCTGGCCATGGAGCCGTCCTACATGCTGCTGGATGAACCCTTCACCGGCATCGATCCCAAGTCCGTGACGGAAATCCAGGACGTCGTGCGCTACCTTCGCTCGCGCGGCCTGGGAGTGATCGTCACCGACCACAACGTGCGTGATACCCTGGCCATCACCGACCGCTCCCTGATCATCTACGAGGGGTCAGTGCGGGCCGCGGGCACGGCGCAGGAGATCATGGAGAGCGATGAGGCGCGCCGCTTCTACCTGGGGGACAGTTTCCAGCTGTGATCAGCATCCTCGACCGCTACATCCTCAAACAGGTGACGACCATCTTCCTCTTCGGCGTCGCTCTCTTCACCGTGATGTTGGAGGCGCAAAATCTCTTCGTCCTGGTGCGGTTCGCGCTGGAGCAGCACCTCGGAACGGGCGTGATGCTGCGGCTGGTGGTGCTGCGTCTGCCCTTCTTCATCATGCTTTCCCTCCCCATGGCGTTGCTGCTGGGGGCGCTGCTGGCCGTCGGCCGTCTCTCCGATCACAACGAGGTCGTGGCCATGCGCACGGGCGGCATCAGCCTGGGGCGGATGGCGGTGCCGGTGTTTGTCGCGGGGGTCCTCGTGGCCGCCACCAGTCTGGCGCTGGGCGAGTACGTGGTGCCGCTGGTGGATCAGCGCTACTGGGAGGAGGTGCGCCGGGCGACGCGGCAGGCGCCGCCGGCGCGCGGCTACGTCCTCTTCCGTGAGGAGGACGGCCCCCGCGTCTCCATCTACTACGCCCGGAAGGTCTCGGAGGACGGCGCCATCCTGGAGGGCGTGGTGGTCAACCAGGAGGAGGCGGGGCGCCTGGCGCGCATCATCGTCGCCAACACGGCCCGCTTTGTCGACGGGCGGTGGGTCTTCGAGGAGGGGGTCGCCCACGAACTGAGCGGGGGGCCGCGGCTGGAGATTCGGTTCAAGCGACTCGAGGCGGGGATCAGGCGCACGCCGCGAGAGGTCCTGGCTGAGCGCAAGGAGCCGGCGGACATGAGCATCCGGGAGCTGCGGGGCTACATCAACGTCCTGCGCCGCTCGGGCGAATCGGTGGCGCGCTACCTGGTCTGGCTGCACTCGCGCATCGCCCTGCCCATCAGCAGCATCACCTTCGCCCTGCTGGCGCTGCCGCTCGGCCTGCGTCCGCACCGCTCGAGTTCGTCCATCGGGCTGGGCCTCACCGTGCTCATCGTCCTGGTGTACTACATCCTCTTCACGGTCTTCGTGGCGCTGGGCGAGAACGGCCGGCTGCCCGCCTTCCTGGCCGCCTGGCTGCCGAACCTCTTCGTCGGCGCCGCCGGAGGCATACTCCTATGGCGGATCCGCTGATGGTCTCCGCTGGAGCCGGCCCCGCGCGCGTCTCGCTGATCCTCCCCACTTACAACGAGCGCGAGACGCTCCCCCGGCTGATCGCCGCCCTGCGGCCCATGGCGCCCCGCCTGGGACTGGAGATCGTCGTCGTAGACGACGCCTCGCCGGACGGCACCGCCGATGTGGCGGCGGCCCTGGCCGCGGAGGGCGCGGTGCCGATCCGCCTGGTGCGCCGCCTGGGAAAGGCGGGGCTCGCTTCCGCCGTGCTGGCCGGCGCGGCGGTCGCGTCCGCGCCGATCGTCGCCGTGATGGACAGCGACGGATCGCACCCGCCGGAAGCGCTCCCCGCCCTGGTGGCGGCGGTCGAGGGGGGCGCGGACCTGGCCGTGGCGTCGCGGTACGTCGCCGGAGGCCGCATCACGCAGTGGCCGGTGTGGCGGCGGTTGGCCAGCCGGGTGGCCACAACCGGCG
>Ga0209618_1000148_pt1 | contig 15448 bp, 15 predicted proteins | sample Rifsed13ft3_FD_184007 | JGI IMG/M metagenome (GOLD analysis project Ga0209618, IMG submission 184007) | Soil microbial communities from Rifle, Colorado, USA - sediment 13ft 3 (SPAdes) (version 2) | ecosystem: Environmental > Terrestrial > Deep subsurface > Rock core/Sediment | place: Rifle... | reverse complement strand
CGCGGGTGCAGCCGGCCCTCGAAGCGCCCGCCCCACATGCGGTAGCCGTCGTGCTCGTCCACGCGCGCGCCCCGAGCTACCGCTTGGCCGGCGCCCGCACCTGTCGGATCAGGTGTGGGTTGGTGCGGGCGAAGACCGCCGCGGGCAGGCCGAAGAGGTGGATGAACCCCTCCGCGTCGGCGTGGCGGTAGTCCCCGCCGGCTTCGAACGTCGCCAGGTCCCGGCTGTAGAGGGAGTACGGCGACCGCCGCGCCACCGCACTGCAGGTGCCCTTGAAGAGGCGCAGGCGCACCGTCCCCGTGACCGTCCGCTGGGTCGAAGCGACGAACGCGTCGAAGGCCTGCCGCAAGGGCGTGTACCACAGGCCGTAGTAGACGAGTTCCGCGTAGCGCATGGCCGCGCCGAGCTTATAGTGCAGGGTGTCCCGGTCGAGCGTGATCGACTCCAGGTCGTGGTGCGCCACCTGCAGGATGGTTCCGCCGGGCGTCTCGTAGACGCCGCGGCTCTTGATCCCGACCAGCCGGTTCTCCACCATGTCCACGCGGCCCACGCCGTGCCGGCCGCCGCTGTGGTTGAGCGCCTCCACGAGGGCGGCCGGTCCTAGCCGCTCCCCGTTCACCGCGACGGGTGTGCCTTCCTCAAAGTCGATGGCGACCTCCTCGGGTTCGTCGGGCGCGCGGCGCGGATCGGCAGTGTACTGATACAGGTCCGCGGGCGGCGCGGTCCAGGGATCCTCCAGGATGCCCCCTTCGCTACTGCAGTGCCAGAGGTTCTTGTCCACGCTGTACGGCTTCTCTTGGGTGACGGGAACGGGGATACCGTGGGCGGCGGCGTAGGCGATCTCCTCTTCGCGCGAGTGGAGGTGCCACTCCCGCCAGGGCGCGATCACTTTGAGTTCGGGGGCAAGCGCGGCGTAGGCGAGTTCAAAGCGTACCTGGTCGTTCCCTTTGCCCGTGCACCCGTGCACCAGCGCGTCCGCGCGCACCTCCAGTGCCACCTCCACCTGCGCCCGGGCGATGGCCGGCCGCGCCAGGGCGGTGCCGAGCAGGTAGCGCCCCTCGTATGTCGCCCCGGCGCGCAGCGCGGCAAAGGCGAACTCGCGCATGAAGTCTTCCTTGATGTCCACGACGCGCGCCTCGAGGGCGCCGCTCTGCAGGGCCTTGCGCCGGACCGCGTCGAGGTCCTCCCCCTGCCCTACGTCCGCGATCACCGCGACGACCTGGCAGCCGTAGGTCTCCCGCAGCCAGGGGATGATGACCGAGGTGTCCAACCCGCCGGAGTAGGCCAGCACCGCCTTGCCCACCGCCGTCCCTGCCGTCATTGTCCCTCTCCTCCCCGCCAGGATGCCCGCCGCACATCCGCTAGCGCGTGCTCCAGGATCGCCAGGGCTTCCCGGATCTCCGCCGCACTGACGATCAACGGCGGCGCCAGTCGCAGCGTCCGCGGCTGCACGCCGTTGACCAGCAGCCCCCGGGCGCGGCAGGCGTCGACCAGCGGCGCCGCCTCGCGGTCCAGATCTGCGCCCACGAGCAATCCCCGGCCGCGCACCGCGGTGATCGCGCCGGCGTGATGTCCAAGTTCACGCAGTCCTGCCTGCAGGATCTCCCCCATCGCCGCCGCGTGGGCCGCCAGGTTCTCCTCTTCCACCGTCTGCACCACCGCCAGCGCCGCGGCGCAGGCCAGCGGGTTGCCGCCGAAGGTGGAGCCGTGCGCACCCGGCTGGAAGACTTCCGCCACCGCCGCGCGCGCCAGCACGGCGCCGATGGGCACGCCGCCGCCCAACCCTTTGGCCAACGTGATGACGTCCGGCTTGACCCCGGACCCCTGAAACGCGAAGAGGGTGCCGGTCCGCCCGATCCCCGTCTGGACCTCGTCGAAGATCAGCAGCAGCCCGTGCGCGTCGCAGAGCGCGCGCGCGGCGGCGAGGAACTCCGCTGTCGCCGGAAAGACCCCGGCCTCTCCCTGCACCGGCTCCAGCATGATCGCACCGGTTCGCTCGTTTACCGCAGCGACGAGCGCGCCGGGGTCGTTAAAGGGGACCACCCGAAAGCCCTCGGGCAGCGGGCTGAAGCCTTCCTGGTATTTGGCCACCGGCGTCGCCGCGAGCGTGGCCAGCGTGCGGCCGTGGAAGGCGTGCTCCGCGACGATGATCTCGTAGCGCCCGGTCCCGCGGGTGTAGTGGAAGCGCCGCGCCAGTTTGATCGCCGCCTCGTTGGCCTCCGCCCCGCTGTTGCAGAAGAAGGCCCGGTCCAGCCCGCTACGACTGGTCAGCCACTGCGCCAGTTCTGTCTGCTCCGGGATCAGGTAGAGATTGCTCACGTGCAGCAGCCGCGCCGCCTGCTCTTGAATCGCCCGCACCAGCCGGGGATGCGCGTGCCCCAGGCTGCTCACGGCGATCCCGCCGACGAAGTCGAGGTAGGCCCGCCCCTCCAGGTCGTAGAGGCGGACGCCCTCGCCCCGCGCGAACGCCACCGCCGCCCGGCGGTAGTTGGGCATCAGCACCTCCTGGCTTTGACGCTGCACCGCCGCGGTGCGGGTCTCGGTCCGGCTCTCCATCATCCGTTCCTCCGCTGCGGCACGAGCATCGTCCCCACGCCCTCCTCGGTGAACAACTCCACGAGCAGGGCGTGCGGCACCTCGCCGCTGATGATGTGTGCGGAAGCCACCCCGCCCTGGATGGCCGCCAGGCACGCCTCCACCTTCGGAATCATCCCGCCGGCGATCGCGCCGTCGGCGACCAGCGACCGCGCCTCCTCCACGGTCAGCACGGAGAGGAGCTCGCGCCGGCCGTTCGCCTCCCGGTAGATGCCCTCCACGTCGGTCAGCACGATCAGTTTGCTCGCCCCCAGCGCCTGGGCCAGCGCGGCCGCGGCGTGGTCGGCGTTGAGATTCAGCGCCTCGCCCTCGGTGTCGCTGCCGACAGAGGCGATCACCGGGATGAACCCGCCGCCCGCCAGGAGGTGCACGATCTCCGGGTGGACCGCGGTGATCTGCCCCACGCGTCCCAACCCCGGCGGGTGGCGCAGCGGCGCCGCGGCGAGGAGGCGCCCGTCGCGGCCGGAGAGGCCTACGGCGCTGCCGCCGGCCTTGGTAATCCGGCCGACCAGCGTCTTGTTCGCCCGGCCGGAGAGGACCATCTCCACGACCTCCAGCGTCTCGTCGTCGGTGACGCGCAGGCCGTCCACGAAGCGCGGGGTGTGCCCCAGTCGCTCCAGCAGGCGCGAGATCTCCGGCCCACCGCCGTGCACCAGGACGGGGCTGACGCCCGCGCCCGCCAGCAGCACCAGGTCTTCGATGACCGTGCCGGAGACGCGGGTGAGGATGCTGCCGCCGTATTTGATGACGACGGTGCGCCCGCGCCAGGCGTTGACGTACTGCAGCCCGCGGGCGATCAGCGCGCCTTCGGCGGCGATCTCCGCGGCGCGCGCGTTCAACTCGGTCCCTCCGGTTTTCGTGCTCACGTCATGGACCCGCTGTTCAGCCGGACGTAGGCTTCGGTGAGATCGCAGGTCCAGCCGCTCCAGGACCCCGGGCCCAGACCCAGATCGACCTCGATGGCAAACTCGGGGGCCCGCATCGCCTGCGCGGCGGCCGGCATGCGCTCCCCGTGCCCCACCCCGCCCTCCACCAGATGCACGCCGCCGACGGAGACGGCCACGCGCGCCGGATCGACTTCCGCACCCGACCGCCCCACCGCGGCCAGGATCCGCCCCCAGTTGGGCTCCATCCCGTAGGCTGCGGTCTTCACCAGCGGCGAGGTGGTGATCGCCTCGCCGGCGCGCCGCGCGTCCTCGTCACTGGCGGCCCCGCTGACGGTGACCGCGATCACTTTGGTCGCCCCTTCGCCGTCCCGCACGATCTGGTGGGCCAGGTGCTGGGTCAGGGCCACCAGCGCGTCCTGAAATTCCGCGAATCCGGGGTCTTCCGGCGAGCGCAGCAACGCCGCGCCCGCGGCGCCCGTGGCCAGCAGGAAGATCGTGTCGTTGGTGCTGGTGTCGCCGTCCACGCTGATCCGGTTGAAGGACCGCCCCACGGCGAAACGCAGCGCCCGCTGGAGCAGCGGCGGGTCCACCGCGGCGTCGGTGGTGACCAACGAGAGCGTCGTCGCCATGCGGGGGTGGATCATTCCCGCGCCTTTGGCCATGCCGCCCAGCGTCACCGCGTGCCCGCCGATCTCGATCTGGACGGCACCGGTCTTGGGGAACGCGTCCGTGGTGAGGATCGCCTCCGCGGCCTGCTCGCCGTGCGGCCCGAGCGATGCCGCGAGCGCCGGAATTCCGCTGCGCAGCCGCTCTCTTGGCAGCGGGACGCCGATCACCCCCGTGCTCGCCACCAGCACCAGAGCGCGGGAGATGCCCAGGGCGCGCGCGACCAGATCCACCATCTCCCACGCGTCGCGCCGTCCCTGCTCGCCCGTGCAGGCGTTGGCGTTGCCGCTGTTGATCACCACCGCCTGGGCGCGCCCGCCGCGGACCTGCTCCCGGCTCACCAGCACCGGCGCCGCCTGCACCCGGTTCGTCGTGAAGCAGGCGGCCGCGGCGGCCGGCGCGGCGGTGACGACGAGCGCCAGGTCGGGGCGGCTCGGTTTAATCCCGCAGTGCCCGCCCGCAGCCCGCACGCCACGCGGCGAGGTGACGTGCCCGGAGACGATGCCGCTCATGGGAACAACCCGGGGACGCGCAGCCCCAGCTCCTCGGGGAAGCCGCACATCAGGTTCATGTTCTGCACCGCCTGTCCGGCGGCGCCCTTCACCAGATTATCAATGGCGGCGAAGGCGATGATCGTGCCGCTCTGTGGATCGACGCGCACGGCGACGTCGCAGAAGTTGCTGCCCAGCGTCGCCTTCGTCTGCGGCAGGCTCTCCCCGTCCAGCACCCGCACGAAGGGCTCGCCGCCATAGGCCTCGCGGAAGGCCGCCTCCACCGCTTCCCGGGTGACGGCGCGCGCGGGCTGCAGGTAGACGGTCGCCAGAATGCCGCGGGTCATCGGGATCAGGTGCGGCGTGAAGGTGAAGCTCACCTCGCCGGCGAGCAGCCGCAGTTCCTCCTCGATCTCGCCGCTGTGGCGGTGTCCCGGCGTGGAGTAGGCGAAGACGTTCTCGTTGACCTCCGAAAAGTGGGTGCGGCTGGAGGCCGCGCGTCCCGCGCCCGAGACGCCGGACTTCGCGTCGATGACGATCGCGGTCGGCCGGGCCAGCCCGGACTGCAGCAGCGGCGCGATCGCCAGCAGCGCCGCCGTGGGGTAGCAGCCGGGGTTGCCGACGATGCGGGCGCGGCGGATCTCCGCGCGGTGCAGTTCCGGCAGCCCGTAGGCCGCCTGCTCCAGCAGCGCCTCCGCGATATGTGGGGTCTTGTACCAGCGCTCGTAGGCCGGCGCGCCGCGGAAGCGGAAATCGGCCGCCAGATCGACCACCCGCACCCGATCATCCAACTGCGGAACCAGGGACATGGCCACGCCGTTGGGCAGGGCGAGAAAGACGACGTCCGAATCCGCCGCCACCGCCGCCGGGTCCAGCGGTTCGGTGCGGCCGTCGATGAACCCGCGGACGTTGGGGAAGACCTCGGCGAAGGGTTCGCCTACCCGGGTCTCCGCGACGAGATGCCGCAGGTGCGCCTCCGGGTGTCCCAGGAGCAGACGGACGACCTCCCCGCCCCCGTAGCCGGACGCGCCGATCACACTGACGTTGAGCACACGCTGCCTCCTCCCACCGCGGCGGGCGGCTGAATGGGGAGATGAATAAATTCTACACATTATGAATGATTTTGCAAGTCCTGGGTTGGCCCGCGGCCAGGAGGGAGAGCCCGGGGGCGGCGAGAACCAGGAACCCGCCGGCACGGCGACAACTTCAGCCCGGCGGTGGTGGCGATGGCAGAGGGACAGATGCGGCCGATCTGGTCCGGCGCGCTGGCGTTCGGATTGGTGACGATCCCGGTGAAACTCTACTCCGCGGTGGAGAGCAGCAGCGACGTGAGTTTCCGGTTGCTGGATGGGAAGTCGCTCACCCCGATCAAAGAGATCCGCGTCAACCCGGCGACGAAAGAAGAGGTCCCGTGGGAGCGGGTCGTGCGGGGGTTCGAGTACTCGAAGGGCAAGTACCTCCCCGTCAGCAGCGAGGAACTCAAGGCCCTCCCCCTCCCCACGGCGCACACGGTGGAACTGCTCGGCTTCGTGGACGCCGAAGAGATCGACGCCCTCTACTTCGACAAGGCCTACTACCTGGGACCGGGCAAGGGCGGCGAGAAGGCCTACGAGCTGTTGCGCCGCACGCTGGAGGACCGGGGCAAGGTGGGGATCGGCAAGGTGGCCATCCGCACCCGGGAGCACCTGGTGGCGGTGCGCCCGATCGGCGGCCCCCTGGTCATGCAGACGCTCTACTATGCCGACGAGGTGCGCCCCGCGGAGGACATCCCCGACCTGCCGCGCAACGTGCGCGTCCTCCCCGCCGAGCGGAAGATGGCGGAGCAACTGGTCAGCAGCATGGTCATGGAGTTCGACGCGAGCGAGTTCAAGAGCGAGTACAAGCACGCCCTGCAGAAACTGATCAAGGCCAAACTGGCCGGCAAGCCGCTGGCCGAACCGGAGGCGCCCCGGAAGGTGATCGATCTGCAGGAGGCGCTGAAGCAGAGCCTCGCCCGACTGCGGCCCGCGGCGGCAAAGGCGCGGCGGCGCGCCACCGGCTGAGTCCGGTCCGCGTCGCGACCCGCATCGCTCAGGGCCGCCGGGTCAGCTCATAGAGCACCATCGTCGTCGCGACCAGGCCCGCGGTCTCGGTGCGCAGGATGAGTTCGCCCAGCGTGACCGGGTGGGCGCCGTGCGCGACCGCCTGCTGGACCTCCTCCGGCGTCCACCCTCCCTCCGGCCCGATGCACACGGCCACCGCGCGGGTGGTGCGGTTTTGCGCGAGGATGGCGCCGATCGGCCGGCTTTTCTCTCCCTCCCACGGGATGAGCACGAGCGCATCCTCCAGGAGCGGCCACACCTCGGAGAAGGGGCGGGGATCGTCGACCACCGGGACCGTGCTGCGGCCGCTCTGGGTGGCCGCCGCTGCGGCGATCCGCCGCCACCGCGCCCCGCGCGCCGGCGCGGGCCGGGCGACGGCGCGGTGGGTCAGCACGGGCACGAAGCGGGCGATGCCGAGTTCGGTACCCATGCGGATGATCGTGTCCATCTTGGCGCCCTTCGGGACGCCCTGGACGAGGGTCACGTGCACGGCGGGCCGCGCGCCGGCGTGCGTCTCGATGACGCGTCCTTCCACCACGCGGGGGGTGACGGCCGTCAATTCCACGAGGTAGTCCTGCCCGCGGCCGTCAAAGACGATAATCCGTTCACCGGAGCGCAGTCGCAGCACGGCGGTGGCGTGCCGCGACTCCTCAGGCGGCAGCACCACGCGATCGCCCTGTACCGCCTCCGGCGGGACGAAGAAGCGCCGCACGATGCTCCTACCTTGATCCTTTCGGCAGCGCGCGGAGGTAGCGGATCTGGCCGACGTGGTAACTGTCGTGTGTCGCGCGGCGCAGCAGACGGACCGCGACAGGCTGCGTCTGTGTCCAGCCCCGGTACCAGACGACCTCACGCGAGAAGGCCTGGTCGTCCATGGCTCGGGCCCGCTCCAGCAGGTCGCGGGAGAGGCGGAGCAGCGTATCCACATCGGCCTGCCAGGCGCGTTCGTCGCCGGAGGTCTCCTGCCAGTCGGTCTGCTCGAGCGCCGCCCGGTCCGGCGGATCGCCGTCCAGCGCCTGCATGATGCCGCGCTTCCAGAGGATCAGGTGCCGGACAATCTGCCAGATGGCGTGGCGCCCCGGCGCCGGCTTCCACGCCGCCTCCACCGCGGTGACCCCCGCAAGCGCTTCGGAGAGCGAGGGCTGAGCCTGCCAGGCCTGCTTCACGAGCGTGGTCTCGAGTTGATCGGTAACCAGGTCCTTGACCGAAATCACACGCGTCCTCCCTTCCCCGCCCTCGCTCGGTCACCCGCCCCGCGGAGCCCTACCCGCCACCAGCGCCCGCCACTCCTCGGCCGCGACTTCTTCGGCAACCGTCAGGCCGGCGCGCCCAAATACGTCCCGCACCTCCGCCACGCGCGGTTCGGCGATGCCGGAGGCAATCACCGCACCGCCGGGCCGCAGCCGGGGCGCAATCGCAGGAGCGAGCTCCATCAGAAGATTGGCTGTGAGGTTCGCCAGGATGAGATCCATCGGCGCGGTGACGGGCTCGAGCAGATGCCCCAGCACGACATCCACCCGCTCGGCCATCTGGTTCTGGGCCGCGTTGGCCCGGGCCGCCTCCACCGCGACCGGATCGTGATCAACCGCGACGACGCGGGCGGCGCCCAGTTTCGCCGCGGCGATGGCCAGGATGCCGGATCCCGTCCCGATGTCGGCGATCTCCTGCCCGGGCTTGAGGTAGTCCTCGAGCAGGCGGAGACATAACTGCGTCGATGGATGGAGCCCGCTGCCGAAAGCCATCCCCGGATCCAGACGGATGGGCGTGGCCCCGGGCTCAAGGTCGGGTTGCTCCCAGGTCGGCACAACCCAGAGGCGCCGGCCGACCCGGAAGGTGCGAAAGTGCGTCTTCCAGACGGCGGTCCAGGCTTCGTCTGCGATCGCTTCGATGATGAGCGTCGGCGGCGCCGTCCCCAGCCCAAAAGAGGGCAGCGCGGCGAGGCGGCGCCGGAGGTCGTCGAGCCGCCCATCGGCGGCCACATCCTCCCGCAGGTAGGCGCGCAGGCGGACCAAACCCGGCGGCCCCTCCTCCTCCACCACGCCGCCGGTTTCCGCGTCGTGCAGGAGGGCCGCGACCGCCTCCTTCGCCTCGGCGGGAGCGGTGACGGTCAGCGCCAGATGGCGGGCCGCGGTCCCGGCAGCCGCAGCGCCGGCCGCCGTCGCGTCTACTGGAGGAGGTCCTTCATCTTTTTCCACAGGGACCTCTTCTGCGGCCGCACGCGCTCGCCGCGCAGGTCGGCCAGCTGCAGCAGGACCTGGTGCTGCTCGGGAGTCAGGTCTTGGGGAATCTCCACACGCAGTCGGACGTAGAGGTCGCCGCGGCCGCCGCGCAGATCGGGCATCCCCTGACCGCGCAGGCGCAGCCGAGTCCCCGGCTGCGTACCCGGCGGAATCGCCATAGGAGTCGGGTCGTCGATGCCCGGCACGCTGATCTCATCACCGAGCGCGGCCTGCACCATGGAGATCGGAACCTCGCAGTACAGGTCCGATCCTTCGCGCGCGAAGACCGGGTGCGGGCGGACGTGGACGACGACGTAGAGGTCGCCCCGGGTGCCGCCGTGGATTCCGCCCTCGCCCTCGCTGGGGATCCGCAGGCGCGTCCCCGAATCCACGCCGGGCGGCACCTGCACCGTCAATTCGCGGGCGGCCTCCCGGCGGCCGGTGCCACCGCACTCCCGGCAGGGATGGCGAATGACCGTCCCCCGGCCGCCGCACTCGCGGCAGGTCACGACCTGCGTGAAGTAGCCGAAGACCGTCTGCTGCTGGTAGCGTAGTTCGCCCGTGCCGCGGCAGGTGGGGCAGGTCTCCGGCGCGGAGCCGCGCTCGCGCCCGGCGCCGAAACAGACGGTGCAGGTATCCAGCCGGGAGAAGGTGATCGCCTTCTCGGTGCCGTGGGCCGCCTCTTCCAGGGAGACCTCCAGATCGTGCCGCAGGTGGGCGCCGCCAATCGCCTGGTCCTGTTGCGGCCGCGCGGTCGTGCGGGCGCCGCGGCCGAAGAACATGTCGAAGAGGTCGTCGAAAGGACTGAACAGATCGCCGAAGTCCCGCCCGAAGTCGCGCGCCGGCATGTCGCCGACCTGCCCGAACCGGTCGTACTGCGAGCGGCGGTCCGGATCGCCCAGGACGTAGTAGGCTTCGTTGATCTCTTTGAACCGTTCGTTGGCTTGGGGATCGTCTTTGCGCACGTCGGGGTGATACTCCCGGGCGAGGCGGCGGTAGGTCTGCTTGACCTCCTCCTTGGAAGCACCGCGGGGAACGCCGAGGACCGTGTAGTAGTCTTTCGCCATGTCGGTTCCCGGCCTGCGGTCCGGCGGTGCGTCCGCTGCCGGCGCGCTAGGCGCTGAGGCGCGTCAGGGCCTCGCTGAGGTTCTGGGCCAAGAACCGCACCAGCGGCACCGTGCGTTGGTAGGGCATCCGCTTCGGACCCAGGAGGGCCAGCGTGCCCATGGTGCGGCCGCCGATACTGTAGCTGGCCGCGACCAGGCTGCACTCGCGCATCGTCGGATAGAGCATCTCGCTGCCGATCGTCACCCAGACGGGACGCCCGGGGACGGGGCGGAGCATTGCCGCCAGATCCTCTTCCCGTTCCAGCGTGGCCAGGACCGCGGTGACGAGGTCGGGATGGCGGAACTCCGGCTGCTCCAGGAGGTGCGTGGCACCTTCGACGATGACGTGTCCCGCGGCGGCGCGCCGGATCTCGCGGTCGAACCAGCGCCGCACGTACTCCAGCAGCCGCTGATGGCGCGCCATCTCGCCGACCAGGGCCTCCAGCCGCCCGCGGGTGATCTCGCCCAGCGTCAGCCCTTCCAGACGCGCGCTGATCCCGCGGGAGAGCCGGTCCAGCGTCTCCGGATCAACCGACTCGGGCAGTTCGACCGGCTGGCCTTCGAAGACTCCGGCATCGGTGACAATCACGCCCAGCACGCGGTGCGCATCCAGCGGCACGAAGTGCAGGTGGCGGAAGAGGTGCTCCTGCGGGCGGACCGTGGCGATCACCGAGGGGTAGTGCACCTCCTCGGCCAGCGCCCGCGCCGCGCCCTGGATCAACCGCTCCGCCTCCTCCGCCAGGGAGTGGATCTGCCGGCGCAGCCGCTGCCGCTCCTCTGCGGAGAGCCGCGCCTCGTTGAGCAGCGCGTCCACGTAGAAGCGGTAGGCCCGGTCGGTGGGGATGCGGCCGGCGGAGGTGTGCGGCTGCGAGAGGAAGCCCATTTCCTCCAGCACGGCCATCTCGTGGCGCACGGTGGCCGAGCTCACTTCCACTCCGCTGCGGCGCACCACGACCTCCGACGCCACCGGCTCGGCCGAGTGGATGTACTCCTGGATGATGGCGGCGAGGATACGCCCCTTGCGCGCGTCGAGTGCGGGAGTCGCCTTCATGGGTCCTGCGTGCGATTAGCACTCATCGCTCGTGACTGCTAGCGTGCGTAGCCTAACACCCGTTTCCTCGCCCTGTCAACGTGACCGCCGGCCGGGGCGCCCGCGGTGCGAGAAGGAACGCGCAGGTTGATTCAGGCCCCGGGGACGGCGGCCCGGTGCAGCAGGAGGTCGCGGACCGCGCGGATCTCCTCTACGCGCAGGCCCCACGACGCCAGCAGGTAGATCGCCATGCCGAGGCCGGCCGCGACCAGCAGCAGCAGTGCGGTGGACAGCGTGTCAGGACCAAACCACCCCGCGGCGTAGACCGAGACCCCCGCGGCGGCCAGCCCGGCCAGGACCGCGGCCGCTGACGCCCGCGCTCCCGTGACGAATGTCCGGCGTCCTTCGAACGTCCCCAGACGCCGCCGCAGCAGCCAGAGCAGCAGCGCCGCGTTGGTCACGTTCACAATGGAGGTGGCCAGGGCGATTCCGGTGGCCCCCAGCGGGCGCATCAGGAGAAACGCCAGCACGGCGTTGAACAGGATCATACCGCCCCCGACCTTCACCGGCGTGGCCATGTCCTGGAGGGCATAGAACGCCCGCGTGATGATGTAGTACGCGGCCACGGCCCCTAACCCCAGGGTGTACCCGCGCAGCGCGGCGGCCACGGCAGCGGTCGCGCCGGAGGTAAACTCGCCGCGCTGGAAGAGGAGGCGCACGAGAGGGTCGGCAAGCGCCAGTACCAGTGCCAGCACCGGCAGGATCAGGACCAGCACCATCCGCAGACCAAAGGCCGTGGTCGCGCGTAGTCCGGCCGAGTCCTGCCCGGCCGCCTGCCGGGCCAGCGTGGGGAAGACGGCCGTCGCGATGGAGACGGCGATGATGCCCACCGGCGCCTGCATCACCTCGTAGGCGTAGTCCAGCACCGCGACCGCGTTGACACCCGGTCCCGGTGGCAGGAAGGAGGCGAAGAAGCGGGAGACGTAGGCGTTGACCTCCAGCACGGCCAGCCCCAGCATCGCCGGCACGGCCAGCCGCACGAATTTGCGCACGGCGGGATGGCGCAGGTTGAGCAGCGGCCGATAGCGGAATCCCGCCCGGCGCATCGCCGGCCACTGCATGGCGAACTGCGCCGCGGTGCCGCCGACCCAGGCGATGGCCAGCCCCGTGATGCCGATGCGCGGGCCCAGCCAGAGTGTCCCGCCGATGATCACCAGGTTGAACAGCAGCGGGGCGAGGGCCGGCACGGTGAAGTGCTGGTGCGCCTGGAGGAAGCCGGTGGCGTAGACCGCCAGCGCCAGGAAGAACATGGCGATGAAGATGATGCGGGTGAGCTCGATGGCCAGCGGGATCAGGCCCTGCGCCGCAAACCCCGGCGCCGCGAGACGCACGAGCAAAGGGGCCAGGACCTCGCCGAGGAGCACCATCGCCGCGCCCAGCAGGAGGATCAGGTTGAAAAGAGTGGCGGTGACGCGCTCGGTCTCTGCCCGCTCGCCCCGGGTCAGGTATTCGGTGATCGTGGGGATGAAGACGATGCTGAGGGTCCCGCCGAGCAGGAGCCGCTGGAAGAAGAACGGCAGGTAGTAGCCGATGACGTAGGCGGCCTTCTCGTTGGAGGCGCCGAAGAGCGCGGCGGCGACGATCTCGCGCAGCAGCCCCAGGAGACGGCTGGCCACGGTGGCCGCCGCCAGCAGCGTGGCGGCGCGGGCGAGACGGTGCGCGGTGCTGGGCTGGTCGATGATGTTCGCTCCACCGGGCCGGGCCGCGGGCCTGCCGCTGGCGCCGGAGTTCCTTTCAATGGTAGAATTACCGTCCGTGTGATGCCAGCGGTTTCCGCTGAAGAACGAGGTGCAGGGTGGCCAAGCGAATCAAGTCAGGATTGAAGCGCCTCCGGCAGTCGGCGCGGCGCCGGGTGCGCAACCAGACCGTCCGCTCGCGGGTGCGGACGCTGGCGAAGCAGGGCGCAGGCGGCAGCGACACCGACCTGCTGCTGGCGATCAAGGCGATCGACAAGGCCGCGGCCAAGGGGATCATCCACAAGAACACCGCGGCGCGGAAGAAGTCCCGGCTCGTCCGCCGGTATCGCCTCGCCTCCTCTCGGGCGTCCTAGCCCGATCCGCCCGATCGGCGCGCCGTCCCGCTAGCGGACCTTTCCGGCCGCGGGGCGGGAGGCGGCCGGACTTCCACACAACCGCACGACCAGCGTCTCCAGGGCCAGCTCCGGCTGGCCCGTAGACTTGATGGCCCGGTCGGCCTCCTCCAACCGCGCGAAGACCTCGGGAAAGTCGGACGCCCGGTAGTGGCGGGACCCAGCCAGCAATTTGCGGGCCGCGTAGGGGTGGACGCCGATGGCCGCGGCCAGAGCAACCTCCGTGCGCGCCCCGCTGGCCACCGTCCGCGCCAGGCGGCGATACTGCCCCGCGATCATTCCCAGCACCGGCAGGGGGTGTTCGGTCTGCAGGAGAGACTCCAGCGCCTGCAGGGCCTTGCGGGCGTTGCGTTCGCCGATCGCGTCCGTCAGCGCGAAGACGGAGGTCTCCGTCAGGCGGCTGGCGACCGCCTCCACGTCTTCCACTGTAATCTCCCCGCGGTCGCCGACGTAGGCGGCGAGCTTCTCCACCTCCAGCCCCAGCGTGCGCAGGCCGGTGCCGACGAGCGTGACCAGTTCCCCTGCCGCCTCCGGCCGGATGCGCTTGCCCAGGCGGGCGGCGTAGCCCTCCGCCCACGTCGGGGCCTCCCGCGCGCTCCGCGGGTCGCAGGGGTGGACGGTGCCCTGCTTCTGAAATGCCTTAAAGAGCCGACTCCGCCGGTCCAGGTTGCGGGCGGTGAAGATCGCGACGGTGGGCGGCAGGCCGCGATTCAGGTACTCTTCGATGACCCGCTGCTCGTCGGCGGAGAGTTCGTCGAGGTTCTTTACCAGGACCACCCGCCGGTCCCCGAAGAACGGCAGCGTGTCCAGCCGGGCGGTGATCTCCCCCGCCGGGATCGCCGTCGCGTCCACGACGTCGAAATTGAGGTCGCGGTTCTCCGGCGGAAGCGCCGCGTCGATGAGGGCGCGCACCCCCTCCTCCATGAGGAGATCCTCTTCCCCGACGAACAGGTGCAGGCTGCTCACAGATGTCCACTGTGGCGCAGGTGATCGATCAGCGCAGCCACCTCTTCGGGATCGGCCTGCCCCTCTACCTCCAGGTCCACCCGCACCAGCGCCCCCGCGCGCGTCCCGGGAGGGAGCCTTCCGGCGGGGAGGTAGGCCCGTCCTCCCTCCTCCAGCAGGATCACCGCAATGCCGTCCTCGACGCGGTCAACGATGCCGCGTATCGCCGGACCGCCCACCTCTACCTCACCGCGGCGGCAGCCGGAGTGCGCACCGTCTCCACGCTGAGCCGCCGACCGTCGGTGCGCAAGATCACCGCGCCGTCCCGGTCGGTGCGGTAGATTCGGATCCCCCTCTGCTCGAGGGTGCGCAGCGTCTGCCCGTGCGGGTGGCCGAAGAGGTTCCCCCGGCCCACCGGGATCACGGCGACCGCCGGGCGAACGGCATCGAGAAACAGCGGCGTCGTCGAGGTACGGCTGCCGTGGTGGGCGACTTTGAGCACCGTGCTTTCCAGGGTCGTTCCCCTGCGCACCAGCAGCGCCTCCGTCTCCGCCTCGATATCTCCTGTGAGCAACACGCCGATCCGACCGAACTCTACTCGCGCGACGACGGAGCGGGCGTTCACCGCGTCCTCCGGATCCGCGGTCCCCTCTTCCCCGTCGGGCGGCCAGAGCACCTGCGCGGCCGCGCCGCCGCCGAGATCGATCCGCTGCCCCCGCCGGGCCAGGGCGTAGGCGATCCGGCGCTGCCTGACCAGGTCCAGGAACCGCACATAGGAGGGACTCGGGTGGGGCACCCCGGGGTCGACCACCAGATCGACGCTGAAGTTCTGCAGCACCGCGGGCAGTCCTCCCACGTGGTCCTCGTGGGCGTGCGAAAGCAGCACGACGCTGAGGCGGCGCACGCCCAGCCGCCGCAGCGCTGGAACGACGCGCCGTTCGCCGATGTCCATCCGGTCGGACGAAGGTGAGCCGACCTCGGCGGTGCCGCCTGAACTCCGGATTCGTCCCGGGATCTCCACCTCGCCGCCCCCGTCCACGAGCATCGTCCGCCCGGTGGGCCCGCGCACCAGGATGGCATCCCCCTGGCCGACGTCCAGCACGGCGACCATCAACCGCGGCTCCCCGAGGCGCTGCGGAAGCGTAGCGCCCGCGGTGAAGACCGCGATGATGATCAGCACCCAGGCGGCCACGCTCGCCCACCGGATGGCGACGCCTGCGGAGGCGGTGAGGCGACGCCTCAAGTGCGGCAGCATCCAAAGCAGCGCGTAGGCTGCGGC
>Ga0209618_1000146_pt1 | contig 15578 bp, 19 predicted proteins | sample Rifsed13ft3_FD_184007 | JGI IMG/M metagenome (GOLD analysis project Ga0209618, IMG submission 184007) | Soil microbial communities from Rifle, Colorado, USA - sediment 13ft 3 (SPAdes) (version 2) | ecosystem: Environmental > Terrestrial > Deep subsurface > Rock core/Sediment | place: Rifle... | reverse complement strand
CCCGGAGCCCCCAGAAGAGGTCGGGATTCTCGTGCTTGCTGGCCACGAGGAACTCACCGTCGGCCGTGACCACGTCGCAGGACCTCAGGTTGTCCACCGTGAGCCCCAGCTGGCGCATGAGCCAGCCGATGCCGCCCCCCAGGGTGAGCCCGCCAATGCCCGTGTGACTCACGATTCCGCCGGTGACGGCCAAGCCGAAGACCTGAGTCTCCCGGTCGAGCTGATACTGCAGGCATCCGCCTTGGGCTCGCGCGGTCCGCGTCTCCGGGTCGACGCGCACGCCGGCCATCGCTGACAAGTCGATGAGGAGCCCCCCGTCGACTACCGCGTGACCGGCCACCGCATGGCCGCCGCCGCGCACCGAGGCGGGCAGTTCGCGCTCGCGGGCAAAGCGCACGGCCGTCAAGACGTCGGCTGTTCCTGCACATCGGGCAATCAGCGCCGGCCGTCGGTCAATGCCTCCGTTCCAGATCCTCCGCGCCTCGTCATACCCGGCATCGCCCGGTCGGAGGATCTCGCCACGGAATGACCGCCTAAATGCCTCAAAGGCTGCCTGATCCACTGTGGCCCTGAGCGCTCCCATGATTCCCATAACCACCCTAGCGGATAGCCTCCCCCGCCATCCAGTACAAAAATGCGACTGGACAACATTCCCGGCTCCCTGCAATGATCGAGGCGTGAGAGCATACAACCAGTACTGTCCAATCGCGCGGGCTGCGGAGATCCTGGGTGACCGTTGGACAATCCTGATCGTCCGCGAGTTCTTGAACGGCAGCCGTCACTTCAATGAGCTGGCCCGAGGCCTCCCCGGGATCTCGCGGACCTTGCTCCAGCGGCGCCTCGAACGACTCCGGAGACTTGGCCTGCTCGAGCGGCGCGCCTATGGTGCGGGTCGGAGCGAATATCATTTGACCCCGCCGGGGGAAGAGCTGCAGAGGGCCGTCTGGGATCTGGGGCAGTGGGGAGCCCGTTGGGCGCTGACCGAACCGAGGCCCGAGGAGCTCGACCCAGCACTGTTGCTGTGGTGGATGCACCGGCGGATCAACCTCGATCTGCTACCCAGGCAGCGGGTCGTCGTACAGTTCAATTTCCAGGGCAGGCGCAGAAAGACTCTCTGGCTCGTCTTTGAGCCCGGGGATGCCTCGGTATGTCGCGATGATCCCGGATTCGACGTCGACCTGCTCGTGACGGCCGACATCGCGGCGTTCTACCACGTCTGGCTGGGCAGGATCACGCTGGCCGAGGTGATGGACCAGGGACTGGTCCAGATCGACGGCCCGCCGGCACTGATCCGCGCGTTTCCGCGCTGGCTACAGCTCAGCAAGTTTGCCGATGTGGTCCGCGGAAGTGTCACTGCCAAGCTCAACCCAACCCGCTAGCGCGAGTCCCAAAACCGAGGGCCCGCCTTCTTGGAAGGCGGGCCCTCAGCACGTTCCAGCGTCTTCCCTGATCTAGGGGAAGCTGGCCGGCGATGAGAACGGCCTGGTAGCGTCCACTACAAACATTACTAGCCCACGCAGGTCCGTCGAGCCGCAGCTGGAGACCTGCGTCGGAACATAGGCATCCGGACCCGCCTCGCCCCGGCCGGCCGAAACACGGATTACCCCCTGGGAAGTCCGCACGCAAAGCTCGCCCGTAAGCACGTAGAACGCTTCGGTCCCTGGATGAGTGTGCACGACGGTTATGCTGCCGAGAGGGCCACTGGGTTCGTTGATCCGAAGGAGATACTCCGGTGCAACGACTGTGGGGAGGGGTCCAACCTCGGCCACCTTGGTGCCGCCCGCTGAGGACCCACCCTTGGGACCCAGGGTGAAGAGCCAGGCCCTCCCGGCGGACTCAGCAGCCAATCCCGTGGGGCCGGCGGCTGCCTGCGCTTGAGCAAGACTGGGGAAGTTCTCTAATCGCCAGTAAAGCCCTGGCCTCCCTACCGGCAAACGCGCCACTTTCTTTTCGACCAGTACCTTGATTACAAGGGATCCAGGCGGCAAATCCTGCTGCGCGACCGCCGCCGATGGCAAAAGGAATGACCCTGCTAACACAACTGCGAGCAGAATGCGACGCCTCTTCACAGCGACACCTCCTCGTCGGGACTTCCGGGTTCATCTTCCCTTCTCGAATGTAGGTAGCGACCAAGGACCTGGATAGTCCACAAAAGGGACTGCGGGGGAGGGGTCATTTGAATCTAGGAACTTGCCCAAGTGTCCAGATCGATCTGATGAGAGGTCAGTGGGCTGCTTCGGGCGACCGGCCGCGCCAAGGGACTCGCGTAAGCACCGGCAGAGATCGAAGGATCCCAGTAGAGTTCGAAGCCCGAGCCTTCGCCCGGGCATCATCTGAGATCTTCGAACCTGGCTGGGGGGGCAGGCTTCGATCCTGCGTTGCCGGAGTCAAAGTCCGGTGTCCTCCCGACTAGACGACCCCCCAGCGTAACTGTATTGTCCCGAAGTCGAGGCGGGCCGGTCAACCCTCTCGCCGCCCTTACCCCTCCCCCGCCAGGGCGATGACGTCGATCTCCACCAGGGCGCCGCGCGGCAGCCGGCTAGCCGCTACCGTAGTCCGCGCCGGCGGCTCCTCTTGGAAGAAGGAGCCGTACTCTTCGTTCATCGCGCCGAAGTCATTCATGTCGGCCAGGAAGACCGTGCACTTTACCACACGGTTGAGCGAGGAGCCCGCCGCTTGCAGCAGGGCCTTCACGTTCTCCAGCACCCGCCGCGTCTGCTGTTTGATATCGCCGCCCACCAGCTGCTCTGTGCGGGGATCCAGGGCGATCTGCCCGGAGAGAAACAGGAATCCACCCGCCCGCATCGCCTGCGAGTACGGTCCAATGGCGCGGGGCGCAGCGTCAGTGCTGATGATCTCTCTCGACATGTGCGCCTCCTGGCGTTGCTTCGGACGAAGAAACCACCTCACGGGTTGGATTATACGCGCTGCGGCGCGGTGCGGACGGGCGGGTGGACGAGCGGCGGGCGAGTCGGACCCTAGAGCTCTTGCAGCAGGGCCATGACGCGACGGCGCAGGGCTTCGGGCGCGGGCTGGCCCGCGCACTTCTCCTGGATGATCGCCCGCAGCCGGGCCTCAAACTCGTGGCGCGGCCCGCAGTTGCGGCACTGCCGGACGTGTTCCTGCAGCTGCCGGTAGGTGTCCGGATCCAGTTCCCGGTCCATGTACCGCCAGAGCAGGCGGACGACCTCTTCGCAGTGGACCGTGCTCATCGGGCGCTTCCTTCCTGGTCCGGCGTGATGCGGCGGGTCTTCAGGGCATACTCCCACAGCGCCTTCTGCAGCAGGCGCCGACCGCGGAAGAGCCGGGACATCACCGTGCCGATGGGGACGCCGAGGATCTGCGCGATCTCCTTGTACGCGAAGCCCTCGAGGTCGGCCAGGATGACGGCGGCGCGGAAGGACTCGGGCAGCGAGGCCAGGGCCTCTTCTACGTCCGCGTCCATGACGGCCTGGAGCGTGATCTCCTCCGGGTTACCCTGCCGACGTAGTTCCTCGCTCTCCTGTACCCGGCTGTACAGGTACTGCTCCTCCACGTCCTCTTGATCGACGATTTCCGGTTCCCGATCGGCCTTCCGGTAGGAGTCGATGTAGGCGTTCATCATGATGCGGTAAAGCCAGGCCCGCGCGTTGGTCCCCGGTTGGAAGGAATGGAAGGAGCGCCAGGCCTTGAGGAAGGTCTCCTGGACCAGGTCCTCCGCCCTGTCGCGGTTGCGGGTCAGACGCAGCGCCGCGCCGTAGAGGCCGTCCAGATTTGACTCGACCAGCGCCGCGAACTCCTGGCCGGCCGGGGCATCTCCGGAGGGCTGATTCAACGCCAAGGATCGGGACTCCAGTGCCGCCGCCTCCACTTTCGTCTCAACGAGGAGGCGCGGGGGGAAATTTCGGCGGCGGCGCGCGGAAAGCGAAGGACAGGGCATCCCTGACAACCGCGCCCAGATGGGGCCCTCGCCCCCGCCCTTCGATGGTCGGGCCAGACCTGCGTGTCCGGGGTGCCCTGCCCCGTGCTTGGAGGTTTCGACCACGGGGGGCCGATGTCCTGCCGAACAGCCGGGGGGTTACTTCTTGACAGGGGTGCGGGTGCTGGCAATGTCCAGCAGGGTGAGGCGGTCCAGGACGCCCTCGGCCGCGGTCTTCATGGCCATCCAGATGGGCCGGACGCCACAGCCGGGGGCGTATGCGCAGTCGGGATCTTCCACTTCCACGCACCACCACGGGGAGGCGCCCTCTTCGAGCACTTCGAAGGCTTCCCGCAGGGTGATCGCGTCGGGCGAACGCGAGAGCGTGTGCCCGCCGGCTGGCCCGCGCTTGCTCGAGACCAGTCCCGCGCGGCGGAGCGTGGTCATGATCTGGTTGAGGTAGGATTCGGGGAGCCCCTGCCGGGCCGCGATGTCGTGGCTCTGCACGTAGCCCTCGCCGTAGTGGAGGGCCAGATCCACAAGCGCGCGCATGCCGTACTCCGCGCGGCTACTCACCTTCACCGCGCGGGTCGCGTGCTCGGGCCGGGTGCTGACCTTCACTGGACGATCACGTCCTCTTCGGCGACGGTCCCATCGACGATGCGGAACCCGCGGACCACCGGATGCTCCGGATGCTGTAGGGATATTATCACATACACCGCTTCCGGATAGAATGCCCTGGCCACGTCCGTGCGCGAAGGCGTCGCCTCCGACGCGGTGTGCGAGTGGTAGATGCCGACAATGTCTAGCCCGTCCTGATCCATCTCCCGCAAGAACTGCAGCAACTGCCGGTCGTCCAGGCGGTAGGTGTACGGGCTTTCATCCACGTTGCGCCCGCGGCACACGCGGACCACCCGCCCGTCGCGCCCGGCGAGCAGCCCGCAGCACTCGTGGGGAAAGGTCTCCCGGGCGTGGGCGACCACGTCCTGCAGGTGATCGGACGATAACCGCAGCGCCATCTAGGCGACCACCCGCGCCGCCATCTATCCGAACACCTTTGTGGAGAGGTAGCGGTCCCCGCCGTCCGGCAGGACGACGACGATCACGCCCTCTGTTTCCTCCTGCGCCACCTGCACCGCCGCCAGCATCGCCGCCCCGGCGGAGGGCCCGACCAACCACCCCTCTTCCTGCGTCAGGCGGCGGGTCATCGCGTAGGCGGGCTCGGTCTGCACGCCGATGACGCGATGGTGCACCGACGGATCGTAGATCCCCGGCACGATGGAGGTGGCCATGTGCTTCAGCCCCTCCAGCCCGTGCAGCGGCCCGTCGGGTTCGACCGCGACGATCTGCACGTGGGGGTTCCATTCGCGCAGGCGCCGGCCGACGCCGACGAGCGTGCCGGACGTGCCCAATCCGGCGACGAAGTGCGTGATGCGCCCCTCACTCTGGGCGATGATCTCCGGTCCGGTCGTGTCGTAGTGGGCGCGCCAGTTGCTCGGGTTGTTGTACTGGTCGGGCATACAATAGCGGTCCGGGGCCGCGGCGAAGCGCTCGTGCGCCAGGCGGATGGCGCCGTCGGATCCTTCCAGCGGGTCCGAGGAGATGACCGCCGCGCCGAACGCGCGGATGATCCGCTTCCGCTCCGCGCTGACGTTCTCCGGGATGACCAGTTCGACGCGGTAGCCTTTCGCCGCGCCGAGCATCGCATAGGCGATGCCGGCATTCCCCGAGGATGAATCGAGCACGATCTTGTCCGCTGTGAGCCGGCCTTCGCGCTCCGCGTCCTCGATCATGCGGAGGACGGGCCGGTCCTTCACCGATCCCCCCGGATTGAACCACTCCGCCTTCGCCAGGATCTCCACGCGCGGCGGAATCCCGCGCAGACGCTTCACCCGCAGCAGCGGGGTATTGCCGATCCGGTCCAGGAGACCGCTGGACACCTTAGTCGTCAAACAGGACGGTGGGTTCCGGGTAGACGCGCACCCGGTGGGCGAGCAGTCGCGCGTGGATCAGGTCGTGGAGGACGGCATTCTTCTCCTCTCGCGACCCGCGGCCGCGCAGGACATCCAGCGGAAGGTTCACCCGGAGGGCCCGATTCGGGATGACGTGGCGGGTGATCCCGGTGGGCAGCTTCTCCGGCAGGGCGGCCAAGTGCCGGATCTCTTCCTTAGAGAAGCGCGGGAAGACCACCAGCACGCCGATGCGGTCGTATTCCGCCCGCAGGACTGCGAGATCCGTGGTCAGGACCCGGTAGATAGGCACGCGCCCGTTGTACGCGCCGACGACCGCGCGCAGCGCGGCGACGCGCGCCGGGAACGGCCGCTCGGAGCCGACGCCCTGGACGCCGTTCTCCGTAATCAGGCCGCAGGCCAGCCGCCCATCCTGCAGGTCTTTGCGCAGCCGGTCCGCGCTGGGGATGTCGATCAGCGCGTTCTCCGGCAGGAACCGCGTCAGCGCGTGCCCGTCCTCCCGCAGGAGGTGATGCCAGACCTCCAGCCGCACCTCCGGCGCCGCGTACTCCACGATCTGCAGCAGGTGATACGGCAGGTCCAGCTGCCGCAGCGCGCTGGTGCGGTTCGCGCCGTCGAGGATGACGTAGCCGCCCCCCGGCAGCGCCGCCGCCAGCGGCGGGTTGCGCAGCACGCCTTCGGTCGCCAGTTGCTCGACGAGGCCGGCCACGCGCCGCGGGTCGGCGTCCTCGTGCAGGTGGACCTCCTCTGCCGCCACGATGCGCAGGGTAGGGAGCGGCTGATCGGAGGGGAGACGCGCGGGGCGGGTCACTACCGACCGAGGATCCGGGCGAGGTGGTCGATCACGTCGATCTTGGTGACGATGCCGACCAGACGGCCGCCGTCCACGACGATGGCCGCGTTGGCGTTGAGGAAGGCGTCGGCGAGGTTGTCCACGGGGGTGTCCGGGGTGACCACGGGCGGCGCGGGATCGACGATCGGCGTGATCGGGTCGTCGAGGCCGTGACCGCCTTCCAGCAGGTAGGACAGCAGGTCGACCTCGCTGACCATCCCGACCAGGCCGCCGTCGCCGACGACCGGGAGCTGCGAGACGTCGTACTGCTTCATCTTGGCGATCACCGCCCGCACCGGTTCGTCCGGTGTGGCCGTGATCAGCGGCAGACCCTTGGCCCGCAGCAGATCGGCCACCGTGCCCATCTCGGCCTCCAGGAAGCCGTTCTCCCGCATCCAGTCGTCGGAGAAGACCTTGGAGAGATACCGAAACCCGGAGTCGGGGAGGATGATCACGGCCCGCTTCCCCTCGCCGTGGTTGGCCAGGCCGCGCAGGTAGCGCAGCGCCCCGGCCACCGCGGTGCCGCTGCTGCCGCCGCAGAAGATCCCCTCCTCCCGCACCAGGCGGCGGGTCACCAGGAAGGACTCCCGGTCATTGACCGCCACCACCTCGTCCACCACGCTGAAGTCCATCGTCCCCGGGAGGAAGTCCTCGCCGATCCCCTCCACCTTATAGGTGCGCGGCGCGATCATCTGGCCGCTGCGGAAATACTCGGTGTAGACGGAGCCGATGGGGTCCACACCGACGACCTTGAGGTTGGGATTGCGCTCCTTCAGATAGCGGCCCACGCCGGAGATGGTCCCGCCCGTCCCCATGCCGCAGACGAAGACGTCAATCCGGCCGGCGGTGTCTTCCCAGATCTCCGGTCCGGTGGTTTCGTAGTGGGCGGCGGGGTTGTCCGGGTTGTGGTACTGGTCGGCGTACCAGGCGTTGGGCGTCTCCTCGGCCAGCCGCCGGCTGACGCTGTAGTAGGAGCGCGGGTCCTCCGGGGCCACCGCCGTCGGGGTGATCACGACTCTTGCGCCGAAAGCCCGCAGCAGCCGGATCTTCTCCTCCGACATCTTGTCCGGCATGACGAAAATGCAGCGATAGCCCCTCACGGCGGCGACGATGGCCAGTCCCATGCCGGTGTTGCCCGAGGTGGCTTCGACGATCGTCCCGCCGGGTCGAAGCTTCCCCTGCGCCTCCACGTCGGCGATCATGCGCACGCCGATCCGGTCCTTCACCGAGCCGCCGGGGTTCATGAACTCCAGTTTGGCCACCACGTCGGCGCGCACGCCGCGCGCCACCTTGTGCAGGCGGACCAGCGGCGTGTGGCCGACGACGTCCAGGATGCTGCCGTGGATGCGCTCGCCGGCGCGGGTCTCCACTCTCATCGTCCGGCCGCCCCCAACGCGACCAGCCCGCCGGCCATCGCCGGGATAATCGAGACCTCGTCCTGCGGCCCCACCGGAGTATCCTCGCCGCGCAGCGTGCGCATCTCGTTGCCGTTGACGAAGATGTTGATGTAGGCGCGGACGTGCCCGGCCTCGTCCAGCACCTGCGCGCCCACACCCGGATAGGCCGTCCCGAGATTCGCCAGGACCTCGCGCACCGTGGTCCCCGGCACCTGCACGCGGCTCTGCCCCCCGGTCTGGCGCCGGAGGGGAGCGGGGACGTAGACCGTTGCCACTACCCTCACCTCACTTCAGGTTTCCAGGGCTTGCCGCAGATCCTCGATCAGATCGTCTGCATGCTCTATGCCCACCGAGAGGCGCAGCAGGCCCTCGTCCACGGCCAGCGGTGATCCGACCAGGCTGGCGTGCGTCATCGATGCGGGGTGGTCGATCAGCGACTCCACTCCACCCAGGCTCTCCGCCAGCAGGAAGAGCCTTGTCCGCGAAGCCACGCGGCGGGCCGCGGCGCCGCCCCCGTTCACGACAAAGGACACCATGCCGCCGAAGTTGCGCATCTGCCGCGCCGCCAGGTCGCGCCCCGGATGGTCGGTGAGCCCGGGGTAGAACACGCGGGTCACCCGCGGGTGCTCGACCAGCGCCCGCGCCACCCGGGCGGCGTTTTCGGCGTGGCGATCCATGCGCACGGCCAGCGTGCGCAGCCCGCGCAGGACCAGCCAGCAGTCGAAGGGACCGGGGACCCCACCGACGGCATTCTGATGGAACTTCAGCGACTCGTACAGGTCGGCGCGCGAGGTGGCCACCGCCCCGCCGACGACGTCGCTGTGACCGCCGAGGTACTTGGTCGTGGAGTGAATCACTAGATCCGCCCCAAACCGCAGCGGCTGCTGCACGTAGGGCGTGGCGAAGGTGTTGTCGACCGCCACCAACGCGCCGTGGGCGTGCGCCAGCTCGGAGAGGCGGGCGATGTCCAGGATCTTCAGGTACGGGTTGGTCGGCGTCTCGATGAAGATCAGGCGCGTGCGCTCCCGCCGCGCGCGTTCCACGGCGGCCACCTCGGTCATGTCCACGAACGTCGTGTCGATGCCGTAGCGCTGCAGCACGCGGACGAAGAGGCGGTAGGTCCCCCCGTAGACGTCATCGGGTGCGACGACGTGGTCGCCGGGGGAGAGCAGCAGCGCGGCGGTCGTGATGGCGGCCATGCCCGAGGCGAAGGCCAGTCCGTACTCCGCCTCTTCCAGTGAGGCCAGCGCCCGTTCCAGCGCGCTGCGCGTCGGATTGGCGGTGCGCGAGTAGTCGTAGCCGCGGTGCTCGCCCGGCGCCTGCTGCACGTAGGTGGAGGTCTGGTAGATCGGGGTGATCACCGCGCCGGTGGTCGGATCGGGCTCCTGGCCGTCGTGGATCGCCCGGGTCTCGAAGCGGCGGCGTGACGGCATCAGGACACCACCGCTCCACTGACGGCGAGTGCGGTGAGCCGCTGCTCCACGTCCTCGCGCGCCACCGGCGTCAGGTGCAGGGAGTACACCTCGACGAAGCGCCGCGTGTAGGCGTCCGCCACCTCCGCCAGCGCGACCTCCCGCCCCAGCGTCTGCGCCATGGACGTGACGGGGCGGCCCAGGCCGCAGGGATTGATCCAGGTGAAGGGCTCCAGGTCGGTGGTGACGTTGAGGGCCATGCCGTGCATCGTCACGCGTCGCTTCACCGCCACGCCCACCGCGGCGATTTTCGCCTCTCCCACCCAGACCCCGGGGAAGCCGCGCCGCCGCGACCCCGTGATCCCAAAGTCGGCGACGGTGCGGATGATCGACTCCTCCAGCGCCCGCATGAAGCGCACGACATCTTCATCGAGGGCGCGGAGGTCGAGGATGGGGTAAGCCACCAGCTGCCCCGGTCCGTGGTAAGTGGCGCCGCCGCCGCGCTCGATGTCGTGGACCTCGACGCCGCGCTCCGCCAGCAGGTCGCGGGGCACGAGCAGATGGCCGGGGCCGCCCGACCGCCCGATGGTGAGGACGGGCTGATGTTCCAGGAGGATGACCACGTCGGAGATGATGCCTTGCTGGCGGGCGGCGACCAACCGCCGCTGTAGCGCCCAGGCGTCGGCGAAGGGGGTCAACCCCTCCAGCACGAGCAGGAGGGCCTCCCGCATCATGGCTCTATTCTACTGGGCCGCTGCGCGTTCGTCCCGGCCGCGGATCAGCGCGCGCGCTCCGTGGTGGGACGCAGTTCTTTCGCCGTGGGCGGGCGGAAGTACATCCACCCCACCAGCAGTAGGTATCCCGTGTAGGCGAGGACTTCGACGAGCGAGGGGTTACCATTGTACCCCCAGAGCGCCTTGAGGAAACCGCCGAGCGTGGAAGCCTCATCCACGATCGCGTTGGTGTCCCACAGCGACTCGACGATGGGCGGGATTACGCCGGCTTCGTGGAATTCGTGGATGCCGTGCGCCAGCAACCCCGCGGCAAAGAGCAGCAGCAGGACGCTGGTCACGTTGAAGAAGGCGCGCAGGTTCAGCCGGTAGGTCCCGCGGTAGAGCAGGTAGCCGAGGATGATCGCCGCGCCCAGGCCCAACAGTCCGCCGACTGTCGCCGCCAGCGGCGTCGCCGTCTTCGTCGTGGCAAACATGAAGAGCGCCGTCTCCACGCCCTCGCGCCCCACCGCCACGAAGGCCAGCAGGCCTAGTGCCCAGACCGATCCGGTCTCCAGCGCTGTCTGCACCTGCGCCTGCAGGTGCGCGCGGATGTTGATGGCCTGGCGGCGCATCCAGAAGATCATGTATGTCAGGACGCCGGCGGCGGCGAACATCGCACTGCCTTCAAAGATTTCCTCCGCCCGCCCCTCGATGCCGCCCGCGGTGAGGAAGATCCCCGCGCCGACCAGCAGGCTCAGCAGGACGCTGACTGCCGTGCCGAACCAGACGGCCCCCGATTTGTCGCGGTTGCCGGTCCTGGCGAGATAGGCCAGGATGATGCCGACGATGAGCGCCGCCTCGAGGCCTTCGCGCAGGGTGATCAGCAGCGAGGGTCCCATCTCGGTCATGTGACTCCTCTCGGGCCCGTCAGGGTTGGCCGACCGGCAGACGCCGGGGCGGCCCGGTACTGGATTTCCGCTCCTGGGTTAGGCTATCCTAATTCTTGACTACCGAACAATAGAATTGCGAAACAATCGTTGTTAGGTGTAACCCGTCTGTATGATCACCAGCGGTGACTTGCGGGAGCGCTTCCAGGCGGCCGGCCGGCGCATCACGCCGCAGCGGGACCTGATCTTCCGCCTCTTGGAGGAGACCCAGGCCGACCACCCCACCGCGGAGGCACTCTACGTGCGGGCCGTGCGCGAGATACCGTCCATGTCGCTGCGCACCGTCTACGCCGTCCTGGCGGAACTGGAAGAGGTGCGGGCGGTCCGGCCGCTCGACCTGGGCACGGGCAGCATGCGCTTCTGCACCAACATCAACGACCACCATCACCTGGTCTGCGAGCGCTGTGGGAAAGTGAAGGACGTCTTCATCGAGATGGCCCCGGTAGAGATCCCCGCGGCGCAGCGCGGCGGGTTCGTCGTCAAAGAGCAGGCCGTCGTCTTCCGCGGCCTCTGCGCGGACTGCCGCGGCGCGCCGGCCTAGCCGCCCGGCGGTTCCACCAGCAGCACCGCCTCCCCGTCGAGCACCATCTCCCCCCGCTGGTTCGTGCACGTCGTATGCAGGGTCAGCCGGCGGCGCTGCGGGTCGTACGCCGTCACCTCGGCCGCCGCGGTAATCGCCTCCCCGATGCGCACCGGTTTCAGGAAGCGCAGCGTCTGGCTGAGGTAGATCCCGCCCGGTCCGGGCAGCTGCATCCCCAGGACTGCGGAGATCAGGCCGGCGGTGAGCATCCCGTGGGCGATCCGTTCGCCGAAGCGGGTGCGGGCCGCGAACGCGGCGTCGACGTGCAGCGGGTTGAAGTCCCCGCTCAGTCCGGCGAAGGTGTCGACGTCCGCCGCGGTGATGGTCTTGCTGACGGTGGCGCGCTGTCCGAGGACGAACTCCACGGTTTTCCCTCCTGGTCCGGGCGTAGGCTAGAGGCCCAGGTACGCCGCCTTGACGTGGTCGTTCGCCAGCAGCGCCGGCCCCGGCCCCTCCAGCACGATGCGGCCGTTCTCCAGGACGTAGCCCCGTTGGGCCATCAAGAGCGTCTGCCGGACGTTCTGCTCGACCAGGAGGATCGTTACCCCCTGGCGGTTGATCTCACGCAGGGCCGCGAAGACCGCCTGCACGAGCACGGGAGCCAGTCCCAGCGACGGCTCGTCCACCAGCAGCATCTTCGGCCGCGCCATCAACGACCGCGCCACGGCCAGCATCTGCTGCTCGCCGCCGCTCATCGTCCCGGCCGCCTGACGCTCCCGTTCCCGCAGCCGGGGAAAGAGCGTGTAGACGCGTTCCAGCGTCTCGCCGCGGTGGTCCCACGCGCCGGGCACGAACGCCGCCCCCAGTTCCAGGTGTTCGCGCACCGTCATCCCGGGGAAGAGCTGCCGCCCCTCCGGGACGTGGGCGATGCCCAGGCGGGCGATGGCCGCGGTGCCCCGCGCGCCGATCCGCGACCCCTCGAAGGCGACCGCGCCGCGGGGCGGGATCACCCCGGTGATGGCGCGCAGCAAAGTGGTCTTACCCGCGCCGTTGGCGCCCACCAGACAGACGATCTCCCCGCGGTCGACGTGCAGGTCCACGTCCCATAGCACCTGGACGCGGCCGTACCCGGCACGCAGGCGCTCCACGCGCAGCAGAACGCGGTCAGCGGGACCCATCGGCCTCATCCTGACCCAGGTAGGCTTCGATCACCGCCGGATCGTGCGCTACTGTCTCGAAGGTGCCTTCCGCGATCTTGCGGCCGAAGTTCAGCACGGCCACCCGCTCGGCGAGGTCGCGGATGCTGCTCATCACGTGGTCGATGAGCAGGATGGTGACGCCCCGCGCGCGGATGCCCTGGATGCTGGCGACGGCCTGCCGCGCCTCGGTGGGGGTGAGTCCGGCCATGACCTCATCCAGTAGCAGCAGCCGCGGGTGCGTGGCCAGGGCCCGGGCGATCTCCAGACGCTTCAGATCCGCCAGCCCCAGCGCGGTTACGCCGCGGTCCAGCAGGTGGCCCAGCCCGACCAACTCGCAGATCTCCTCGGCGTCGCGGCGCGCCGCCGGCAGCGACTTGGGAACCGTGTGGCCGAAGAGTTCCCCCACCATCACGTTCTCCCGCACCGTCATGTCGTGGAAGGGCTGCATCAGCTGGAAGGTCCGCCCCACCCCCAGGTGGGCGCGGGAGTGCGGCGGAGTCCGCGTGATGTCTGCGCCGTCGAAGAAGATGCGGCCGCGGTCGGGCGCCAGCAGCCCGGAGATCAGGTTGAAGGTCGTGGACTTGCCCGCGCCGTTGGGGCCGATCAGGGCGAAGATCTCACCCGCCCGCACTGCCAACGAGAGGTCGTCGACGGCCGACAGACCCCCGAACGACTTGGTCAGCGTGTCAAGAACCAGCAGGCTCACCGCGCGCTCCTCGCCGGGCGGGGCGCGGGATGCGGGCCAGCAGCGACGCCCACACTCCGGCCAGGCCCCCCGGCATATAGAGGATGACCGCCGCCAGCAGGAATCCGTAGATGATCGGATAGCCCCGCTGCACCGTCGACCGCAGCACCTCTTCCCCCGCCCGCAGAACCACCGCCCCGACCAGCGGCCCGGCGGTCGTGTAGAGGCCGCCGAAGATCGGCGCCACGAGGGCGCCGACCGAGACGGCCAGGCTGTAGGCCTCGAGGGGGCTGATGAAGAGGAAGACGTGCGCGTAGAACGCGCCGGTGATCCCGGCAAACAGGGCGCTGATGGCGAAGGCCAGCACCTTGAAGCGCACCACGTCCACACCCATCACCGCCGCCACCTCCTCATTGGTGCGGATGGCGGTGAAGGCGAAGTGCCAGCGGGACCGATTCACCCACCAGGAGACCAGCGTCAGCGCCAGCAGGATCGTCAGGATGACCAGGTACTGGGACGGCCGGTGCCCACCCAACAGCGGCGGGGCGACCAGGCCGGTCGCGGCCCCGGTGAACCGCACCTGGTTGGTGATCACGCGCAGCGTCTCGCTGAAGGCCAACGTGGCGATGGCGAAGTAGATGCCGCGCAGGCGCAGCGTGAGGACCCCCAGCAGCACCGCCGCGACGACCGCGACGACCGCGCCCGCGGCCATGCCGGCGACGATGGGCAGCCCGGCGCGCGTTGTCAGCAACACCGACGTGTAGGCCCCCAGACCGTAGAAGGCGGCGTGGGCCAGGCTGAGCTGGCCGGTGCGTGCCAGGATGTCCCAGGAGAGGGCCAATGTGGCGAAGATCAGGACGTTAATGGAAAGCTGCAGGTAGTACGGCTGCGTGCGGTTGACCCACAGCGGCAGGACGACCACCGCCGCCAGCACGGCCAGCAGCAGCCCGCCTCGCACCAGGGCCCGACCGGTCACCGGAACAACCCCCGCGGCCGCACCAGCAATACGACGAGGATAAGGAAGAAGAAGACCCCCTCCGCCCATCCGCCGCCCTGCGGCACGTAGAACTCGACGAAGGCCTCGGACAGACCGAGCACCAGGCTCGCGTAGATGACCCCGTTGATGTTGCCCAATCCGGCGATGACCATGATGGCGAAGGCCTTCAGGGTATAGAGCAGGCCGATAAAGGGGGAGACCGACAACTGCAACGTGATCATCATTCCGGCGATACCGGCCAGCGCGGTGGAGAGGCCGAAGGCCAGGAGGTAGATGCGATCCACGTCGATGCCCAGCAGGCTCGCGCCCAGCCGGTTCTGGGCCACCGCCCGCATCGCCTTGCCGACACGGGTGCCGCCCAAGACGGCGTAGAGGCCGATCGTCAGGGCCATGGCCAGACCGAAGACGACCAGCTGCGGAACTCCCATCGTGAAGGGTCCCACGGCGAGTGCCTCCGCCTTGTACGAGACGGTGGCGACGCGCGGGTCGCCGGTCCAGAGAATGATCGCCAGGTTCTGCAGAAAGATGGAAAGGCCGAAGGTGAGGAGCATCTGGTTGAGCTCCGGCGCACGCAGCACCCGCCGGATGCTCAGTCGGTAGACGGCGCCGCCGAGGAGGAAGATGGCGGCCGCGCCGATCGGGATCGCGGCGAGCGGATCCACACCGTAAGAGACGAAGAGCCAGTAGCCCAGGAACGCCCCCAGCATGAGGAACTCACCGTGGGCGAAGTTGACGATGCCGATCACGCCCACAGAGAGGGCCAGCCCCACCGAGGTCAGCGAGTATAACCCCGACCGGAGGACTCCGAAAATCAGCATCTGGACGAAAGTCTGGATGGCGGCCCCCTAGCGAACCCCTGTCAGGCGCGCGGGAGGGCGGATGCGTCCCCCGAACTACTCACGGGGACCCCCGCACATCCGCCCTCCCGGCGCGCCACTAGCGCCCGTAGGGCGCCGGATACAGCAGCTTTCCTCCCGCGATCTCTGCCGGCCAGACGACGACCTGCTT
>Ga0209618_1000144_pt1 | contig 15591 bp, 11 predicted proteins | sample Rifsed13ft3_FD_184007 | JGI IMG/M metagenome (GOLD analysis project Ga0209618, IMG submission 184007) | Soil microbial communities from Rifle, Colorado, USA - sediment 13ft 3 (SPAdes) (version 2) | ecosystem: Environmental > Terrestrial > Deep subsurface > Rock core/Sediment | place: Rifle... | reverse complement strand
ATAAAGTAGGGACCGCTGCGATGGAGTCGCACTAGGTAGATGTAACGGTTGCATGAGTTCAGGCAGAAGGGTAGTCGCTCATAAATTCCTCTGCCTTTAATACCATTTCCTCAGAGCCAATAAAGATAGGGGTTCTTTGATGCAGTTCCTTCGGCTCAATATCTAGGATACGCTTAAATCCATCAGTTGCTCTGCCGCCTGCTTGTTGTACAATAAATGACATAGGATTGCATTCATACAGAAGCCTTAACTTTCCACGAGGAGCGTCTTTTGTTGCGGGGTAGATAAAAATGCCGCCGCTAATTAAATTCCTGTGAATATCCGCTACCATCGAACCAATATATCTCAATGAATAGGGACGATTGGTGGTTTTATCCTCTTGCTTGCAGTATCTGATGTATTCTTTTACTCCTTCAGGAAAGCTAATAAAATTCCCTTGATTGATTGAATAGATTTTGCCCGCTTTAGGTATTTGCATATTGGGATGAGATAGGCAAAATTCACCGATTGATGGGTCTAAAGTGAATCCATTTACTCCATGGCCCGTAGTATAGACTAACATTGTAGAAGAACCATAAACAATGTATCCTGCTGCGGCTTGTTGTGAACCTTTTTGGAGAAAATCTTCTAAAATGCATGTACCTCCCGATGAAGCACGTCTATAAATAGAAAAGATTGTTCCTACAGATACATTGACATCAATATTAGAGGAACCATCTAGTGGATCTAAAGCAACAACGTATCTTGCATTTTTTGATATTTCGTCATGAATAACTATGAAATCCTTATTTTCTTCAGAAGCAATGCCACAGCATTCACCCCCTAGCTTTAAAGCAGCAATAAATCTTTTATTAGCATAAACGTCTAATTTTTTTACTTCCTCCCCCTGTACATTTATGGCGCCTGTAGTACCTAAAATATCTACTAGACCGGCTTTATTTACCTCCCTATTAACGATCTTAGCAGCTAAGCCAATATCTCTTAACAAACGGGATAATTCCCCTTTAGCATACGGTAATTCATCTTGCTTTCTGATAACGAATTCATCTAAGGTTTCAATACCAATCATGTTAAAAATATTTATGGCGTTTCAGTAATATATTAATATTATTTTAATCAATAATTTTAAATTGGTAAAACTTTCTAAAATGAAAAACAGAAGGAAGTCTATTTCTTAGATTCTTTCTCCTTCCCATTTTTTTCTAAATAGGTTTCTTTAACCTTTTGAACTTCTTTTATAGCAGCTTTTATTCCCTTCTCCTGGATTAATTTCCTTGCCTTTTGTAAATTCTCATCAAATTCATCAGGTATGATTTCTTTGAGGATTGATAATGACTCTTTAATATATGGAACAAAAAATGAGTTTTTAAATGGAGGTTCTTTTTCTGATAAAAAGAAACCGAGGGCTGCAATTATGAGAAAAGATATGATGACTCCCTTTATCGTACCAAAACAACCTCCACATATTCTATTAAACCAGTTTAGCTTTAAAGTGCCTACTATTTTGGTAAGTACATAACCAATTAGCTTAATCAACACAAATGTGAAAAACATAATGAGAATAAATCCGCATACACTTGCTATAGCCTCGTTCTTTATAAAGTTAAATTTTATAATTATATCCCCAAGAGAGCTGTAAAATATTACACCAGCTAGGATTCCTCCAATAATAGCAAAAATTGATATTATCTCTTTAATAAGACCGCGTTTGAGGCCAAGAAAAGCAAAGATGGAAATTACTATTAAAATTACTATGTCCAGCCAGTTCATATTTTAAGGGTTTCGAATTGGCCACAGAGGGAACCGAGAACACAGATAATTATTTTAAAAAGATTTTTCTCCTTGAACTCCGTGATCTCCATGGCTTTTTTACTCAAATCTACGATTAAGAATAAAGAATCTCAAAGGTTGAGCCTCTTCCGGTTTCTTTAGTTACATCTATCCTTACCGGGAATTTGTCCTTTAATTCATCAATATGAGTGATCACAAGAATCTTATCGAAGTCGTTTTTTATAGTATTAATAGCCTGGATAAATTGACCTAGTCCATCTTTATCCTGTGTGCCAAAGCCTTCATCAATTATAAGGGTTCTAAGCTGTGCCCCAGAGCGGTTTGCAATGAACTTTGATATTGCAATTCTTAATGCAAAATCTATTCGGAATGCTTCTCCTCCTGAAAATGTTTCATAGCTTCTGGTTCCAAAATTATCACCTACTTTTATTTCAAGCGTCTCTTTCTCTCCACCTTTCTGCGTTGGTTTTACCATCTCAAGGCTCAGTGTCATGCCACTGTCTGTAAGCCTTGTTAGTAGCTTATTTGCTTCGATATCAATTTCGGGTATTGCAGATTCTATAATGAGAGCCTGAATCCCGTTCTTTCCGAAGGCCTTGTCGAGTTCTTGATATAAAGTCATATCGTATCCTAATTTTTTAGCTTTCTTTAAAGCATCTTCTTTCTTGTTTTCAAGGCTTGTAATCCATTCCAATTTACTAATATTCCTACTTTTTTTCTCGATTATTTCATCCTTAGTCCTTTTTAGTCTTGAAATTGCATCTTCAATAACTTTTTTATTCCTCTCTAGTGCTTCACTTTGACTAATCACTTCTTCAAGTTCCTTTAATTCCTTCTCTGTTTTTTCGAGTTGCTCCCTTTCGGTTGTTAACCTTCCCTCAAGATTTTCAAGCTCTTTTTCTCTTAGACGTAAGCTTAATTTTGCTCTATCAAGACTCTCTTTTTCTTTTGCAAACCTTTCCAGACTCTTAAGAATAGATCTTAATTCTTTATGTTTTTGCTCGTCATATCTGAGTTCTCTAATCTGGTTTTCAATTTCTAAAGCCCGTTCTTTGTACTCTACAGCGAAAAGACCTTCATCAAGGGTCTTAGTAAGTGAGAGAGTTTTAGCTTTAATACTTACAAGCTGGCTCTCAATCTCATCCTTATTCGATTTCGCATCTTCAAGACGTTTGTTCTCAGTTTGAAACTCTCTTAATGATTCAAGTTTGTCCTTTATTTCTTTATGTTGTCTCTCATCATAAGCTATCTTCCTTATCTCCTGGGTTATCTCATTAAGTTTATCTCGGAACTCGGCGCCAAAATCCTCTTTTTCGATTATATTTTTAAGTCTATCTAGTTCATTTTTAGCTAATTCTAAATCTTGTGAAGCAGTAATTGCGTCTTTAAGACTTTTTTCTTTCTCACCGAGTTGCTTGTTTAATTCCTGAAGGTTTTTTATCTTTAACTCCGCTGCTTTAATCTCCAAAGCGATTCTTTTTTCCTCTTTTTCTAATTGCCCAATATTTTTATTTTCTTCTTCCAATGTGTCCTCCAGATCAAGAAGAGACTTTTCAAGCTTTTGTATAAGTGCCTCCCTAGCTTCTTCTCCAAGCGGGGATTCACATAGAGGACATTGAGGTTTATCGGCTTGGGATTTAATGAGATTAAGCTTTTCCGTTTCTTCTTTCTCTATTTTTTCAAACTCCGATTTTCTTGAAATCGAAGCCTTCTTTTCCCCCCCGATTTCTTTTAGTTTTGCTTTTAGGCTCTCACACTTTGTTTGTATCTCTTCGCCCACCCTTATCTCGCCTCTCAGCTTCTCACATTCTTGACGAAAACTTTCTCTGTTCTCTGCTTTCTCAGAAAGCTCTTTAATTTTGGCCTCAAGCCCTTTAATCTGGGCCCCGATTTCAAAACTGATTCTCTGAATGCTATTTTCGAGCTCCCTTTCTCTGGATTTAAGCTTTTCTACGAAGTGTCTCTTTTTCTCTACTTCTTTCTCCAGAAATTCGGTGTCTAGAAATTCTTTAAATCCAGCTTGAATTTCTTCTTCCCTTTTTAATAGCTTCATTATTTGAGTGACCCGATTTTCAAGCTCTCCATTTCTGCCACTTAGTGAGCTTATTTCCTTTTCTATGTTGGATTTTTCATCGTTTATTATGCGATTGGTTTTCTCAAGTTCTTTTATCAAATTTGTGTAGGATATAAGCTTCTCTGAGAAAATCTTTTCTTCTTCTCTCGCTTTTTCGAACTCTAGATAACCCTGTAGAACTTCTTTCTCTTTAGATATTATTTCTTTATCCTTATCTATTTCTCTAACTAGCTTATCTAAATCTTCTTTCAATCTGCTAAACCTTCTCAGAGTATTCTCTTTATCTCTAGTAAGCCTTCCGTAGGTTTCTGTTTTTGCCCTAAGTGCTTCTGATTCTCTAATAACTACTTCGTAGTATTTTTCCTTTTCTTTAATCTCATTTGTTATTTTGTCCTCTTCTGCTTTGGTTTCATTGAGTTTTCTGGTCAAATTATCTTTTTGCGAGATTTCAGATTCGATATTAGTTGTATCTCTTTCTATTTGTTCTCCTTCTAGTTTTGATTTTTGAGCGAGTTCTCTTGCTTTCTTTGCTAATTCTTCATATCTTTCAAGGCCTAAGATTTTTGCAAGGACATCTTTTCTTTCAGCAGGTGTCCTTTTTGTAAATTCATCTGCCCTCCCTTGAAGGATAAAAGCTGAACAGATAAATGAGTCGTAATCCATTTTAAGAGTTTTCTCGATTGTACCCTGGGCTAGTCCGCCTTGGCTTAGAGATCTGAAGGACCCAGTGCTGGTATCAAAAACTTGAAAGTCTAAAGATGTTGAGGTAGCACTTCCCTTAGTTCTAATTATAGTTCTTATAACCCTGTAGCGATTTCCTTCAAGCTCGAATTCAAGCTCAACCCTAGCCTCTTTAGCTCCTCTTTTTATTACCTCTTCTTTATTCTTAGCTCTGCATTTGCCCCATAGTGCCCAAGTTAATGCATCAAGAAGGGCTGATTTGCCGTGACCGTTTTTACCAGATAGACAGGCTATAGTGAATCCTCTAAAGTCAAGTATAGGTGCGTCTTCACTATAGCTCAGAAAGTTCTTTAAAGAAAGTTGTAGAGGAACCATTCCGTGGAGTAACTAAATATTAAAATACATTACGCATTATTAAAATAAAAGTGCGAGAGGACCTATGTCTGTATGTTTTGACTTACATGGCTTGTTCAGATAATTTAAAAAGGCATGGAACTTTCTGAAATTCTAGAAATTATTGCTCAGGATTTAGAAGAGGTTGAAAAGGTAATCGAAGAAAATATCCAATCAGAAGTTCCACTTGTTTACGAAATTTCAAGATATATTTTGGGAAGCGGTGGAAAAAGACTTCGTCCTTCAGTTCTAATTCTTTCAAGTGGCACATGCGGAGTTAATAAAGGAATGGAAATAATTGCCTCGGCTGCGGCTCTTGAACTTATTCATACAGCCACGCTTCTTCACGATGATGTTGTGGATGAGGCAAATCTTAGACGCGGGAGAACTGCATCAAATGTAATTTGGGGGAACAAAGCAAGCGTACTTGTAGGAGATTTTATGTTAGCTCGCGCCCTTGGGTTAATACAATCCTGTGGGAACCTAGAGCTTATAAAGGCTGTAACTGATGCTGCAGCAAAGTTGGCGGAAGGCCAGGTGCTTGAGGTTATGAGTGGACAAAGCATGATTGAATTATCCGAGAAGGTTTGCTTTGATATTATTGAGCATAAGACGGCGTCTCTTATAGAGAGCTGTGGAAAGGTAGGAGCCATTATTGCTGGAGCTAGAGAAGATGTGAAAGAAGCAATCGGGAACTATGGTCTCAATTTAGGTATTGCATTTCAGCTTGTAGACGATGCACTTGACTATTCGTCGAAGGAGGAAGAGGTCGGAAAGGGTGTGTGTCAGGATTTTAAAGAGGGAAAGATTACCCTGCCTCTAGTTTATGCCCTTAGACGCGCTTCCACCAGAGAAAAAACACGTCTTATAGAGATTCTTCAAAGAGACGGTTTTAAAAATGAAGAACTCGACTTTGTTCTAAATGTCGTAGAGAAATACAAAGGGGTAGAGCAAACAAAAACTGAAGCAAAGAAATTTGCTGATAAGGCGAGGAGTTCGATATCCAATCTTCCAGCTAACAATCATAAAAGTTCCCTTCAAGATCTTGCAGATTATGTGGTTGAAAGGAGGACGTAGAGAGCTTTGGAAAGAGTTTTAATTATAAAATCAAAACTCTGCAGCAAGCTGAGGGGTATGGTCTTAAAACTATACCGTTACAACTGTCATTGCGAGGAGCCCTTCCCCCGGTTTAACCGGGGGACCTTAGCTCAGGATAAACTCCGCGTCGAAGCAATCTGACGGAATGTGTCATTCCGAACGAAGTGAGTAATCTAAGATTTCTCGCTTTGCTCGAAATGACAAGAAAAAGAATATTTACAATAACGCGATGATAAAGGTGGGAATCCTGTAGCGAGCTAAAGGGAATTATCAAGTTAAAGGGATAAGAAAGAAAAGTGGAATATGAGAAGGAGGGTAGCGGATGGCAAAACAAAAGAACCAGATGGAAAAGCGCAACAATATAAAAGAGAGACAAGCTGAGTTTCGTACTCCTTCGGGGATTGTTGTAGAAAGGCTATATGAATCAGGGAATATAGAAAATCTCGACTATGAAAGGGACCTCGGCTACCCCGGGGAATATCCCTTTACTCGCGGAGTCCAGCCTACAATGTATCGGGGAAGGTTTTGGACAATGCGTCAGTATGCGGGATTTGGCACTGCTGAAGAAACTAATGAAAGGTTTAAATATCTTCTTGAGCAAGGACAGACCGGACTCAGCGTTGCTTTTGACCTTCCAACTCAAATGGGATATGACTCGGACCATCCTATTAGTAGAGGCGAAGTGGGTAGGGTTGGTGTTGCAATAGATTCGCTTGAGGATATGGAAATTCTTTTTGAAGGTATCCCTCTTGGCGAGGTCAGCACCTCGATGACAATAAACGCTACAGCCTCAATGCTTCTTGCGATGTATATGGTGGCTGCAGAAAAGCAGGGTGTGGGACCTGATAAAATACAGGGTACTGTTCAAAATGACCTCCTTAAGGAATTCATAGCAAGGGGAACATACATATTTCCTCCAAGGGATTCTGTGAAAATTACAATAGATATTATGGAATATTGTCGTGATAGCATCCCGAAGTGGAATCCGATAAGTGTAAGCGGCTATCACATGAGAGAAGCAGGCTCTACAGCCGTTCAAGAAGTTGCATTTACACTAGCTGATGGTATTGAGTACCTTGGACATGCAAAGGCAAGGCGGCTTGATATAGAAAAGATTGCGGAGAGGGTATCTTTTTTCTTTGCTGTGCATAATAACTTTCTTGAAGAGGTGGCAAAATTCCGTGCAGCTCGAAGGCTATGGGCAAGAACCATGAAAGAAAGATTTAAGGTAGTGGACGACAGGGCGTGCATGCTTAGGTTTCATTCTCAAACGTCGGGTGTGACGCTTACAGCTCAGCAACCAAGGAATAACATTATTAGAGTAACTATTCAAGCACTTGCTGCTGCACTGGGCGGAACGCAATCGCTTCATACTAATTCATTTGACGAGGCGCTAGCACTTCCGTCAGAAGAAGCTGCAACAATTGCACTTCGTACACAACAGGTTATTGCTTATGAGAGCGGTGCTGGTGACACAATAGATCCACTTGCAGGTTCTTACTGTATCGAGGCTCTTACTAATAAAATAGAGGAGGAATCCATTAAATATATCGAGCAGATTGATAAAAGAGGTGGGATGATAAGATGCATCGAAGAGGGATACATCAACCGTGAAATAGAAGATGCTTCCTATAGATATCAGCGTGAGGTAGAAAGCAAGGAAAGAATAATTGTGGGTGTAAATGAGTTTACAAATGTAAATGAAGAGCCTGTTGAGATTCATAAGATTAACCCCGAGATTGAAGCGATTAAAAGGGAGAGGCTTAAAGAACTAAGAAGCAAAAGGGATAATGATAAAGTAAAAGTCGATCTCAGAAGGCTTGAAGAGGCAGCGAGAGGTAACGAGAATCTTATGCCATTTATAGTAGAGACCGTAAGGGATTATGCAACGATAGGCGAGATGAGTATGACACTCGAAAGGGTTTATGGAAGGTATAGGGGGAGTGGTAAAACTGCAACAGGATAATTTAATACGGCGTTTGTCGCTAGCTATTGGTCTTTGGATTAAGGACTAATGACTAATCCCACAGGTGTCAAGTTAAGCAAATTCTAGAGTTCAAGAATTCAGAATAGGCGGGGTTTTCCAACCCCGCTTGCCGTTCGGCTGAGTTTACGACAAAGCCAATACGGGACTAGAAAGTCCCGTCTATCATGGGATTACGTTTATAGGGTGAGTTTCATTACTATTGCATCTTCTCCTGTATCTGCATAGTATCCACGCCTTATCCCGATGGATTTGAATCCTAGTTTTTCATAAAGTCTCTTCGCCTCATGATTTCCACGTCTAACTTCTAATATTGCGTTTTTTGCACCATTTAAGAAAAAATAGTCGAGGCAATCTCTTAATATTCTCTCACCGATGCCCATTCTTCTAAAGCTGAAGTGAACGGCAATATTAAGGATATGAACCTCATCATATATCATCCATGCTACAATATAGCCTACAATTACACCACTAATTCTAGCAACGCGACTAAATGAGCGTGGTGATTTTAGCTCCATTTCAAACATCTGCCGTGGCCAGGGAGTAGGGAAGGAAGATTTTTCGATCTCAATTATTTCGTCTATGTCCTCAGTACTCATTTCTTCTAGAAAGAGTTCAGGAAGGGCTTTCACAAGAAAAAATTGTACAATTCATATTAAACCTTAGCAAATTGATAGGGACTCGTGATTCGTGAATCGTGTATCGAGGTCTGAATCACTATTCACAGTTCACAAGATTAGAGCTTGCTTCTTGTTTCCTTGACACCTTATTAGTGTATGGTAGCCTAAATTGAAATTAAATTTCAATTTCTCTTTAAGGATTCTCCAGAAAGAACTCCCTATGCGGATTCCTAGCCAAGGTATTTATAGAAATTTTATTGGAAGAGGTTCTAAGCCAAAGATTTTACTGAGAGTTTTTAAATTTTTTATCCTCTTTCTTCTTTTCTCACCCCTTTTCTATTCATCTTCACATGCCTCACAGGAGGCAAAAAGGGTGCTTTCTCTTGTGGACTATATAGGGGGCGATTATAAAAATGCTGTCCAGGGAGGAAAGGTTATAAATGAAGGGGAATATAAGGAGATGCTTGAGTTCTCTACGGATTCTCTTAGGCTCTTTGGAGAGCTGAGGTCTTCATCTGGCGATAAAGAGGGAATTGAACTAGATTTAATCGAGCTAAGTAAGAAAATAGAAGATAAATCCTCAACAAAAGAGATTGAGTCAATAACAGGAAGTATAAAAAATAAGATCATTTCTACCTATGGCATATTAACTTATCCTAAAAATCATCCTTCATTTAAGGTAGGAAAGGATTTATATGAAAGGAACTGTGCCCAGTGTCATGGAATACTCGGTGCGGGAAATGGCCCCGTTGCTCCCAATTTTAACCCGCCTCCTACAAATTTTACAAATGGAAGTACAGTAGGCGGGCTCTCTCCATTCAAGGTCTATAACACAATGAGCTTCGGCATAGAAGGAACGGCCATGCCTTCATTCACACAGCTTTCTGAGGATGACAAATGGAATATCGCTTTCTACGTCCTTTCACTCAGGTTCAGTCAAAAAGACATCAAAGAAGGGGGAAAGATATTTAAATCAACTAATATTCCGGATTCGATAAAGGAGCCAAAAACTCTTTCCTCACTTTCAGACGATGAGCTTTCAGATAGGCTGAAGCCCTATATCGGGAATAAGGGTGACTTAACTAATGTTCTTGCCTTTCTAAGAATAGGGGCAATCGCAACTGAAAAACCCGAAAAAGATCCCCTGATTATAACCAGTACTTTTCTTAAAGAGGCTTTAGAGCTTTATGAAAAGGGAGATAAAAAAGACGCATACACTAAAGCACTTGATGCTTACCTAGAGGGGTATGAAAAAGTAGAGCCTGCGCTTATTTTGAAGGACCAAAAATTCGGTCGTGCTCTGGAGGCAAAGTTCGTAAGGATTAGAGGGTTGATTCAAGATGAAAGACCGATTGAGGAAATAAGCGCACTTCATACTGAGATTAAAAGTGATCTCAAGCTTGCATCAGTCATTCTTCAAAATGGCGAACCATTAGGAAAGGCGCTTTCTTTTATTAATTCACTCGCAATTATGTTACGAGAGGGTCTTGAGGCGGCTTTGATAGTAGCAGCCGTGCTTGCCGTTCTTGTGGCAACGGGTGCAAGGAGTGCTATTAAGTATGTTCATTTAGGATGGGTTTTAGCTTTAGTTGCGGGGCTTCTTACCTGGTTTGTAGCTCAAACTGTAATATCAATAAGCGGCGCGCAACGTGAAATTATAGAAGGTGTAACATCTCTCTTGGCGGCGGCGGTTCTTTTTTATGTAAGTTACTGGCTTATCACAAAGATTGAGGTTAGAAAGTGGAAGGAATATATTCAAGGGAAGGTAAAGAAAGCCCTTTCAAAGAAAAGTCTGTTTGCACTTGCAAGCGTCTCTTTTTTTGCTGTATATAGAGAAGCGTTTGAAACTGTCCTTTTTTACCAGGCGCTATTGCTTCAGGCTGGGAACGCTAAAGATGAAGTAATATGGGGTCTTATTGTGGGGACCGTTCTGCTATTGTGTCTTGTTCTAGTGGTTTTTAAACTCGGTCTAAGAATTCCTCTTAAATACTTCTTCAGTATCACGAGTTTTCTTCTTTATTTCCTTTCTTTTGTTTTTGCAGGGAAGGGAATAAGGGAACTTCAGGAAGCTGGTATCATCGGGATAACCCCTCTTAACTTGATCCCTGAGGTAGATATTCTGGGTATCTATCCGACGCTTGAAACATCAATTGTTCAAGGGGTTTTACTTCTTGCGTTAATTCTATCGCTTTTCTGGCTTGGATTAATCAAACAGGAAAAGGAAAAGAAGGAAATCGCAATTAGCGTATCGCGCATAGCAGATGATATGAAATCAATGCATGAGGCTTTCGAACATATAAAAGGGCATATCATAGAATGGAAGAAATGCGAAGATATTGACCTTGAAGCCGAGGAGCTAGATAGAAAAATACAGGATGTAATTAGTCATGTTGATGATCTAGAGAATAAGTTAGGTGACTTTTTCGATGAGGTATCAAAAAATAGGGAAGCCACTGACGCTAGGGAATCACAATTAGCTGCTAACAAACCTGATACTCTAAACCAACCTGAGACCTCTTAAATCTTTAGCTTGTCCCATTTCTTTTAAACATTTAATATTAATAATTAGGTATATAAAAATGAAAGCTGTTGTTATTGCTTCAGGAGGGGTGGATAGCTCAACTCTTGTTTATCAAACAGTTAAAGATGAATACAAAACATATGTACTCACATTTATCTATGGACAGAAGCATAAAAGGGAAATTGAGTCTGCAAAGAAGATTTGTGAAGGTATAAAAGTTCATCATAAAGTTATAGACCTTTCAGTTCTAAAAGATGTTCTTTCTGGTTCTGCTCTAACAGATTCGGCCGTAGAAATTCCTGAGGTTCCTGAAACTGCCGAGCATTATGAAACATTAAAGACAACTATAGTTCCAAACAGAAACTCGATTTTTCTTTCGATAGCAATCGGATATGCGGTAAGTATAAAAGCAAATTATATTTTCTTTGGAGCACATCATTCAGATAGAGGTGTCTATCCCGATTGCAGACAAGAGTTTGTTGAAGCCTTTGAATATGCAGAGCGTCTCGCAAACGATAGTACCCATCTGGTTATATCAGCTCCGTTTGTCAGGATGAATAAATCTGAAATCGTTAAACTTGGCGCAGAGTTGGGTGTTCCATACAAGGAGACCTGGTCTTGTTATAAAGGGGGAAGAATACATTGTGGTGTTTGCAGTTCTTGCAGGGAGAGAAAAAGAGCCTTTCAGGAAGCGGGTGTTGTGGACCCAACAGAGTATGAAAGGTAGAAAGATGGGATGAAGATAAGCGAAATCTTCTTTTCAATTCAGGGTGAGGGTGTAGAGATTGGTCTGCCTACCGTATTTGTGCGTTTATTTGCATGTGACCTTAGGTGTACCTGGTGTGATTCTATGTACGCAGTTGAAGGGACGGATTTTAAGGATATGAGCATAGAAGAGGTGACGGCGGAAATAGAAAGATTTAATTGCAAAAGGGTTTGCTTTACTGGTGGCGAACCACTGATTCAACAAAAGGAGCTTGAAATCCTTGCGAAGGATTTAGTCCACGATGGATATGAGATTATACTTGAAACAAGCGGACACAAAGAACCACCACCTGTATTTTGGACTGATAGCTGTCTCATAAGTATGGATTGTAAATGCCCGGGTTCAGGGATGGAAAAGAGGATGGATTTTGAACTCATGGAGAAACTTCGCCCAAATGACCAGCTTAAATTCGTCATTCAGGATGAAGCGGACTACGAGTATGCAAAGGGGATCTTGAAGAAATATAAAATTAAGGCAAACATAATCTTTCAGCCCGTTTATGGTTCCAGCCTTAAGTGGCTTACAGGAAGAGTTTTGGAAGACAGATTAGAAAGGGTAAGGGTTCTTCCCCAACTTCATAAAATCATTTGGGGAGACATAAGAGGGGTTTGAATTGAGTCTTCTTCATAGAACTATCGAGTCAATAAAACCGTTAAATCCCAAATGTTACCCACTAACGGCATGTGTGTACAAGCTTTATTGGGAATCTAGGATAAAAATGGATACCCGATAAAGGCATTCGGGTATGACAGTTGGGGGATACTCGATAATGCTTGTCCCCGCATGTCACTCGATTAAAGCATTCGAGTGCAAGCTTTAACAGGGGGCACTCGGGTATGACAGGTTGGGAGCCCCCTAGGTTAGGAGCGGCATCCCTGCCGTGATTGATTCCTCCGTTTATAAATATTACGACTGGAAAGTCGCGGCTATCGAAGGTTAATTTTCACCCCCCACCCTAACCCTTGTATGGGCTGGACACATAGGTTACAAACGTTCGGAGACATAGGTAACACATTTTGTATATTAATGGCTGCTTTTTTGAAAAGGAGGCAGCCATGGGATGGAAGAAAGTTACCGTTATGTCTCAACGAATTGAATTTGTTACATTGGCTTTGCAGGAAAGCATATGTTTTTCTGAGCTTTGTCGTCGTTTTGGGATAAGCAGAAAAACAGGATATAAATTCTTGAACCGTTATATGGAAGAAGGTTTGCATGGACTCTATGATCGTTCTAGGCGTCCTAGAAACTCTCCTAACGCCACAGATTCCAATATGGAGCAATTGATTTTGGACCTTAGGGATAAACATCCCGCTTGGGGAGGACGTAAGCTCAAGCGTAGACTCGAACATATGGGTCAGAGGGAGATCCCTTCGCCGAGTACCATCACAGTGATCCTGAGACGCAAAGGGCGGATATCTCAAGAAGAATCTAAGAAGCATAAGGCATGGCAACGATTTGAGGCCGAGAGGCCTAATGATCTTTGGCAGATGGACTTTAAGGGGCATTTCCCTATAAGAGACGGACGCTGTCACCCCTTGACGGTTATTGACGATCATTCTCGCTATGCGCTTTGCATCGCTGCTTGTGAAAATGAACGTAAAGAGACTGTTGAGCAACACCTGACAGACGTTTTTCGTAGATATGGCATGCCTTATTCCATTCTCATGGATAATGGCAGTCCATGGGAGAGGGACGAGAGGCACGAATATAGTTCTTTTACGGTCTGGCTTATTCGCTTGGGAATACAAGTAGTTCATAGTCGTCCTTATCATCCCCAAACATTGGGCAAGGACGAGAGATTTCATCGCACTATGAATGCTGAAGTGGTTATGGGCTGTATAGATAAACCCATAGGTGAGTGCCAAAGGTTGTTTGATAGGTGGAGAGTGAGCTATAACACGGAACGTCCACACGAGTCTCTTGATATGAAAGTACCCGCTAAGTGCTACCAAGTAAGTGAGCGTGAGTTCCCTGAAAGCCTGCCGGAGATTGAATATAGTCCTTTGGATGAGGTCCGGAAGGTGCAGGATGGAGGTATAGTACATTATAAGAATCGAGAGTTTAGAGTAAGTAGTGCATTTAAGGGACAGCGTGTAGCGATAAGGCCAACTAATGAAGATGGGAGATTTGATGTATATTTTTGTGGTCAAAGAATTGCTCAAATTAATTTGGTTTAGTATTATAAAAAAACTGTTACCCATGTCTCAAAACACCTGTTACCTATCTCCCCAGTCTATACAGGGGGAGGGCTAGGGTGGGGGTGAAAATTAGCCTTCGATAGTCGCGACTTTCCAGTCGCGGATTTGTATAAGAGTGGCAATTTATCACGCATGGAATGGATCATATAACATAATTAGACATAACATTCCCGTAGGAGCGGTTTTAAGCCGCGACAGGTCGCACCAGGATTGCGCTCGTACATAGAGTTGCGTGTACAGAAGTTCGTAGGAACAGCTTCCAGCTGTGACTGATCACGCCAGGGCTGCCCCGAGTCCACCGAGGGGATGGCGCTTCTACAACACTATTTTATGCTCAAAGAAATTGTAGGGACCTGTTAATTTGTCTATAATATACAAATTATCTAAATCAGGACCATGCTAAAGATAGAGAATCTAATAAAGGACTATACTTCGGGGTTCTTAAGAAAGAAGGTTCGGGTTTTAAATGATGTGTCTTTCTCTGTGAATAAGGGAGAAATCTTTGGTTTTGTTGGTCCAAACGGGGCGGGTAAGACTACAACATTTAAAGTAATACTTGGGTTTGTCTCTCTTACAGGCGGAAGGGTTGAAATAATGGGTAAGCCAATAGGGGATGTGGATGTAAAAAAACAGATAGGGTACTTACCTGAAAACCCTTATTTCTATGATTACCTGACAGGTGAAGAACTTCTTTTCTATATGGGAGAACTTCACGGACTCGATGGAAATGGACTCTCAAAAAGGGTCGATGACCTACTTGAGCAAGTAAAAATGTCTCATGCAAGAAGGGTGCAGTTAAGAAAATATTCAAAAGGGATGCTTCAGAGAATCGGTATCGCCCAGGCCCTTATAAATGACCCTGATTTTTTAATTCTTGATGAGCCGCTTAGTGGCCTTGACCCGATGGGGCAAAGGGAGATAAGGGAATTAATCTTGGAGCAAAAAAAGAGTAGTAAGACAATCCTCTTGAGTTCGCACATACTCTCGGATGTCGAAGCCCTTTGTGACAGGGTAGGTGTTATTATTGGGGGAAGGGTTGTGAAAACAGGTGAGCTTGCGAAACTCTTTGAAGAGATTCATACGGATTACGAGATGCTTTTAAAAGGGGCAGATGAAAAGATCGTTAATTACTTTAGCGATCTTAAGGTTACTGTTGAAAAGAGAACCGGATTTTTTGTTCTCAAATTTGATGAGGATATAAAGGCTAAGGTTTTGGAAATAGTATCCCAATGCAAGGCAGATATAATTTCGCTCCACCCATTAAGAAAATCGCTTGAGGGGCTTTTCGTTGAAGAAGCAAAGAAGGATGATGGAACTGGTTTTTGAATATAAACAGATTAGATTGCCTTGCGGAGTTTACACTGAGCGAGGCAAATGTGTTCTCAAAGACATAATGGGTGTGTCATTGCGAGGAGCAAAGCGACGAAGCAATCTCAAGGCTCAAAGTGGGCTCAGCGTAAAAGAC
>Ga0209618_1000143_pt1 | contig 15595 bp, 22 predicted proteins | sample Rifsed13ft3_FD_184007 | JGI IMG/M metagenome (GOLD analysis project Ga0209618, IMG submission 184007) | Soil microbial communities from Rifle, Colorado, USA - sediment 13ft 3 (SPAdes) (version 2) | ecosystem: Environmental > Terrestrial > Deep subsurface > Rock core/Sediment | place: Rifle... | reverse complement strand
TTGGTACAATACCAAAGCAAAAAACTCTGGTTCTTTGAGAATGGTTTTGGTAATTTCTACTAGTTTAATGTCCAAAATCTTATCTGGTGATTCAGAATCGATCCATTTGTTGATATCAGTTTCGATAGCATCACTAGTTCCTACAAAACCTCTTACTTGAACCAAGGACATCTTTACTTTTTTAGATTTGATATAAGGAGGAAATATGATTATCAAAACTGATTTTAAATAAATCTAGAACGATCTAATCTAGATTATGTATTTCACAATTACTATTATGCCTATAACGTTTCTAGAGGGTGAGAACACCATCTGCACGCCCGTTTGGTAGTGTTAAAATGACATTCCCACCCAATAAAACATAATAATTTTCACACATAGACTCACGCTTGATCAAAAAACACACACCAGTCTCAAAAGCTGACTTGTAATTTCAATTACGGTAGGTATTCAAATTGCGCATCTTAAACACACATCCAGTTTTATCCTATTTTGAATATTACAAAAACAATGCAAATTAACGAAGATTTTTTTTCTGGATTGGATAATTTTCTAGAAGGCTTTATGGGAAAAGCTTCTAAGAAAAACGCCCAAAGTCAACAAAGCTCTACATGGGGTTGGTCGGATCAGAAAAATTTCTCTCATGGATGGTTTGTAGGATTTTTACAAGGAGCATGTCATACTTATTTTATGCAAACTTTTGATAGAGAGCCAGATGCTGAAGAAGAGGCTAAATTAATCGACGTTGTAAGAAAACAACGCTTTAAAATCAAAGAAATGATGGATAGAGAATTTGATTTAGTAATAATTGAAAAATAAACCATACTCCTAGACTTTACACACCTAAACTGCTTTGCAATAGTAATTACTTATGTAGAATGACGACGCATAGTATGCTGGAAGCTAACATCCCTGCAAGTCAGATACCTCAAAAAGGTCCTCGTGAATAACTACTCCAAAAAAGTTTTTGTCTACCCGTATAATTCACAGAAAATATTATCTTAATAAATACAGATATGCAACTTTTTCATAAAAATCTTAATTTCTAGTTCTACGTATAAGAAATAATGAAAGAGGGTCAAGATTGAGTCATCAATGTTATTATTGTGAACAAATTTTTGATTCTAAAGAAAAGCTATATGATCATCTGGAAGTTCATTCAAATGTTGTAGATAAAAAGAAAAAGAAATAGTTTAATTTTACTAAATCCTATGTATTTTTTCCGCATTAAATATATTGGACTGACTTTTGTAGAATTCTGTAAGGGGCAACGTGCTAAAATTCAGAACGATAAACTCCCGTTCAAACGGCATTTGCCATTCTTCCCTTACAATTATAACAAATCATTTTTAGGTTTGACAGAAATTTGTTATGAAGTATTAAGAGTAAATCTCATTTAACCTAGGTCAACAAGCTCGTTAGTAATTAGAGGAATCATTCGTTCAAATGTCAATGTTGAACCATCTCGAAGTATTAACTCAATTCTAATTTTATCTAACTGCTCTGGTCTGTCTCCTGCAGCAAAAACAATTGCAAGATTTGCATGTTCTCCACGTTCTAGAAGATTATTTGTGTTAGAAGCAACAGTCCAATATATGAAAGCAGTAGTTTCAGTTGGCCAATCATTTGAATCAGCATCATTACCACCCAAGTATGGACTTTGCCCAAGGAAAATATCACCAGCATCTGCTTGGTTAGTGGCTGATTCCAAGCTAGTAAAAATACCTGCATAGTTTAGTGTACCATTATAGATATCATCATATGTAATTTGGTTGCTTAGGTATTTTACTGCAGTATCAGATGGATCCAAATTAACAGATTCTCCACCTGCTGTAACTTTAATTGGAATTGAAGTTACATTAAGTGAAGAAGGTCCTCCCGGTGGCCTATATGATGAAGCTATTACTCTACCTTCAACCTCTAAACTACTACCTGCTGTTGTCATAGTAGAACTTATTGTTGTTTTTGCTTTTTGCGCTGTAGAAAAACCCATGTTGAGAACTACAAAGCCCAAAGTTGCTGCTACAAGTACAATTGCAATTAAAATTATAGAAGATTCTACGCCACTGAGAGCTCGGTGGGTATTGTTCTTATGCCATTTTTGAATAAGGTTCATTTTGAGTTCTTTAATGTGATAAATCTTGGATTAATCATACAGTTTAATGAGGTAAACATTTGATTTAGAAGAGTTTGTATGTTAGAAACAAACCTGAAGTGAGGATTGTTTTAGTTTGATAGAATCAATTTCTAAAGTTTGTATACTATACCAGAGTATTAGAATTAATGAGTAAAAGTAATGACGAGCAAGCAGAAAATGAATACAATTCTAGAATAGAAAACGTGGCATCTCTAATAATTAAAGACCAAACCTCGCTAGATGAGCAAGATCCACAAAAATTGAAAAGATACTATCAATATGTAAAAACTAACTTCAAAATGGAAGGCGAATCTGCAAAAGAATTTGTCAATGAAGCCTTTTTGTATTTAAAATTAAGAAATGCACAAGATGCAGATCCTATCAAAGAAGGAGATCAGTTTGGAGCTGGCTTTAGTTAGAAGGAAATTCTAAATTTTTATTCAAGCTATTATCGTATGTTCAGATCAAACACCAATGACCTATTAGCATTATCTTAGACACTGTAAACTGACTACCAATGAGACAATATAATGTTAAAGTAATTTGTAAGAATTGTCACCGAATTAACGTTTTTGAGATAATTAAAATGGTCTCAGAAGATGAAGTAAGAAAAAATGCCAGATGTGAAACCTGTGGCGTGAAGGGTGGTTTGGTTTATCTCAGCTCACTTGACAGGAAATAATTTCGAAAACTTATTTTTCCATTTTAAAATTAACATGTTCTAATGCATGCTGGCTAATGCTAAAAGCACGTCTCTTTTTCCAAGAATTCCTGCAAGTTGTCCATCAGAATCTTCCACTCCTAATGCATTAATTTCTTTTTCAATTATTATCTGACATGCATTTGCCAAATCCTCATTTGCTCTGACTGTTATGATTCCTCTACTCATTACTTTTTCAGCTGGCTGTGCACAAAATTCTCCATATCTTGACCAAAATTCTTGGTAATTCCCTAACTCCAAAGATTTCTTGGTGCTTTCAATACACTCCATATCCAGAACTGTTCTAAAGATATTACCAGTTGAAATGATTCCAAGAGGTTTTCTCTTCCTATCTGTAATTATCATTCTAGAAATTCCAAATCCTAGCATAGTTTTGATCACATCATAGAGAGCATCGTTATTAAAAGCAGAAAAATAGTTAACTGACATGTGATTGGATACTTTATTTTTTCCAAGATGATTTTTCCAGTAGAATTTTGTAAGATCAGTCTTAGTAACAATTCCAACAAAATTATCTGGAGAATCTATTGCAACTGAGCTACATCGGTTATCAATCATAAACTGAGAAGCTTCTGTTATTGTTGAAGTACCATTAATGAAAAAAATATCATGCATGATTTCATTAACTGATACTTCATTGATGCTTTTATGCAGTTTTTCTTTGTACAAATATGTAAGAATGTCCTTTTCTGAGACGATACCAATTGGTTTTTGGGAATCAGTAATTATCAGTCTGCTAATTTTATGAGTCAAAAGTTTGTTTATTGTATCTGTAAGATTGGCACCGCTTTTAATTCCAATTGGACTATTCACTATATCCTTGATGAAGGCGTTAGCTGATTTTTCCATAGATTATCTATATGATTTTACTATTTTACATTTACATGGTATATGCTTGTATTGCAGTGCAATGCATTAGAGTTGATAACGTTTTGTTAGTAAGTTAATTTAATAGGTAAAGTTCATTAGTGGATGCCTTTGATGCGTCTAGTTGACTAGTGTAATAGTAGCAGATGATGAACATGATGTGGTTGATACTTTATCTTTTCTATTAGAACAAAACGGAATAAACGTGATAGGAAAGGCTTATGATGGAGAAGAGGCTTCGGAGTTATTTTTTCTTCACAAACCTGACGTCATATTATTGGACTTGAATATGCCAAACTATGATGGCCATTACGCTATCGAAAAAATAAAGCAGAAAGACCCAAATGCAAAAATTATTGCAATCTCTGCTTATTTAGATAAGCACTTTCAAGCCAATCAAGTTTCGGCAGTTTTCTCCAAGCCATATGAAATAGCTGAGATAGTAGAAGAGATCAAGAAAATAGCAAATTAATTATTAATTCAATTTTGCTTAATAATTTTTAATTTTTATCTTAGAATTAAAGCCCATTTGAGAGCATTTTCTGGAAGATTGATAAAAGATACTATCTTTTGTACATCTTTTATCTCTGCCTTGAATTCTTGTTGTTTCATAAACAATTGATCACATTTTTACACTTAAAGGATGCGTAGAATTTCTCAGAATCTACATAATGCGATGTATGTCCATACCACACAGAAATATCGTCTTATGCATTCGGATAAATCTCATTTAAATAAAAAAGTGCAGGATTTGTGGACAGGAAAATAGAAATGCTTGTTCTAGAGAGTATTACGTCGTGCTAATCTTTTGATTCAACCTTTACAAAGTTCGTTATATTGCTAAATTCCTCTATAGTTGTATTGTTTTGAATTTTTTCAGTGACGTCATACGGATTTTCTTCGAGTTGTTCAAATCCAATCTTACTGTCCTCAGTAGGTAATTGAAGTTCAATATCTGTAAAAATGCCTAATGGGATTACAGCTACAAATAAAATTACACTAAATACTGTACTAATAGCCAAGGGAGTAACTAATTTTTTTTGAAAAGAATTAAATTTTTTCTTCTTTTTTAGATTATTATATTCTTCATTGTCTGCTTGTGAAGCCAAGATTTCAACAATTTCTTTCATAGCTTCTTTATCTGAAAGTTGATTCTTATTCCATCTTAATACAATACCAATTACATCATAAATAATTTGAAATGCCTTTATCTTAATATCCATTCTACCATTCCTTTGAAAAATACTGCGATTATTCTACATAACATGTTGTTTGTGAATTTTTACAACAGGTTTTGAAATTAGAAAACTGAAATAATTAGATGATCAGCGATCAGAATCGATAAATCTCTCTGAATTAATAATCAATTTTCTCAATTCTAGCTTGAATTCCCCTTGCTTCTAAAAAGTGCCCTAAAAAATTCTTCAGCTGTTCGGCAATTCTATATCCACCTGCACCTTCCATCATTCCTGACTTTTCAATTCGAGAAGACAGATCTGAGCTTAGTTGAATATTAAAAAAAGTCCATCCAGCCCTAGTAAATGGCTCACTAATCATGCACCCATTTTTTATGTTGCAAATACCTTCAAGCTCCATCATTGCTTTTTTTATGAGCTCAATTTCGTCTTTGTATTTCCTAGTACTTAGCTGAAATAATGGATGCATGGTTCAGGTGATTATTCTTAGATAATAACCTATTAAATAATCCTTGAATAACATTTTTGCACATGTATGATGAAGAGCTGGAACGAATAAAACAAAAAAAGTTATTCGAGATGATTAAAAAACAACAAGAGTTTAATGAGCAGAAAGAAATTGGTGTAGTTGAGCTTGATTCAGCAAACTTTGAGCAAATGGTATCAAGTAAAACTCCAACCTTAGTGGATTTTTGGGCAGAGTGGTGTGCACCATGTAGGACTATGCATCCGGTTTTTACTAGAATGGCAAGAAAATTCAAAAAAATTAGATTTGCAAGGTTAAACATCGACCAAAACCAAGAGATTGCAACAAGACTAGGAATTCAATCCATTCCAATTTTTATCATGTTTAAAGATGGAAATCCAATAGACAAGGTAGTTGGTGCAGTTGGGGAGCCAGGAATTAACCTGATTGCACAAAAATATTCTTGATATCTTAATATACAGATAATTATCGATTATAATTAAATGGAAACAGGTACCGTAAAGTGGTTCAACCGAACTAAGGGCTTTGGTTTTATCGAAAGAGAATCTGGCGACGATTTGTTTGTTCACAAATCAGACGTTGCTGATGGAACTCTTAACGAAGGAGACAAAGTCGAGTTTGAGGTAGGTCAAGGACAAAAAGGACCTAATGCTACTAACGTCAAAAAAGCAGATTAGGTAAGAAATATTTTATAATTTAAGAGCACAATTTTTGTTTACTTAAATTAGCCCCATTTTTTTTATTATATTTTAATAAACTAGTGCCAACATAAAAAATGAAAATATCATAAGATTATTATTAAAAGATGATTACGAATTATTATTCTTGACTTCACAAAGAATCACGATAATGATTGACAGTGATGTTGCAAAAAAATTGAGAATTATACAGGCAGATTTGTTGAAAAAATCAAACAAATCCGTTAGTTTCTCAAAGGTTTTGAATGATTGTCTTAAGTACAGTATCGCAAAGAAATGTTGTTAGAAAATTAATAATTTAATGTTAAATTAAAAGGAAATTCCTAGTAACCATAGATAGGATTTGTTACACGGATAATCTCAACTATTTCATTTAGTGTATGAAGTTCTTCAGAGCTTAGTTTATTTTTGAATTTGTTGAGATATTGTTTTGCGTCATCAGGTGGCGGAAGAGTATAGAAAACATCTTCTTCTTGTATTTGTCGTCCAATTGTAATATTTTGTACAGAACACGCAACTTCTTGTCCAGTCTTTGCCGTTTCTACAGTTTTATTCTCATGTTGAAGTTGGTGAATAACACCAATTTTCTTGCCTGTCTTGTTCATAAAAGAAATTTTTTGACGTAACGTTCCTACATCTACTCTAATTCCAAAGACTGCAGGATTACTATTTCTAAAAATATATCCTTTAAGAAATGTAAACCTACTAATCGGTGTAAGTTCAGAAAACATTGAGTTTTCAAGATCTGCGCTGTCATCATCGACCCATTGAGTATATGTGTCAATCAAACTGTAGATAATTTTATCATCAAAAATCTTAACATGATAGTTATCAGATTCGGTTTGCGCTTCAGGGGTTATCTTAACATTAAATGCAAGAATAACTCCTAGATGTCTATTGTTTTCCTTTACAGCCCTTGCCTCCATTATATCACGGCGAGTAACAGGTCCAATATCAGCAAGAGAAATTGGAATGTTTTGCCGTCTCAGCATTTCAGTTAGGGCTTCAAGCGAACCAATTGTATCACATTTTAGAATAATTCCCTTTGTTTCAGTCTTTATAAAAACGGATTTCATCTCAGATTCTATTAATTTTTTTAGATTCTTAGCTTCTTCGTCATCATCAGTGGCATAAACGGTACTACCTGGCAACACACCATCTAAGTCAGGCGAGGCAATTTTTACTCCTGCAGCAGCATATACTTCATTAATTGGTTTGAATTTGTCACGAGGATCTCGCATTTCGTCTAACGGTTTTGGTAATAACATGGCTTTTGGTTTTGTAATAACAACAGAATCTCTTTTTGCAATTATTATATTGTCTTCTTTTTTCAAATGCCCATCAATTAGTATGATATTTGCAGTTGGTCCCAATCCAACCTCGTCGTTGACCTCAAGAACAATGCCTCGAGTTGATTTTTCTTCCTGCGCTAGTCTTTTCTGTAGAAATTGTTGTGCTAATCCAACTAGAACTGCCAAAAGTTCTGGAATTCCTACTCCGGTTCTGGCGCTTACTGGTACAATTGAAATTTCTTTTTTAAAGTCCTGTACGCGGTAAAATGCTTCAGATTGATAACCAAGAACAGAAAGTGCAGCAACTACATTGTAGATTTTCTCATCAATAGATGTCTGTACAAACGGATCCTGTTCTTTGATAGCCATTGATATGAATGGAGTATCGCTTTTTTTCCATCCAGAGACCATATCTGTTTTGTTTAGAGCAACAACAAAAGGCACTTTACGGCTTTCTAAAATTTTTAGACTCTCAGTAGTTTGAGGTTGAAATCCACGATTAGCATCCACTACTAGAATGGCAATGTCTGCTGCAGAACCACCACGTGCTCTAAGATTAGTAAAAATCTCGTGTCCTGGAGTATCAATTACAAGCAGGCCTGGTATAGTATGTTCTCCTTTGCTGAGCTTTTCGTACAAAGGTCCAGTCAATTTTTTGATTGTTTCAGTGGGGAGAAAACTTGCACCAATATGCTGAGTTATTCCTCCTGCTTCTCTTCCTTGAACTCCAGTTCCACGAATCTTATCTAAAATAGATGTCTTACCAGAATCTACATGACCTAATACGACCACAATTGGTTGTCTTATACGCAACCCAGCTCACTCGAATACTACCTTCACTTCCTTTTCAAAGCTTTCTGTGGAATCAGATGCATGGACAATGTTGTCAGTTAGTCCAAGTCCGAAATCACCACGGATTGAACCTGGTGCTGCCTCAAAAGACTTTGTAGAACCAATCATGATTCTTGTTGTAGCAATAACATTATTTCCCTCAATGACTGCTACAACTACTCTTCCTGATGTGATAAATGAAACAAGTTCGTTAAAGAATGGTTTTGAGCTATGATCAGAGTAAAATTTTTCCGCCTTCTCCTTTGTAAAAGTGTACATTTTTAATTTAATAATTTTAAATCCTTTTTTCTCAAAGCGAGAAACAACTTCGCCGATTAATCCCCTACTAACAGCATCGGGCTTTATTATGAAAAGTGATTGTTCAGTCAATTTACTTCTTGACTTTTATTCCGCCTTTGACGTATTTTTTAGTCCACTTTAATTTTCTAGGATCACGCTTTAGCTCAAGCATGTTTTTTCTACATTTTGCTGAACAAAACCACAATACTGTTCCATCATTTTTTGCAAGCATTGTACCTGAGCCCTTGGCGACAGGTCTATCACAAAAACTGCAAGGCTTTACTAAAAGACTCAATTTTCAAATCACCTAATTTTCTTTGCTTCTCGTTCTGTTTCTCTGAGAATTAAAATATCTGACATTCTTACTGAACCCTTTACGTTTCTTGTAAGAACTCGTCCTTGATCTTTTCCTTCCAAAACTTTTACTCTAACTTGAATAACTTCACCAGCAATTCCTGTCCTACCAACAATTTGAATAATTTCTGCTGGGATTAAGACTTCTTGTGGAACGCTCATTTATCTGACTTGCCACCCTTTACTTTTGCAATTGATTCAATCACTTGATCAACGATGTGTTGGGCGTCACCTGAATCTAAAATGGCTGCAGCAGCTGATGTAACATCTATACCAAGTGCTTTTCCTAGTTCTTGTTTGCTTGGAACAAATGCATAAGCAGCTCCTTGTTCGTCACAAATTATTGGAAGATGTGCAACTACTTCTGGTGGCTCAACGTCTTCAGCAATTACTATAAGTTTGCTAATACCACGCTCAATAGCCTTTGTAGCCTCGTTAGTTCCTTTTCTTACTTTACCACTTTGAGAAGCCACTCTAAGTGCCTCTAAAATAGGATTTACGAGGTCCGGCGGTGTCTCAAATTTTACGTAGTAACCTTTAGCCATTCTCATCAACCACCCGATTCGTTTTAAAAGTGTTATCTGCCCAACATTGATTTTATCTTTTGTACATGCTCTGCAATTAGATTATCAAGCTTTTCCTGGGAGCTAGCCTCTGCATAAACTCTAATGATTGGTTCTGTTCCACTAGGTCTTACCATAATCCAGTTTTGTGTATTAAAAGTGGTTTTAATTCCATCTGTGGTATCAGAATCTGGGTTTTCCTCTTTTAGTTTAGTAATTATCTTTTGTGCATCTTCCTTGGAACATGAAATCTTAGTTTTTGTAGTAAAAGAGGGTGGCAAAAGATCAACCATCTTTGACATGGTGTTGCCAGTTTTTGCAAGTAAGTCAAGTGCTAATGCCAAAGTCATTCCACCATCTCTGACTTGGTTGTGTTTTCCATACATAAATCCCCCATTTTCTTCAAATCCAATGATTGCGTTTATTGGAACCATTTTCCTTGATACTTCAACACTTCCAACCTTTGTTCGAACCACAGTTGCGTTTGAATTATCAGCAATTTTTTCTATACTAGAACCAGAGTTAAGACAAGTGACAACAGTAGATTTGGGATTTTTTTCTAAAATGTACTTTGAAAACAAAAGAGCTGACTTGTCACCAGTTAAGATTATCCCATTATTGTCACAAAAAAGACTTCGATCACCATCACCATCAAATGCGATCCCAAAATCAGATCCAGTTTTTTTTACAGTATCAGAAAGTTCTGAAAGATTTTCAGGCGTAGGCTCTGAACCACGACCTGGAAATGTGCCATCTATTCTTTCATTAATTAAAATAACTTGACATCCCAACTCCTCACAAAGTTTTGGTGCAGTAACTGCCTGTGCTCCGTTTCCAATATCTAACACTATCTTGAACTTTTTTTTTGCGATCTTAGATGAATCTACTTGAGACTTTATACCATTAAGATATACCTTAATTGCAGAGTCATCCTTTTGTGTAGATCCAAATTTGGATGAATTGCTATTCCATTTCTTACCAAAGTAAATCTCTTCGATTATTATCTCATCTTCTCTTGATATCTCCACCCCATCATCTGCCACAGGCTTGATTCCATTGTATAGTGGAGGATTATGTGATGCAGTAATCATGATTCCACCGGTATACCCAATTTTTTTTGTTGCAAATTCAAGACATGGGGTTGGAACAAGACCAGCATTCTTGCAATCAAGTCCTGCATAGTTTAATGTAGAACAAATAATTTTAGCAATTAAAGGACTAGTATCCCTACCATCGTATCCAACAAGTATTGGACCTTCTTTGAAATATTCTGCTAGACACAATGTAATATCATGAATGAATTCTAATGTGAAATCTTGTCCAAAGATTCCACGAATTCCATTGGTTCCAAATAATTTTGCCATACTATCATCTCTCAATAATAGATAAATTTGTGTTTAAAGGCAATGGGGGTGCGGGAGTTGCCAAGCCTGGTCAACGGCGCAGGGCTTAGGACCCTGTCTCTTAGGGGTTCGTGGGTTCGAATCCCACCTCCCGCATCAATTCTAAAAATTATAAGTACCACATTTCAACAACGTTCATGAAAAAGACAATAGTTGGGATTACAGTTGTTGGAAAAGACAGAGAGGGAATAGTTGCTGCATTTACCAACTTTGTGTTTCAAAAGAAAGGAAATGTTGAGAAGGTAAACCAAAACGTCATCAAAGGATTATTTGGAATGTATCTTGAAGTATCATTTATCAAAAAAATTGATATTAAAAAATTTGAAATAGAGCTGCAAAAAGTTGCAAAAAAGCATAAAATGGATGTAAGTACGCATCATGAAATTGACTCAGAAAAAAATATTGCAGTCTTTGTAACAAAGGAATCTCATTGTCTTAAAACATTACTTGATTCTAAAAGTGCAATTACAGGAAAAATTTCTGTCATCGTTGGAACGGAGAAGACTTTATCATTAATGGCAAAAAAAGCGAAGATTCCATTTGTGTTAGTAGATGAGAAAGAGCAGCCAAAGGCTGAATCAAAACTTATTGATGTCTGTAAAAAATATGATGTCGACCTAATTGTTTTGGCGCGTTATATGAAAATTCTAACGCCAAACTTTGTGTGGCGTTATCCAAACAGAATCATTAACATTCATCCCTCACTGCTGCCTGCATTTCCTGGCGCACTGGCATATGCTCAAGCATATGAACGTGGAACCAAGATTGTAGGGGTTACGGCACATTATGTTACAGAGAATTTGGATCAGGGACCAATTATTTTCCAAGATTCCTTTAATGTAAACCCAGAAGACAGCCTTGAATCTATAAGAAAGAAGGGACAAAAACTGGAAGCTGATACTCTTCTTAGAGCCGTTAAAATGCATCTTACAAACAAATTAGAAGTACGTTGGAGAAAGGTTCACACAAAGTGAATTGAATGGTTGTTGTAAAAGATCAACTTGATCCAGACCTAAGAAAAATTATAAAAAAACAAAAAGCCGTAATAATTCCGGTAGGTTCTATTGAGCAACATGGTCCTCACTTACCAGTATCAACAGATTCCGATATTGTCTATGAGGTAGCAAGGCGTGTATCAGAAAAATGCAACTTTTTGTTGTTACCTACTATATCATATGGTGTTTCATTCGAGCATGCACCTTTTTTCAATCTGAGTCTGAAACGACAAACCCTAGAGCAATTGTTAATTGATATCTGTCTTTCCCTTTCAAGCAATGATATAAACTCAATATTCATACTAAATGGACATCATGGAAATCAAAAGGCCGTAGAAAATCTAAGTAAGAAAATCAATAGACTTTCAAAGAAAAAGGTTAGAGTTTTTGTCTTTTCATATTGGCATTTTATGAAACATGAATTTGACCATGCAGGATTTGTTGAAACATCACTAATGCTTGCTATATCTAAAAAAGTCAAAATGAAGCGTGCTCAGGTGGGGTTGATTACAAAGAATTTGTCAAAAAAAGAAAAATCAAGAATAGCAAAACTGGCTTCAAAATCATTTCCATCTGCGACTAGGAATGGCATATGGGGGAACCCAATGAAATCAACTGCAAAAGACGGCAAGAAGTTTCTAGCACAAATTGTACGTAATTTAACAAAAAAGAGTCAAACATGCCTTACAGATAAAAGTCGAAAGTTACACCATTGAAATTTTAATATAATCCCCCAATACCAGATCTAATAAGTGAATTAAATGTCAGTTGACATGGCAGTAAAAGTACTGGATGAGAGTATCAACAAAATCGTATTGATAAAGCTAAAAGGCGGAAAGACGATTCGAGGCAATCTACTCGGTTTTGACCAACACATGAACCTGCTACTCGACCAGTCAGAAGAGATCCCTTCTGAAGGCGATTCAAAGAGTCTTGGAACCATAGTTGTACGAGGAGACAATGTGGTAATGATTTCACCACCACCTTCCTAGGAGTGATTTGATATGGTAAGAGGCACTACTTCAATGGGTAATTTTACTCGAAAGAAGGTTCACATCAGATGTAGAAGATGTGGAAAGAACTCATTTCATAGGCGTCACCACCAATGTGCTAGTTGTGGATTTCCCGACTCGAAACTAAGAAAATACTCTTGGATCAAATGGTACACATAGATACATGAATTTACTATTTTCAAAGTCCAAAGTTATATCAATAGGGGCCAATTCTCACATTAAGAGCCAGTTAAATTCATTGAATATAGAAAGAGATATTCTAACTAAGACTATCTCAAGACTTTACCAACAAGATGTAGATTTATCAAAAATTCAGCGCGACAGGCTACTAATAAGGTACCAACACCAGTTAGGCATAGTTTTAGCTAAAATTGAGAAATTAGAAGCTGCAAGCAAACATCCTGATTTGGGTCCTCTAGGAGATGGGTTGATTACACTAATGGACCAAAAGCTATCACAGCTTGACAAGAGGTTATACGAGCTCACATCAAAAATTAACGTAGCAAACATGCAGATAGAAGAAACAAAACCAAAGATTGAAGAACAGATAAAGAAACCAAAAGAAGAAATCAAAAAGATCGAGGTTACGCCACAAATACAAATAGTAAAGGAGATTCCTCAAGTACTAGTACAACCAAAACCAAGAGCATTTGAAATTACAACTCTAACAGAATTACCATCAAATGTATTAGAATTTCCGTTAATAGAACAAAAACCACGTGAGATACAAATGGAAATAATACAAGAACAGATTGAAAAACCTCAACCAAAAGCAGGTGAAAAAAGTGAGATTCTTCAAACAAGTTTAAGTTCTATTGATTTAGAAAAATCTGAAATAATGAAAGAGATTCCAGGACAGGAAACTCTTCCTGTTGTACCAGAACACAAACCAAAGCCCACAATAAAGTTACCAGATGAAGAAAATATCGAAGACGACGATGAGGATGATCTTGACAGAATTAAAGTAGAGATAATGAAAACTCTCTCCAAACTTGAGCAGGCAGAGGTAGAGTAATTGTCATTTGATGATGCCATTTCGGCATTGTCAACAGATGCATTAAAATTTGTTAAAGATGGATATGTTATTGGTTTAGGTAGTGGTAGGGCAGCAACTGCATTTGTCAAATCACTTGCAATATTATTACGTAAAAAAAATATCAAAGTTCGAGGGGTTCCTACTTCACTACAAATAAAAATAATTGCAGAAGAGGGTGGAATTCACTTAATTGAAGCAGATCAAGTGGAGAAGATTGATGTAGTTTTTGATGGAGCTGACCAGATTGATGAACAGAAAAATCTAATCAAGGGTGGAGGTGGGGCTCTTCTTAGAGAAAATATTCTCATTAACGCAGCAAAAAAAGTCGTTATTATGGCAGATAAATCAAAGTTTGTAAAATATTTTAACAGAACAGTACCTGTTGAAGTTCATCCACTTGCAAGAAATACGGTTGTAAAATCTATTCACACTCTTGGTGGAAAACCAAAAATACGTACAATAGAACGAGGGTATCCTTTCATAACAGAAAACGGTAATGTAATTTTAGATTGTGATTTTGGAGTTATAAAAAATCCAAAATCGCTTGCACAAAAGGTTAAACTTATTCCAGGAGTTATGGAAGTAGGCATATTCACTAGAAAGCCTGACGTGATTTACAAGGCCAAAACAAACGGAAAGTTTGAGATAATAACTTAGTCAAATTATCTGTTATGTTGTTGAATAGAATTTTAAAAGATTTTACACAGTTATATTTAGATAATAATTCTTAAAAATTATTGAAAATCATTTTTCTGCTTTTATTAATTGGATTAGGATTTATTGATTATATTAGTGAAAACACTGCCAATTCAATAGCCTACTTTCCTCCACCGTTAAAACAGATAGCAAGTGGAACAGCACCAGAAAATGTGATATGTGCTGAAGGCCTACAAATTATCCTAAAAAAATCAAGTGGAATACCCGCGTGTGTAAAACCTAGTAGTGTAGCCTCTCTTATTGAACGAGGATGGGGAATTCATGTTTTACCTGATTATATCAAAGATGAAAACAATAATTCAGAGATTTTTGACGATGGTTCATTTAGTATCACTACTGAAAACGTAAACTATTCAGATGACTATGTTGGATTTCTTGCACAACCTGAAGCTTCAGGATCATATCCGGGAATAGTTATGATTCATGAATGGTGGGGTCTTAATGATAACATAAAACAAATGGCCAAACACTTGGCTTCTCATGGTTACATAGTTCTTGCAATTGATTTGTATGGAAAAGAACCTGCAACTACTACCGATGAGGCACGACAGTTAATGGCATCATATGATTTGGAAAGAGGGATTGCTAACATGAATGATGCTTCAAATTTCCTTTTAGAAAACTATCAAGTTAACAATATTGGATCTATTGGGTGGTGCTTTGGTGGAGGTCAGTCATTAAACCTTGCATTAAATAATGATGATTTGGATGCTACCGTAATTTATTACGGACAGTTAACTACAGACGAATCTCAACTTTCATCAATTAATTGGCCAGTTTTAGGCATATTTGCAGGGCTTGATCAAGGAATTCCTATTGAATCTGTTAATAAATTTGAAACTTCTCTTAATAATTTGGGAATAGAAAATGAAATTTACATTTATCCTGAAGTCAATCATGCTTTTGCTAATCCATCTGGCATGAGCTATGCTCCCGAAGAAACAAAGGATGCATGGGAAAAGACAATTATATTCTTAGAAGAACA